>Ga0078972_1010350_pt1 | contig 17495 bp, 15 predicted proteins | sample YelNatPaOPGAMG01_FD_67568 | JGI IMG/M metagenome (GOLD analysis project Ga0078972, IMG submission 67568) | Hot spring thermophilic microbial communities from Obsidian Pool, Yellowstone National Park, USA - OP-RAMG-01 (SPADES assembly) (version 2) | ecosystem: Environmental > Aquatic > Thermal... | reverse complement strand
AGGGGGGGGACCGGCAGGTACTTTGATATTATTGCCCGCATCCATGTCGATGCGGATCACCTCCACACCAGCTCCCACGAGGTACTTCCCCAGGAAGTCGCCGATGGGATAGAAATCTACGATGAAGTGCCCTCCCCAGAGGGTGCTGTAGTTCACGTCGGGGGAATAGTACGCAAAAGCGTTCCACTGGTAGAGGGAGGTATTTATACTCTGGAGGTACATTCCTGCTAGGAATCCTGAATCCTCCAGATTCAACTTGTAATCAGCGTTTTCATACGTATTGGTGACCCAGCCCACGTAGGGGGCCGCTAGGGTGATCGTTTCAGCCTGTACGAAGGAGCCAAACAAAGAAACCGAAAGGAATAGTACTGCCTTAGCAATCCACCGTATCTTGGACTGCCTTATACGCTTTTCCATGAGTTCCTCCATTGGGTTCAAAGATAAAAAAGTGTTTCCCCGCCGACAAGATAGCATATTCCCCCATATTATGGTATACTGCTTCTTCGAAGAATCCTTTCCCTTAAAGGAGGATCGAGGCCCTGATTCAAACACCTTCCAAAGCCCTGTTGATCGGCGTTCGGTATCCCGCTTCGTCGAGGTTCGATGCAGAAGAATCCCTCAAAGAACTTGTGGCTCTAGTGTCTTCTCTCCAGATTCAGGTATCCCGTACCCTCCTAGTTCCCCTTAAGATCCCCACTGCCCGCTACCTGGTAGGCACGGGCAAAGCGATGGAAATCCGGGAACTGGTCGTAAAAGAGGGGATCGATCTGATCGTGTTCGACGAATCCCTATCTCCTTCCCAGCAACGAAACTGGGAAGAGCTCACCGATACCTGCGTGATCGATCGGCAGGAAGTGATCCTGGAGATCTTCGCCGATCGCGCCCGTACCCGGGAAGCCCACCTTCAGGTGGAACTGGCACGCATGGAGTATTCGCTGCCCCGGTTGACCCGGAAATGGACGAACCTCTCCCAACAGCGAGGGGGTGCACGGGGCACCCGGGGAGCGGGAGAAACCCAGCTGGAACTGGATCGGCGGAAGGTTCTGCGCCGGATCCAGAAATGCAAGCGGGAACTCCGCCTGGTGGAAGAACAGCGGATGATCCAGCGGAGCCGCCGGGTGAAATCCGAGATCCCCATGGGCAGTATCGTGGGGTACACCAACGCGGGGAAGTCCAGCCTCCTGCGGTTCTTGACCCATGCCGAGGTGCTGGTGGAAGACAGGCTCTTCGCCACTCTCGACCCTACCACTCGAAAGCTGCGGCTTCCCAACGGAGAGGGGGAAGTCCTCTTGAGCGATACGGTGGGATTCATCCGCAAGATCCCGCCCCAACTGATCGCTGCCTTCAAGGCGACCCTGGAGGAAACGGTACTGTCGGATTTCATCCTGCACGTGCTGGACGTCTCCACTCCTGGGATCCACCAGCGAGCGGCCACAACCCGTTCGGTCCTTCGAGAAATCGGCGCAGGGCATAAACCGGTGATCACCGTTTTGAACAAGGTCGATCTTTTGGAAGACAGGTCCGAACTTCCCCATCTCGCCTCCGATTTCCCTCATGCCATCCTGTTCTCCACTAAAACGGGAGAAGGAAAGGAAGAACTCCTCGATGCGGTATCCTCGCTGGTGAAACAACTGGCCTTTCGCCTGGAAGGTCCACTCCTCATACCCGCCGGGCCCAGGGGAACCTTTTCGAGCCCTGATGTGGGGCACCCTGAGGCAGGAGACAAAGTTCCCCCATGGCTTCCGAATCCCTCCCACGGATAGATACCTCCCCGAAGCTACGAAACCGCCTTCTCCCTTACTGCAGGCTGAAACCAGGTGAAGTATGGGAGGATCCCCTTTCAGGGCATCGGGTGGGGGTGCTGGATGCCACTCGAGAAGACCAGGTGAGTCTCCTCATGAAAGGGAATCTCTCGGTGCTCGGGATCCACGATCCCCCCTACAATATCACAGTTGGGAACCGCTCTTCCTTGCATCTTTTCAAGACAAGCCTCGAGGAGTATATGTCTTTCTCCCGCGCTTGGGTAAGCTTAGCCCTCAAGTTTCTCGCCCAGGATGCTTCCTTCTATGTGTTCCTCGGTGCAGACCAGAGGGCGGGGTTTCAGCCTCTGCCGGACTTCATGCTCCTCATGCGGAGTTTCCCTGAGGTGAAGTCCCGGAGTTTCATCACTATCCGCAACCAGCGGGGGTATGGGACGCAAAAGAACTGGATGGCGGTGCGTCAGGAACTGCTCTATTACACGAAAGGGAATCCCCCCTTCCAGGTACAGTACACCGCCATCCCCAAGATCCTTCGGGGATACTACAAGGAGGTAGGAGGGGTACGGAAGGAGAACCTGGAACGGGGCAGATCCCCCTACATCCGAGCGGGTAACGTGTGGGTGGATATCCAGCAGGTATTCTACCGCATGGAGGAGAACGTGAGTGGCGCCTACGCCCAGAAACCCCTTCTAGCCCTCTGTCGGATCATCGAAGCCTCAAGCCGTCCAGGAGATCTGGTGACAGATTTCTTTTCCCACTCGGGGACCACCCTCCTCGCCTGCGAAATCCTGGGGAGAAGGTGTTACACCTTGGACATCGATCCCGTGTTTGCCGAACTCACCCTTCGCCGGTTGGAACACTACCGAAGAACGGGCAAGCGGGGCTGGCAAACCGAATCTCCCTTTCCCGAACTGGGGGGATAGTGTTTTCCCTAACCTCGCAACCAGGTTATAAAATCGGCAAAGTCCACCTCGTTGGCCCGTAACCCTTTCCCATACACGAAGTCGATGGCGATCTTCGTAGCGGTGATGGCCTGGATGTAGGAAAGGGGAACCCGTTTGAGGATGGTGTCCAATCCGAGGAAATCCAGAAGCGGCCTGGGGGTGTAGGATTCCAGTACCCGGTTTACAATCTTCGAATCCCGCACGAGGGTCGATTCCCGGACAGCATCGGTGATCTGGTTGATCTTCCCGCTTACCTGGTTGGAAAGGATCGTTAGGGGAGTACCGGTCTGCTTCCATTCCCGATAGAGAAGCTCGAATTCTGCTCGTGCATTCTCCTTGATCTTTTCGATGATGGCTTCCACATACGCCTTGCGGAAGGGGGGGATCTTCCCGTCCGGCTGCACCCGGAGGTGCTTGTCGTACTCCTCGTCGGTGAGGGCGAGGGATGCATACACTTCCAGGGAAGAGGAGGTGACCCCGCCCTTGTTGGTGGAGGCATCTTTCAGGACTATCACCCCCTGCTCTTCCAGGCGAAGCCGGGCATCCTCGGTGATAAAGAGGTTCGCTCCCTCCACGATGTACCGGAACTTCGGTTTCCCTTCCCCATCCAATAGCTGTTTCCAGTTTCCGATATGGATGGCACCCGGGCGTCCTCCGCAGGGCACGAAGAGGATTGCCTTCGCGTACTTCGTCAGGTGAAAAATGTTTCGAAACTCCTCGCCGTTGGCAATGAGGGTACCATCGGGAAGCCGCACATCCCGGTCGTTGATGGACACGAAGAATCCCTGGGGAGAAAGTTTTTTGGGGTTGAATTTCTCTACCGGCACCCGCTGTTCCACCAGTTTCATCAGTTCCTTTCGATCGATCCCCTCTGGATCGTACAGCACCCCGCTTCCATCCACGATGGCAATGGTTCGATCCCTGGAGAAACGGATCTCGTTACTCCCCAGATCCCCGTCCGGGCCGCCGGTCTGGATCTTCGTAACCTCCTCCTCTTTGAGTCCCTCTTTTTCCAGCAGCCCCACTACGTACTGGTGGATCCCCTGGGTAGTCATTCCGTACAGGTCATGGGGCACCCCGCCGAGTTCCGGAGCCTTTCCGGTGGAAAAGGATTTCCAGTAGGGGTATCCTCGCTTCTGGGCGTGAAGGGCCGCCCAGTCCATCAAGCCTGCCGTCCCCTCGTCCGGTCCCAGGAAGAGCAGTTCCCGTACCGTTACCTTGCCTGAGGAGTCCACATCCAGGAGGAGGTCCAGTAAACCATCCACATAATCCTTGAAAGCCCGGTCCGCAGCCTGCTGACTTTCCAGGTTGAGCAGGATCGTTCCCTTTGCCCCCCCTTCGGGAATGTCCTTATTCTTCCGTTGCTGGGTCCAGGCCAGGTTATAGTTCTCCGTGAAGATGGTATCGATGTTATGGGCATAGATATCGATGGAGCGGGAACGAACGATCCGGATTCCTCCCCGAGCGATTTCCCGGAAGCGGATGTGGAACCCCAAAAAATCGTGTCCCACGAGAAAGAACAGTCCATAGAGAGGTTCCGGGAAATCCACCGGATCCACGATATCCGTCTTGAGCCGATAGGCCATACAGCTCTTTTCCGGTTTGTAGAAATTCGTCCGTTCCACCGAATCATTGAACTTGAGAAAGTAGGTGAGGATATCCCGGTCCTTGTTGTACGGCACCTCCCGTTCGATCCGCTGGCGGATCTCCTGTTCCAGCTTTTCCAGAGCCTTCGATTCCTTCCTGGTTCCCCTGGAGTCGGCAAACCGTAACTCGAAGTGCTGGTACAAAAGGTCGACGATGGGGACATGGTTCCGGACCGTGTTGGCGATCCGGGAACTGGAATAGGTGTCCTTGATCAGGTGGAGTTTGAGATTGTCCACGATCCCGCGGGCTTCCGGCTGATCCTTCAACGCTCGCTGGAGGGTAACGTACTCCTCCGTGAGGAGGGAAAGGAACTGATGGGTAAAGGTGGCTGCCGAAAGGGCATACATGGCCTTCTGGGGGGAAAAGACTCCTTCCCGGAAGAGATCTCCGATGGGACCGGAGGGGATCATGAGGGTTACGTTCAAATCCCGGGTCAACTCGGAGATGGTTTTATCGGGGAGTCTGGGGAAGTAGAAACTGGCGATCCGCTTGTTGTCGCAGAAGGGCTCCGCATACTTTCGGCGAACCCGGAGGTTGTACATCCCCAGGAGTTGGGAAAAAGTGGTAAAGATCTGCCAGTACTCCCGACCCTTCAATCCGATCATGATCCGGGTTTCGTCGGTCTCCTCCTTGTAGGAAACCGCCACACAGGGAGTCTCCCTACTATTCATCTCTTCCCAGAGCGTTCTGTATCGTTCCACCGTCTCGGGGACGGACCGTTTGAGAAATACCGTACTGGCCGCCTCCTCGAAGGATCGGGGAGACTGCCCTTCGGGGCATTTCTTGAACTGCGGTCGGGTAAGGATGTAGAACCGAAGGGGCTTGCCCCGGGAGGTTTCCCGGGTGATGTAGCTTTCCAAGTGGTAGGAAGAGTAGCGGGCTTCGATCCTCGTTTCCAGTTCCAGCATCTTCTCCGGATCATCTTCGATGATGTAGACCGCCTGATCGTCCCGCTCGCTGATCAGTTGAATCCCCGCGCCTCCTCCTCCATGCCGATTGATCAGGTCCGAGGCGCTCAAGGCAATCAGATGCTTGGCAATCTCCGTATCCGAGGTGGTACGAAAGTAGTAGGCATCGATCCCCAGCTCCAGGACGAACCATTCCAGTTCTTCCCGAACTTTCTGAGGAGACATATACCCCGTGTTGAGGATGTATTCCTCGATCCGCACCAGCCGATCCAATGGAAGGCTAGACCGTTTTGCCAGATCGTTTAGACTCGTCATGGGATTACCCTCTAAAACGAAAACTTCAATAGGAGGCGAGTTTGCTCGGAGCTGCCTCACGGATCATGGCCCGGGCCAGGGCCACCATAGGGTCCACCAGGGGAACCCCTTCCCACTCACGTTCAGGTACTGCCAGAGGTAGTTCGGTACAGCCCAATATAACCGCCTCTGCCCCTAAATTCAGAAGAATTCTCAAAGCTTCCACGGCCTGGTTTCGGGCTTTCTCCGTTACGGGGCTCCTCGCCTTGATCCCCCAGGAAGGATGGTAAATCACTTCCTGCACCATCTCCTGCCTTGCTTCCGGGACCTCCACCACCTCGAACCCTCCCTCCTCCAGGAGGGTACGGTATAGGGCAGTTTTCCTCGTTCCTGTGGTGGAAAGAACCCCTACACGCTTCACAGGGGGAAACCTTTCCTGAATGTGCCGTAAGGTTTCTTCCAGCATGTGAAGCACCCGAATTCGGATCGACCGTTTCTCCAACTCTTCCTGGAAGAGCCGGAAAATCTTTGGGGCATGGAAGGTATTGCAGGGGATCCCACCCACAGCCCCCCATGAGGCATACCCTAACGATTGAAGGGCTTCCCAGGCTCCCTGAAACACTTCTGCCATGCCGAAAGCCGGATTCACGCTTTCCTTTCCCAGGAGGAAAGCCGTTCGATCGGGAATGCGGGAGGAACACGAGAAATGAAAAACAGTCAGATGGGACTGGTCTGTCCCATCCGTAACCGTGTGCTCGATGATGCGGGCGTGGAGGGCCACCCCTGCCATGGGACCGACCCCCCCGCCGATTACTAAAGGACGCTCCATGTAACTAGCTATTTAAACCAATCAAGCCCACTTGCTCAAGTCCAGTTCCTTCTCCGATTTCGCCACGATCGCCGTACCAACCATATCGCCGGTTACATTGAGACATGTCCGTCCCATATCGAGGAGGGCATCGATCCCCAGAATCATGGCATAGGCCATGGCCACGGGGGTGCCTTCCTTCACCGGCATTCCAATGGAGTTCAACACCATCAGGAGCATGATGGCTCCGGCCCCCGGAACTCCCGCCGTCCCTATGGAGGCCAGGGTAGCGGTAATGACGATAGTCACCTGCTGGCTAAAACCGAGCTCTTGGCCAACGGCAAACGCCACGAAGAGGGCGCAGATTCCCTGGTAAATCGAGGTACCGTCCATGTTCACCGTTGCCCCCAAGGGAATGGTGAAAGAGCTGATGCTCCGGGGTACTCCCAGGTTATCCTCCGTGCACTGGAGGGTTACCGGCAGGGTCCCAGAAGAGCTTCGAGTAACAAAGGCGGTGATCATCGCTTCCTTCGCGCCTTTGAGGAACTTGATGAATCCCAGCTTGTTCACCTTCAGGAAAAGACCGTAGGTAAGGAACAGGTGCACCACAAGAGCCAGGTACACCGTGAGGGTTACCGTACCCAACGGCCCGAATGCCTTCGCTCCCTGGGTACCGAACACGATGGCGATGAGGGCGAATACACCGATGGGGGCATACTGGAGAACCCCTCGCACCACTTTGTACATCGTCTCCGCGGCAGTATCGAACCACTGTAACAGCACCTTCGCCCCTTCACTCAGACGGGAGTCGCCGCTTTCCGCCACATAGGAAAGACCGATCCCAAACACCAGGGCAAAGAAGATGATGGGAAGCACGTCTCCCTTGGCCATCGATTCCACTGGGTTGGTGGGAACGATGCTCAACAGGGTGGTGATGATATCCGGCTGTTTCAGTTCCCTACCGGCTGCGGTAACCCCGGCGAGATTCAACCCTAAGCCCGGTTTCAGGATGTTGGCAAAGATCAACCCGATGATCACTGCCACTACCGTAGTGAATAGGTAGTAAGCGACAATCTTGACCCCCACCTTCCCCAATCGAGCCGGGCTGATGCTGGCCGCACCTCCCACGAGGGAAAGGAAGATCACCGGCACCACGATCATCTTCAGTAACCGGACGAACAGGTCCCCGAAGGGATTCACCCACTTGATCCCCGGCCCCACCACCAGCCCTACCACGGCACCGAGAATCAATCCGATAAGGATCCGCATGAGAAGGTTCGATTTGAAGTACCAATCGAACATTCCCTTTTTCGTAGAGTCGCTCATGCACGCCTCCTTCTGAATAGATTTAGGATAGCTCTATGGTACATGGATCTTTTCGAAACCGGAAATACTCCCCATGGTGTATGTCACCCACGTTTTGTTCGATTTTCTACACCAAAGGAAGTAGGGGGTAGGTTCCTACACCAGTTTTTCTCGAATGGCCTTCTTGACAAACTCCGCACGGGAGCTCACATCGAGTTTCTGATAGATATGAAGGATGTGTTTTTTCACCGTGGAAGGGGCAATGTTGTACCTGCCTGCGATTTCCCGATAGGTGAACCCGTTTACCACATCGGTGAGGATCTGCCGTTCCCTGGCAGTCAACCCATAATCCGAAAGGCTCGACGGTTCCCCTGACTCCTGGATTTCCTCCAAAATCCTCTTGGCTACCCGGGGGCTCAAGGGAGAGCCTTCGCCCACCGTCCCCAGGATCTGCTCCAGTAGAATATCCGGCTTCGTGTTTTTCAAGAGGTACCCATTCGCCCCCGCCCGGATGGATTCGAGGATCCGGTCCGTGTCCTCGAACACGGTGAGTATGATCACGATGACCGAGGGGAACCGTTTCTTCAGCACCCGAACCCCCTCGATCCCGCTCATGCCCGGTAACCCGATATCCATCAATACCAGGTCTGGGGTAGGCAAAGTTTCGAGGGCCTCCAGGAAGGTTTCTACCCGATCGAAGGTGCGTACAACGTTCACCCTCGGATCCAGTCCCAGAAGGTACCGTAAGCCTTCCCGTACCTCCTTCTGGTCCTCCACGATGATCAGATCCAGGGGCCTGGATACCGAGGGAGAACTCATGGGATCTCCTCCTTTGACCGAAGAACATCCTTGGGAAGCTCAAAGGTGAATCGAGTTCCTTCTCCTTTGCCAGTCTCCATGGATAGCCGTCCCCCCAGAGACTGTATTCGAAACTGTATGTTCTCCAGTCCCTTTCCCTGTGTGGGGGCATTCTCCCGATCGAACCCCGTTCCATTGTCGAAAAATGAAACCTCGATGTCTTCCCCCTTTTCCCTCACCTGCAGCTCCACCGCTTTCGCCTGGGAATGTTTCAGAACATTACTCACCAATTCTTCGAATACTTTTTCCAGCTCCCCAGCGGCAGTGGAAGATACCACCGAAAGAGCGTGGGGCGGATCGATCCGGCAGGCAAACTCGATCCCCTTCACCTCCAGTCGCTTTCGGATCGAAGCGGAGAGAAAGGCTCCGAAATCCTTCTCTATCTCTATTCCCTCTCCCTCATCCAGCCCCCCCACGATACTTTTCACATGCTTCATCGCTTCCAGGCAGTTGGTTTCCACATCGTCGAGGAGTTCCTCAAGTTTTTCCCCAGCCCGCGGCCCTTCCCGTTCCATCACTTTCCGTGCCACATTGGCACAGAAGAAAATGTTGGTGAGCTTCGCACCGATGGAATCATGCATATCCCGATAGATCCGCTTCCGTTCCTCCAGAATCCGAAACCGGGTAATCTCCTGCTGGAGGGCTTTTACCTCCTCTGTGCGCTCCCGAACCCGTTGTTCCAGGGAACTTGAATACTGATCCACCGCCTCTACCAGCTTGTTCAATTCCCTTCCGAGGATCCCAAACTCATCCTCTCCCCTAACCTTGATCCGTGCCGTTCGGTCTCCCCCTTCGATCCGGTTTACCACCTCGATGATCCGGTGGAGGGGAGAAGTAATGAAGCGATTGGTGATGATGCTGATCACAATGGTGAGCATTGCCATAAGGAGAACTTCGACGATGGTGATGAGGGTAAGAAGCCACCGAGCGTTGAACAGGATCTGCGCGTACGGGAGGGCTACGAGAAGATGCCATCCTAGAGGCTTACTGAGACGGTAGGATACCAGCATCTCCGAACCTTCGATCCGTACCCGAAACACCCCCTCCGCATCGGCGAACCTGCCCTCCAGGCCAGGCAGTTTCCGGGGATCCAAGGACCCTGCGATAAATATCCCCCTAGCGCTCACCAGCAAGGCCTTCCCCCCCTTGGGGATGTTCAGATCTTCCAACAGGGCCTTCATATTGTCCAGAAGGATATCCAGGCCCAATACTCCCAGGAGTCTTCCTTCCGCATCCCGAACAGGCAGGACGCAGGTGATCCCATCCGCGTCCACACTGGCGTACCGATAGGGCTCCGATACGGCAAACCCGTTCTTTTCAAGGGCCGTTCGATACCAGGGCCGTTTCCGCGGATCGTAACCGGGAGGGAAGGTCGGCGTGTAATCGATGAACTCCGGTCCTACCCCCCATTCGAACATCCTGCCATCCTCCGTCCCTAGATAGATAGCCCGGAGGTATCGGTTGCGAGAAAGAACCGATGCTATGAACAGATCCCGCATCCCCTTTGGATCGATAGCCTGCACTGCCTGGGTGTAGGATAGGCTTCGGCAAAGGGCTTCCATCTGATCGAAGAAATCCTTCACCCGGGCATCCGTTCCTTCCAGGATCACGGAAGCCACTTCTTCTGCCGTCTGGAGGGAGAAGGTATTCAACATGTCCCGGCTGATGAGAAAGATGGCACAGAGGAAGGACAGGGTGACCAGGAGAATCGCCAGGGTGAACTTCGTGTTGATTCGGAGAGACACCCCACCTTTCCACCCTTTCATGGATACCCCTGCAAGCGTAGGCTCGTCTGCCCATTATAGAAAGATCACTTGCCTCCTGTCAAAGGCTATCGTTTCGATTGTTTTACGGATCGGCGCGAAGGACAAAAGCTTAGCTTTTCACAAAAATTTCGTGCGCCGCCACCTAGAAAGCTGAACGCCCTCTTGACAATCTGCGAATATCGTATCAAAATAGATATATTATTACGAATATCGTAGAAAAAGGAGGATTCCATGAAGGTTGGATGCGTAAAGGAAATCAAGAAACATGAGTACCGGGTGGGACTCACTCCCTCCTGCGTGAAATCCTACGTAGCCCATGGACATTCGGTGTATATCGAGGCAGGGGCGGGAACCGAGGCGGGCTTCACGGACGATGAGTACCGCGCCGCCGGCGCCCGGATTGAGTCTTCTCCCGAGGCTATTTTCAAGACCTGCGACATGATCGTGAAAGTGAAGGAACCTCAAAGTTCCGAGTATCCCCTGTTCCGCAAGGGGCAAATCCTATTCACCTACCTGCACCTGGCAGCGGACGAAACTCTTACCCGGGAGCTTCTGGCAAGGGGGATCAAGGCTGTGGCGTACGAGACGATCCGCCTTGAAGACGGTACCCTGCCCTGCCTGAAACCGATGAGCGAGATCGCCGGCCGACTCTCCATTCAGGAAGGGGCCAAGTACCTGGAAAAGCCCTTTGGGGGCCGGGGGATCCTTTTGGGGGGAGTGCCGGGGGTTCAGCGGGGAAAGGTGGCTATCGTGGGAGGAGGGGTGGTAGGATTCAACGCCGCCCGGGTTGCCTTTGGGCTGGGAGCGGATGTAACGGTGCTGGATATCAATTCCAACCGGTTAGCCTATATCGACGACATCTTCCACGGCCAGGTGAATACCCTGTTCAACTCCGCGGAAAACCTGGAACGGACGGTGCGTGAATGCGACCTACTCATCGGAGCCGTCCTGATCCCCGGCGCCCGGGCACCCAAACTGATCCGCCGGGAACACCTGAAGATCATGAAGCGGCATGCGGTGATCGTGGATGTGGCTGTCGATCAGGGGGGATGCACGGAAACCACCCGCCCCACTACCCACGATGACCCTATCTACACGGTGGATGGGATCGTGCACTACTGTGTGGCCAACATGCCGGGTGCCGTCGCCCTTACCTCGACCCTCGCGCTGACGAACTCTACCCTCCTCTACGGACTGAAGCTGGCAGATCTAGGGGTAGAGGAAGCCTGCAGGAAGTACCCGGATCTTCGGGAGGGACTGAATCTCTACGAGGGGAAAGTTACCCATCGGGCAGTGGCGGATGCCTTCAATCTTGCCTACACCCCGGTAGACACGGTACTGTAGGCCATGCCTCAGGGTCTACAGCCAGATGAAACCGATTGGAAGATCATCGAGATCCTCCAGCAGGGGTGGGTACCCAACAACACCATCGCCCGGACACTGAACATCTCCGAGGGAACCGTTCGAAGCCGTCTGAAGAAACTGAAAGACGCGGGGATCCTGACGGTTCGTGCCCTCATCAACCCCGACGTGCTGGCCAACAAACAGCTCGTCCTGGTGGCTCTTACCGTGGCGGAATCCCGGCTTTTAGAACGCAAAGCGGAGGAGATCGCCCATCTTCCCAACGTGCTTTCGGTATCCATCACCTCGGGGCGGTACGACCTGATCGCCGAAGTCCTGGTGGATTCCAACAAGGGGTTGGTGAAATTCCTCACCGAGGAGTTGTCCGGTATCGAAGGTATCACCCGCTCGGAAAGTTTCATCATGTTGAAAAACTACAATAAGTACGTGTAAACTGCTCCTATGGAGGCGATCGAGAAACTCCTGTCCCAAGGGAAATACTCGCGGAAGGATCTACTTTCCATCTATCGCTTCCTCTGCAAGCATACCCACCCCGACATCCGTAAGGATGGAGGGGAACTGTTCCTCCGGGTTCGAAAGGTGTACGAAGAGGCCCTGGAGAAATTGAAGCTGAAGGATTCTGCCGCACAGTCTAAAAGTCCCTCTCCCATCGACCCAGCCCAATTCAGCCGTTTCCTCGATATCCCCCGCATACAAACGCCCCGGGCTTACCTTTTTTCTGCCCTAAGGCTCTACTTTCTTTTAGGCCTCCACAGCTATAAGGTGCGGGCAACGGTAGGAAAGAACGAACGGTACAGCATGGTGATTCAGGCGGTGCAGTACTGGGCCGATAGGTACAACCCAAGGTTCTCGGAAGAGTTCAGGCGATTCAACGAGCGGATCTTTCAGCCCGTTACAGATCTCCGAAAGCTAAAAACCTATGCCCTGGCAAAGCGTCTGTTCCTTTCGGGAGCCGAACTCTTTCTCCATTACCAGGAAACGGGAAGGGAAATATCCCGCAAGCTGGCGGAGGAAAAACTTTCCACCTCACTCACCTTGCTGGAACGGCTTAAATTGGACGATCCCGCCGAAAGCTTCGCCCGGTTCCTCCTGGTTGAGATCGAGAAAGGGCGGGAAACAGGTTGAGGCAAGATGGTTAAATAGGACCTATTGTCAGCTCGCTAAAGAATCCGAAACATCTCCTGCACCACGGAAGTCCAGAAGCCTGGGCTGGGATCCGTCACGAGCTTTAAGAACTCTTCGGGGGTATACACGAAGATTTCGAGGGACGGAAGTCTATCCCGAAGGTCTGAAAACGCGAATCCCCGTTCCGGAAAAGGTAAACCCGTTTCTGTCACTAACAGCAGATCAATATCGCTTTCTGGAGTAAGCTCTTGGCGAGCGAAACTACCGAAGATGTATGCTTCCCTCACCCTTCCTTTCAGGGAAGACCGAAGGTACTGCACTGCCTCCTGGGGCGTCATGCCGAACAACGGATCGCGGGAAGATTTAACCAGTACGTCTGCTTGTTTGAACCAATCCATTGCACGATTCGTTCCCATGGTATGACTACTCGATGCTTATTGTATGATTTTGCCTATAAGAGCGCAAGGCTACAGCAACTCGATCCGGGCAAAGATATAGTCGAGACTCTCTTCCTTCAATACGATTCGGAAATAGGGGGTGTCTTTCAGGGGGTACACTCCCGTATCTGGGGCTTGTAAATGATGTTTTCCTCGATCCGCGTCTACCCAGTGTACCAAACGGATCATTCCTCCCTCGATTTCCAGGCAGGTAATTCCTCCCTGTCCTGTGGCTGAACCGGAATTGAATACCGAGGGAACCATGAAGTGACTTTCATAGATACTCCCCCGCATAGCTTCTTCGGGTGCCGATTCCAGAAGACTCACCAGCTTTCCCTTAGCGTTCTGAACTTCCCGCGCGATACGTACCTTTTCTTCTCCCGTGGATCGGGGGTACCTCCTACAGAGATCTTCGATCTGGAACTTCAGCACATCCACCTTGGACAACGATTCGAACAAGGGACGGTGGGTGTGCCCGATGATGGAAAGGATCCTTCTAGCAGTGGAAAACTCGTATACCTTCTGCTCCGTCTTGAACTTCTTCGTGTTGCTCTGTGATACCGACCCATTCATGATGCCCAGAGGTCTGGCTAAATACCTCACCACGAACCCCACTAGATTGTTCAACCGGTGAAAGGCAGGAGAGACCTGGTGTCCATGAAAAATGAAGATATCTTTGCCTTTATACTGCAACCGGTACCCCTCATAGGTTTCTCTCCCCTTTCGTCCAGGCCGAAGAGCCAACAACTCGTCGTGGTTCCCCCAGATTTGAATCAATTTTCCCCGCCTAGCAAACTCCTCGAAGAGTAGGAACACCGATTCCCAGGCCCTGCGTATTTTAAAGGGATGGAACTTGAGGAGTTCTTCGATATCCCCATTCAATATGAGAAGAAAATCACCTGTTAGGTAGTAATCCTTGAGAGCGGTCTGAAAGAGGTCCGCATTCTGCCGAAAATCATCATTACTTCCCCCATCCCCCAAATGGAGATCGCTCCAGATCACCACCCGATCGGTTTGATTGATCCTCCGCAGAGGTACAGTCTGGAAGAGGTTGTCGAGGTAGGGAGCTATAGAAGTAGATGAAGTATTCATATGCAAATGAACTCTATTTCTATGAAATACGTCCTATTTGACTTCCCGCTTCTTTTCCCCTAAATTTAATCTGTAATCTATCCTTCCAGGAGGTTTCTATGGGTGAAAAGAAACTCTACAAGAAGGAGAGCAAAAAGCCGCCTCAGAAATCGATCAAGGAAAAACGCCGGGAGAAAAAAGAGAAGCACAAACAGCAGTCGAATGTTCCAAATGCGTGATCGAGAGGGAAACTCCTAGGGGAGCAAAGGCTCCCCTCTTTTTTTGTCCCATTATTTCCCCCTATTCTTCAACCAGCATGTGCTCTTTCAGCACCTCTTCCGGTATTTCGGGGCGCTTGAGAAGCACCTCAGGATTCTCCACGAACTGTTTGAACATGTCGATGGCCTTTGCAGCATAGAGACCTTCGGAAATCCGGTCATCGAAGGTATACTTCATCGTAAGGAGGTCTTCCACCACAGGGGTGCCGCCTTCCCCCACCACGAGTCCTTTTCGAAGCTTCCCGATCACCGCGAAAATCGAAGCGTTTCCCCATTCATACAGGTGATGGTACGGAGCATCCAGCCCCACACTGCCGAGGTTCGCTACGTACACGCTGGTGTACAGAGGATCGAGGCGGATCATTTCGGAAGGCGCGATCCCGAAGTAGTCGAGGGCTTTGAACACCCAGATCACTAGGGTCAGGATGGACCGGGGGAGCTTAGTAAAAAAATCGATCTCGTGATCGCTCTCGTTTCCCGCCATGTCCCGGGCTTTTTCCACCTCCCGATTGACCTTTTCGATCACATCCTGAAGCGTATCGAAGGGGCTGAAAGTGATCTTTACATTGGTCTCCAATCCCTCATCGGTAAGCTGCTTTTTCACGATGAAGGAGAGCTGAATTCGGTTCCGCTGGTAGATCTTCTTTCCCGAAATGAAGCGGTTCATCTGAGGCCTGAAGGCTATGGCTCGAACGATTCCGCAGAGAATCACATGGAACAACGTGAGGCGTTTTCCATTCCCCTTGTTTTCTTTGTTGTACTGCCGGATGAACTCGATCGTCTTTTTCATCCTAAGTTCATGGGTAAAGTACACCGCGGATTCGTTGCGGCCCTTCATCACGTAGGGATTGATCAGGCGAAAACCTGGAAGCCCTTTGATGAGGGTTCCATCGCATCGTTTTCGAATGCCCATTTTTCAGCCTCCGGCCGAAGTATACGGTTGCCTGTTGGGAATGGTCAAGGGCAAAAAAAGCGCTGTCTCTTTCCAAAAGGAACCTGTTGGCAGTGCCGGGTTTGACCTCGGTAGGGCAAAAAAAAGCGCTGTCCCCTCTCAAAAGAGACAGCGCCCCCTATCTGTCACCTCCGAATCGAAAGAAATTCTTAGGTGACAACTAGTGCGGCAGAGGCCGGTGCCCGATGTTCGGCTGGCTCCCTATCGCCACACGAACTTACGGAATTTTACGGCTGGGTTTTTGGATATTTCCTGGGCAGAACCATCATAGTTCGTTACCTTCGGGAAACCGAGATACTCATGTAAAATCCACCATACCCCTGTGGCGTATACTCCTGAGTTACAGTACACAATGATTTCCTGGTTTGCGTTCAGACCCAAAGTATTGACAGCCTCCTCAATATCATTCTTTGAAGCGAACTTCTCCTCCGTTTCGTAGAACCATTGAGTAGGCAGGGAAATGGCGCCAGGCACATGGCCAAACTGTGCCACAAATGCAGGTTTAGTAAGGCCGAAATAATCGTTATAGGGTCGAGCATCCACCAGTATCCCACCACTCATAGCCTTCACCACAGCATCCATGCCTGTGACATACTCTTTCCGGGGTTTTATCGTGAACTTACTGGGCTGCTTCTTTGATACATCTGTCGCAACACGTTTACCTGCTTTTATCCAACCATCATGTCCCGATGCAAGTACAGCAACATTGTCCAGTCCAGCATAGGCAAGAGTCCAGGCTACTCGCGTGGCAAAGTGATACCGACTGAGTCCGGTGGATTCCACAACTACGACCCATGAATTATTCGATATGCCGGCACCCGCAATAATGTCCTGCAAATCGTCCGCTTCCGGAAGTTCCGCGCTCAGAGCGCCCTTATTCGGGGCCCATGTTCCGTAGAACACATTCACCGCCCCCGGAATGTGTCCCGCCTTGTAATCCTCCGCCTTTCGCACATCCAGAACCACCAGTTTTGGATTGTTCAGGTTGGCCTCTAGCCAGGCCACATCCACCACCGCGGGGATTTCCCTTGCGAATGCCACACCCGAACCCAAAAGGATCAGGACAAGCATTGCAATTATCGCTTTCGAATGTCTCATGTTCTCCTCCTCGTAAAATCAAGATTTTTTAATATTCCATTTTTATCTATATTATCATATCGGAATGGAGTTGACAAGGAGGGGATTGTTCGTGAGAATTCAGCCTAACATTACAGGGATCTATCTACCGTGTTTGGGGGGAGAAGATCTACATACTGTACATAGTTTTTTCGATACGCGGAGGGAGATAATCCTGTGCATTTCTTAAAAACCCGGGAAAAATGGAATTGATTCTCGAAACCGAACCTCTCGGCTATCTCCCTTATGCTTCGTTCAGTGCCTATCACCTCCCCCGAAGCCGCCTCGACACGAAGGTGAAGGGCATACTGCAAAGGCGAAATGTGGAGGTGACGTTGGAATAGCCGAATCAAGTGTTCTTTGCTGATTCCTACCTTCTGGGCAACTGCCTCCACGGTGAGTTTTTTTTTCAATCCCCTCCTCATTACCTCAATTGCTTTCTGTACATGGTGCAACCCACTTCCCGGAGGGGGTAAGGAGTCTATCTCTTTTCCATATACAGCGTAAAGAAAGCTCAACAGTTGATACTCTGCCGCCTTCTTTTGATGGATCGAAGGAGATCTTCCGAACTGCAGCATCGTTTCGAATAGGAAATGGTATTTCGAGTTCAACTGGATCGAATTGCTATCCCTACCTATCATACTGTTCAATAGGGTACATAAATCTTCCCCTTTCTCCAGGGTAAACAATACGGCATAGTAGGATATCGGTTGTTTCTGGACATTCTGCGGATCCGGTATAATGGAATGAAACTCATGGGGTCCAGTGAGGAAAAGGGTTTCGGGTTGTATGGGATATCGGGCACGATGATTTAGAAACGATCCAGCCCCTTCCAGGAAGTAGTGCCGTTCATATTCTCCCTCC
>Ga0078972_1010349_pt1 | contig 17495 bp, 15 predicted proteins | sample YelNatPaOPGAMG01_FD_67568 | JGI IMG/M metagenome (GOLD analysis project Ga0078972, IMG submission 67568) | Hot spring thermophilic microbial communities from Obsidian Pool, Yellowstone National Park, USA - OP-RAMG-01 (SPADES assembly) (version 2) | ecosystem: Environmental > Aquatic > Thermal... | reverse complement strand
ATTAAAAGCAGGGGCATTACCTTCTGAAATGGAGGTCATCATTCTGAATTACGCATGTTAAATAATTCAGGGTGCTCCATCAATTTGTTATAAGCGCTATGTGCTGCTTCAACTTGAGCAGTTTTCTTGTTCTTACCAGATCCAACGGCCAGGACTATATCGCCAATTGAGACAGATACAAAGAAGACTTTATCGTGGTCAGGGCCTACTGCTTCAATAGTCTCGTAATCTGGCAGACATTTAAAACGAGCCTGTGTAATCTCCTGAAGCCAAGCCTTATAGTTAATTAACGGATGTCCGTTTTGGATATCCTGTATTTCCTTTTGGAAGCAGTCCTTTATAAAGTTGCGGGTTACTTCTATGCCCCTGTCCAGGTAAATCGCGGCTATGAGCGCTTCAAAAGCATTTGCCAGATTGTTTAATCTCGATCTGCCGCCACCCATTTCCTCTCCTTTACCCAGTAACAGATATTCGCCTAAATTTAAGCCCATAGCCTTTTCTGCCAGTTTATCCTGTCTTATGAATGAAATCCTGATTTCAGTAAGCCTGCCTTCTGACCAGTTTGGAAAATAATAATAAAGAAGGTCTGCAATAATAAAATTTAGCAGCGAATCACCTAAAAATTCCATTCGCTCATTATCTGCGATTTCGGAATTGGGGTTTTCGTTTATATACGATGCGTGAGTCAGAGCCTGCTTCAGCAGAGATAGATTTTCAAAAGTTAAGTTCAGTTTTTCTTGAAAGGATTTTATATCTACCAATTTGACCCTGTATATTTAATGGCGGATTAAATGAACTCTTCCCTTGCCAGGGATGTGATGATAAGTGCCGGTATGCCGAATACCGGAAATACAATGCAGGAGGCAAGTGCGCCTATAAAAGCAAGTATCCATATCCTTCTTTGCAGGGCATAAACCCCACCTATTATTGATATTATACCGACGAAAACAAGCACAAAAGGAATGGCTATTATCCGTGAAATAGTCTCTTCTGTTTTCTGAATTACCTGGGGGTCGATCTTGAGAACCTCGTGTATGGTGCGAAAAAGCTGGCTTAATATGAAAAAGTACAGGCTGCCTACCATTCCTATAGCGCCTGATACAACATCGAGTATCCCTGCCATGATAGGTTTCCAGGTGAAATTGGTATTATTTAGCCTTTTGTTCATAAGTAAAACTGCAGCTCAATTTTGTTTAATTATTGTAGCAGATATGTCAATTTGCCATAAATTTTGAGCTCTATTATAATCCGGTAGAAGCTTAATTAATTGGTGGAGTAGATTATAAAACTGCAAAACACTGGAAGATATATTATCCGTATAATATTAAGCTTAGATATGTTTGATCTGACTGTAATCTGGGGGCCGTTTGTCGATAGTTTTCTTGGCTTTGCCTTTTTTAGGAATGGCCTGGTTATTAAAATATAATTTGTTTATTATCTCCGCCAGACAATTGCCGCAGATGATATCGTCACAATCGATTTTTCCCCCACATTCGGCACATTTAGCATGCATAAAAGTACTCACACAGACACATACATATAAAATCCGTTTTTATCTGAGCACATTATCTCAAAGAAAAGGTCATCCAGGAATGGCCGGTAGTATATAAACTGTGACCGGAATGGGTATTTAGTTTGTTCTATGCAAATATAAAGGGAGCCGCTCGGACATCCAAGCAGCTCCCTTTATATTTATCAGGGATTCCTGATTAATCGCCCGGTTTACTGGCTGCATATAATGCTTTGACTGCGGCTACAATTGCTGCAGGGGCCATCAAAGTGGCAACGTAACCGAGTATGTTACCCAAAAAGCCTCCTATGCCCAGCATGGTCAGCGGTGCAAACGCATTGCCTGAAACGATCAATGCTATTGTCGCTACCAGGAAAAGTAAAAATTCCTTGGCTGTTATGTTGAGGAAACCGATAATGAGGCCAAGGATTACCAATACAACTATAACAATATCGTTTTTGGGAGCAATAATTCCGGCAACCAGTGCAATAACGAAACCTAGAACAAAGGCCCAGAAACCGATGATACCGAGTGTCTTCTGCATAAATAACCCCTCCTTGTATAATTATTTATTAATAATTGTAATTATTTTACCGTATTTGTCAATAGACCCGAGAATCGGGGTATGCTGCCCGGTAATGATTATAAAGCATATTATTTCAAATATGGGTACAGACATTTCAGGTATAATAACCTATGCGATTAAGTAATATTACCACTTTTTAACATTTCAACAACTTAAAGAATTATGTCAATGCTATCAGGTTGATACCACATGGCTTCTTTGTTAAAATCTGTAGGCACTGGGGATTAGTCTAGCGGTAGGACAGCGGACTCTGGATCCGTGAGGCCAGGTTCGAATCCTGGATCCCCAGCCATTTATCAGGGCGCATTCGTCTAGGGGTTTAGGACGCTGCCCTCTCAAGGCAGAGATCACCGGTTCGAATCCGGTATGCGCTACCATCCCCCTAAATAACACCGATTTCGTAGCTAAAATGTTTACATAAAGTGTTGTCGTTTTTCATTCTGCAAACATTTTGCAAACATCTTTCAAATTTGGTGCTGTGGCTCACTCATATTCGCCGCATGTTTGAGTTCTTCAGTGTTTTTTAATTAAACTGGTTTTCAAGAAAGATCATCTTCTAGATTTATCTGAGTTAGAGTTATTTTGGTAGGTCTTTCTTGATTTTACAACCCCGACCGATAAAACTATGGCTGAATATCCAGATATTCGGTATTTGGGAAAGTCTTAAATATCAATTAAATTTGTCATGTATGGCTGATAGTATTATCATGGCGGCAGATAAAATCTGGCAATCTGATGAAAGTGAAATTTTCTGAAAACGTGATATATGGCGGATGATTTATGGAGTTTGTACTGATATTTCTGCGTGATTTCGGTCTGACATTTGTGCCGCTTTTTGTTGCCATGGATTCGATAAGCACCGTGCCCATATTGCTTACAATAACTCATGGAATGGCAGAGAGGGAACGAAGTGTGGTAATAAGAAATGCACTTATTACCGCATTGATTTTAGGCGTCTCCTTTATTTTCATTGGAAAGGGCATATTCCTGTTTATGGGCATCACTGTGAGCGATTTTCTGGTGGCCGGGGGGCTGATTCTACTATTACTGGGTGCCAAGGAGCTGGTTGTGGGAAAGATGTTCGAAGCTCAGGCTTCGGCCGGGGATAATGTTATTGGTGTTGTACCTCTGGGCACCCCTCTGGTAGTAGGGCCGGCTGTGCTCACTACGCTTTTAATCCTTATCGATCAATATCATATTCTGCTGGTGTCATTCGCATTTTTTACCAACCTTTTATTGTCCTGGATCTTTTTTGAACAGGCTAACAGGCTGGTAAAAATACTCGGCCATGGTGGTCTGCTTGCGCTGTCAAAGATTTTTGCTTTACTTCTGGCGGCAATAGCGGTGGCCATGATTCATCGTGGAATTCAATCGATGATGGCCGGTTGAGGGGATAGCAAATTCGGCGCCAGATAGAACCGTAGCGATAGAAATATACAATGCGGCAGATAAAGGAAAAATAATAAGTAAGGAGGCTAATGTCACTATGTGGCTGTGTACTAACTGCAGGCATCTTGAGTTAACGGATGTAAAACCGGAGCGATGCCCGATATGTGGCTCTCCGCCGGATAAGCTCGTACTATACGAAAATACAAAGATGAAAGGGACAAAAACGCTGAACAATTTGAAGGAAGGTTTCACCGCTGAATCCAAGGCTAATATCAGGAATCTGGCGTTTGCGTTTAAAGCAGAGCAGGAGGGATATCCAGCTATCGCCGGGTTGTTCAGGGCTATCGCTGAATCTGAAGCGGTACATGCCTTTCACCTTTTGAGGTTGCTGGGTGTAATTGCCGATACGCAGGAAAATCTGCAGGCTGCCTTCGAAAGGGAAAACTATGCTGCCGAAGCTTATCCTGTTTTTATAAGAGAGGCGGAAGGCGAAGGTAATCGTGCCATTGCAACGATATTCGGCTATCACAGGGATGTAGAGCGAGAACATGCTAAACTTTATGAGAAAGCTCTTGATCGATTGATGGATCCTGCCGGCGTGGATTATTATGTTTGCAGCGTTTGCGGTTATGTATCAATAGGCATGGCTCCGGACGAGTGTCCGATATGCGGGGCACCAAAGGACAAATTCAGGAAAATTTCATAGAGGTTTGTCGGTCTTTTATGATCGCATTCTGGAATACATGGATTCCAGGTCTTCGAGCCAGAGTGAAGGGTCGGCATCGGAAGGCATACGCCAATCACCACGTGGTGACAGGCTGACTGAGCCGATTTTCGGTCCTTCTGGCAGACAGGTGCGCTTGAACTGGTTGGCAAAGAAACGCCTGATGAAATTGAGAAGCCATCGGTGTAAGTCTTCAAGAGAATAAGTCCCTTCAAAAAGGTTGCGTTTGCGTGCTTCATTGGCTAAATAGAGTATCTTGCCGGGCTTTGTCCCCAGCCTGATAAACGGGTAAAGATAAAAATCCGCAAGCTCGACCGGCCCGATGACCTCCTCACTTATCTGCGCTATTTTTCCTTCGACCGGCCTTTTAAGTTCCGGTGTAATAGGCGTATCAAGTATATCGTACAGGACTTTACGTACTGCCGGAACTGTAAGTTCTTCATCTGCTACCCAGCGAATAAGGTATCGCACCAGCGTTTTCGGAACGGAGATGTTAATGTGGTAGTGGGACATGTGATCACCGGAAAATGTGCACCAGCCCAGAGCCACTTCTGTTAAATCACCCGTCCCCAGTAATAGAGCATTTAAGGCATTAGCCTTATTGAAAAGAAATTCGGTGCGATAGCGTGCCTGTATGTTTTCAAAAACAACATCTTCATCACCGGCGTGCTTCAGATCTGACATATGTGCTTTGCAGGTCCTCGTAATATTAACGCGCTCTATATTGACACCGAGGGCTTTACATAAAGCAATAGCATTATTGCGTGTGCGGTTTGTGGTGCCGAAACCCGGCATGGTGTAAGCGAAAACATTACTGCGGGATAGCTTCAGGTAGTCCATAGTTTTGACCGCTACCAGTAATGCAAGGGTTGAGTCCAGACCGCCGGATACGCCCAGGGTTAAGCGCTGAATATCAGCACCTGAAAGTTTTTTCGCCAGAGCCGCAACCTGCATTGAAAAGATATCGCGACATCGTTCGGCACGTTTGGCGGTATCTTTAGGGACAAACGGTTGAGGGTCTATACCACGATACAGAGTTTCGGCAATGGGATTCTGCACATTTGCTTCGATCACCCTGAAAGGCTTAATGTGTGCCGGTGATTGGCGGAAGCTGTTAAGTATAAGCCTGTCGTGAGCCAGTCTATCCAGGTCAATATCGGCTATCGTTAGCTGTGGAGATGGTAACATTCGCTGGGACTCTGCCAGCAGATTGCCGTTTTCAACTATTAAAGTGTGACCCCCAAAGACGATATCATTGGATGACTCATCCACGCCGGCAGAAACGTAACAGAAGGCGGCCGCACAGCGGCCTGATTCGGAGATCAGCATTGTCCGGCGCCAGTCCGATTTGGCCAGTATTTCATTGCTGGCCGAGATGTTCACAAGGACTGTCGCGCCTGCCAGCGCCTGATATTCATGTGGAGCCAACGGTACCCACATATCCTCACATATCTCTACGCCAATGTTTGCAGAGGGAATACCCTGGCATGTTACTATTAAGCCGGCACCAAATGGAACAGATTTCCCATTGAAATGGTACATATCTGAGCATGCATCATCTGCTGATGTAAACCATCTATTTTCATAGAATTCTTTATAGGATGGGAGGTATGTTTTGGGTACAATGCCGAGCAGCTGACCGGAACATATAAGGGCCGCGCAATTAAATAATTTTTGATCGACCACCAGAGGAAGACCGATGATAGTAAGAATATCCAGGTTGCTGCTTGCCCGTATGATCCGATCCAATGCCCTCTCCACTCTGCTCAACAGAGCATGCTGTTGCACGAGATCCTGGATCGTATACCCGGTAATGCTGAGCTCGGGGAATGCCAGTAACTGTACTCCTTCAGATTTTGCTTTGTTGATCAGTTCTATAATAGTCTCTACGTTGAAGTCTATATCTGCTACACGCAGGCGGGGCACCGCCGTGCCTATTCTGAGAAAACCAAGGTCTGTACTTAACTTGATGTCCTCTTTCAAATTTTACACTCCTTAAATTGTGCGTAAAATTATAGCTTCGGTTATAATAAACCGTTATCAGCGTAAAATCAAAACCTTTTTTATATTTTAAATATTTTTGGAGAAATTTACATGATAAAGCTGGTTTTACTGCGCCATGGCGAAAGCACCTGGAATAAAGAGAACAGGTTTACCGGCTGGACAGATGTGGACCTGACCGATAAAGGTATTGAAGAAGCCAGAAAAGCAGGTCGGATACTGAAAGAAAAGGGCTATACGTTTGATTTAGCCTTTACCTCTTTGCTGAAACGTGCCGTGAGGACACTCTGGATCGTTATGGATGAGATGGATCTTATGTGGATACCGGTTAGAAAGTCCTGGCGCTTGAATGAGAGACATTACGGTGCTCTTCAGGGCCTCAATAAAGCCGAAACGGCCAGAAAATATGGCGAAGAGCAGGTATTGATTTGGAGACGAAGCTATGATGTGGCACCCCCCGCACTGCAGAAGGACGACCCGAGATTTCCGGGCTACGACATCAGATACGGGGGATTGCGAGAATCAGAATTACCATTGACCGAAAGCCTTAAAGATACATATAAAAGATGTCTGCCCTACTGGCATGGAAGCATAGCTCCTGCACTGAAGGCGGGTAAAAAAGTAATTATATCGGCTCATGGCAACAGTTTGAGAGCGCTGGTAAAGTATCTGGATGGTATTTCTGATAGGGACATTGTTAATCTGAATATACCGACGGGCATCCCGCTGGTCTATGAGCTCAACGAGAATTTAAAAAGGTTGAATAGCTATTACTTGGCTGAGACCGCTGAACTTGAAAAAGCCCGTAAGACTGTGGCGGATCAGGGTAAAGCCAGATAGGCTCCAGCAGAGAAATTACGGCCGTAACAGATCTATATTCTTTATATCTATAAGAATTAGCATCGATGGTTTGCCGAAGAATCTTTTATCAGTTTGGCCTCATTTTAGAAAATCCGGATCTGATGATATATCGGTTCGGTAGATATTAAGCAATGCATTTTTCTGAGATTCCTTGTCGATTAGTTCTTCTTTTTCAAGACGACCGTCTCGTAACCATAGGACTCGATCGGCGAACTCACGTTGCTCCGGTTCATGTGTTACCATCAAAATAGTCTGTCCCATTTCATTGCACAATTTTCTTAATAGCTTGAGTACGATGCCCTTATTTTCGGTATCGAGATTGGCGCAGGGCTCGTCGGCAAGGAGAATTCTGGAGTTATTTACAAGTGCCCGTGCGATGGCAACACGTTGTTGTTCTCCGCCTGAAAGCTCGCTGACAAGATGGTTTAAACGCTCGGCCAGTCCAACATGACTCATCAGTTCACCTGCGACTCTGATGTACTCTCTCCTTTTCATACCTAACAACATGAGGGGCAGAAAAACGTTCTCGATTGCATTAAGTTCCGGTATCAAAGCGTATTCTTGGAATACGTAGCCTAGATGACGCAAACGGAAAGCTGCGCGTTTGCGGTCAGATAATTTGGATACATCTATGCTGTCCAGAAAAATTTGCCCCGATGTTGGCTCGTCCAGCAGTCCGAGCTGGTGAAGCAAGGTTGATTTTCCCGATCCGCTTGGCCCCATTATAGCTACAAACTGACCCCTGGGAATGTCAAAACTGACATCTTTCAGGGCATGTACGGGTATATGGCCGGGATATATCTTGTTTAAATTTTTAACATTTATCACCGGTAATCAACCCCAGATAGCTTTGATAATATTCTGCCTGGCAATTCGCCATGATGGAATAAAACCCGCTATGAGGCTCACAATAAGCATACTGACTATACTTAATATCAGTTCAGCAGGATTGGTTGTCAGCGGGACTTTTCCGATGGGAAAAATTAGGGGATTGGCAGCAAAGTACGGCTTAAAAACCAGTTCCAGCAAAATAATCCCGAGGCAGATACCGAGCAGTGCATAGAAAAATGCAAGCATTACGTATGATAGGATTACGATTTCATCTTTCATTCCCACTGCCTTCATAATGCCGATTTGCTTTTTCCTGGCTGTAGTGGCGATAAAAATGACGATAAATATCGTTACTCCCGATACCATTAGGCCTATCAGCAAGAGTATGTTTTTGATAATACCGAATGTTTGTGTTAGACCGATAACAATTCCTATAAAAGATATCCATGGATTGATATCCTGGGTGTTTAATCCCGCCTGACGCAGCATACTGATGTAATATTCTTCAGGATAGGACTCATCTGTTTTTATCAATATTTTGGAAGCTCTATCGTGTATATTCAGCACGGACTCCATTTCATTTTCGGTGACAAAAATAGACATATCGGCCAGAGGGAAACCGGTAGAATAGATGCCTTTAATAATATATTTCCGCACGATTCCATTGACATAATATACTTTAATTTCATCACCAACCCTGGCGCCTTTAAGTGATTGCAGTTCAAGGTTGGCACCATAGCCACCGGAAATTTCCCGACCGAGGATAATCCTATCGCGGTCCGCGTTAGCAAGATATTCACCTGCAACTAGATGAATGTGTATATCTGATACACGCCTTTCTTCATCAGGATTTATCGATTCGACAGGCCAGCTTACAGACCTTGTCTCCCTGCCCGTTTTATCCGGATCATATTCGATAACTGCGCCGCATGAATATCTGGAGCTGGCAGCGATTATACCGGGGATGGACTCGATCCTTCTCTTTACCTGTGAAACCTGCTTGATATATTGCTCATTGTTACCCCACTGATCCTTACCGGGCTGTATTACGATGTTGGAAACGTAACTGGCCTTTGTTTGCAGGTAAACCTGATCTATGGCACTGCTTAAAATGCCTGATATTATATTTATTTCGAGGAAAGCCAGCGTGGCAACTATAATGGTCAGAATCAGTGTGCCCTTACTTCCCCGGGTCACATATTTATAAAAGAGAAAAAGGGCAGAAGTGATATCGTTCCATATTTCACGCATACATTATCTTCTCACAAGACCGTTTAAGAAAAAATTGCCCATCTCGTTAACAAGATCGGGGATTCCGGACTTTTTAAAAGGGCTGTAACGTTGCTCCAGTTTATACAGTATCATACTTCCTATTATGGCTCCAGCCATAGTTCGGGCTATAACCTTCTCATTCACTTCACGGAAGGTGTCGCGATGTATTTGCAATTTAATATACTCCTCAATTTTAATCAGAAGAGGGGATAAAACCTTGTGGACGTACTGTCTTCGCAATCTGGCATTCCGCTGTACTTCAAATAACAACAGAAGTATTATATGCGAATTTTCAAAACCAACCTTTAAGCGTTCTTCCAGCAGGGAGTTGATAAATCGCTGACTATCTGGATGCACATTTATCCCGTCAAGTAGTTTAAGCAGGTCTTCTGATATCAGTATTTTATAGATTAATGAAATGAACAGATCATATTTGTTTTTATAATAATTATATATTGTGCCTACGCCTATTCCGGCTTCCCTGGCGATATCAGCCATGGTAGATTCACCATACCCTCTGGTAGAAAATACGGTTAGAGCCGCTTTCAAAATCTGACGTTTACGGGTTTTTGTTATTGTTTCTTTTCTTTTTATACGTGCAACCATTTTTAAATAGAATGAATGTTCATTCAGATATTATATTTACACTATATTTTAAATTTATATCTTTTGTCAATGCTATATCAAAGTAAACATGATTGTAATTACACCTTTTTCAGCAGGTTTGTTATTATATTGAAGCTTTTTCTGATGCAGGTATTATGAGACTGTGTATTTTGAGTTATCGCAGCTACCCGTATTCGGGCGGTCAGGGTATATATATGCGCTATTTGAGCATGGCGTTGCGAGACCTGGGGCATGAAGTTGACCTTATATCCGGCCCGCCGTATCCGATCGTTGATGAGGGGGTGAGATTGATAAAACTTCCCAGCCTTGATTTGTACTCTATGACGTCTGTTCAGAGACTGTTTATTAATCCCGCGCGGCTAAATACGTTTCCCAATCTGGTTGAGTGGCTGGGTACTATGACCGGTTACTTTTCTGAACCTTTATCTTTCGGCATGCGCGCATACAGGTATCTACAGTCGGAAAAAGGACAAAAATATGATGTTGTCCATGATAATCAAACGCTTTCGTACGGGATTGTGGACATAAAAAAGGCAGGCTTCCCGGTGGTGGAGACCATCCACCATCCTGTAACTATCGATAGAGATCTTGCCATAAGCTCGGCTAAAACCATTAAAGATAGGCTTGGGTACCGCAGATGGTTCTCTTTTACAAAAATGCAGATTAAAGTTGCGCGGGAGCTCGAATATATTATCACAGTCTCTCAGATGGCCAGACAGCATATTCAGGAGGTATTTGGTATTCCGGCAGCAAGGCTCAGAGTAATATACAATGGTATTGATACTGAATTATTCAGCCCCGCGGATAGTGTACCACGATCAAGCAACATGATTTTAATGGTAATGAGCCGTGACACCATCGTAAAGGGCTTACGTTATCTTCTGGAAGCGATGGCAGAAGTTCGCAAAAAGTACGATATAAACCTGGTTGTGGTGGGCCGTACAATGGGCGATGGTTATACGGAGAGCTTAATCAAAAGGCTGGATATTGAGCGAAATGTTACCTTTTGCAGTAATGTAGATACCGGTGAACTGATTAAACTTTACAGGATGGCCACAATAGTAGCTGTACCCTCTACATATGAAGGATTTGGATTACCGGCTGCTGAGGCTATGGCCTGCGGCACTCCGGTTGTTTCTACCACAGCAGGGGCCTTACCAGAAGTAGTTGGTGATGCCGGAATTCTGGTCCCTCCGGCTGATTCAGGTGCTCTGGCAGCTGCGATTTCTGGATTATTAGAGCATCCTGAAAAACTGCAGGAACTGGGGCGGAAAGGTCGTAAGAGAATCCTCGAGCAATTCAGCTGGAAAGATGCAGCACGGAGAACGCTAGATGTATACCAGGAAGCTATTGATAAAAAACGGTCAGCTAAAAATCGAAAGTGTGTATGATTGATAACACAGCCGATTATGATGATTGATTGATTAAATAACAATATATGTGTAAAATTTTGCATTGTCTGTCCAAGCTTTCAGAGGATAGTTAGATGCGGATATGCCTGCTGAGTTATCGTGCATATAAATATTCTGGTGGCCAGGGTGTTTACATAAAGTACCTGAGCCGCGCTCTGCGGGATCTCGGTCATGAAGTGGATATTATAGCAGGCCCACCCTATCCGGAAACAGTTGACGGTGTGCGATTAATAAAATTGCCGAGCCTCGATCTCTACCGTTTTTCTGAAATAAGGCGATATTTTATTAATCCACTCTGGCTGAATACCTGGCCCAATTTTGTAGAGTGGATAGGTGAATGCGGTGGCTTTTTTACTGAACCGATTACATTCGGCATGCGCGCTCATAACCTTTTCCGGCAAGATGGTTATGCAAGGAAATATGATATCGTACATGATAATCAATGCATCACCGAAGGGATATTAAAGATACATCAGATGGGAATTCCTATGGTCGCTACCATTCATCATCCTATAACCATTGATCGTGATCTGGCTCTGAAGGCTTCAAGGTCATTTATCAGGTCTCTGGGTATACGTCGCTGGTATGCGTTTGTTGATAAGCAGATTAAAGTGGCGGGTCAGCTAACGCATTTCATTACCGATTCAGAAAATTCGCTTAATGAGATAGTGGAGAGCTTCGGGCTTCCGCGTGACAGGTTTAGGGTAATTTACTGTGGTGTCGATGGTAAAGTATTTCGTGAAAAAAGGACTGAACCGAGATCGGATAATATGATTCTGGTTATCAACAGCGGTGACACTCCTCTTAAAGGGCTGAAGTATCTTATGGAGGCTGTTGCTGAGATGCGCAAGACCAGAGCGATCGATCTGGTTATAGTTGGTCACCCGATGAAAAACGGTTATACGGAAGGGTTGATACACTCACTGGGATTGAATGATTGTACGCGCTATACGGGCAAGATCGATACCGAAGAGCTGGTAAATTACTATTCTATGGCCACCATGCTTGTTGTACCCTCAATATATGAGGGCTTTGGACTGCCGGCTGCCGAAGCAATGGCATGCGGTACGCCAGTAATTGCCACCAGAGCAGGGGCATTACCTGAAGTGGTCGGTGATGCTGGCATACTTATTCCGCCAGGAGACACCCGGGCTATAATTGAAGCGGCTACTTCACTTCTGAATGATGAAGGTAAAAGAAAGTTGATGGGGGAGAAGGGTAAGGCAAGGGTAAAAAGATTATTTAACTGGAATAACACAGCCAGGGAAACGGCTGACTACTACTGTGAGGCAATAGCAGCGCAAAAATATCTCAAGGTGGTGTAGAGAATGACGTCAGAAGGTATTTTAACCGATCTCGATATGTTAATTTCCGAGCAATTTCTCAAACCCACAATTGAAAGCATTCTCGCCATCCAGGAAAAAGAGGGCTCCGTGCCTGATCTCGAGGGAGGTGTTGTTGAACCATGGACCCATGTTGAATGTGCCATGGCTATTGATGCCGGTCATTATATTGATGAGGCGAAGAAGGCGTATCAATGGCTGGCCGAGAAGCAGCTACCGGATGGCAGCTGGTATGCTACATACCAGTATGGCAGGCCGAAGGACAGATATAAGGTATCTCATGCTATCTCTTATATCGCAGTTGGAATCTGGCATCACTATTTAATTACCAGAGATAAGAGATTTGTGGGTGAGCTGTGGCCCTGTGTCAGATCTGCTATCGAATATATTCTGGATATGCGGGGTCCAAGCGGAGAAATTTACTGGGCACGGGATATAGAGGGCAAAGTTTATCCGGCTGCTCAGATAGCAAGCTGCAGCTCAAATTATCTCAGTATCAAATGTGCTGTGAAACTGGCCAGGCTTCTTGGCGAGCGCCACAGGGAATGGGAAGAGGCAAATGCCAGGTTACGAACTGCTATTCTGAATATGCCGTTGCCATATGATAATATAGCGGAAAACGGCAATTCTTCGGCCTTTGCCATGGACTGGTATTATCCTGCACTCTGCAGTGTGATTAACGGGCAACAGGCAATTGAGCGCATATATGATAGCTGGGATAAATTCATAGTGCACGGTAAGGGATCGGTTTGCAATTTAGAGAAAACCTGGGTTACAGCGGCTGAGACTAGTGAACTGGCCATATCGCTGGCAGCTCATGGCGAGTACGAGAATTCGGCAATGGTCTATAACTGGCTGCATCATCTCAGGGATACTGATGGAGCATACTGGTATGGCATTGCCTATCCTGAAAATGAGATATGGCCTCTGGAGAAACCGAGCTGGACGGCTGCAGCTGTGATTCTGGCAGCGGATATGTTAAGGCCCCAATCTCCTACCAGCCTGCTGCTTGAAGGAAGTGCTGTTTAACGTTTTTTTAAAATACCCAGTGATTCTACCATGGGCAGTTCGATAAACTGATCGCTTTGGAGGGCGATTTTATAGACCTCATAGGGAGCCTGTCCACCCTTGTCGGGATCTGGATAAATATCATGGAAAACCAGATAGCCCTTGGGCTTCAAATGTCTGTTCCAGCACTGATAATCGCCCAGAACTGTTTGGTAGCTATGGCCACCGTCGATGAAAACCATGCCCAGCGGGGTTGCCCAATTTCTGGAGGCGACTGATGAAAGGGTGATCATAGGAATTACAGTATCTTCCAGACTTGCCTTTTCTATAGTAGCGCGAAGCAATGGAAGGCTATCAATGCGCCCGCTGTATTTGTCAAACAGTTCCGGGTCAAAATAGGGTTGTCCCGGCTGCTGTTCTTCAGAACCCCTGTGATGATCAATGGTGAACAGCGTGGTACCTCTGTTCTGGCAGGCCGCTCCGATATAGATGGTGGACTTGCCACAAAAACTGCCTATCTCAAGACAGGGACCGATTGCCGCAGCATCAAGTGCAAGGTCATATAACTTGAGGCCCTCATTTTCTGCCAAGAAACCTTTTGTCTCCCTGGCCAGATCGAATAGCATCTTAAGACGATCGACTGCCATTTGTGCGATATATCATATTAAAAACTCGTTCTGGAAACAATTGCATAGACTATGATCAATATAATTAAAAGGTATGCCAGTATAATCATTATCCAGATAAATGTTTCCGATGATATCCCCGGTGCTATCGTTTTGAGTGTACGGGTTATAACCGATATGTTTTGCTGTGAAGTGAGGGGATTTTCTATCAACGAAAAAGTAGCCGTGGGGCTGGGATCGCTGAGTACGGGTGTAATTGCCCGCACACGCCAGTAGTACGGTTTGGATAGTTCGAGATTGCCGTCATTATATTGATATGATGTGGTAGAGGTGTACGCTTTTACCAGTATTTCTTTTAAATCCGGGTCTGAAGCCAGTATGAATTCATACTTGGTAGTTGATTTAACCGGGGACCAGCTAAAAGCGACGGACTTATTCTGACTTATACACAGGCCATCTGCAGGATATAGCAGGGTAGGCCCCGGTGACACGGTGGAGACTATAAATCCCGGTTTAACCTGAAAGAGCATAACCGGCGACCAGCGGCTATGGATGGTCTCGCCGCTTATTGCTTTACTTCCGCGCACGCGCCAGTAGTAAGCACGGCCCGATTCAAGTAGACCCGGTGGCAACCAGGCAGCCGGATCGCGCCAGTCTGCCGGTTCTATTATCCACGCACCCGATCTGTTATCCACCGGTGCCAGATTTAAATTCTGGCTGAGAAGCTGTGTAAAATCTACATCTTTGGCTATTAACAGGTCGTAACCTTTCATATCCTGCAACTCACGCCACTTGAAGTCCACCTGCTGCGCTCTGCCTGTAACAGGATCGGTGCCGATATAACTGCCTGTGGGTGGTGAAGTAGGCCATGGTCCAAGCCGGGCAGCCGAGTCTATGTATGACCACAGGCAGCCCTGCTTGAGATCGGGTTTGTATTCCCTGTTATCTATTGCCCATAAAGTGTTATATCTGTTGAATGAGATGTGCAACGAAGTCGGCTCCCGGGTGAAATGAACGCGCATGCTGGCGTTATCAGTAGGAAGACCGGCGGTCAGATCGTCCCATTCAGGAGGTGGTGGTACGCGGCTTCTGGCATATAGAGTTCGGTCGATACCGCCTTCATCTCGATTATTTGTGGAATTGTAGTCCCAGGCAGCATACAGCACATCTTTACCGGTCTCAATGCCGTAAAAATCACGATTTAGCGGTTCGAGCTCATCCCAATCCGTACTGATACCCAGCTTCCATCTGTAAATGGATCCGCTCATTATCGGAGTATCCAGGGCTACGTAGATGAAACGGTTGAGATCGAATTCGCTATCTATTGCGATATGTACATTACCCTTTTCCGGTAACTGCTTGAGTACGATAAACTGGGGATTGAATTTGGAAAAGTCTATCCAGGCAACATATGCCCCATTTTCTTCTGTACTACCGACAAAGACGATTTCCTCGCTTACTTTTCCCGGAACGACCAGATTTCTAAGCGGCGCGGACACCGTATGATTGGTTGATTCCATGTTTGTATTGATTGTTTTTCCCAGTATCCAGGAGGAGCCGCTCTGTACTATGCGGCGCAGACTGTAATCACCGAGTATATAAATCGTACTGTCGTTAAAGAAACAAAGATCCCTTACCCGCATGCCTACAGGTATCTCCTGCCACGTCTGTCCCATATCCGCGGAGAAGGTAATATTTTCGGCGGAGAGGTCGGCAAATGCCACGCACTTGCCGCTGGCATCTTCGCGGGGATTAAGGCGCAGTATTGTCCCTGTATCGCTGGTGCGGCGGGTAAGGATTCTTTCCCAACGATCACCCAGTGGATCACTGATGCTTCGCCATACGCTATCGAAGGTGATATTTTCGCTGGATGTAGCATTATCGTTGATAGAAGAAAGGTAAAGGATGTTTATTTGATCGGTATCTTCTTTCCCTTCGGCTATTTCGTGTGCACCAGCATCTGAAAGGTAGTTGATGTATGTATCTATCAATCCAATTTGATTCCATGTACGGCCATTATCGGTGCTGCGCGAAAAGGCCGATTCATCCAGTGAACATCCGGCTTTTTTGGCAGTCGGCCATTGTCCTGGAGACAATCCTGTTCCGCCAGACGTGGTGTTTTCGGAGCTTGTACCGCAATAAGCGATCTGGCTGTCGGTTCCCCATTTCAATATGGCGTTGGCGCGACCACTGCGGCCTCCGCCTGTAGGTGATTTGTATAGATCAGATGGAAGCCACGTGGCACCTCCGGGCGTTACTGTCTGGGGGTTTGAGCACTGCCAGATATTAACCATTCCTCGTTCAGGCGGTGTATTCGCCTCACCCGCCAGAAGTATTCCGGTGGCTTCACTGCCCTTATATGCTATGGACGCTATACGAATACCGGCAACCGGAGGCGTTATTTTATAGTCCGGTCGGGAAAGATTGGTATTGAGATATACCACGGCGGATGGGGTTGTATTATCTCCGGTTAGTATACTGGCAAAACATGCTCTCTGATTAATCAGGTCACCGTTGAAGTCCGAAGGCAGCTCAAGGCATGATTTTATGATATTATCCCAGCCGCCCGGTATTATATCGCTTTTAATTTCTATGGGATAACCCGCATAGTCTGTATCCCAGTAAATGGCAGTTCCAGTATTCCTGCCGAGATGTAGAAGCGTCTGATTTTCAGTACTTGATATCACCGCAATGGTCCTGTCTGCATCGTAGTTTGGCGAAAACCTGAGCGAGCTGAAACTCTGCTTCAGGAGGCTGGATTCTCCGCTGGTATCGATCCAGCTGACAAAGGATGTAGTACTGAACTGGCAGGTAAATACCCTGCCGGGGATCTTGCCTGGGCTGACTATGCTTCTTGTGCCAACTGCAATATCTCTGACCGTACCTGAGCCAGCATAATTCGAAGAAATATCAATGCAACTGATGTATTCATCGACCAGTTCGGGGAAACCGGCCGAACGCCAGGTTGCGCCTCCATCGGTGGAGTAAAATATCTGCCCCGGCCCCCCTCTACTGTCTGTTACTGCCATGATGAAATTAACATCGTCGGGAGCTATAACAATATCCCATGTCCGTTGAGAGGCACCTGCACGCATGAGCCGGTCGCTTATATTCAGCCATGTATAGCCACCGTCGATGGACTTATAGGTTCTGTTATCCGATGTATCCACGCAGTAGAAGGTGCGGTCATCGTATCCGACAGCCATAGCGTTTATCTCACAAGGGCTCACTATAACGTTGGCCGGACCTGTTGATGGGGTATTTACAATACGCCAGCCCAGTGTGCGTGTATCGGCAAGCGCTCT
>Ga0078972_1010347_pt1 | contig 17498 bp, 24 predicted proteins | sample YelNatPaOPGAMG01_FD_67568 | JGI IMG/M metagenome (GOLD analysis project Ga0078972, IMG submission 67568) | Hot spring thermophilic microbial communities from Obsidian Pool, Yellowstone National Park, USA - OP-RAMG-01 (SPADES assembly) (version 2) | ecosystem: Environmental > Aquatic > Thermal... | reverse complement strand
GGAAAAGCACGAGGTCGGAGCAAGGGGGTAGGGAGATTTCCAGGAATCAGAGATTGAGCAGGCCGAAAGACTGGCGATGGAGTTCGGCGATGGGGGATTGTTGTTGTGTAACGTCGTTGATCGTGTCGGCAGTGTGGTGATTGGGGATAAATCCGGGGTTTCAGTGGCGTTGAACGGGGCTGGAGACGCTTTGCTGGATCAAATCTGAGGTTTCCGATGGTTGTTTGGTGCGGTTGGGGGCTGTTTCGTGCCGGCGGCGCAAATAGAGGGACAGACACGATATTCGATGTCGACATACAGATCGGGAACGTTCAACGTCCAACGTTCAACTCTCAACGTTCAATGGGGTGACTGAATGGGTGCATGGTGACCGGGATAGAGGGACAGACACGATGTTTGGGGGGAGTGTGGTGATTGGGGTTAAATCGACAATTTCAGGGGCGTTGAACGGGGCTGGGGACGGCTTGCTGGATCAAATCTGAGGTTTCCGATGGTTGTTTGGTGCGGTTGGGGGCTGTTTCGTGCCGGCGGCGCAAATAGAGGGACAGACACGATATTTGGGTCGGCCGGTGCCGGTGGGCTGATCACGCCAGAGGGGCCGGTTAAGGTTTCACATGGTCAACAAAGTGAAGATTGAAATTGCGAATGTGTCCGAGCAAAAAGCCCGGTTTTACCAAGGTCTGAAGTTGGAGAATCTGTGCGGCAATCGCAAATTAGCGGATCGTTCAAGACTTTTGCCGTCTGACTGTTGAACCACAAATTACATCCTCATCTCGCCCCTACTCGGAAATCTCATTGCTTCACCAGTTCAAGACACCCAACATTTCATCCCAGTGAGAATTCAGGGGCGGAGACTGCGAGCGGCTCGGTTTGGCGTTCCACACGTGAGTTCGCATCTGACATTGATTTCGGCCAGATATGGAATCCGCCGTGGCCGGCGGCGCCAAGGTCAATTTCCCACGTTCCCCAGATGCCTTTGCCCTCGCGGAAACCGTGGTAATAGACATTGTGCGATCCAGGGTAGGTCTTCACCCAGTGACACTCGCCTTCAGCGGCATCGTAGCTGCCATTGATCATGAAACGGCCGATATCGTCGATCCCGTCGCCGACTATTCTCCCCTGGTGGAACTCGAGGTTCAGGTCCATCCGATGTTTGTCGGATGGCGAGTAATTGTAAAACCCGGTCCACGGCCCTGACGGATACATAGCCTCGCCCATGGTCGTCTTATAGTCCATTGGACAGCCGATGTCAAAGCGCGGTGAAAACACTGCGCGGGTGGCAAGCCAGCCAACCTGCAACGAACGCCCTTATTTCGCACGGAAATCCCGTCGGATTGCAGCTTTGGGTGTCTTCGACCGGTGCGCCGGTGGGATTTCCGCGTTATGAGGCTTTGGCGAGAGCGGCGCTGTGTTTGTGGATTTTGCGAACGGCTTCGATGATGTGATTCATGTCGTCGCGACTGCCGAGAAGGAGGTTTTGCGTCATGGCGACAGTGGTGTTACAGACCAGCCGGTTGCCTTTGAGTTCTTCGAAACTTTCCCGATAGGCCTTGAGCCTTGAGGGGCTGAAAAGCCGTTTGAAGCCGCGCGAGTTAATTGCTTCGTCGAGCAACCCGTCGAAGTACTGTTCGTGATATCCGGTGCCGCATGGTACGCCTTCGGCGTTGAGCGCTCGGATGAATTTGTCACGGCTGAGCCCGTTGAACTGGTCGGCGTCGTAGCGGAACGGGTAGAGGTGCCAGACTGGGTTGCTGTTTTCCGGGAGGCGGACTGTTTGGATGCCCGGGATGGTTTTTAGTCCTTCGGTGAGATGTTGGGCGTGGGCACGGCGGATTTCTGTTTCCTTGATGAGCTTGTCGAACTGTTGCATGAGGATGACGGCCTGGAACTGTTGCATTCGGTAATTGCTGCCGCGGGTGAAATACGGTTTGGGGCCTTTGAAGTTGCCGTAAGCCCGACCGCAGTTGTGGAACGCCTGGCAGCGATCGAGCAGATCGTCGCTGTCGCCGGTTACGGCGCCACCTTCGCCTGATGGGAGATGTTTGGAGTTCTGGAAGCTGAAACAGCCGAGATCGCCAAGCACGCCGCATTTGCGGCCCTTGTATTCGGCGAGCCATGCCTGGCAAGCATCTTCGATTACGGCGAGTTTGTGTTTTCGTGCGATTGCATTGATCGGGTCCATATCGCATGGCAGGCCGTATATATGGACGGGCAGAATGGCACGAGTGCGGTCGGTGACGCGGCTTTCGATTGAAGCGGGGTCGATGGTGAGAGTTGCCGGATCGGTGTCTGCGAAGACCGGTAAAGCCTTGTTGATCAACACAGCGTTATAAGTGGCTATGAAAGTGAACGGCGAGACTATCACCTCGTCGCCGGCGTCAACGTCGAGAACGTGGAGGCTGACGAGCAGCGCGGTTGTGCCGCTGGCGGTTGCGAGGCACCGTTTGGCGCCTATGAGTTTGGCGTAAGCGCGTTCGAATTCCTCGACATGCTCGCCAGCGCCTCGGAACCACCGACCGCTTCTGAGGACTTCGATCACGGCGGGTTCCCACGATTCCTGCCATGTTGGCCAGCCCGGCCAGCTTCCTTTGTGCACGGGTGTGCCGCCGAGCATGGCCGGTTTGTCGGCCTCAGCAGACATTACCATGGGCGCCTGGCCGCCGAGCCATGCCATGGCAGCGGAACCTACGGCAGCGCGGTGGATGAACGAACGACGGTTGAGTTGATCTTTCATATGGCTTTATCGAGTGGGTTAAACTTTCGCTGGGCGCCAGACTGTTTCAGAACCGGGAATGGTTTGTCATCCGATTCGACATACCGGGAGCGCCTGTTCACATGGGCGCAGTTTGCTCTTGGCGTGCGCCATGGTCAAGGCATCTCAGCGCTTTGGCGTGGCTCCGCCTCAGATCAACCAGGCATGTGGCGCCAATGAGGCCCAACGGGCTGCCACCGCATTGAGAGCGAGTGACGGTTTGGTGTTGGCCGACGCCTTTGCCCCCGCGCGGGCGAAAAGCAAGAGATCTGAACTCGCCACTTCTGACACCGAATCGAGGCCGCTGGAAACGGAGATCAGAATCAACTGGCTGAAACAGGCTGTTAACGTCAATCATGTCCCATATGCGTCGGCGACGACCAACAATCTTGGCGCGGGTGTAGCTGGCCAGGTTGTTGGCGCGTTGACCGGGTTTGCAAGCCATGGATCGAATGTCGTTGGTGTTGGCGTCGAGATCGCCTCGTCGGCAGGAGCTGCTGCGGCGAGCAGGTCTGGATTTCGAGGTGGTGACCGCTCCTGTGGAGGAACGGGATGACGAGGAATTGACCGGGCGCGAGCTGGCCATGCTGAATGCATACAGGAAAGCGGCATATGTCGCTCGGCGTTTTCCGGGTCGGTTGGTGCTGGGCGCGGACACGGTGGTATGTCTGGGCACGAGGAAATTTGGGAAACCTTGCGATCTGGATGAGGCGGTCCGGATGCTCGAACAGCTTCAGGGCAGGACACATCATGTCATTACGGGTGTTGCGCTTATCAGACTCGAGGGTGGGGAAGAGCGTGTGTTTGCTGAAACGACGCATGTGACGTTTCGTCCCCTGACGCGCATGGAAATTGAAGCTTACGTTGCGAGGGTGAATCCACTGGACAAGGCCGGTGCATACGCAATTCAGGAGCATGGTGAGATGATTGTAGCTGCGATTGACGGTTCGTATTCGAACGTTGTTGGGTTGCCGATTGAACGGCTGCTCGAGGAGCTGAAGCGTTGGAAGTTTGATTGACTGTTTGAAGTGAGGCCGAAAGCGGGTATTATCGCTGGCATGAACAGAGTACGGCGGTTGTTGCACACACGGTATCGGGTAAACGATCTCGAACGGAGTGTTCGGTTTTATCGGGACGTTCTCGGCTTGATCGAAGTCCAGAGGCACAAGTCACCTCGGGGGTCTGAACTTGTTTTTCTGAAAGCGCCGGAGAGCGAGGAGCTGATTGAACTTTGCCATTATCCGGAGAGTGGTCCGGTTCAGGTTCAAGCGGACCTTACGCATCTTGCCTTCGAAGTGGAGAGCCTTGAGAAGTTTGGAAGACACCTTGCCAAATTCGGGCTCGAGTACACTGACGGCCCGCATTTTCGCGATGACGGGAGCGGGTTTGCGTTTATTGACGCGCCTGAAGGGTACGAAATCGAGCTGATGCAGCCTGCGACGCAGATGTTGCTTGCGGGCGACAAGTGAGGCTGCCGGATTAACATCGGCGCAAACCGTATTGCGGGGTGGACTTTCGAGGACATCATCGCCGTGGTTGAGATGAATAGAGTCAAATGATTCAGGAACGAACTGACAGGATGCATTGGCAGGCGCGCGGCTATCGGTTTGATTTTCCCCGGCCGGCGTTGGTGATGGGTATTCTAAATGTGACCCCCGACTCGTTTTCTGATGGCGGGAAATACTTCGATGTGAGCGCCGCGGTCGATCGGGCGCGGGAGATGGTTGCCGAGGGGGCGGAGATAGTGGACATAGGCGGGGAATCAAGCCGTCCGTTTGCGATGCCCGTTGATGAGGCGGAAGAACTTCGGCGGGTGATGCCCGTGATCGAGCGGCTTGTTGGGAGCGTGCAGGTTGCTTTGTCGATTGACACGCGGAAACCTCGTGTGGCGAAAGCCGCTCTTGAGGCCGGGGCAAGCATTGTCAATGACATCGAAGCCAACCGGGATGATCCCGAGATGTGGGAGGTGGTGGCCGAGTACGGTGCCGGATATGTTTGTGTTCACATGCAGGGGAAGCCCGAGAACATGCAGCAGAATCCGCATTATGCGGACGTGGTGGGGGAGGTGGGAGAGTTTTTCGAGGATCGGCTTGAGCGGCTGGCGGGTGCGGGAGTTGCTGCTGAAAAGGTGGTGTTGGATCCGGGGATTGGGTTTGGGAAGACTGTGGAACACAATTTGCAGTTGCTGGCGAGTTTGGATTCCTATAGAAGGTTTTTACGGCCCTTGTTGATTGGCGTGTCGCGGAAATCTTTTATTGGCAGGGTGCTTGGCGTGGATGTTGACAAGCGGCTGGCGGGGTCGCTGGCGTGCGCGGTTTGGGCGCGATTGTCGGGTGTCGAGATCGTGAGGACTCACGATGTGGCCGCCACTTTGCAGGCGCTTCGAATGACCGAAGCTTTGCTGGGCGAGAAGAGAAGATGAACTGGGTTCGGGACAACTGGCGAGCGTTTGTGGAGATTCTCCTGCTGGCAGCGGGTATTTACTACTGCATCAGGCTTGTGCGGGGGACGCGCGGAGCGCCGGTTGTGCTTGGATTTCTGCTTGTGATGTTGGTACTGACCTCGCTGACGCTGGCGTTGAATTTGGAGGTGCTACGGTTGTTGCTTCGGAACTTTTTGGCCTTTTTTGCGATTGCGGTGATTGTGATTTTCCAGCCGGAGGTGCGTCGTATTTTTGCGAATCTTGGGAGTTTGCCGTTTTTTGCCAGCACGCGCGAGACGCGGCAGAACATCGAAGTGTTGATCAAGACAGTTGAGCGGCTGTCTGACGTGCGGATTGGCATGCTGGTTGCCATTGAACAGACAATACAGTTGCAGGACGTGGTCGAGTCCGGAGTGCCGGTGGATTGCGTGGCGACGCCGGAGATACTCGAGACGATATTTTTTCCGAACAATGCGATGCACGACGGGGGAGTGATCATGCAGGGGGATCGTATTACATACGCGGCCTGCATTTTTCCGCTGACTCAGAAGCCGGGGCTTAGTGCGTCGCTGGGCACGCGGCATCGTGCTGCGATCGGGCTGAGTGAAGAAACGGACGCCGTGGTGGTTGTTGTGTCGGAGGAGACGGGTGCCATTTCGTATGCGTACAAGGGCGAGCTGGTGCGGAACGTGTCGATCGAACAACTTCGGGATTTTCTGACGTCGGTGCTTGTTCATGCGCCGCCGCCTCGTGGGGTGGTTGAGTGGGTGCGTTCGTTGTTTGGCCGGCCTGCGGTGCATGCGGGTTTGCCGGTGGACACCAAACCTGGTTCTTGAGATTTCATGCGTTTGCCGCCATTTGTCACACGGAACGTTGGTTGGAAGCTGGTTTCGATTGCTCTTGCGACGTTGGTCTGGTTGAGCTTGAGGTCTGGTGTGCCCGGACGACTGAGGCATGGTGGGACGGTGAGCTTGCCAAGGCAGGAAGTGAGTTTGCTGAAGTCGCCGAGTGACACGCGTCAGTTTCGCGTCGAACCGTCGGTTGTGGACATAATTGTCGGCGGTGAGGCGCAGGTGCTTGAGAGAATGCAACCGGATGATTTGACGGTGTTTGTTCGGATGGGCAGGGGGACACTGCCGCCATCAACGCCACAGCCGGTGCAGGTTCATGCGCCGGCTGGTGTGACGGTGTTGGCCATAAATCCCCCTGAAGTTATGATCAGTCTCGCAGGCACGCATCCGGCAGGCGGTGCTGCGCAACAGGACAAGCCATGACAACAGACAAGAAGATTTTCGGTACAGACGGTGTGAGGGGCCGGGCCAACATCGAGCCGGTCACGGCCGAGACAGCATTGAAACTGGGGCGTGCGGCGGCGCACGTTTTCAAGACGCTCGAGAGCCACGCTCGATCGAAGGGCAGGCACAAGATAGTGATCGGGAAAGACACGCGGCTTTCGGGGTACATGCTCGAGAATGCGCTGTCATCCGGGATACTGTCGATGGGTGTTGACGTGTTGTTCATAGGGCCGCTGCCGACTCCTGGGGTTGCGTATGTTACGAGGAGTTTGAGGGCGGATGCGGGCATAGTAATAACCGCGTCCCACAATCCGTATGATGACAACGGGATAAAATTTTTCCGGGCGGACGGCTACAAGCTTGACGACCAGATTGAAGCTGAAATTGAACATCTTGTTTTCAGCGGGGAGATCGAGCACATCCGACCTGTTGCAAGCGAGATTGGCAAGGCGATTCGCATCGACGATGCTCTCGGGAGGTACATCGAGTATGCGAAGGCTTCATTTCCGCGGGGCATGACGCTTGACGGAATACGTATCGTTGTTGACTGTGCGAACGGGGCGACCTACAAGTCCACTCCATGTGTTTTGCGGGAGCTGGGCGCCGAGCTGGTGATACTGGGCAACACGCCTGATGGCACAAACATCAATCTTGATTGCGGTTCCGGCCATCCAGAAAAACTCTGCAAGGCGGTGCTGGAGCACCATGCGCAGGTTGGCATTGCCCATGATGGTGACGGTGACCGCGTGTTGTTGTGCGACGAGAACGGGACACTTGTCGATGGGGACGATGTTTTGGCGGTGTTGGGCATGGACATGCTGCAACACGGGACACTGCCGGAGCGGACCGTGGTGGCGACGGTGATGTCGAACGCCGGGCTCGAGCATGCGATCAACAGGGCGGGCGGGCGTTTGATCCGAACGCAGGTGGGTGACCGGTATGTGATAGACGAGATGCTGAAGAACGGTTACGCGCTGGGGGGCGAACAGAGCGGGCACATCGTGTACCGCGAGCATGCGACCACTGGTGACGGCCTCGTTGCGGCGCTGCAGATGTTGCGCATAATGAAAAGCCGAAATGCACTGTTGTCCCAGCTTGTCCGTTGCTGGAAGAGATTTCCCCAGAAACTGGTGAATGTACCAGTGCGCGAGCGGATCCCGTTCGAGCAGATGGACGGTGTGATGGAGCTGCTGTCCGAGGCCGAGACGGAGTTGAAAGCGCATGGCGGGCGGGTTTTTCTGCGTTATTCAGGGACCGAGCCGAAGGCGCGGCTGCTTGTCGAGGCGCAAGAACATGAGCTTGTCGATAAATGGTGTGCGCGGATTGGCGACAGGTTGCGCCGGCAATTCGGAGATGAAAGCCGCGTGTGAGCGGGTGTTGTGATTGAGCGAGAACAGACGTTGGGTTGTCAGATTGGAAACACGATGTCGCAGGCAATAAACAATGTGAACAGGACGAGGAACTCGTTGGATAACTTTCAGCGTGAGTTTGGCGAGGCATGGCGGGCGATGCCGAACAAGTGTTTGTTTTTTGTGTTACTTGGGGGATGGGTACTTTTGTTTGCGCTGCTTGGGAATCCGACGATGGGGTACTTCAAGACGCCGTCGCTTTTCGGGTGGTTGTACGGTGCCTACACGCGACCCGGGTCGGAAGACGAGCACGGTTTGTTGATTCCGTTTATCGTGCTGGGCTTGTTATGGTGGAAGAGGCGGGCGTTGTTGGAGATTGAGAAGCAGGTGTGGTTGCCCGGATTGATACCTTTTGCGTTGGCGGCGGCTTTGCATGTTGTGGGGTATTTGATTCAGCAACCGCGGCTGTCAGCAGCGGGATTGTTTGGTGGATTGTACGCGTTGATTGCGGTTGTTTGGGGCTGGCGGTTTGCGCGTGCGTGTTTTTTTCCGATGGTACTGTTGGTTTTCAGCATGCCGTTGGGGGACGTGATCGAGCCCGTTACAATTCCGCTGCGGATGATTTCGACCAAGGCAGCGTTGTTTGTTGTGCGTGACTTGCTCGGGATTCAGGTGCTGGCGGAGGGGGTTATGATTATGGATCCCAAAGGTACCTATCAATACGAGGTGGCGGCGCCCTGCTCGGGAATTCACAGTTTCATAGCGATGCTGGCTTTGACGACGATTTACGGTTTCATCACCTTCAGGACCAACTGGCGCAGGGGGTTGATAGCGTTTCTTGCGTTGCCGCTGGCGCTGATGGGCAATGTACTGAGGCTGGTGTGCATCATTGTGGCTGCTGAGGCTTTCGGTCGGGAAGCGGGCGAGTTTGTGCACAACTGGTTTGGGTTTGCGACGTTTTTGATGGCGTTGTTTGTGATGTTTGTGGTTGGCGGCTGGTTGAGGGAACCAGACGTGGATGGTACGATGGCGGGGACTGCAAAGGCTGTATGAACTGGCGGGTTTTTTTGGCGGGCGCGATTGCGCTGGGCTGCATGGCGGGCGCAGCCGGAGTGCTCTACAGGGTGAAATCCAATCAGCAGTTGGGCGCGCCCGGTTTGAAAGCCAAACCGCTGGCGGGGACTCACCGCGTCGAAATACAGTTGCCAGAGCGCGTGCTGGATTACAGGTCGAAAGAAATGGCGTTGTCGGAGGTGGAGACAAACTCACTGCCTGCGGATACCAGTTATGCACGGCGATTGTACGAGGCGCGGGACGGATTCAAACTGATGCTGGGAGTTGTAATGATGGGCACCGACCGAACCAGCATTCACAAGCCCGAGTTTTGTTTGACTTCTCAGGGTTGGCGAATTGTCGAACGAGAAACGTTGTCGATTCCGCTCGAGGAACCGCCGGGGTACAAGTTGCCCGTGCGCAAGTTTACTGCCAGCTTCGTCGCCACAGACCGGGCGGGCAGTATTGTGCGGGGCAGCGGCGTGTATGTGTTTTGGTTTGTGGCTGACGGACGGGTGACGGCCGGTCATTTGGACCGGATCAAACAGATGACATGGGACTTGTTGCGGACCGGCGTGTTGCCGAGGTGGGCTTATGTGAGCTGCTTTGCAACCTGTCAACCGGGCGCGGAGCAGGAGACATACGAACGAATGAAAAAATTTCTGGCTGCTGCGGTTCCGAAGTTTCAGACTGCTTTTCCGATGCCGCGCGGAGAACATCGGATTGCTGCAAGCTCAAGTGATCCACGACAACAATTAGGCCAGCAAAACGAGACTAACTGAGAATGAAAACTCATCAGAAAAACTGCACGGATTCGGTTGGGAAACACTCTCGTCGCGCTTTTTTGGGGCGCAGCTCTGTTTTGGGTGTTGGCGCAGTTGTGGGGCTGCCTCAGATTGTTTGTCGGAGCGTGCTGGGTGCGGCGGGGCAGCCTGGCGCGAACGATCAGGTGGGGATTGGGTTTGTTGGCATGGGCCGCCAGGCGGGGGACCTGCTGCGGATGCTGCCTGCGATCAAGGAAGCGCGGGTTGTAGCGATAGCCGACCTTAACCTTGAGCGTGCCGAGGCGGTTGCAGTCAGGTTCAACGCGGCGGCGATGCAGGACTATCGCAGATTGCTCGAGCGCAAGGAGGTTGACGCGATAATTACGGCCACGCCTGATCACTGGCGAGCTCTGATTTGCATACATGCGTGCCAGGCTGGCAAGGACGTTTACGCAGAGAAACCGCTGACTCTGACGATTCGCGAGGGCCGGCGCGTGGTTGAGGCGGTTCGCAAGTACAATCGCGTTTTGCAGACGGGCAGCCAGCAGAGGACCTCGTGGCCGAACCGTTGCGGTTGCGCTCTGGTGCGCAACGGTGCAATCGGAAAGATCAATCGAGTGATTGCGCACAATTATCCCAGCCCGTGGGAATGCGGGCTGCCCGGGCAACCCGTTCCGGACAAACTTGACTGGGACCGATGGTGTGGGCCGGTTGAACCGGTGCCTTACAATCAGGACCTGTACTTGCCGCGTGCGAATCCGGGCTGGATTTCATTCAGGCTGTTTTCAGGTGGGGAGATGACGGGGTGGGGCGCGCATGGGCTTGACCAGGTGCAATGGGCTCTTGGCATGGACGAAAGCGGACCTGTCGAGGTGTGGCCGGAAGGGCCGCGGTTTGATCCGCCGACGTACACTGTGCCTGAATCACGGGAGCGCGGCGACAAGATTTGCAGCCAGCCAAAGGTGTTTTTCCGGTATGCGGGGGATATAATTGTCGAGCTCGGAGACGGTCCGGCCGGTGGCGCAAAGTTCATCGGAGAAAAAGGCACCATCACGATCGACAGGGCAGTGTGCAAGTCTGACCCGCCGGAACTTGCAGAAAACGCTTTGATCGAGCGCCCCGCAGGATTGGTGGAAAGCCACTTGCGCGATTGGTTCAACGCGATGCGGACGCGCCAGCGCCCGGCCGCGGATGTCGAGATTGGACATCGGTCAGCCACGGTTTGTCATTTGGCCAACATAGCGCGATGGACGGGGCAGAGGCTTCGCTGGGACCCGGTGAAAGAGGTTTTCCCCGACGCGCCCGAGGTTAACCTGTTTTTGGATAGGCCGCGCCGAAAAGGATACGAGTTGCCGGACAAGGTCTGAGACCGTTGCCGGAGGCGGTTATGCGAGTTCCACGCCCGCCGCACAGATGGCGGATTTCACCGGCACGTGCCATTGCTGTTCAGATGGAGCTTGCGGGGCGGGTTGTGAAGGAGTGGGACAGTCGTGCGGTGCGATGGGTAGCCGGGCTGGATGCGGCTTTTACACCGTTGCGTTGCATTGGCGCGGCGGTGTTGTGGGACCTTGCAAACGGGGTTGTGGAAGAGCAGCGAATCGCAGTGTGCCCGCTGACATTTCCGTACATTCCCGGGTTTCTGTCATTTCGGGAAGCGCCTGCGTTGCTTGGGGCATTGCGCAAACTCCGGCGGACGCCGGATGTATTGATGTGCGATGGCCAGGGGATAGCCCATCCGAGGCGATTTGGCATTGCCAGTCACATTGGTGTTTTGACCGGGCTTCCGTCGATTGGGTGTGCAAAGAGCAGGCTAACCGGGGAGTATTGTGAGCCGGGGCTTTTCCGTGGGAATAGCGCACCTTTGGTGGACCGTGGTGAGGTAATTGGCGCGGTTGTCAGATCAAGGTCAAACACCAAACCTGTTTTTGTGAGCATTGGTCACCTGATAGACCTGCCCTCGGCTGTTGGGATTGTTCTTGCTGCAGCGAAGGGTTATCGCCTGCCAGAGCCGACACGGCTGGCCGACATGTTGGTTACCGCAGCGAGGAAAAGAGTCAACCGGCCATGATCAATCGGCCTGTTCGATTGGGGGCCGGTACTTGTATTTGCGGCCGAGGGCGAGCGCGGTTTTCAGGGGTTTCATGCCTGCCGTGCAGGACGGGTCCGAGAGCGATGCCGCTGCGGCGCACACGCCTGTTTCGAGGCATTGCTGGAGGTCCCAGCCTTCGTGCAATCCCAACAGAACTCCCGCGCAAAAAGCGTCGCCGGCGCCGGCCATTCCGGCGATGTACTTTTGGGGCAGATTGACCGAGGACTGCCAGAAGTCTTCGCCTTTGCGTGTTCGGGCGAAGGCGCCCTCGGGGAAGTGGATTATAACGAGTTCTTTCACACCGAGCTGCAACATTGCGCCGGCGGCGTGGCGCAACGAGACCGGGTCGATCCTGCCGTCTGCCTGTCTTGTTTTGAATCCGGTTGTGCGGCCTGCCTCGAACTCGTTTAGGATGCAATAATCGACATGTTGTAGTGCCGGGGTGACGATTTTTGCGAACCGGTCGCTATCCTCGCTCACGACATCGACGCTGGTTCTGAGTCCGGCTTTTTGGGCTTTGGCCAACAGCGCTGCTGCTTTCGTTCCGTAATTCTTGTCGGGCTTGTCGAGCTCATCGAGCAGGAGCAGATAACCGAGGTGGAAAATGCGGGCTCTGACACGATTGAAGTCGATGTCGGATCCGGACCAGAGTGCGTTTGCGCCGCGCATATGAAAGAATGTTCTGCGCCCACTGGAGATTTCGGTCATGACGTCTGTGTAGGACGTGGGTGCGTCCGGGGTTTGGCGGAGATGTTTGGCATCGATTTTGAACTTTCGACAGTCCTCGAGGATGCGCTCACCCAGGTCATCTTTGCCCACCAACCCGGCGGCGTAGAGTGGGAATGGGGCACCGAGAATTGCAAGGTCAACAAGCACGTTGTACGGGGCTCCGCCGGTGCCCTGGCTTTGACTGCGGATGTTGGCGAGACTTTCCGGCTGGGGATACACGTCAATCATCTTGACCTGGTCGATAATCCAGTTGCCGCCGGCGAGTATGCCGGAGCGTGTAGCAGCAGATTTTGTATTCATAACGTGCAATACGCGGCGCGGCTTTCAAGTTCTGTTGCGGCGCCGACATGGTTGTCACGCTCGAGGTTAAACGCTCGCCGTTGGGTTGTCACTTCCAAAATCTCTGCAGCAGGGAAGATGGGGGCGCGCATCTGAGGTTTGCCGACGGGAACGCTCAGGCCGATGGAACGCTGACGTTCTTGTTGGTTTTATCCGAAATAGACTTCGGATTTGACCAGGGCGTCACGGAGGTCGGCATATTTCAAGTCACGTGAACCGATGTTTCGAGCTGCGCACAGCGCTGCTGCTGTACCTGCACCCTGGCCTTGTCCCATGCAGCACACTGTGTTGCGAGTTGACATGTGGGCTTCGTGATCAGACGTGATCATCATGCCACAGGCGTATAGGTTCTCGAGACCCCTAACGCAGATGGCCCGGTATGGAATGCCATAGGTACCACCGTTTTTGACCTGATAGCGAGGAGCAGAATCGTGAAAGCCGTAAACCATGATCTCGTCTTCGAAATGTCTTGCCTGGACCACATCCTCCAGGGTGATGTCGTAGTCGCACTCGATGCGCCGCCCGCGCCGGATGCACAGGCATGGGCTGGTGCGCGCCATGAACGCCTTTTCGCAGCCAGGAACGAATTTCCGGAATAGTTCGACAGCCTTGGCCATGCGCCTGCGAACCTCGAGTTCGGCCATGGCCACTTCGTCTCGGTTGGTAGGGCTGACTGACAACTTGAGGTTGCACTTGATGAACATGAGGTAATTGTCATGCACGGTAGTGGTGATCATGCCCATGCCGATGGCGCGGGCGGCCTCGGCCAACCCAGGCACGTTGATCCACTCGGCACCGGCACGGACGATTTGATCTGGTTGGCCGCTGCGAAGTCCTCGGGCAAGCTGGCCTGAAGCATTGTTTGCCTCGAGAAATGCATTGTATTTGTCGATATCCACATTGCCGATTCCGACGCTGTTGCACACTGGATAGTCGTTTGGCTCGGTATATTGTGCGCCGGCGTAAGCGCACAAATCGCCGTACCCGGTACAATCCACAAACGACTTCGCCATGAAAGCTTCGCGTCCCGACCGGCTTTCGACAATCACGCCTCGAACGCGACTACCGTCTCGGATGGCGCCCGTCAGCAGGGTGTTGACGCAAATAAACACGCCGGCTTCGGCCAGCATCTCGAACGTGACCAGTTTGTACAATTCGGTGTCGATCGCAGTGCAGACGCTGTCGTAGTTGTAGCCACGGATCATCTCCGCATGACCGGAACAACCGCCAACCCTCAAGAGCCGATCGATGATTTCTTGTGGGATTCCCCTGACCACCTGACGTTTTGATACGCCGGGGAAAGCTTTCCAGAGATTGTAGAAACTGTGCAGAGCCGTGCCGCCTTCGGTAACCGTCCCGCCCGGATACCCCTTGGCCTCGATCAGCGCGGTTCTTGCGCCTTGTCGTGCGGCGGCTATGGCGGCAACCACACCGGCAGTGCCGGCTCCGGCCACAACAACATCGAATCTCCGAATCGGCAGCCGTTTGGCTGATTCCTGGTAGTAGTCCCGGGCGTCGTCCGCAGCCCCTGCGATCCCCTCACCGGACAAGCCGATGCCGATGCCGCCGGTCAAAACGCCCCTTGTGAAGTCCCGTCGATTGATTCGTGATGAGGTTCTCATTCGGTTTGTGTACTTGAGTTGATGCAGGTTCTTCGGGTATGCGATCGCCTTCGATACAGCACGAACACCGTATAGCCGGTTTGGCAGAGGAACACAAGTCATGGGCTCGAAATCCACGCCTGAGCGTTGATTTTGTTTGCCGGCCAACATTCATGCAATCCGAATCCAGTTCTCGCGCTTGGAAATCGCCGAGAACAGCGTTATTGTCTGTCTGTTGTATGAGCGGTTTGCCGGTCGGACAGCGTTTACGCGACTGTATGCTCGATGGCCGGACGAAACCCGGCAGGAATATTCAACGTGCGCGCTGCGATTCATGACACATGAACAAGCCGGAAAAGGAGACACGAGTTGAAAACCAACGATCCGCCGTTGCCGACACTACACTGGCGGCGTTGCTGGATCGCCACACACGAGAAGGCACTCTTTGGACTGCCGAAGCCGATGGACGTGTGCGTTGTATGGCGTGTGGGCACCGATGCCGGCTCGCGCCCGGCCAACGCGGCATTTGCAAAATCCGATTTAACGAGCAGGGCAAATTGCGGGTGCCTTTCGGCTACGTCGCAGGCGCAGCATGCGATCCAATCGAAAAAAAACCTTTTTTCCACGTCCAACCCGGCAGTGCTGCGCTCACTTTCGGCATGCTCGGATGCAACTTCCACTGCGCGTTTTGTCAAAACTGGATCAGCAGCCAGGCTCTCCGCGACAAAGCCTCCCGGGGAAGCATCGAGGTTGTTCGGCCCGACCAACTGATTGATGCGGCCAAGCGGTGCGGCGCCAGCTCCGTGGTTTCGAGTTACAACGAACCATTCATCACGGCGGAATGGGCGGGGGCGGTTTTTGAATTGGCCACAAGGTCCGGGCTGCTTTGCGCCATGGTTTCCAATGGCTACGGCACGCCCGAGTTGCTCAACTATCTTTCGCCGTGGCTGAAAGCGCTGAAGATCGACCTCAAATGTTTCAACGACCAACGCTATCGGTTTCTTGGTGGGACTCTGGCTGTTGTGATGGACACAATCCGCCGTGCCCATGGGATGGGTCTCTGGGTTGAAATAGTGACATTGCTTGTGCCAGGCCTCAACGATGATCCACAGGAACTCCGGGATCTCACCCAGTTCATTGCTTCAGTCAGCCCTGACATTCCGTGGCACGTGACAGCGTTCCATCCGGACTATCGGATGACAGATGCACGACCGACCCGGGCCTCGGATTTGTTGCGCGCGGTCGAAATTGGCACCAGCTCGGGCTTGCGATTTGTGTATGCCGGAAATCTCCCCGGCAACACCGGTCAATGGGAGAACACCCGGTGCCCCGGCTGCGGCGAGACGCTGATCGAACGAACCGGGTTCACGGTCCATGCAAATCGGCTCGGGCCCGATGGGAAATGCCCGCGATGTGGGCGGATCATTCCGGGAATCTGGCGGTAGCCGAGTCGCAGCGTCGTTGCCTTGCTGACAACGAGAACTTGGTGGACATTGAAGGCGGCGTCAGTTGATCTTCCAGGTTATGGAAAAGGCAGAAAGAAAAGAGTTCGGTCGGGTGCGGCCACCCGCACAGGCAGGACAGTTTTACCCGGCAAATCCGGAGCGTTTGCGAAGCGAAGTGCTCGCGATGCTGGCCGACGCGAAAGACGATGGCGGAATTCCGCCCAAGGCAATAATCGCTCCGCACGCCGGCTACATCTACTCCGGGCCGGTCGCGGCATCGGCATATGTCAGATTGAAACCGGCACGGGATGTAATTCGCCGGATCGTGCTTGTTGGACCGTCTCATTTTTCGTTGTTTGATGGTTTGGCGGCCCCCGCCGCAGACGCATTTGCAACGCCTCTTGGAACCATCCCGCTCGATAAAGACTCGATAACAAAGGCCAGTTCAATGCCGCAGGTGTGCGTCAGCGATTCAATCCACCGCGCCGAACACAGTCTCGAGGTTCATCTCCCGTTTCTTCAGCTTGTGCTGTCCGATTTCAGGCTTGTCCCGTTGCTCGTCGGTTGCGCCGATGAACAACAGGTCGGAGAAGTAATAGATGCTCTCTGGGGCGGCCCGGAGACGTGCGTTGTCGTAAGTTCGGACCTGAGCCACTACTACGATTACGCTAGTGCGATCGCCATGGACCGCAACACCGCAAGAGCAATCGAGGGCCTGAGGAGCGATTTGCTCACTGAAGAAAGTGCCTGCGGGCGTGAAGCCATCAGAGGGTTGCTCTATGTCGCGCGCAAGCGCGGTCTGGTGTGCCGCCTTGTCGATCTGCGCAATTCCGGCGACACAGCCGGTCCACGAGACAGAGTTGTCGGGTATGGTGCTTTTGTATTCGAGCCGGGTTGATCTGCCTGCCGCTCTTGTGTCAGACTCAGCAAAACCGGGTTTCTTCTCAGAATACATTCGCAACTTCAATGTCCGCATTATTGCCCAAATGAAACTTTAACCGGCACCCTGTTCCCTTTGGCGCGATCATACAAGTGGCATCGAGTCTGGCCAAATATCGTGTCTGTCCCCATATCCCGCCTGCCATGCGCCCTTTCGGTCACCCCATTGAAAGTTGAGAGTTGAGCGTTGGACGTTGAACGTTCCTGATCGGTATACCGGACATCGTGTCTGTCCCCATATCTGGGTGCCGCACCCGGTCTCGGCTACCCGACCGGCGCTTGGACAGGTCCACTTGGTCAAGAGTCCGGTCGTCCAAACCTCGTGTCTGTCCCCATATTTGGTCCATACCGGACATCGTGCCTGTCCCTCTATTTCCACCGCTGGCCCCCAAATCCCGTGTCTGTCCCCATATCTGGGCACCACAGCCGGCTTGGACCGTCCGACCGGTGCTTGCTCAGGTCCACCAGGCCAAGAGTCCGGTCACCCAAATCCCGTGTCTGTCCCCATATCCGGCCCACCATGCGCCCTTTCGGTCACCCCATTGAAGGTTGAGAGTTGAGCGTTGGACGTTGAACGTTGTGAAGCACGCTGGGAAATTGGGGGTCATCCGGAAGGTTTGTGTTTGGAGTTTGGCGCGGGCCGCAGGCGCCTCGCTGGCTCGGCGCCTGCCCCACCGGCCCGCGCAAGGATTTGAACCCTCCTCCTTGGCGTCCCCGGGTA
>Ga0078972_1010346_pt1 | contig 17498 bp, 13 predicted proteins | sample YelNatPaOPGAMG01_FD_67568 | JGI IMG/M metagenome (GOLD analysis project Ga0078972, IMG submission 67568) | Hot spring thermophilic microbial communities from Obsidian Pool, Yellowstone National Park, USA - OP-RAMG-01 (SPADES assembly) (version 2) | ecosystem: Environmental > Aquatic > Thermal... | reverse complement strand
GATTTGGGTCGATCGAAGATTTCATTCAATGGTATAACCAACGAATGCACGCTGCTCTTTGGGTAAATATTGGCGAATGTCCTCATGAGGCAGTGTTTAGAAAAAACGAACCTGCTAATTTACTTGGACTCCTTGCGAGGTGCTTCAATGAATAACAAATTCTTGCGAAATAATTTTCGCGCTCTACAAAAAGAATTTGAAAAAGAAAAGAATATAAATTTAAGAAAAAAGTTAATTTGCTATCCTTTCCCAAAATCCCTTGTTCATACTTGCTCTTAACTTATCAGAAATCTGCTTCTCAATTTCATTTATCGTGTTGTTTATCTCCTTCTTTTCCTCTTCTATCTTTGCAAGCCTGTTTTCTTGTGCTTCAAGTTGAGAAATATACCTATTCCTTAATGCTTCCTCTTTTCCAGATGTAGAGAGCGAACTAAGATTGTTTCGAATACGTCCTTGCTCGTTGTATATACTGTTTTTCTCGTTCTCTAATTCTGTAAGTTTCTTTCGCAAATCGTCTATTTTCATTCTAAGTTCCACTATTCCTTTGATAAAATCGAATTCTCCCTTCTTTATATGTTTTGAATTGTAATACCATTCTAAGGTGGATATACTCATGTTTCTGATATACTCTGAATATGAAATCGTTCTTCCCATTTTTACTACAAACTTTGTTTGTGTCTTGGCTTTTAGGGGCGATTTCCATCTGTAGAAAGATTCTGTTTCTTCTGTTGGCTTGGGAGTGTCTATCAATTCGTAAGAGATGTTTTTTGGATGCTCTATCACAAGTTTTATTTCGTCTTTGTTCTTATTCTCAATCGTATATTCTGTAATGATAGTTTCGTATTCTTCACGCATAAGATAATTGTCTCTTATGTAAACCTGTTTGAAAGTATGTTCTGTTCTGACTTCTTCTGTAACGATTACTCCCATATCAACCGAATATGCAATATGGTTCTCTCCATTTGGCACAGTGTATGGGAGTATTGCCTCTCCTACATAAGTCGATTTATCAAGTACCAGAATAGGACCTCTTTCCAACACCATGCCAGTATCATTTTTTAACCTCATAGTAACTACTGGATTTCTTGGCATCTTTTGCTTGTTATAAACATGTTCCTTTTCGCATGTAATCTTTGTTGATATTATAGGAACCATAGCAGACTGGCTCCTTTTTATGGTAACAGGGTGCTCGATATCATATTTGAAGAATTCTCCCATCTCTACTGTTTTTGTTTGGACCGATGTGGATTCGCGCATAGCCTGCGCTGTTGCCTGTGGTGCTCTGCGGAGTGCAGGGGCGGCTCGTGTTCTTGTATCTTCCATGCTATAACTCTCAGCAACTGAACATGGAGGTGGAACTGGTGCCTCCTGTTCTGCACATACTTCGTCTGCCATCTCAGCTGCCAATCCAAATTTATCCTCTGATAATTTTTCTCTTTGACCTTCAAGTTCTATTGGTGCAGATACTCCTCTGCTTTCTTCTTTTATTGTAGGTCGATATACGATTGGGGGCGTATAGAGGTCATAAATAAATGAAATTGGTTTTCCTGCAACAAGAGAAACAGAGACGTCTTTAAGGTCTTCATCAAGGACGTTATCTATTATACCCCAGCCCTGAAGATAAGTTTCATTTTCCTCATGAGCCAACCTGTAAGAAACACGCCAGGAAGGCATCTGCATTATGTAAGAAATCGTAAGTTCTGCCCTTTTTCCATCCATAAAAACGGTTACTGATTTTACATTCTTTTTTCTTTCAGAAGTTACTGCATCGAGGAAGAATTTTAAATCTTCAGAGGCTTCGGGGTCGAGTATCTTATAAGAAACTATCTTATCAATATCTATGTTTAAGATATTGTCCATATCATCCTTTACCACAACGCTTACTTTCTCCTCATTCTTTGAAAGTTCAATTGAAAGTTGATTCCCGCTCTTTTGAGGCTCTTGCGTGCCCATAACTTTTCCTTTAATCTTCTCAGTGTTAGTTGTTATTTCAACAGGGTATCCTTTTAACTGTCTAAAAAGTCCAACCATCGCTTCTCTTTCAGGCACTCGAATAGCTTTTTCTTCAATCATCTTAGATATATCTTCTGGGGTTTCATAAGAGATATCAGATACTTTCCCTTCTCCACTTGAAAAAACACATAGACTTTTCAAGAGGTCGTTCATAACATCTTTCTTAAAAGATAGTCTGAGTTCTTTTTCATTTTCCACTTTCCCACTTCTTTCCACATACCCGACACCATGCTTATAAAGCACCAACCTTTTTACCGGCAACCTGTTTCCTTCCATAAAATCACCAATATGCACTACACTCTTTGAATGTTAAAAATTTTTTGCATATTGTAAATATAGTAGTTTTATACTCTTGTTAGTATATATTGGAACGATGATTGAGGTTCTTCAATTAACAAGAAGATTTGGGGATAAGATTGCGATAGACAACCTTACTATGAAGATAAACGATGGAGAAATATTTGGTCTCTTAGGTCCAAATGGTGCAGGCAAGACAACGACACTTCGAATCCTTGCTGCTTTAATTTCTCCGACATCAGGCGGAGCAGTTATTGATGGCTTTTCTGTAAACAATAAGGATAACCTAAACGAAATTCGTAAGCGGCTTGGACTTCTTCCTGAAGTCCCGGGTTTGTACGAGACCCTTTCTGCATATAGGAACATAGAGTTCTATGGCGAATTGTACGACGTCCCAAAAGAAGAGAGAGAAAAAAGGATTGAGGAATTACTTAAGGCGTTAGAAATCTGGGAAGAGCGTTCCAAGCCGGTAGCAACCTTTTCTAAAGGAATGAAACAGAAGATTGCGATTGCTCGGGCGCTTGTCCATGAGCCGAGTGTGCTTTTACTTGACGAACCCATGTCAGGCTTGGACCCTTCGGCTCGGAAAACAGTTAAGGACTTCATAAGAAATTTGAAGAAGAAAGGTAGAACCATATTTCTAAATACGCACAATTTAGATGATGCACAGCAGTTATGCGATAGAGTTGCGGTGATTAATACAAGATTGATAGCGCTTGATACGCCTGAAAATCTTGGTAAGGGATTATGGAAACCGAAACTTGCAATAACACTTGCGAAGATAGAAGATGTGGATAAAGCACGTGCAGTTTTATCAGGATATGGAGAATTAGAACAAATGGGAAAAAGGATAGAGGTAAGTATAAAGAATGCAGAGGAAGACAATCCAAAGATACTGCAAAAGTTGATATCCTCATCAATCGAAGTTGTCTATGCAGAAGAAGTAAAGCATACACTTGAAGAGAGTTATCTTGAACTTCTGAGAAGAGAGGGGGCGAGAATATGAAGGCTTGGTTAATTATGAAAAAAGATTTTGAGGAATTCAAGCAAAATAAGATGATAATATCATCGCTTGCGGTCTTTCCCCTTCTTCTTGCGGTAATTGTTCCAATTGCTACTTTGCTTCCTCTTTCTTATGCAATTGAAGAAGAGGAGAAAAAAATAATTTACGAGGAAGATATAGCATATCCAAGTACAAATGAAACAATAATTGGAGAAATTTCAGGGATGGTTGAAAATAAAACGATACGAAGTGGAAAAGTATCATCTGCGATCGTGAAAGGTAGTATAATTGAAAAGGATGTAAAGGTAGAAAATTCTATTCTTATCTCGTGTGTAGTAAATGGAAGCGTAGAGAATTCTACCTTAGTGAATTCCATAATAAATACAAAAAGGGTTTTGAATGTAAACATAGTTGATTCGAAATTTGTAAGAAGTTCCCCTGGCTTGGAGGAACTTAACTTTGCATTCGACATATCTTTTTCCATGGTGTTGATATTTTTTATATTAATACCGATGATAATACCTACGCTTGTTGCTTCTTACAGTATAGTTGGAGAGAAGAACAACAGGTCGCTTGAGCCCTTGTTAGCAACGCCGATAAGCGGAAGAGAATTGTTATTAGGAAAGATTTTTGCAATTTTTGTTCCTTCTCTTTTTGTAACTTATGCCTCCTTTGGGCTTTTTGTTGTAATCGTTGCTGCGGTTTTTCCTCAAATTTTATATAGAATATTTACAGCAGAGTGGTTGATTGCATTAGGTTTAATCGTGCCATTAGCGTCCTTGATGTCTATAGAGACGAATGTATTCATATCTACGAGGTACTCGGATGTTAGAGTTGCTCAGCAGATGGGTGGGCTTGGGACTCTGCCTGTCTTCTTGCTGTTTGTGCCCTTGCTTTCTGGTATTGTTCAAGTTGCGCTTTTCCTTGGTGTATTTGCATTTGCAGTTGCTCTTGTTGATGTGGGGATATTTGTAATAACTGATAAGTTGTTTGACAGAGAGAGCATACTTTTGAGATGGAAGTAAAGGATTTGGAATTTAACATAATTTTATTCTGAAAATAAAAAATATTAAAATGATAAATTATAAGAAAAATGGTAGAAATTTCATAATTGGAAAGATTTAAATAAGGAAATAACATACGGTTAATTTGGAATGTTGTATGTATAATATGATATTAATGGCAGATTTATACCTTAATAAATTTCCAAGATATCTCAATAGAAGATTTGGCTTTTACAATAAATTTGAATTAAATTGTAGAGATGTGCGAAAATGACAGAGAACAATTGCATATTATTAACTGCATTAGGCAAAGAAGCAAGAGAGAGCAATTACCAACTTGGAGAAAAAAAGGAGAGCGCAAGACTCTCATCCATCGCATTGGCAAAGATGTTAGACAAAAAACCTAATAGGATTGTTGCACTGTGCACAAAGGCGGCAGAGGACACATATGATATATTAAAAAAAGAAATGGAAGCAATTAAAATACCTTGTGAAAAAGTAACGATACCAGAAGGAAAAAACAATGATGAGGTTTCAGAGATAATGAAAAAGATACTCGGTAAAATTCCAGAGAAATCAGAATTGATATTAGAACTCACGCAAGGCTTGAGACACATACCCTTTCTCTTTTTTGCTGCTGCTTTGTATCTTTCTACTTTAAAAGAAGTTAAGATAGAAGGAGTGTACTATGGAATGATGGAGGTAAAAAGAAAAGATAAAGATGGCTTGGATTACTGTCCATTTGTCGATTTAAGGATACTTCTCGAAATGGCAGATTGGTTCCAAGCCGTAAAGGCATTCAAGGAAGATAGGCATGCAAGACCGTTAATTAAGTTGCTTAAGGATAAGAAGAATAACCTTCCCAAGCCAACATGCAAAGAAAACAATGTAGGAGGACCATATAAAAACTTCTTAAATCATATAACGAATTTATCGCTTAATTATGGTGCAGGACTTCCCTTAGAATTTGGCAAAGATGTAGATGCAATTATTTCAGATATACTTGAAATATCAGACCCTAAAAGAAAGGAAATATTGGATAGTAAAATCCCTCTATTTCCTGAATTGATAATGAAGATAAAGGAATCTGCGGAGCCTTATAAATTTACAAATACAAATAAACCAGGAACGTCTAAGGATTGGAAAAAAGAGATTGTATTAGACGAAAGAGAGCTAGAAAGAGAAGCAAAACTGATTGATGAATATCTGGAGAATGGACTGTATGCAAATGCAATTGGGTTGATAAGGGAGTGGATTGTAAGCAGAGTAATTGCATCCCTAAATAAATGTGGAGAAAAAATAACATGGATTGAGCATAAAGAAAGAGAAAAGATAGAACGAATTCTTGGTTCTCTGTATGTAATGACGAAAGAAGATGAGACAAGAAGTATACTAAATGAGGAACATAAATGGCTTGGGGAAATTTGGAACGACTTTGGAAAGATTAGAAACAAGATTCACCATCATGGGATGAGAGAAGATAATGTCGAATTAGAAATAGAAGAAATAAAAAATAAATGGGAAGAAGTAAAGGGAAAAGGTAAAGATGATAAATGGTGGAATGCAAAAATAGGAGGAGGAGAAGGGGTATTACTCGTATCGCCATTAGGGCTGTCGAGCGGTTCGTTGTATTCTGCACTTGTGAAGGTTCAGGGTGACTTGAAACTAAAACCTAACAAAGTGGTTGTGATATCATCTAAAGATGGAGTAAAGAAACTTGATGAAGTTAAGAATGCATCGAAATACGATGGAGATATAGAGCCAATTCTATTCGAAGACCCACATGCGGGCTTTAATGAAATTAAGAAGATTGTTAATGAGACAGCCAAGCATCTCAAGGCTGCAGATGAAGTTGTAGTCAATGTTACAGGCGGAACTACGGCGATGCAGCATGCTGTTAATGAAATAACTAAGGAAGCAGAAGGCTTGGGAAAGAAAGTAACGCAGATTGCGTTAGTAGATAGACGACCTGTAGAGGAGCAGAGGAAAAATCCGTATGTTGCAGGCGAGTTGATAATATTAACAAAGGAGGAGAAAGAATGAGAACGCTTGAAGCAAAATTTAAGATTGTAACGCCGATGTTCATTTCAGGTGCAGACCAAACAGAGGCAGAGTTAAGGGTGCCAAGTATAAAGGGGATGTTGAGGTTCTGGTGGAGAGCGGTAAACTATATCAAGGATAATAAGGAATTACTTGAGAAAGAAAGCCAAATTTTCGGGAGTTCGAATGACAAAATAGGGCAGTCAAAAGTGCAAATCCAATTAATAGATGCAAAAACAAAAGATAAAAAAGATAAAAAAATTGCATCAAAATGGAAGGTAAGCGATTGGAAATCATACGTAGGATATGGTTTGTCTGAAGATTTAAGAGAAAAAGATGGAAAAAAAGGAGATAAAAAGAATGAGCTGCATAGAAGTTATTTAGAAGAAAGTGTAGAATTTACAATTCAATGTATTTCGAAAACAGAATCTGCCCTAAATGAGTTGGTTCCTGCAATAAAGATGTTTGGTCTTCTTGGTGGCTTGGGTTCGCGTTCAAGAAAGGGTTGGGGAAGCGTTGCGATAAGTGATTTTAAGTATGATAATTCTAATTCTTGGAAGGTTCCACAAACGAGGGAAGAATATATACATGAATTGAAATCAATAATTGAAGGAATACAAGTTGAGGAACAACCTGTCTATTCGGCGTTCTCTAAAAAGACAGAAATAAGAGTTGGAAAGAGTTATCCAACTTATGAAGGTGCGTTTAAAGAGATTGCAACAAAATATAAAGATTATATCAAAGGATTAAAAGACAAAAAGAACCGAGAAGATTTTGGTTTGCCAAGAAAGGAAATATCAGAGGAAAGAAGAGCAAGTCCTGTAATGTTGCATATCCACCAAGCCGGAAATGAATTCTTTTGGGTATGTGTCTTCATGAATTCGAAATTTCTCCCAAGCCGGAATGCTACTGATAATTACAAGGCAGTTTTGGAATTTATGAATTATATCGGAGGGGAAAAATTATGATAAGAATCCAATTTAGTATAGGTCCAGTGCAGGGATTCATAGCGCAGGCGAGGCGGACGAGAGACCTTTGGAGTGGTTCGTTTTTGTTATCATATCTGTCAGGATGTGCAATGAAAGCAATTAAAGATAAAGGTGGAAGAATCATAGTTCCCTCAGTTGATAATGATGCTCTTTTCGAACGGATAAATGGAAAAAAAGATGGGGAGGCGCCGATAATAGGGACACTCCCCAATAAGTTTAGTGCAGAAGTAGGAGATAATGCAAAAGATGTTGCAAATGCTGCGGAAGATGCAGTCAAAAAGGCTTGGAAGAATATTGCAGATACGGTTTGGGAAAGATATGTTAAGCCTGCTTTGCAAAAAGGGAATAAAACAGATGAGATTTGGAATAGGCAGGTAGAAGGATTTTGGGAAATTTCCTGGGTAGTTTCGGATGACGTATTGGCGTTTGAGACTAGAAAACATTGGAGAAATCACTATCCAAAAGATGAGCCTGGAGACCATTGTACGATGATGGGTGATTGGCAGGAGATTTCGGGTTATGTTCGTGCAAGAGAAAGAGTAAAGCAGGATAATTTTTGGGAAGAAATAGCGAGAAAAGTAGGTAAACTCGACCTTCGAGAGGGCGAGAGACTATGCGCAATTGCTTTTATAAAGAGGATGTTTCCTAGGGTATCAGAGAAAGCGATAGGTTGGAAAGTTGGGACAAACTGGCCTTCGACATCTTATATGGCTGCAATTCCTTGGATAAAAGAAGTTGCGAATAAAGACAAAGCAAAAGCATACGCCAAGAAGGTAAGGGAGTATGCAGAGCAAGCAGTGAGGGATGGCATATCTAAATTGATTGGTTCTTTTGAGAATATGCAAAATAAGGAATTTGTGGAATTAGATGGTAATTTCTATTTTTTGAGTACTTTAAAAGATGCAAGATTGACACCGCTAAGTGATACAATTAAAAATTTGAAGATAGGTGAAAAGGAGAGTGAGGATGCTTCTAAGAAAAGGGAAGAATTAATAAAGATGCTGAAAGAAATTTACGAGGATAAAAAACCGCCGTCATTTTATGCGATTGTGAAGATGGACGGGGACAGGCTTGGAAAATTAAAAGAGGAATTAGAGGAAAAAGATAAGGACAGCGAGCGATTGATAAGCGAATCGCTTGCTAATTTTGCATGTGAAGTCCCGAGCATAGTGAAAAAACACTATGGAGTAACTGTGTATTGCGGTGGTGATGATGTTCTTGCCTTTTTACCTGTAGATAGAGCATTAGAGTGTGCCTATGAGTTGGAAAAGAAGTATAAAGAATCTCTCAATAAAATTGCAGGAAAAAATGCAAAAAATATCAAGAAAGAAGAAATAGAAGAGATACTAAGTAAAGCGACGATATCCTGCGGCTTGGTATATGCACATCATCGTATCCCCTTGCAGAGCGTGTTAGATGAAGTAACATATCTATTAGATGAGGTTGCAAAAGAAGAGAATGGAAGGAACAGTATTGCGGTAAGTGTCTTAAAAGGTAGCGGAAAGTATTGCCAATGGGTAACTACTTGGGAGAAGTTTGCTTTAGATGGTAAGATAAAGATAAACGCAGTTTTAGAAGATTTCAAGAAAGACAAGAAGTACTCAACCTCTTTCTTCTATAAGATGCGAGAGATGTTATGTGTATTAGGGGATATGCATGCTTGGGAACCTGGCAAAGGTATAGAGTTGATTGAGGGGATAGAACCTGAAGCGCTACTTATTTCAGAATACCTAAGAGGAAGAGATAATGATAAGAAGAAAGAGGATGCAGAGCAGGCAGTCAATCGGTTGCTCGATATAAGTTATGCATCAAGAAGTAAGATAGTAGATAAAAACAAAAAGATGATTTTTGCAGATGGTGCGCTTCTAGTAAAGTTTTTAGCAACGCCTGAAACGGAGGGGGAGGAATGAATAGCAAAAAGACGATAATATTAACTCAAGTAGACAGTTGGTTTTTTAGAGATGGCAGGCCTTTTAACATGAACGAGTTTTCGCAGAGCGACATATCGAGCATATTTCCGCCATATCCTCCGACTGTTGTGGGAGCGATTAGGGCAGGGCTTGCAAGAGCAAAAGGTTGGAATGGATGCGGTTCTTGGTCTGATGAACTCAAGGCTTGGATCGGTGATGGTCCAAATTTAGGAAAGTTGAAATTCAACGGTCCTTATTTGATTAAAGATGGAGAAGTTCTATTTCCTGCGCCAATGTATCTTGGGAAATACAAGAAAGAGGAGGATAATAAAAATGAGAATAAAGCATGCAACTGTTTAGAGATTGCAAAATTAGGTTCACAAGAGGTGGATTGTGATTTAGGGAAAGTGAGAATGCCTACTTTTGACAAGTGCAAAGATATTGATAAAAACAAATGCAAATGGAAACCTTTAGAAAAGGCATACCTTACAAAAGAAAATATGGAATTGGTGCTGAAAGGAGAAGACATTTCGAATAAGAAATTAGAAATTGTGGAAGCAAAAGAATTATGGAACAGAGAGTTCCGGCTTGGAATTGAACTTGACAAGAAAAGCAAAACCACGAAAGAGGGTGCATTATATTCTACAAATCATATTAGACTGAGAAAAGGAATTGGCTTGGGAGTAGTCGTAGTTTACGATGGAGTAGATGAAAAGTTCGAGATAGACAGTATAATACCTTTTGGCGGAGAGAGCAGGCTTGCGAATGTCAAAGTTCTTGATAAAGAAGTAAGTTTACCAAATGGACCTAAAGCAGACGAACTCGAGAAAGAAAATGGAAAAGTAAGATTCAGTATTGTGCACATAACGCCTGCGTATTTTACAAAAATGCCAAATTTGGGCGAGAAAGTTCCTGGCACTGAAGGAAAAGTTGTTTTTGCATTTTTAGGTAGGCCTGCAAAAGTAGGTGGTTGGGATTCCTTGAATAGAACTCCGCTGCCTTTAAAATCGTGCATACCAGCAGGTTCATCTTGGTTCTGCGAAGCAGATGCGAATGTCGCTGAGAATATAGTAAATATGAATGGAGAAAAAATAGGCGAGATGACGGAATACGGCTTTGGCCAGATATTGATTGGAAACTGGTAAGGAGGTGTAAGAAATGGAAAAGATGATAATGGGAATGTTAGCGGAAACGCCGGTGCATCCAGGCGCTGGGAGAACTGTGGGATTTGTAGATATGCCTGTGGCTAGGGAGGCAGTAACAGATTATCCTGTGATTGTAGGCTCTAGCCTGAAAGGTACCTTGAGGAGCATAGCAAGCGAGAAATGGAAGGGTACTAATAAAGTAGATGAAGCATTTGGAAAGAACGACGATGCAGGAGCGCTCGTAGTGTCGGACGCCAGATTGCTCCTCTTGCCTGTAAGGAGTTTAACAGGACAGTATAAATGGGCTACCTGCCCCTACATACTCGAACGATTCTTTAGAGATTTGGAAAGAGTTTCTGGGAAGGGAGTTTCTTTTAACTTAGATGACATAAAAGTGGATAAAGGCTTAGATGACATAAAAGTGGATAAAGGAAAAGTGCTCACTAACGGCTTGGGGAATGGTAAAAAGATATTTCTCGAGGAGAGAGAATTTGAAGTAATGGGAAAAACACCTAATGACATAATCAAAGAAATAAAGGAGATAATATTTCACGAAAATACAAAGAAAAGACTAGATAATCAGATTGTAATTATGCACGACGACGATTTCAGTTGGTTTGCTAGATACGGCTTGGCGATTAATGCAAGAAATGTGCTTAACGAGAATAAAACAAGTAACAACTTGTGGTACGAGGAGACAATACCGACAGACAGCCTGTTTTATACAATTCTATTCTGGAGAAAGAACGTTGTTAAAGAGATTAACGATTGGTTGGATTGGTTGAAAGGATTGAGATATTTACAAGTTGGCGGGAACGAAACGATAGGTCAGGGCTGGTTTGTATTAAAAGTTATAGATGTTCCGGAGGGGAAAAAATGCCAGCAAGTAACGAATTAACTTTAGAGCAAAGGCGAGCAAAACACGCGCTCGAGAAAGTAAAGAGTATCAGAGATAAGAAATATGAAAGTAAATTCAGAAGTTATGTTGAGCGTTTACCCTCTATGATTGTAATGAACGGGCTTGGGCAGGCGATGGCATTTGAACTTGCATGTGCAGAATTAGGAAAAACAGAGAATCGAACATCTGAAATGGAGGCACATAACGAACTATATAAAATAGTCGAAAGTTGGTTAAAAGAATGCAAAGTTTATCCAAATGGAAACTTGATTGAAAGCATAGTTGAGAATGAGCAGGAAACATACATCCGAGCACAGGCTGAATCACTTGCTTACTTGGAGTGGTTAAAGAAATTCAGCCAAGCCTATCTGAAACAATGAGTAGATTTCTAAAGAGGGATTGGAATGATGGCACAAACTCAAAATATAAAAATTCCTATTTATAGGACAACCACCAAGCCCGAATTTAGTTATGAAAATAGCAATGCAGGGTTGTGGTACGATAAATTCTGCGATACTTGGGAAAGTATCGAAAGCAAAAAAATAGGCTTTGGCGATAATGGAAAGAGAACTTGGCTCGAGAAGATAACAAATCATAGAATAGGAAATGAATGGTTGTTAAAAGAGATGCTTTCTCGACAAAAAGAACTTACGAATGCAAAAGACGGAAAAGTTCTTGTATTTCAAACGCAAGGTCCATTCGTATCCGGGCTTGGAAGAAGTCATCCCATCGAAAATGGTTTTGCATTCCATCATACGCTTGGAGTTCCCTATCTGCCAGGTTCGTCAGTTAAAGGCTTGGTTAGGGCTTGGGTGGAGCATTGGCTAAATGATAAAAAAGAGGACATCAAGCGAATATTCGGAGATAACGAAGATGGGGTGGGAAGCGTGATATTTTTAGATGCCATACCGATAGAACCTGTGGAATTGAAGATGGATATAATGACTCCACATTACAGCAAATACTACCAAGGAAAAGATGTGCCTGGAGATTGGGACAGTCCAAATCCGATACCCTTCATGGTTGTTAATAAAGAGACTAAGTTTCAATTCGGAGTATTGCCAAGAAGAACGAATAATGAACAAGATAAACAAGATTGCGAGAAGGCAATTGGCTGGTTGACTGAGGCTTTGGCAAATATAGGAGCAGGGGCAAAAACTGCCGTAGGCTATGGCAGATTTGAAAAAATAAATCCTGCCATAAAATGGATTGAAGATAACGTTTCTATGGAAAAGGAGAAGGATCTAAAACGAAAAGTAATCGCAAATGCCGAAAACCTTGCCAATAAATGCAAAGATATTCCGGATGCAGAATCAGAATTAAGAAAAGAAGTAAAAGAGGAATTAACAAAAATTATAGACGAATACATGAAGTCCGCTAAACCCACTGGGGGTGTGAAGAAAGCAAAAAAGATTTTGGAGGATTTGAAATGAAGATTCTTCTTTGCCTATTAAGCGACCAGCATGTGCCTAACTTGCTTGTCGTCCACTCAGTAAAGCCTGATAGATTGGTATTGATAGAAACAAAAGGAATGAATATAAAGAAAGCAGTAGATAATTTTCTTAACGCACTAAAGCTAGGTGGCTTGGATTATTCAAATGACAAGCATGAAATCTTGAAAGTAGAGAAAGAAAACTCCATGAATGAGATACAAGATAAAATAAAGGAATGTTACGAAAAGAGAGCCTCAAATGAATGGATAATTAATTTAACTGGAGGCACCAAGCCAATGGTATTAGGGGCATTTAATTTTTTCAAAGATAAGAACGTGAAAATGCTCTATCTTGCTGCTGCTAATCAGAAAGAAATTCTGAATCTTTTAGAAGACAAGAAAGAAATGGAGATAACACATAAAACAAGTGTATCTGAATTTCTTGCAGGATACGGTTTCGAAGCAAAAGTTGGAGACACGGCTTGGGAGAAAAGGGGGAAAAAATGGTTTGATTTTTCAAAGTATATAGTTCTTCATTGTGAGGATAAGGAGATAATAGATTATCTTGCTAAATTCAGTAATGAAAAAGCCCAAGAAAAAGGAATGCAGTTAAAAAACGAACCTCTGCATGACATAAAATTTAGCGAGTACATGCGAAATTTATTTGGTATTGAAATGAAAGGAAATATGGTTACAGGCAATCTTGACAAGCATATGTGCAAATTCCTTGCAGGCAGATGGCTTGAAGTCTTTTTGTATAACATCCTAAACAAATATAAAGAAAAATTGGGAATATGGGACGTACACATAGAACTCAGTATATTCGCTAACAAAAACAAACTGCCAAATGAACTTGATATTACATTCATGAAAGATCAAATGCTCTACCTAGTCGAATGCAAGACAGGCGGGCAATTGCATGATAAAGAGGTAAATGCGCTCTATAAAACAGAAGCAATAAAGAAACAATTCGGTGCATTAAAGGTAAAGTCAATCTTTGCAACTACCTCTGACAATATCATAGATGATAAAAAGAATATAAAAGAACATATCCAAAATAGAGCAAGAATATACGATTGTACCATACTCACAAGAGCAGACATAAAAGAACTTGCTGAAAAACTTGACAAGGTAAAAGATGAAGAATTTGTTGATTTAATCAATAAAAAATTTGGATTTGAGAAGAAAGATTTTGTAAAGATAGAATCCAAGCCTATTCAAATTTAAGATATAGATTCCTTAGCCTGCACAATCGCACGCACGATTTCTTCTTCGGTGATCCCTTCTATCTTTATTTTGTTTTTCAAGAATATATCTTTCAACTTTTCTTTAAGGAACTTTTTATCTACGAGTGTGCCCCTAAGTTCTTCTTCTATATTTGATACAGAATCAAGAGGATATGCAAAGAAATCTCCAGAAAGAGATATTTCATCGATTACATCATCTATTACTCTCATCGTTATTCGCAAGAGTTTATCCGATTTGTAATTGTATTCGATTATCGATACCTTGCTCGATATTTTGGTTGCCTTTGCATTTTTGGATATTTTTCTTATTTTACCATCTATCCACAACTTGGATTTTAATCTATCTGCAATTTCAGATAGTTTAGCCCTTTCTTGGTCTGTCAGTTCTCCTCTTTCTAATTTACCTATCGAATGCTCGAATGCTTGTATATACGCAGAGATAACCTTCGACCTCTCAGGGGCATACCCAAGTTCGTGCCTTAAGGAAGTTATCCATTCTGCAATACTCTTTGCCGCCTTTTCCTTGAATTTTTCTGAGGGAACCTTTAACACATTCGCCATCTTTTCATGCTCCACATCTATTATCACATTCCCTATTATCACTATGCAATCCGCTAAAGATGCCGCACCGTTCCCAGAACATTTCTTACCATTTATCATTATGTCGTTCAATGGTTTGAACTTAGCGTCCAAGCCGAAACTACGGTAGGTTTCTACCGCAGGCTCAAGGTATTTTTCGTATAACGCATCTAATCTCGGTGGAAATGAGCCTTGACTCCTCATTATTAACTGATAAAATAACTGGTTAGAATCTAGATATACAGTCCCCCCTCCAGTCTGACGACGCACTATTGGAAGGTCATGCATCTTGCAATATCCCTCATCTACCTCTTTGGAAATGTCCTGATGATACCCCACACAAACGTACGGCTTGGAGGGATAGCACAAAATTAAGGTATTCGGCTGCTCTCCTTTTCCTACCGAATAAGCAACAGATTCATAAACGCTCTGTATCTCGAACCCCTCAAGCCCTCCAAGTTCTAGCAAACGCCAAGCCATGAGTTTTGTATCGATTTTTATTTTTATATTTCTATCCTTTTTAACTCTTTGACTTGTTTTTGATTTAAAGTAACATATTCATAACTTCTTAAAAGCCAAGATTTAATACTAAATTAAATAATATTGGTAATTGTCTAAAATGTTGATAGAGGTGTATTTTTGGTTAAAAAAGAAAATAAGGAGAGCTACGAAAAATATCTGAAAGGTCTGAACGCTTTTCTATCAAGTAAAAGAGCCACCACTGCAAGAGAAATTTCAAGCCTTAGAATGACAGACCCCACATTGGCAGAAGCATTATTACCTGCTCTTTTATCCCTTTTAAAAGACGATGAAAAATCAGTTCGTTCCGCAGCGTGCGAATCTATCGTTGAACTTTTAGTTTCTTTAAATCAACTTATACCTAATGCTATCGAAAATCTTTTGAAATTTACAGACGATAATTCTCAGGAAACTCGCCGTGAGACTTATCTTTTGTTAATAAAACTTGGTGAAAAAGATAAAAATGCATTCAGAATTGCCCTTCCACAACTTCTACCTCTCGTCGAATCTGATAACCAAGAAAAAAGACTTGCAATAATTACAGTTCTTGATAAAGTTGGTTTTGCAGGCAAAGAATATTCTTACGAAATTTCGAACATGACCCAGATACTCGAAAAATCTTCACTTTCTGGTTTCGACATCGAAAAAGCAAAAAAATATTTTGCACTTGCTAAAGAGGAGATGAAAAAAGGGAATGTACCCGAATTTAGAAGAAATATTTCAGATGCAAAGAATTACGCAAAAAAATCTGTTTTTGTAGAGGAGATTTGGAGAGTAAATTTAGATTCCAAGCCAAAAACATCTGCTGTTTCTTCCGATGGAGATATATGCGTTTTAGGCGATTCAAGTGGCAATATCTTTTGTTACGATTCAAATGGTAAAATGCTATGGACAGAAAAATGCCTCGGGGCTGTGAACGAAGTTGGAATCTTCTCGCTTGGCAGATTCATCGTTGCAACTTCTGATGATAAGTATGTGCGCTTGTTTGAAAGAGATGGAAAACTTATTTGGAAATATTACGCAGGTGAGGCGACTCATGCACTTTCTATTTCCGCAAATGGAAAGAAAATTTTTGTCGCAGGCGCTTCGAATGTAGTTTATGTATTCGATAGAGAAGGTAATTTGCTTGAAAAAATTGTTGTATCAGAAGGATGTCCATTGAAACTTGTACAATCCACAGATGGAAGATTCTTTGCTATGTCTTGTGGGGACTATCATGTATATCTACTCAACAACGTTTTCCATGTAGTTTGGAAGAAAATTGTAGGTAGATGCAAAGACGTCGCACTCTCAGGCTTGGGCGATAAACTCGTCGTAGGCGAAAAAGGGAACTTCCTTAACTGTTTTGATAATTCAGGAAAACTCATTTGGAAATTTGAAGGAAACGACCAATTTCAACATGTGGCATCTAATTTGGATGGTTCAAGATTCTTTGCCTCATCTCGCAAAACCCTCTATTCCCTAGATGAAAATGGGAAACTAATCTGGCGTTTTGCTACAGATTCCGAAATTACGGATTTGAGCATATCTCCACATGGCTATTACCTTGTTATTTCAACAGTAACAGGCTTGACTTTCCTTCATAATTACGAAGCATACAGACAAGCACTCGCAAGGTTCGAGTCTAATTTGTGTGCGGTTGCAGCCATGGGTGTCGATACTTCAAAGGCAGTTTCATTATACTCCGAAGCCTCAAAGGCTTTTAAAATCTGTGAATATAAAAAAGGAGCAAAACTATCCATCGAAGCGGAAGCAAGACTAAGGGCAGAAAAACTTTTAAAGACGATAGAGGCAATTAAAAAAGCAAAGGAAATAATGGAAACAAGTGCACGAGATGGCTTGGACGTCTCAAGATGCAGAGAACTCCTTTTAGATGCAGTCTCTGCCCTCTCAGATGAAAGATACAACGAAGCACTCGCAAAAGCTGCAGAATCTCTCGAAAGTGTTAAAGGTGCTAAGAAAGTAAAAGAATGGGATAAATTCATAGATGACCTTATCTCAGATTTGTAACCCGTGTAATATCCGGATATTTCTCTACAAGAAAAAGTAAAACTCCCCTTCGACCTCAAAACATAAGGAAGGTTGAATAAGAATTGCACAATACCGAATATTTAGATAGAAAAGAACTGTGAGAAACTATTATTATATGCTCTACAACGTCATATCATCAATATTAACCTATTATTTTGTATTTTCTTTCGTTCTAATTTTCCCCTTCCAGATATCTTTTTCCACATCTCTATGCTGTTCGTCTGTTATTCCAAGTAACTCCTTTAATCTATTCAACATAGCACTTTCATCAGGAGTAATTATACCGTCAGCCCAAGCCGTCTCTAATATGTTTTTGTAAATGTCAATTATATTGACCTTAACATCTGCATGTCTTTCAACAATCTTTTGCTCTATTTTTTTATGGTCCTCA
>Ga0078972_1010344_pt1 | contig 17503 bp, 18 predicted proteins | sample YelNatPaOPGAMG01_FD_67568 | JGI IMG/M metagenome (GOLD analysis project Ga0078972, IMG submission 67568) | Hot spring thermophilic microbial communities from Obsidian Pool, Yellowstone National Park, USA - OP-RAMG-01 (SPADES assembly) (version 2) | ecosystem: Environmental > Aquatic > Thermal... | reverse complement strand
TTCCGGAATCTTCCCATCAAACCTCAGCCAGAAGCCAGCATAAAGCGAAAAAGCAATAATTAATGTATCAGCAATCAGAAAAAACGCCCGCCTCTTCCACACCGTCACGCGGAATAATTCTTTGATTAGCTGGTTCATCTTCTGCTTCATTCTTCCGCCCCCCTCCTGCTTAATTGCTTCTAATAAGCGAACTCTTGTGGAATATTACCTTGCTTATCTTAATTTTGTCCGCAAACGCTTTAATCTATTACATGCTTCAATCAGGATATTATCTTCTTTTGCAAAACAAAACCTTGCTAAATCTTCTCCACTATCATCGTGATAAAAAGACTTACCTGGCACACACGCAACACCAACTTCATTTAATAAAAATATAGTCCTTTCTTTGCTATTATTTCCTGGGAGTTTACTTATATCTGCCAATACATAATATGCGCCTTGAGGTATGTATGGACGTAACCCCGCATAATCTAGAGCGTCGCATATGAGATCTCTTCTTTTGTGAAATATTTTACTAATATTTTCATAATAGTCATTTTCAATTTGTTTTAATCCGCTAGCTGCTCCATACTGGAGTGGAGAAGGTGCACAAACGTATAATAAATCATTAAAATAGCCTATCGATTGTGTCCACCTTTTATCGCTTATCGAATATCCTATTCGCCAACCAGTTACGCTAAAAGTTTTTGATACGCCCGATATTACTATTGTCCTCTCACGCATTTCTGGCAAAGCAAAAGGAGTAATATGTTTTCTCCCATCGTAAACAAAGTGCTCATATATCTCATCGGTTATAATAAATAGATTAAATTCTTTAGCAACTCTAGACAAATATTCAAGTTCATTTAATGTAAATACCTTTCCGCTAGGGTTCGATGGAGTATTAATTATAATTCCTCTTGTTCTTGGAGATATCTTTGAAACAACTTCATTGAAATCAAATTTCCAGTCGGGCGGATTTGTCCTCACGAAAACCGGTTTCAATTGGGTCGCTATTAACGTTTGGTAATGATACCCATAAAATGGTTCAAACAATATTATTTCATCGCCAGGATCAAATAAGGCTAGGCATACGCAAAATAAGGCCCCTGTAGAGCCAGAACTAACTATTACCTCATTATCTGGATTAATATTAATTCCATAAAATAATTTATATTTTTTTGCTATTGCCTCCCTGAGCTCAGATATTCCATCATAACGAGTATAAAAATTAAATCCTTTTTCAATCGCCTCGTGAGCTCCCCTTCTTACAACATAAGGTACTTCCATATCACATATGCCTTGAGATAGATTAATTCCGCCAATTTTATCGCATTCGATAGACATATTTCGAATCTCAGATTGAATGACCAGACTTGTCCGACTACTGAGTCTTAACTCTTGTTCTATTCGTTTATTTTCCATAGAAGCTCCTCACCACGTTAATGACATAATCCACTTCTTCGTCAGTTAACTCCGGGTTCATTGGTAAAGAACAAACTTCCCTACTTAAAGCTTCTGTTTCAGGGAAACCTCGATCTTCAAGATTTAAGGCTTCGTGCTTATAATAAGGCTTTCTAAATTGTACAAGTACCTCCACTCCATTTTTCTTTAAATAATCAGAAAATTCATCTCCTTGTTTTGACCTAACGACATAATTTTGATAAACATGATCACGCCTTGGATCATCATAATGAGGTAATGCAAGATCTTTAATATCTAAAAAAGCATTTCTATACTTCTCAGCAATTTCCCTCCTCTTCTCAATCCATTTAGGTAAATATTTCAATTTTATATTTAAGAAAGCAGCCTGTAGATTATCTAACAAGCAAGTAAATCCATGTCCATGATATTCACCTGTCTTCCTATCTTCACCATTGAATCTCATCCTCTTAGCAAAGAGCGCTATTTCCGGATCGTCGGTCGTAATCGCACCTCCGTCTCCATACGCGCCGAGAATTTTGAAAGGATAGAAACTCCAGCAACCTGTTAATCCCCATGCGCCTGCTTTTTTTCTTGTTAGAGATTTATCATCAAACATAGTTGCGCCCAAACTTTGGCATGCGTCTTCTATAACGATTAAATTATGATTTTTCGCAATTTGCATAATTCGCACCATGTCTGACATATAGCCATTAAGATGAACGGGGATAATTGCCTTAGTTCTTTTTGTAATTGCTGATTCGATTTTATTTACATCAATATTAAAATCTTTACCTACATCGACAAGTATGGGCCTGGCCCCAACATTTACAACTGCAGAACAAGTTGCAACAAAAGTATGAGCTGGAACTATAACCTCATCGCCTCGCCCGACGCCAGCTGCCCTTAAAGAAATATGCAAAGCGTCATAGCCGCTATTTAAGCCGACCGCATATTTGGTGCCTACAAATTTAGCTAAATTATCTTCAAACCTTTGTAAATGCTCTCTATCGATTAATTCCCCTCGAGACATAACATCAAAATAAGCTTCATCTAACTCCTTCTTTAAGTTAAAATAGGCTCTGTCTGGATAAACGAATCTGACCTTATATTGCATTTTATTATCCTCCTGATATCAAGAAAAACTTAATATTTTTTTTATTGCGATTATAATATCTTCTTTTCTTGGGTAATAAGCCTCTTCAAGTACCGAGCTAGCTGGAGCAGGAGAGTCAGGCAAAGTTACTCTTGCAATTGGTGCCTTTAAATATCTGAATGCTCCCTCCATAACTCTCGCTAAAATTTCAGCAGCAAGTCCCATGGTTTTCCACCCTCCGTCAACAACTACCACTCTGCCTGTCTTCTTGGCTGAATCAATTAATAATTCATTATCTAATGGTTTAAGTGTTCTTAAATCTATTAGCTCGACATCTATGCCTAGATAAGCTAATTCATCAACAGCTTTAAGCGCCTCAATAACCATGTAAGAAGATGCTATCAAAGTTACGTCTTCCCCCATTTTTATCAGGTTCGCCCTTCCGATAGGAACGGTGTAAAAATTATTAGGTACTTCACCTTCAATATTATAAAGCCATCTATCATCAACAAAAATCACAGGGTCGGGATCTAATATAGCAGATATCATTAAGCCTTTAGCATCATATGGCGTAGAAGGTGCAACCACCTTAAGACCCGGAATATGTGTAAACAATCCATGTAAAGCCTGAGAGTGTTGAGCGCCTTGTTCCCCACCCCTGTTTATTATTCCCCAAATGACAATGGGCACATTTAATTTTCCTCCCGTCATAAAATGCCAATTAGCCGCTTCATTAATAATAGGATCCATAGCATAAAGCATAAAATCCATTCTGGGGTGAACAACAATAGGTTTCATGCCGCAAATGGCAGCCCCAACAGCACATCCTGTAATTGCGTTTTCAGATACAGGCGTATCAATTACTCTATCCTTTCCAAACTTATTAATTAGACCTCTTGTTGTATTACCAACATACCAGGGGCTTTTTACCCCCTGTCCTATAAGAAAAACAGATTCGTCTTTTTCCATAGCTTGGTATATTGCTTCGTTAATTGCTAAGCTATATTTAAGCTTCCTGTTTTTTAAAGACATATTTAGTTACCTCTTTTTTATCTGGTTTTGGACTATTAATAGCGAAACTATGTGCTTTGTTTACCAAACGATTGACTTCTAATAATATTTTTTCTTTCATTTTTTTATCAAGGATCTTTTTTCTGATTAAGAAATTCTCCATTTTTATTATTGGATCTTTTTTGGCCCAATATTCTTTTTCTTCCTTTGGCCTTATATCACCTCGTTTTCCCTGAATATTATCATCAGGCCCGACATGCCCCCTTAATCTATACGTGTCAAATTGTATAAAAACAGGACCATTCCCTTCCCTGCAAATTTTTATCGCTTTTCTTGATATCTCATATACTTTTAATACATCGTTCCCGTCTATCCTATAACTCGGAATACCAAATGAGATACCAATTTTATATATGTCATTATTGCTTCTACACTCGTTTATTGGCATATGAGTCGAGTAATAATTGTTTTCGCAAGCAAATATGATGGGCAACTTCTTAAGTGCAGCAAAATTCAATGATTCATAAAGAACCCCCTCGCCAGTTGCCCCATCGCCAAAAAAACTTACCACAACCCTTTTTTCTTTTTTCATCTTAAATGCAAGAGCAGCTCCCAAGGCAATAGAAATTGTGCCTGCCACAATTGGAGCCGCACCTAACATTCCAACTTCTGGCGATACCACATGCATAGATCCGCCTCTCCCTTTACAACATCCTGTCTCTTTACAATATATTTCAGCAACGAGTTGGCTCAAATCTCCTCCCTTCGCTAAATAATGGCCATGCGAACGATGATTTCCAAAAATTAGATCATTTTTATTAAGCGCGCTGCAGACCCCAACTGCGATGGCCTCTTGCCCAGAATAAAGATGGCAGGGCGTCTTTATATCACCTTTAATAATAGGGTCAACAAGACTCTCTTCTAAAAGCCTGATCTCAAGCATTTTTCTATATAAATTAATTAAAAATTTTGTATGATAATAACTCATATATCCTCCACAAATCTTTTTTTCGTAATAACAGATAGAATCGTTAAGAAAATAATTTTAATATCAATAAAAAAGGACCTATTATTCACATAATATAATTGCAATTTCAATTTTTTGGGTCTAATCTCTTCAACATATTTTTTTTCGGGATCTTTGCTATTTTTTAAAATTGCTCCTTCATCTGGATTCCATAAGGATGCCCAGTCTGTTATACCAGGTCGCACTTGAAGAATTCTCTTCTCTTCCTCCGTAAACATTTCTACATATTTGGGAACCTCTGGCCTAGGTCCAACTAGGCTCATCTCCCCCTTTATAACATTAATAATTTGAGGCAATTCATCAAGTTTATATTTCCTTAAGAGTTTTCCTACTCTCGTTATCCTCGGATCGTCATCTGGGGTAGACGGCCCCCCAACTTTTTCTGCATTTACAATCATAGTTCTAAATTTATATATCCTAAATAATTTACCGTATCTTCCTACCCTCACACCACGGTAAAAAACGGGCCCACGATCATTCATTTTTATTAATATAGAGATTAGGATAAAGGCAGGCAATAGAATTAATAAGGCTATCATTGAAAATATTAAATCAAAAATTCTTTTTCCCATCGCATTTATTTGATCTAGCAGGATTTAAATATATTAAATCTTGTGTTTTTATTTTAAAGGATTAAAAAATAAAGCTACAACTTTAAACGCGTTCAATCTAAAAAAATTATCCTTAAATAAATATTGATCCCATTTATCTAACCGTATGATTAAATTATAAATACTATCACGAGGCAAAAATCTCATAATCAGAACCGCTAAAATCGTTAACAGTCCAAAATATAATATACTTGTTTTTTCAAAATGATTGCTAATATAGTTCAGATCATTGGTCCGCAAAACATGATCTGCCTCCCATTTTGTCCTTCTCCCAAAAATATAATTCAATTTTCTTATTAAATCGTAAACAGGATTGTGGCCAAATGTCTCAATTGCAACTAAACAGCCCCCAGGCTTTAAAATTCTAATTATTTAGTTAACTGCCTTCTTTAAATCTAAACTTGAAAGTGTTCTGAAATCCAAGATAAGGTCGAAGGTATTATCATTAAATTTAGTATTTTCGCAATCATCTATAAAAAATTCGGCATTGCAATTATTTTCATTCGCTATATTTTTTGCTCTTTCTATAGCTTTTTCCGCAATGTCTATCCCTATAATTTTTATATCCTCAGATGATAAATGAAGATGCTTTTCTCCGCACCCACACCCATAATCTAAGATTAGACTTGGCCTATTATAATTGATTAAACTTTTTATAATTTCATAATATTTAGTAATCGCAGGGTCCAATGCCTTATCTATCAAATAAGTTCGTCTATTATCATAAATAATTTCAGTTTTTTTATTATAATGGAACTTGGATTCGATTTTTCTATATACCGACAATTTTTCTTTATCTATTTTTTCAAATTTTTGGGTTTTATTTTTTAATAAAACATTTTTCTTTTATCAAAATAGTAATAAGATTAATTAATCCTATTAAAGAACCCAAGCCGTAACTAATGTGAAGTGCCGGAAATGTTATAAAAGCGCATAAACCCAATAAAATGTTCTTTTCTTTGATAATTATTCTGGAACAATATACAAAATCAAATAGGAAATACAATAAAAGTTCTAAAATTAAAAAATATAAAAATATTTTATCAAAGTAGCTTAAGAAAGATAACGTGGCTATTGATACAATAAAAAATAATGGAACCAATGATTTTAAAGTAACTGGAATTATATTTGAATACTTAAACGATAAAATTGCCCAAATACCATCTACATATTTTTTCTTAATAAATTCTAATAAATTATAGGGCGGATAATAATAACATTTTATCTCTGGATCTAATAATGTTTTCATTCCATGTTTTTTTAGCCTGAGATTAAATTCGATATCTTGGCATCTTTGCAACTTCTCATTAAAATATCCAATTTTTTCAAAAACTGACCTCTTGTAGCACCCACCAAAAACAGTGTCTACATATTTGGGTTCTTTTAACCCAATTCTAAAATAAGATTTTCCAACTCCAAATGAACTTGATAAAACTAATGATATTGCTTTCGAAATGGCTGTATTTTTTGCTGGTAAGGTTATCATATTCCCGCCTATATTATCTACACCATATTTAATTAACCCCTCGACGCATTTGGAAATATAATCATAATCATATTCAGCATGAGCACCCATTATTATTATCACTTGTCCCTTAGATGCATTTAATCCAATATTAAATGCCACCGGCGTTATTTTATTTGGATTTTTTATCAACTTAATATTATTATATCTTGCCTGATATGATTTTATTATTTCTATAGTTTTATCAGAGCTCATTCCATCGATTACTAAAACCTCTGTTTTTTCCTTGGGATAATCTTGTGCTACTATCGATTTAAGACATCTTCCAATCATATCTTCTTCGTTTCTGCACGGAATAATTATTGATACAAGCGGCAATTCATCTTTCATTTCAACTCCGTTTTTATTTAACATTTTATATTTTATGCTTATAAAAAAATTATTATCTCAGTTTACTATATTTATAAATCAATAAAATGGTTTACAATGTGGTCCCCATTCTTCGAACAGTAAAGAGCGTTGTTTAAGGTGCATTTTTGACCTGCCTGTTTTGCTATTTTAACCATTTAAATTCCCTAGCTCAACAGATTTTTTGCTGGCTGTATGTCCAAAATATACCTCATAGCGGTATCCAAGGCCCTGAGGTACCTCTCCGCGTTGTTGAAAAAAAATACCCTCTCTTATTAAACCCGGGTGAGGAGAAACTCCTCCTCTTATGGGGATTAATAGCCTGAAGCCCCATCCACCGCATCAGCACCCTGACCCGCTTCGGGTTCACTATATAGCCACGAGCCCTCAACCAGGCCGTCAGCCTCCTTACCCCATAAAATGGCATCTTCGTATATTGCTCGTCTAAAAGCCACATCAGCTCAAGGTTATACTCATCATCATGAGTATGTAATAGTAATAGGACCTGGATAGCCCTAATAGCTCGCACTGCCGTGCCACTGCTATCGCCTCGTTATCTCTCTCCACCAACTCCTTCTTCTCCACAACTTAAGCTGCTGAAATTTTTTTTTAAGCCACTAGTTCTCTACCCGTAGTTGACCAATCTGACGAAATAGCTCTGCCTCCAGCTCATCCCGATCCTCTTCCCTCTTCTTCCTCCTGTTGGAAAATAGCTCAGGTAACATGCTCAGCAACTGATCTTTCCACTTTCGAACCTGGTTGGGATGAACCCCAAATTCACTGGCTATCTGGGCCACGGTCTTCTCACCTTTGACCGCCTCCAGCGCCACCTTAGCCTTAAACGATGCCTCATACTGTTGTCTTTTCTTAATGGCCATTTTACCACACCTCCTTTGAAATTATTGCAGGCCATTTTGCACCTTAATGCCTTGTTCAGATTGGGTGAGTATTTCTTTTAAGAAATTATTTTCATAAATAATCCTTCATAAAATCTTTTAATATTTTCTCTTGTAGCTTCAATAATATTGACTTCCCAGTGCTGTGGATGTGATAAAAAAAAGATATGTTTTTTGCCTTCTCGTATAGCATCAAAAACAGAAATAGGAGAATAAAATATCGGATATGGTTTATCGCTGATTTTTATATCAAAAAGTTTCATAATATTTTCATCGTAAGACTCGCATTTTATACCACATCTTTTACGAAAATATGGATCTTTCAATATTTCGTAGTTATTAACTTTTAATTTTCTGTTGGCAAAATCCCCATGGCTAGCGACGGTAATAATTTTTTTGCCCAATCTATTTTCTATCCATCTAAGATTTTTTAAGAATTCCTCCTGAATAATCCTAAGATTTTTTAAAAGATCAGTCTCATTTTTTATATGCTCTCTTTTTGCAAAAGTAGCAATTTCTTCAAAATGATAACTTGCTTCACTGCCATATTCTTCGATTTCTATCATGAAATTAAAATCAAGAGTTGAAAGACGAAAATAATAACTTGCTTTTATGCCATATTGCTGTTCTATTTTAAACATTTTTTTTGCCGTTCTAATATTAGTATCAATATCATGTCTATGCACAAATATTTTATCTGGTATATCTTTCTTCTCTAATATTATTTCAATTAAATCACGAATACTTAAATGTATATAACCATTTTTTTTAGCTTCGACAATAATTTGTTCATATTCACTAAGCCGTGAAGGCATCAAATAACTATAATAGATTCTATCAAATATTTCCTTAATCATAGCACCCAGCTTCACCTCCCATATAATAATGAGACAAATCAAGTTTTTTCTTTAAACAATACCTTCTATCTTTTTAACAGGATTTTACATGTTTGTTTGCCAAAGCTGCCAGAGGCTATAATCAGGCGATGCTGGTTCATTTCGTGAAAGTATAAATAATATATACTAAGATCATAATGCCGCCATGTATAAACCAAAGTTTGATTCTCTTGCTATTTTTATGTTTTTATGAAATAGAGCTGCTTTTATAAGTTGATATCCTGCTTCAGCTACTTAAATAATTATCATTTTAAAAGTTCCTCATATAAATTAATCAATTTTTTACCTTCTTTTTCCCAGTTATATTTTTTTAAAACAGCATGTCTCCCATTTTCTCCCATTTTTTTTGCTTCTTCTGGATGGTCTATTAAATATTCTATCGCTTCTGCAACTTCTTTGGGATTAAGTGGATCAACACAAATTCCACAATTATTACCTTCGACAACTTCTTTATATAATTGAAAGTTTGAAGCTATAACAGGAAGACCGGCCAACATATATTCAAAAAGCTTAGTTGGAATGCTCTCGACATAATTAGGGTCTGGATGCAAAATAGCTATTCCTATTTTACTATCAGAGAGGACATTAAATACCTTACTATGTGGGATTTCTCCAAATATCTCTATATTATCTAAAATTTCATACTCCTTTATAAGATCAGTTACCTCCTTTAATAATTGAAAGGGATAAAATGGTCCAACTAATTTCAACAAGATATCATACTGTTTATCTTTATTTAAAATTTTGATTGCTTCAATCATTTCGAAAATACCTCTTAACTTCGTTATTCCACCAACATAAATTATGCTCCATTTTCCTGCTAATAATTTCTCGCCTTTATTAACATTATTGACATATGCTAATAAAGGATAATTTCTAATTTTTTCTATATTTTTAATGCCAATATAATTTTCGATATAAGAATCTTCTGCAATGACTATAAAATCAATAAAAAATAAAGAGAATTTTTCCACAACTTTATATATCCTGGAGATAATTTTATTACTGCTTAAGGCGATCCAAGCCTTGTTCAAAATTTGTTTTGGAACGTTCTCATGTACATCGTAAATGACTTTTTTGCCGGTTAATAGTTTTAATAATACCCCTACTGGTAAAAGTTCAGGGTCGTGAAAATGATGAACATCTGCTTTTAGCCCTAAAGCGTCTATCAGAGCCTTAATTGATAAAAGAGTTATCCGTTGCATGCGATTTCCCACCTTTGGTAGAGATATTATATGGACTCCATCCACTATCTCCTCTTTATAATGTTGAGCTATAAGATAAACCTCATAACCTGCTTTGGCAAGAGTTTTACATTCCTTATAAAATATACGGGCATCAAATGGCTTGTGAACTGTTGTTATATGGCATACTTTAGCTTTCATTGTTTAAATTCATCCTAATTCCCAAGATTAATCCTAAAACAGCGAAAAACAATCTATTATCATTTATATCTCCCGATATAGAAGCATTAATAAGCATAAAGACTAAGCTCGCAAGAAGACCTATATTCGTATAAAAAACCCATTCTAGCTTTATATTTTTTATATTATTAAATGCTATCATAATAATTTTGCAGATAATAAATATAAAAGCAAGGAGGCCTAAAATTCCTAATTCAGCACCAATCTCTAAAAAAATATTATGAGGGTAAACCCCCCTAGCCGCGTCATAACCGCTATAAAATACGCTAAAGCCACCTATCCCTAACCCTATTATATTCCTCGGGAAATCCCTCATGGAATTGATTGCTGTATTGTATAGGCTCAGCCTTGTTTCTACAGAATCTCCCCTTAAATTTTCTAATAATGATAATCGGTAATATATGGTTCTGAAATAACCTGAAAAATGATCAATTATTAACCAAGAAAGAAAAAACATTAGAAACATATAAGAAATTATTTTAAGATTTTTTTTATTTAAAATTATTTTTTCTTTTCTATATTTAATCAAGTTAAATGCCATGTATATAAAAATAAGAACGACACTAAGAATAAGGGATACCAAAGGTCCTCTACCCCCAGAAATAAATAAATTTAAAATAAATAGAGGAATAACAGGAAGGAGGCAAATTTTATATAAATTATTTTTAATAATAAATAATAGGGTAAAGGTTAATAATAATGCAAAGCCACTGATTCTTCCAACACCCAAATAGTCCGTCCCTAATGCCTCACGGAAACCAAACTCCCCAGGAATTAAGCCTTTTCTCATGATATCGAAACTCATAATAAGACTTAATATAATAAATATAAATGAGAATCTTATGTAAGATTCTTTTTTCCTTAAAAAGGTTATAGGAAAGAATAAAGAAGGCCACGTAATAAATAGGAATCTAAGAATTTTATCAGTCCCACAAATTGGAGCCAAAGTATATGAAAGGCTTAGAATTCCTAAAATTATTATAAAGATATAAGATATCAAGATTTCTTTAGGAGGAAGACCAAAAATCAATCTACCTTTCAAAAGGTTATACAAAATTACCAAAATAGTCATAACCTCAAAAAACACTGTAAGATCAAGAAATTTAGGCACAAAGCCTAATCTTGGATCTGCCTTATATATACCGGCTGTTAAAAATAATGCATAATAAAATTCAGGGTATCTATATAAAAACTTAGCCATTTTTCAATATTTTTTCTTCAAACGCCCAACGAACTATATTTTTGTTCCAAATCTAACTTTGATATATATTTGTCATGCAAAATTGAAGCTTCATAAATATCATTTATATTAGATAATACAAGAGCAGATGAAAATAAACGAAATTTAAAAGTAAATAAGTTATTTAACAAGCTAAGGCCCCTTTGATAATTATATTTTATTAATTCAAATAGTATTTTAGCTTTAAGATTCGTTTTTGAATTTTCAATAAATGGCCTTAACTCATTTATATAATATTTGTGTTTTACAAAACAATGGGCATAAACATAAGCTAAATTTAAATATTCAATATATTCTTCCTTGCCTAATATTTTAAGAGCCTGTATTGCATCTTCTGCCCAAAGCGCATATCCAGAAAATATTCTAGGAACTTTTGAAGACCAATTAATTAAATATTTTTTTGACAAATGAGCCCAATTTTCTAATCTTCCAGTATGTTTATTTTGGGCACCGAGACCTGTACCGCTTTTTCTACATGCACCTGGTATAAATAATGGATAATCTATAGAGCAATATTTTTTGACAAAAAAACATAAAGCGATTGCGTTAGCCATATCAGGACTCGGCCCCGGAAAATAACAACCTGCTGAATCTTTTAACAAAGATAATATATTGTTCTTTACGATACCATAATATAATTTTGGTAGTCCATAATAATCTGACATTCCTGATTTTAAACATTGCTTTAATTTTAATAAGGGATCTAAATACTCTACTTTGCCAGTATATTTTTTAATTATCAACTTTCCGCTCATTAAACTCCCGAGTTTTTTGCTAATGAAATCTGGCCAGTAAAAATTAGAAGGCCTTGACGTAACCATTACATCAATATTATTTTCGTTACAAAAATTAGCAGCTTCAACAATTACATTTGAAACGGCATCATCATCACCAATAACGGTAATATATTCGCCTCGTGCCTTTTGTACGGCATTTTCAAAGTTAGCGTTCATGTCTATATGAGCAGCATTATGATAATAGCGCAACCTCGGGTCATTAATCCTTTTTACTTCAATTTCAAGATCATTATCTGTACTATTATCTTCAACAATTAATTCAAAGTTGCTGTTTTCGATGCGCAAGCAACTCTTTATAGATTTAATAGCATACTCGCATCGATTCTTTGTAGGCATAACTATGGATAAGATTGGAGAATAATTTTGTAAATTCATTCGTCCTTATCCTTCAAAAATGAATACTTATTTTTATAAATATCTTTATGTTTTCTCATATAATCAAAAAGATTTATTATCATTTCTTCATAACCTGGCACTTTATATTTAAATTTTTCTAAAGTGCTAATAAGGCTTCTGTCGATAATTTTCCCCGTATAATGTTTATGAATTATTATTTTATTATCGGGTCTATATTCATTAATAATCGTTAGAAGATCATATTTAGAAATTTTTTTATTATTGGTTAAGTGAATAATCCCGCTAATATGGTTTTTCATTAAATAATCAATTGCCTTTGCTAATTCTAATGTTGTAACGCCCGACCAAAAATGATCAGCATATCCAATAGCACTGTCAGACTGTTTCATAAACCAATCAAAAAGCCCTTTACCTTCATCTTTAATTTCTGGGCCTATAAGTGAGGTACGTATTGTTATATCTTTTGAATTATTAATTTCCCCAAGCGCTTTTGTCTTCGAATAGATACTTAGCCCGTCTTTTGGTGAATCTTCCCTATACCCCCCCAATGAACCTAAAAATACACAATCAGTAGAGAGATGTATAACCTTGGTACCAGTTCCAGCTGTGTATCTCTCTAGAATTCTTGGAAATAAGGCATTTACGCGAATAGCTTTCTCTGGATTTTCTTCTGATTCTTTTACTAATACACCAATGCAATTTATTACAAATGAATAATCAAATATAATCTTTTTTAAAATACCGGAAATATTTTCTTCATCTTCGGCATCGATTAATAATTTATTTTGGCAATTAGTATGATAATATGGTGTACAATTATACCCAAGCTTACTTAGATAATTGTGAATTAAATGGCCGGCCATCCCGCCAGCCCCCAATATTGCAATTTTCATAGTGGTCCCCTGGTTATATATATCTTTTATCCTTTAAAAAACCTTTCAGTTCGTTTTGTACGAAATCAATACTCAATAATAAGCTTTTTAATTCTTCTTTTGATAGAAGTTTTGTCGTTTCAGATGTATACTCTTTAGCTTTACTCATCTCTAAGCTGCCCATATCAAGATATTTGCTGTAATTTAAATCTCTATAATCTAACGGAACCCTAAAATAATTTCCTAAATCTATTGCTCTATATGCTTCCTCTCGGGACAATAAAGTCTCAAATACCTTTTCACCATGACGTGGACCTATTATTTTTATTTCTAAATTTACTTCAAATATTTCGATTAAAGCTTGTGCCAAAGTACCAATAGTTGCAGCAGGCGCTTTTTGAACAAATATATCTCCTTGGCTACAATTTTCAAATGCATATATGACAAGATCTATTGCTTGATCTAATGTCATCATAAACCTTGTCATATTCGGGTCCGTTACTGTAATAGGTTGGCTTTGCTTTATTTGCTGAATAAATAAAGGAATTACTGATCCTCTTGACCCAATAACGTTTCCATATCGAGTAGCACATAAAATCGTTGAATTATTATCTATTTGTCTAGCTTTAGCTAACATTACCTTTTCCATTAAAGCTTTACTCATCCCCATAGCATTGATTGGATAAACTGCTTTATCAGTGGACAACACGACAACTTTCTTGACTTTATTAGTTATTGCAGCCTCTATTGTGTTAGCAGTACCAAGAATATTTGTATATACTGCTTCTAAAGGGTAAAATTCACATACGGGAACTTGTTTCAAGGCTGCAGCACAAAATACATAATCAACCCCCTGAATTGCATCGTTTATAGACTTTGGATCCCGAATATCTCCAATAATAAATTTTATCCTCTTATCATTATAAAGGTGTCTCATATAATCTTGTTTCATTTCATCTCTGCTAAAAATTCGAATTTCAGAGATACTCGTTGTCAGAAGTTTTTTTAGAAACGTATTTCCAAAAGAGCCTGTGCCACCAGTGATCATTATCTTAGCTTTTTTAAACATACCTCCTCCAATTAATACTTGAAAAATTAATTAAACTTAATGTAACAAATTATTTTTGCCATTCATTTTGGGTCTACAAAAAGGATTGTCTCATATAATGAATAAAATTTGTGGGATAGATATAATTTAGCACTTGGAATAAGTTTTAAAATAAATTTAGGGATTGTGATTATATCTTCAGGTTTATGATAAACAGAAATTGCCATTTTGGGCCTAAATTTTTTAATTGATTCTACAGCACCTTCAAGAACTTCAAGTTCAGCGCCTTCAACATCAAGCTTTATAAAATCAACCCTTGGTAATCCCTCTTTTTTTACAAAAGAATCTAAAGTAACGGCTTCGATATTTTCCTGGCTTTTACATTCCGCGTCTAACTTACTTGCCCCAACACCCGTCGCAATAAAAGAAATAATTCCAACCTTGTTTGAAAGAGCCTTCTTGATTGGAATTATTTTATCAGGCACTCTATTTCTTTTTATATTTTCAGATAACAAAGAAAAGCAATTTGAATCGGGTTCGAAAGAATAAATCTTTTCTGCACCTTTTGATAGAAACCAGAAAGAAGTTTCTCCTTTATACGCCCCCCCATCGATAACATAACTACCAGGGGAAACCTCGCATTTTCCAATAAGTTCATATTGATTTAATACCCACGCTTGTACGGCTGGCAATACTTCAGTATTTAAATAATACCCCCCAATTTTTATTAAATTACCGTGTTTTCCAACCTTTAAATGCTTTATTATTTCATCAAGTTTTTCTTTAATTAAAGGGGGAGAAAATATTTTTCCTGAAAGATCGCCTAAAAACGCATAAGCAACCCTATACTTTAAAAACCAATCGAAAGTTGATTTCGATTCTTCATCAGAAAATATTTCATAAATTTCATCATATCTCTCAGGAAATTTTAAAGTTAGCTGCAGAGTTCCAATAGAACTCCACTTTCCAATTTTGTCATATGATCTATTTGATAGCTCTTCGTAAGTAGATTTACGCATAATGTAAAGGTCTAAAATTGATAAAAATTTATTTATAATATATTTGTATTTAGATAATTTTTTTATTAATTTATTTCTTGATAATTGATAAAGCTCATTTTTATATAACTTATAGTTAAATTCCTGAACTCTTTCAAGCCCTTCTTCAACTAATTTAAGTGCATGTGATTTTTCAAAAAACATTATGGCCTCTCATAATATGAAATTTATTTGCGAACTTTTAATAAAATTTTATAAACTTTAAATTCCCTATGGCAATTTTCAATATGGGGATTCTTAATAAGAATATCAAATATATTTCTGGTTTTGGTATCTTATCTTTCAACTTTTCTATTGCCATCTTGCTAGAAAAAAGAACATCGCATATAGAATCTGCTACAATTCTATTAATCTTCACAGGCATAGCTTTATTAAATTTTATAAGCGCATATTCCACATTGGCAAATTTTATGTTAAATTTAAACTTGCGCCAATTTGGAATTTGCATATATATGCTAAAATAAGTTGCATTTTCTTTAAAAAAATCTTCTATATTTATAATCATCCTTTCCGTGTCCAAGCGATGAGAATTTTACCCTATCTCAAAGTTTGAATTAGATTCCGGAATTCCTAATAATTTAAAGAAAAGTCCATTCATATTCCCATAATAGCCCTGGCCTATATGATTAAGCTCATTCTTTCTTAGCTCTTTAGAAGGCGGAGCTAATTTTATAAATTGGGGACAAGCATCAACAATTAAAACAATCTTCTTTTTTTAAAATACCTCATTATTTGATCAATAACTATCTCTTGATGTTCAGTCGTGAGTTCAGGATACATTGGAAGTGAAAGGACCTCATTGCTCGCAGTTTCTGCTTCAATAAAATCACCCTCTCTGTATCCCAAAAAGGAAAATAATTTCTGTAAATGAATTGGAACGGGATAATAAACAAGCGTCGTTATACCTGATTCTTTCAAAAAACTTATTAGCTTATCTCTTTCTTTTGACCTAATAGTATATTGATGATAAATATGATACACGCCTTGCGATTCAAATGGAGTAATAATCGGTAAATTCTTCAGGCCTTCGTTATATCTATAGGCAATTTGGCGCCGAGCCTCGGTCCATTTATCCAAATATCTGAGTTTAACACTAAGAATTGCTGCTTGAATTTCATCGAGACGGCTGTTAAATCCCAGCAACTCGGCGTGATATTTCTTTTTACTGCCATGTTTTCTTAATATATCTATCCTTTCAGCGAGATCTGCATCATTTGTAACAACCATACCACCATCACCATAGGCGCCGAGATTTTTTGTGGGGAAAAAGCTCAGACAGCCAGCGATGCCAAATTGTCCGACCGGCTTACCTTTATATCTTGCTCCTATGGCTTGAGCAGCATCTTCTATAACATAAAGATTATAAGTTCGGGCGATAGATATAATTTTTTCCATTTCAGCAGGCTGCCCATAAAGATGAACTGGAATAATGGCCTTAGTCTTTTTGGTTATGGCCTTTTCGATTTTATCAGGATCAATGTTGAAAGTTCGCGGATCGATATCAACAAAAACAGGCTTTGCGCCGCAGTGAAGAATGCAGGAAGCGGTTGCGATGAATGTAAACGGTGTGGTAATAACTTCATCGCCAGGCCCAATTTCTAATGCTGCTAAAGTCAGCCTCAGAGCATCTGTTCCTGAGGCGACTCCAATTCCATATTTGCAGCCACAAAGTGCAGCAACCTCTTTTTCAAGAGATTCAACTTCAGGTCCCAGAATAAATTGCCCGGAACGAAGGACCCTTTTTATGGCTTCGTCTATTTCTTTTTCTATTGAACCATATTGAGCTTTGAGATCTAAAATCGGAATCATTTTCGGTTTCCTTTATCGCTTATCTTGGGGAAGGTAGTGGCTCGTCTTCAGGCCAATCTAAACATCGTAAAATGCCTGGCTCCATTT
>Ga0078972_1010343_pt1 | contig 17509 bp, 16 predicted proteins | sample YelNatPaOPGAMG01_FD_67568 | JGI IMG/M metagenome (GOLD analysis project Ga0078972, IMG submission 67568) | Hot spring thermophilic microbial communities from Obsidian Pool, Yellowstone National Park, USA - OP-RAMG-01 (SPADES assembly) (version 2) | ecosystem: Environmental > Aquatic > Thermal... | reverse complement strand
GCTGAGAGGTATTCCCTGTTGCAAGGGCAGAGACTCTTGCTGTAGAAAAAATGCTGGTGGCGTGATGCACCAACAGCAAGCCGTATTTTGCTGGCTCGCATCAGTAATCCCGGGTCAGGATGCGCCAACCCTACTGGCGCTGAAAAAGAAAGGAGGGGAGAAGGATGGAAGAAAGGTTTTCTGTTTGCTCCGTGAGGGGCAAACAGATAACCGAAAGGGACAACCTTAGGGACGCCTTTTTGGCGGCTCTAGGGTTGTTGGGGGGGGATCCCACCCTTCCCGGGTGGCGCTCCACTCTGGTAATTATTTACCAGGATGGAGAGGCTGCCGAGAAGGTGGCGAGACTCTCCTGGAGCAAGGACTCAAAGTTGAAAATTCACTTTGAGCCTTGCTCTGTCCCCGGCTTTCACTGGGGGTACAGTTTTCTGTGTCTTTTTGCAGAAAACTGTTACAATTATGGGTTTAAAGCCCATGATTGTCTCCCAGTGGAAGAGGGGGCGCAGTGCTAACTCTGCGCTAATTAAAAGTTAGCGGGGTTCAGTCCTGTTGCTGGCTAAAAAACAGCAAAAGGTGAAAGTCTCGAGAGGCAAGTGGGATCTTGCCAAAGGTGAACCAGCCACCAAGAAAAGGAAGCTGGTGTAGGGGAAGTGGCTAATTCCCGAAACACATTTCTCTGGAGCAGCCATCCAGAGTGAGGTGGAAAAACCCTCTCCACCAAGAAGATAGCGGCTTTGTGGGTTTTGCCGCAGAGGTAAAAAAGAACCCTCCTTGTCTTGGAGGTTAAAGACCCGGACTTGGCCGGCACAACCAAGTGGGTTAAAAGGGGGTTTCCCCTTTTTCTCAGCCAATCTCAAAAGCTTGGTTGAGAAAAGGGTAGATGGAAAACCTACCCTTAAATAGCTTAACCCCGCACATCTCCTATTCTCACCGGGGCCGAGAGGACACAAAGAGAAAATAGGAAGAAGGTTTTATCTGGTCTTCCTTCTTGGCTCGGCATGCGGCTATTCCAAAGCGACGCGGACCCGGTGCCGATTTTTTCCTCCAATGGTAGAATTGCCGCTTGAGTTCCGAAATAGAAATATAAAGAAATCGGAATTGAAACGGCAATTTTGCCGGGAGGAGGTGAGAAAATGAAAATAAAAAAAGTTCTCAGCTTTGATGCTGAGACCAACGGCCTCTGGGGAGAGGCGTTTGCCATCGGCGCCCTCGTCTATGACGAGAATGGCGTCGAGATCGCCCGCTTTGTTGGCCGTTGCCCGATTGAGGGGACGGTTGATAAGTGGGTGGAGACGAATGTTCTCCCCCAGATCACCGGCATCCCGGTGACCCACAAGGACTATGAGTCCTTGTTGGCTGAGTTCGCCAAATTTTATTTGGCGAATAAGGCTGACACCGATATTATAGTCCATATGGGCGTTCCAGTAGAAGCCAAACTTCTGCTGGATATGCACCAGTATGGGGTCATCGGTGACTGGGACGGTCCGTATCCTCTTATCGATCTTGCTGGCAATCTCCAACAGGTCGGAGAGGATCCGACGTCAGTTGACTCGTACTTAAAAAAGTACGGGTTGACGGTCGGCGAGTTCGAGGGCGGAACTCACAATCCGCTCTATGACTCGGCGGTCGCCGCGAAGGTGTATTTTCACCTTCGTAGCCGCTAACCGTCCTTAGCCGCTCCTCAAGCGGGGAGGTAGTAGCCCGCCCGGTTCGCCCGAACCGCTGACTGAAGGTGTGGTCCTTTAAGCGTGGGTTGGCCCACACGAAGGAAAATCGGGAAAACGCAAACAAATCTCCGAGTGGCTCTCGGAGTTGCGGTAAAACCCTTCCGCGTAAAAGTATGGGTTTTGAGTTTGTATCCAGGGCAAGGTCTCACGCAAAACAAAAACCTACACACTGGAGCCAGCCGGAAGCAGAGCCGGCAAGGGTACGAGGGCAGGCAATAGGTTTCTGCCTGCCCTCTTCTTTCTGACCCCAGAATCCCATTAGAAAAGATTTGCTTTCTAACAGGATCTGGATTGAGAAAGGAAGTTCTTTGAAAATTAATGTCAGGGGGGAGATGAATTAAAATTTGAGTTTATAAATCCAGTCATGAGGACCGACAGTAAGGAAACGAACTTTATTACCATTGATAAATCGAAAGAAAATTCTATATCTCTTATCAATGCGAAAACTCCACACCTCTTTGCCCTTTGGCTCTAATTTTTCGGTGTGGAGGGAGGGATGAAAGGGATTTTGGCGAAATATTTTCTCTTGTTTTTCAGCTTTTCTTTGAACGGTTTTTGGCAACTCTTGATAGTGTTTCTGAAATTCCTCGGTAACAAAAACTTCAATCATAAAGTTATTTTGTGAGTTCTTTGAGAGATTTGATTTTTTTAATCCGGCCAGCCCTGTAATCTTTTTCAGCCCGATCTAAACTTTTTAAAAATTCAGGATTAAAAAGACCAAGAGCAGCAGCTAATTTTTCTAATTTTTCGATATCCATTTCCACTAAAATTCTTTTGGGATGATTTACTTGAGGTTTAATTGTAATTGTCAGTGAAGCCATACTAATTTGAGATTATAAATTTAAAAAATTATGTCAATAGTTATCTGAAAATTAAATATTGAGCATTTTGAGGCTTGGGATTTTTTTGAAGTGTTGAATATTCCTGGTTACTAATGTAGTTCCAGTGAACAAAGCCGTGGCAGCAATAACGCTATCAGGAACATCCAGGCGATACAATTGGCGTAAAGGACCGGCTATTCGAGCAATCCGAGAGTCCACTGGAATAACAGCAATAGTTTTGAGAACTTCTTCAATTTTTGCGACTTCTTGGGAAGACATTTTACTAAAACTAAAAAGTTCCAACTCTGTAATGGCTGAAACATAGATTGGCTGAGGTTGGCTAAAAAGCCCGTTTAGAGTACCAATAGTACGCTCTTCACCTTTTATGTAGTAGATAATGGCATTAGTATCGAGAGTATACATAGAATTATTTCTTTAAAGAAGGAAGTCGTCTTTCCCATTCTTTCCTCATTTTTTCTAATTCTTTTATTGGGTCTGGCTTGCGATTCTTCCACATCCCTTTGACTTTTTCCCAAATGGCAAGACGCTTCTTCGGTAAAATTAAAGGATATATTTTTGTTGGTTTATATATTTTTACTTTGTTAGTAACTTCTGCCATACTAATTTAATAGTAGTTTTTTAAAAATCATATCAAGAAAAATGAGATTTTGTTAGCCATAGTACTTTCATTATAGGTCATTAGAAATTGATGTCAATAAATTATTTTCTCTTTTTAAACATAGAAAATTTCTGTCTTGAAAAAGAGAGATTATGAAAACAAATGTAAAGGATATTTTAAAAACCACTTTTCATTTTTGTTTTTATATGGCACCTTTTTCTCAGCCAATCTCAAAAGCTTGGTTGAGAAAAGGCCGAATGGAAACCCTAATTTAGCAATAGCAAGAGAGGGTTTGAAAATTTTTAATATTTAATTATACAATATTCTTGCTTTCGTTTGTTTTACTGCTCAAAAGATTAAAAGCAGTTTAATCTTTTAATCTTTTGAGCGGTGGAAGAAATTCTGCCTAAAAAAACCGCCACAGGGGTTGGTTGCCTGTGGGCCGGACGACGCGGCGCCAGCGGTCGGACCAGAGGAAAAAAGTTCTTTAAAAAAGGAGGAGTGAAATTGATACTAGCAATACTAATTGCCAAGTCGGGAGTTGCTTTGTTTGACCTCCTTCCACACGAGTGGGAGGTGGTTGTGGCGGATTATTCCCGTCTTGATCAGCGTTCGGTCCAGTGGTGGTCGCGTCCGGCGCGAAAGCGCTATGATGAAATCATCATCGTGGACCAAAACGTCACTACCGGTCTCACCCAGCTGAGGTTGGAGCGAGAACTCCGGCAGATGGGTATTGAGGGCCCGGTGCGCTACGGCGGCAACCCCAAGAGTGTCTTGGGGTATCGGCACATGCACTACCTCCTGACAAAGGAGGGAATTGTGCCGAAGCCGTCAGTGGAGCCTCCAAGCGACATTTACCGGCTCAACCGGTATATGATCGCGCTGGTCGGTCTCCCGGCGGCCGGCAAGACCTTGCTGCGCCATCTCTTTTCCCGCTTTGAGGGGTTCTCCTGCTACAAGTGGGGGAAGTACCTCATGCAGGCGGTGGAAGAGCACTACGGTTCCATGACTTCATTCAATGAAGTCTGGGATAAAGTAGTGCGTTTCACCGACGAGGTGGAGAAGCAGGATCGCGTGGCCGTGGCTCGGGCGTTCTTGAACTCGGGCGCCAGCCAGGATACCGCGAGGTTCTTGGTGGCAGATGGAATAAAGTCGCGGGAACAACTCATTTACGTGAGCTATGCTCTGCGACGGCCCGTCATTGTTGTCCGGGTCGAACGAGAAGAAGAAGCCCGCAAGGCAGAGGCCGCCAAGCGTGGCGACCCGGATGACTTCCGGGACGCGGAACGCCTTGAGATATTGCGGCGTATGGGCGTTCTCGACGTCATGAACTTCGCCGATTTCGTGGTTGATACCACGGGTTGCGCGACAGAATATGACGCCGAGAAGCGTGACTGCCGCATCAGGTTTACCGAGCGGTTTTTACTCAGCATGCATGAGCTTCTTTCGTGGATTTTCGTTTCGGATTCGTTCGAGACCACTAAAGAACTCATCTGCCGAGCGAGCCGCGAGGTGGCGGAGTCTCGCGGTTATGGCGCGGAAGTGGAGGTGACACCATGAAGTGGCAGGATAAGGTTGAAGCGCTCGAGGCTTTCTATAACAAGAGCTTCGGGCAGCCGCGATTTGTCGCAGAGGTTTCCACCTCCGGGAGCTACGCCAAAAAGGTTCGGGCACTTGCCCAGCTTGGACGGCGCTCTCCGGAGGAAATAGAACTTCTCTGCCAGCAAGTGGAGCACCTCCGCCGGGCTTTCAAAATCATGGACGACCTCATTGATGAGGACACCGTCCGTGATGGAGAGCCGGCGTTCTGGGTGGTCCACGGCGCGGCGACGACGGTGGAGCAAGCCGCGTGGCACATTAGAGAAGCCCGCGAGCTTGCTCGAAAGCTCGGCGTAGAGCTCCTTTTTGAGCAACGCCTTCGGGAAGTGATTGAAGGCGCGCGCTTGGAGGTGGAGCTTGAAGCCGGCTGGGAGCAGCCACCGAATCTTGAGGCCACCTGGTGGCGGGTAGTGCAGAAGGAGAGCAGCTTCCGGCTGTATCTCGCCGAAGCGCTCAACTGCCCGCCTGAGGTTTGCGAGGCAGCACGCCAGGACGGTGTTGCCGCGCAGATTATAGATGATGGCCTCTCTGCGCTCCATGAGAAAGATGGTCGTGCCGAGAACTCTGATGAGAAGCTTGGCCGGCTGACTTACATGCGAGCGCATGGTGTATCTGCCGAGGAGGCAGTGCGCCGAGGCCGGGAACTCAAACAAAAAATCGCCCCAATCTTGGGGCGGAAGGAGGAATGAATGAGCTTCGAGCGACTCGCCGCCGCTCCAGAGGCGGCAATCGTAAACGGGGAGCACCTTTTGCTGGGAGGTACGCCTCCGGGATGGAAGGGCCATCCCGTAAAACCTGCGTTTTTCTATAAGCGCAGGTATACCTTTGATGGTGACCCGGCCTTAATCGGGTGCGCCATCGGTTGCAGTTTCTGCTACTACCGATGGATCAACAACACAGTTGATACCATCGGTACGGGGAGGAGGGGCCTGCGCCGAATCGGTCCGCCCGAGGGTGCGGTTGAGTTCTTGGAGCAATCCAAACTCTTCCGGCCCGGTCGCGATGCTGATATCGTTATGCTCGCGGCTCGGAGCGACGGCTCCATGCAGGTGGGTGAGATCACTAAATTCTTAGAGGTTTTCCCCTATAAGAATTTAGTGTTTGTAGCCCACCGCGGCTACTTCGGCCGACGGCAGCTCGAAGGTTGGGGTGCAGACGAGCGTTTGATCTACTGCACCACCATCACCCCCAAGCCGCCGGAGTCCGGACCGGGCAGCTGGACTCCCATCCGTCCCGAGCGCCAGCTTGAGGGATTGCAGTTCCTGTTGGACAACGGCATCCCTCACTGGCGAATCTCGGTGATGTGCGGCCCGTTCAACACCAACAATGTTGACGCGGGCGTCAGCCTCATCGAGAAGCTCGGCGAGATGGGTTTCCGGTTCGCCACTTACCGGGGTTGCTCGGTAGGCAACTTCGGAGTGGCGCCGGATGACGACCGACTCCGTCGTGAGGGGTTTCTCGACGGCGGGCAAAACGAGCGATCTTCGCCGGTAGGACATGACTACTACCGGATGAAGAACTGGCTCGCTGGGCCCGTCGAAGAGGCACTGCTCCGAGCCGGCGAGCGGGCGGGCGTGCGGCGGTTGTACCGCTTCACCGGAACCCTCTACAAGGGGGAGTACGGTGTAAGCGTGGCTTACAACCGTAACAACCGCTGGCGCCGGGAGCTCGGCCAATGGGAGAAAGTCGATGTCGCGAGACTCGACAAGTATCTCCGCTGGCTTGGGTACCACCCAATCTCGATTCGGGAAACCGAAGAGGGATATTGGGTGGAGCTCCCTGAAGACGAAGTCGCCACCGAGGATGTGGCGATGACCGTCGGGGCGGAGTTCAGGACTTCGGTCCTGTTCAACCGCCACCGCATCGCGCCTTCGTTGGCCGATCTGCGGTTTTACGCCAAAAACCGCCTCTTCTGGCCCTTACCAGAGGGCTGGGAAGAAGTGGTCAAGGCGTTATTATTATAATAAAGGGTTTTTGAGGAGTTTTCCCTAAAAAAACTCCTCACTCTTTCTGAGTCTATCACCTACTAAAGTGGTAGGCTAAGAAAGGGTTTCGCAAACCAAAAACGAACTCCAAATAAAAAGCGCGAAGGTTGGCTGCGGTGGATTGGTTCCATCGGCTTAAAGCTTGGAGTTGAGGACGGCGATCTGGGTGAGAAATCAAAATAGCCCCAAATCGGGTCTCAACAAAGCTTCCACAAGGTGGATGAATGGTTCTGGCCGCAATTACTGAACGAAGCGCGAACCCTTTTTGAGCAACCCCCCCAAACTTCGTCTGGTAGCAGCTATTGAACGAGGTGTAAACTCTTTTGAGCAAAACTCTGACTGACCTGCGCGCCGCCTGCGGCGCGCGCACCCACCCACCACCCAGAAACAGCAGACAGACAAAAATTCATTGGTGGAAATGACACTCAAATCCCCTTTCCTGCCCACCCGTTTCTTTTAGTAAACAAGAGACGGTTCTCTTTTGAACCCAAAAAATTCCCTGTGTATTTAAGAACCGTGCCGAAATTTTTTCGTCCATTTTGATTTTATCTAAAATTGGGAAAATTTACAAAATTAAACTTTCTTACAAGTTGAAAATAATTACCTTGTTTTAATCCCAAAATATCAATCAAACGTTGCATAAGTTTTCAGAATCCAGAAAATAATATATACTAGACACAAGGAGGGTTCTATGGAAGGCAATATCAGTAATCAATCGAAAGTAAAAAATCTCGTCTGGTTATGGATAAGTCTAGGCGCTTTAGCAGTAATAGTTATTATCGCAGGAATGTGCTGGCGATTTTTCGCTTCTAAAGAATCGTCAGAAACAGTTACCCCAACAAGCAATGTTAGTAATAATCAGCCAGTAACAATTCCGCAAAGAGTTTTGGCTAACAAATTCGGCTGGCTTGGCGGTGGCGCAGGAGATGAAGGCGAAACAATTTCGGAGAGTGGTGGCGCCTGGGTGAGGCCGCATCCGGGTGCTTTTGTCTGGGATATGATGCAAAAAGAAGGAGAGGATATTGATTTTTCTCTTACCGACCAAGAAATAAAAAATTATCAAAAAAATCATCTGGGTATTCTCGTGACTATTTGGCCTTTTGCTGATTGGGATCAGCAAAAATTAGCAAACGCCACTATGTGCGCTGTGTCTGATGAAGATGAATTTCTGCCGCGCAACGATAAAAAGGGCCGTGGCTCCTATTTACCAAAATATCGTTGCAATCCCAAAGATTGGGATGCTTATGCAAAATGGGTCACTGCTTTAGTGGAGCGTTATGATGGTGACGGCAAAGATGATATGCCGGGACTGATAATACCGATAAAATATTGGGAAGTAATGAATGAGCCGGACTTAAACTACCAAAGCAATTTACCAGCAAGTGAATCTAATCGCTTAAATTTTTACAAACAAGGTCCGAGCGAATACGCAACTCTACTGGTCAATACTTACAAGGTAATCAAAGCCGCTGATCCAGAGTCAAAGGTTCTGATTGCTGGCGCTGCCGGCGGAGATACACGGATGTTAAACTTTTATCGCGCGGTTTTCCAAAATCCTGAAGCCAGAACGGCTTTTGATATCGGTAATGTTCATTGTATTTCCAATGATAAACAAACACATGATTTCAATGTCGCTGTCTATAAAAAAATGCTGGCAGAGTTTAATATCGAAAAACCTATTTGGGTTACTGAAGCCGAAGCATTTTATCCGGAGAATAAAACGGCTGAGCAAAATTATGAAAGTACCAAAACATCCGTTGCCAACGCTATTGCCGCCGGAGCCGAGAGAATTTTCTTCACCCGCTACACATTTGACGATTTCCGCACTGATATGAGCCAGAAGAACAAACCTGGCAGTTACCCAAGCTTGGAAAAATATAAAGAAATTATTGAAAGCTACTAAATGTACTATTAAGGAGTTTTATAGAGCAAGAGATTATTAAACCGATTTATAAAAAATGGTGGTTTTGGGTGATTCTTGGATCAGCTTTAGTTGTTTTTGTCGTCATTTTTATTATGTCGACCATCAGCAAAAAGCGGGACGAGTCTGCCGACAACCGGTACTTGAACAATTCAGGCTATCAAAGCGCCAAAGAGTGTATTGTAAAAGCGTTAGGCAAAGAAAAAGCCAAAGCGATAAAAGAGAGGAAAGAACAAGCAACGGCAGAAGAACAAAAAATCATTGATGATTGCAATAAAAATTTTAATAGCAAAACATCAACATCAACAGAAACAGAAACTTTGACTACTTTCTATCCCGATACTGATCAGGCGCCCGTTTTAAATTTTAAATGGGATGGTCAAATTGATACTAGTAGAGCAACGAGATATACTCCTTTTGGGATTTGGGAAGACTGGATAGATTATCCAGAGGGCGTTGCCTATGAGCCGGCACAAGAAATGCAATTTTATCTTAATACCGACAAAGATGCTTTTTTGGCAGTAGCACCAGGAATAGTTGTAAATAGCGAGGTAGATAAATCAAAAACTTCTGGTATTGGTTTGGTAACTGTTCGCTATGGTAAATATTATTCCATAACTTATTACCACATTATTCCTGATAAAAATATTAAAGTTGGCGCTAAAGTTGAGGCGGGTGACCGGCTGGGAACAATGGAAAAAAGACAACATCAGGAGTGGGGCGAAGAAACTTGGTGGGAAATTGGTTTGCAAAGATACAATCCTGAAACTAAAATGATTCGCACAGTTAACCCTTATGAATATTTCAATGATGCCGATAAAAAGATATTGGATGCTATTGCCAATGCGGCCAAAGAATATTCACCATTTTGGAAAACCGCTGATGGGAAAAGAGGTTGGGTTGTTACTGGCGGCTGTGCTTTCACGCAATACACTGGCGGCCAGGAGTGGTGGAGCAGTATGGACCGATTGGGTTATATCCCAAATGGAGCAATTGACCAGAGTGAAAAGGATTTTATAAAAAGTATTAATCCGAACTGGAAATCAGGAGACAGCGAGGGTCGCATTCTTGGACCAAACGATAAATGTAAGTAGCACTTTAGGGTTAAAGAGGGGGCTCAAACAGGGGACGGTTCTCTTTTGAACCCAAAAAATTCCCTGTGTATTTAAGAGCCGTCCCCGAATTAATTTCCAAGAAGTTTTAAGACCATTCCCTAAAAAAGCCCTCTTAAAAACCTAAAAACGTTCTTTTCCCCTTATTCGTCTAATCTAAATTTAATATTTTATTTCAAAAGGTCGTCAAGATTAAGTGATTTGACCAAAACTGGTTGGCCACTAGGCGTTGAACCGGTGTCAAAAATAATCCTCCAAAAATCATAGGGCTGTTTACCCCCAAAAATAGAGGAAGAGACCAGAGCCTCTTTATTAACCCAGATCGGAAGCAGAGCAAAATTTCTGATGAGTTTTCTAATAATTTCCCACAAGGTATCCGGAAATTTTTGTTGAAATAATTCATCATCTTCGATGGCACGTCCTTGCATTAAATAAAATCTTTTTATGCAATCCCGTATGTATCGCATTATATTGTATAAAATTTCTTCACGAGACATTCGAACAGCTCGAAGATGATCTTCTGGAACATCTTCCTTTTGCCTCAAAGATTCTTCAATTCTATAGGTTCCTCTGTCAAAATCATATTTCTCAATAAAAATCTCTTCTGCAAAAATATTCATCAATTTAATAAGTTGTTCTTTCTCGAGTTGACGAGGGTTTTCTCCGATATCAATTTTAAAACTTAAAGGAGTAGGCATTGGTTTTTTATAAATAAAAAATGAAAAGAATGTCTTCTCGATAGTGCTATAAGATAGCGGTTTTTCCTTAGCTTTACCACCAAATTCAATATAGTCTTTTAATTTATTTTCAGCATGATGACTAACAGATGAACGGATATCGTCAAGAATGTATCTTTTTATTTCTCGATGCTGGCCTTTAAAAAATTGGATGAGATCCTGTTCTGAAAAGCTTAAATCATCCTCGTTTTTTCCGGTAGCTTTTCTAAATTCATCTATTTTCTCCCAATATATTTGACTTCCTAGGTAACGTTGTACGGATTTATCAAAAGCAACCTGTCTTAAAATTGTTCCAGCACGCGTGTTTGTTTCAAGCAATTGTTCAAGATCGGGATTTAGGAAAACCCTAACTGGCAGCTTCCTTATGCCTAAAAGCATTTGAGCAACTGCTTTGTGTTGTCCGTCGAAAATTTGAACACGAGCACTATGATTATCTAATTTTGTCCAGCCGAGATTAATATGCAGTTGGGGATGTTTCGATAAAAAATCATCTAGCAATCCCCTAATACGCGGGCTAATACCTCTTGGATTAATTCTTTCATCATGAAAAATATATTCTATCGGAAGAAGAATAAAGAAATATTTTAAATCAGAAAGTTGATCATAAAACAGAGGAGTCCTATGAATCTTATTCCCCTCAGTTTCTTCCAATGAATATTCTATAAAATCATCACCTAAATTTTTTACTGCTATAAAGTACTTGGCGCCATTGAAATCGTTTAAAAAATCTCCGAGATTTGGCCTATTAGGACCTTCGTTCATATATTTCTTCTTAATCTTTTCATATTTAGACATGCAGCGAGCAATTCGCAAATCTGAGTCTAATTTGTTTCGATTGCAATATTCGTGAGTCAAGCCATAATTGTTTTCATCATCTTTCCCACCTTTAGCGCGAGGAATAATGTGATCAATTTCCCACTTATCTTTTTCAAGATCTATTGGTTCTTCGCAAATAAAACACTTCCCGTTCTGTATCTCATATAATTTTTTAACTAATTCTTCACGTTTAATATCTGACATATTTTTATATTACAAATTGTTTACTTAATTTTCAAATTTTACTTTATTACTATCCTTGAAATGTTTACCCTGTACTTAGCTTTTCCGAGTCTTTGGTCTATTTTCTCTTTTTCTTTATAGCGCTGGTAGTTAAGACCGCAGACTTCTTTATTATACGATTCCTCAATTTCTACTAAGGCTGGGTGGGTTTGGATTGACATTTTTATATTCTATCCCAACTCCTCCGCAATAATTACTTGAGCGTAACGAGGTTTGGGTTGGGGTTTTATTAGATTGGGAGCGTGATTATTTTCCAGTGCTTCATTTGCTTTATTCACTAAAAACCAATACCCGAATAACTTTTCCTCATATTTTGGATAATTTTTAAACTCTTGGCTCATTGCTAACCAAAATTTTTTATTATGATTTCTGATTGTTAAATGGAGTAATTCGTGAAAGGCAACATATCTAACCAAAGAAGGAGGCAGGAATTTTAACATCCTATTGAGCGTTACCCTTCCATTGGTACCACAACTTCCCCATTTTGTTTTCATATTTCTAAAAATTATTTTCTGAGGTTTCTTTTTAAGTTTTTTAGAAAATTTTTCTACAATCTTACTTGTCAACGCTGATAACTCTTCTTCGCTTCTTGAATAAATTTTTAATTTTTTATACTTTTTCTGAATTGATTTGACAAAAGCCATTTTTTTATCAAGCCAATTCTTGTGCCGAGAAATCAATTCCACAGAATCGTATTTACCATTTGAAGGAATAATCAAAACGGGTTTGCCAGTTTTTATTTCTATTCTTGGATATTTTACATCACGATGAATTATTAAAATTTCATTTTGCATAGTCGTTAATAAAAGAGATTAATTCTTTATGTAAAGCATCAAACTCTTCATAACTTAAGCCATATTCTCTTTTTAGGTCCAACAAATATGTTCTGGTTTTTCTGGCAATATTTTGTTTCAAAATCGGGTTTTCTCGCCAATTTTCTATCAGATCTTCTTCAATCAACGCGAGTATATTTTTTACATACTTAGACAATTTGTTTTTTGCTGTTTTTAATTTTTCCTCCAAAAGAGAAAGCATTCCAAATTCAAATGGGGAAAGATTGAACCCTTTTCTTTCTTTTTCTTGCTTTTGCAAAAACTTAATAATTTCCCCTTCAGCATTAAATAGCTCTTGGTAGTTAATCCGTCTTTCCTGCCACTTTTTTATTAAATCCTCAAGTTGGTCAATGATTGTTTTATAAACAGGATTATTTCTTTGATGTACCAAAATTAATTTTTCCAAAGCAAAAATAAGTGCCGGTGCTTTTTCTTCTTGACTTAAAGAACTACGCTGGAGTTTTTCAAGATATTGATAATCAAAACTAAACGGCGGCAAAGATTTTTCAAATTCTTTAATTTCAGTGCTTTGGTGAATTATCTCAATAGTTTTTTGAAAATATTTTTGGGCAATTTGTTTAATTTCCCCTTCGTCCTGAGTAAGTTTTGTCCAATATTCAAAGACCGCTGAAAACCAACTAAACTTTTCTAACCAATTAATTTTTTTCGGGCCTGCCCCTAACATCTCGAAAATTTTTCGAGCGGTTTTATAGTTCTCTACAAATCTATTTTTTGTCTCTTCTTCTCTTAATCGGTCTAATGCCGCAAGCAAATTTTTTCTTTCAATCCTAAACCTAATGCCAGCAAAGATTTTTTCCAAAATCTTAATTTTTTCCTCAAAAGTTTTCCATAAAACATCAAAATCCGCAATTCCACCCTCAATTTCTTCTTTATAATACTGTTTAAGAGCGAAATCGATATTTTTCAAAATTCCCACATAATCCACCACTAACCCAGCAGGCTTAACATCTTGATAAGGACGGTTTACTCTAGCGATTGCCTGAAGCAGGCGATGCTTTTTCAAAAATTTATCAAGATACATTGTTTGCAAAAGCGGAGCATCAAAACCGGTAATTAGCATATCAGTAACTATTAAAATTTTAGGATTACTTTCCACCTTTTCTTTAAATGTTTCAACAATATTCTTGATTCTGTCATTATCATCAAAAAATCCTTTATGTCTCTTTCTCCAATCTTCATAAAAAGACCTAATTGGTTCTTTGTCGTTTTGATTGAAAGTCATCACTACTTCAGAATACTCAGTTGGCAAATATTGGTCTAAATGCTTTTTGTATAGCACGCAGGCTTTTCTACTGCCGGTTACCACCATCGCCTTAAATTTGCCATCAACATTTTTTTGAAAATGGGAAGCAATATCTTTGGCAATTTCTTTAATCCGATTTTCATTTTCTAAAAAAACCGTGATGTAACTAAGCTGCTTCTCAACCGCTTTGTTGATTTTTTCTTTCTGCTCCGGATTAATCTCTTCATCTTGAAACTGCTCCAAAAACCACAAGATTTTTTCTTTATCCATATGAACTCTTTTCTCTAACCGCGGCTGATAAACAATTGGTATCGTAAATCCATCTTTTTGCGATTCGTTAATAAAATATCTATCAAGATATGCCTCTTCCTTAATAGGATAAGCAAATGCTTGATAGGTGTTGCGTCTCTCGTCTTCGGAAATTGGTGTTCCGGTAAAGCCGAAAAAGAAGGCATTTTCTAAAACTCTTTTCATTTGTGCAGCTAAGAGTCCATACTCTGTCCGATGAACTTCATCAAGAAAACAGATGATGTTTTTACGTTGACGAATTCCATCCGAGCCAAAAACAAACTTTTCCTTCGGATCAAATTTATGAATTAAGGTCAAAAACACGCCTCTTTTGCCCCGAAAGTCATCATAAGAAATTATTTCTTTGAGTTTTGCAACTGTTTCAATCTTTTCAAAAGAAAAACCCAATCTTAAAGATGAGAGTTCGTCGTTCATTTGTTTTACTAAATCGCGGCGGTCAACAATAAAAAAGATGGTCGGTTTTTCTAATAATCTCTCAAAATATAGTTTATGGCTGGCGAAAATCATTGTTAAAGTCTTTCCTGAACCTTGCCAATGCCAAATTAGCCCTTTATTTTTATCTGTGTTACCAGTTAAATTATCTATTACCCGCTTATAAATTTTATTAGCTGCCCGATACTGCATATAGCGGGCAATTACTTTTTGCACCTCGCCATATTCTTCGCGGATAAAAAGAAAGTTCCTCAAAATGTCCAAAAGAACTTGAGGGGTTAAAAACTCAAAAATTGCTTCATCTTCTGGTAAGTTATCTTTTTGCCAAACATAAGTAGCTATATTCTCGCGCCAAGGCACAATAGGAAAATATCTAACTTTCTCAGCAAAAGCCACTCCTATTTGAATATATTTATAAACTTCAGGAGCAATTTTTTCGTACTCTTTAATCTGCCGAAATCCCTCTTCCCAACCCGTTTTTAAACTGGCTGGATTTTTGCATTCAATATCAACTAAAGGAATTCCATTCACATACAAAACGATATCAGGAATGATTAATTCTTTGCCGCGGAAATGAACTTGTCTGGAAAAAATAAACTCATTATTCTTTGGATTTTCAAAATCAAAAAGACCTACCCTTTTATTTATTCGTTCTTTTCTAAAATATATTGGGATACCATATTTTAGATAATATAAAAATTGCTTTACTCCTTCTTGTCCGGAAGTCAGAAGTTTTAGTTCGTCAACAACCTTTTTTAATTCTTCTTCACCCAAATTCAAATCTTTATTAATTTTCAAAATGGCTGTTTTTAAATTTTCAATCAAAAGCGGTTCACTAATACTTTCTCTTTGTAAGTCGGGTGCAGGCACAAATTTCCAACCCAAACCTTGCAGCCTTTCCGCCGCATAATCTTCAACTAATTTTTGTTCTGGTTTTTCTTTCATAGTTATCCCCACTTGACAAATGTCAGAATCTTGACAGCTTGACAGACAGATTTTAATTTTGCTATAATTACTCTTGCAGATAAGAGTGGTCTTATCTGTAATCAATTGCCCGTTGAAAAAGACGGGCTTTTGTTTTTGTCTTTTCTTTCAACTAAGCTTTTTAATTTTTTTATGTCAATATACTTATTGCTACTTTCAACTAACTCTTTAGAGACGTGGTGTTTTGTAGAAATGACAATAACCCTTTTATTTTTCGCTTTCAAGTGTCTTATTAAATAATCAAAATCACTATCTCCTGAAAACAAAACCAGAGTATCGAACTTTTTAACCATTTCCATAACATCAACTGCAATTTCAACATCAAAATTCGCTTTTCTTATATCACCAGTTTTTATCTCTGGCGCCTTGATAATTTTTAACGGTTTGGTGATTAATTTGTATCCTTGTTTTTTAAGAAAAGTAAAAAATTGATTCTGATTTTTGGTTCCGTGATGAACACAATAATCTCTAATTTCTACTAATCTTTTATCGTCAAAAAGTTGTTTAAGTTTTATGTAGTCAATCCAAAAATTCAAAGACTTAACTGAACTTTCCAAGTTGGCAGCATCAATAATAACCAAAATTTTACCTTTAAGGTATTGGTTTAAATTCATAACTCTATTTTCTCCACATCAATCTCTTGACTCATAATTTTATTTAGCATCGTCCGGAACAACTCCTCATAAAGTGCCTTTTTCTTCTGTTCAATTTCAATTTTTTGATCAATAGTTTGCAAAATTTCCGTAATCTCTTGCTGTTCGGGAAGAGGAGGAAGGGGGATTTTGAAAATTGAAAATCGTGGCACAGTTAATTGTGGTATACTGGTATTTTCAAAGGCCACTCTAATTTTTTCATTTATAAACTCTGATACATAAATTATGTTGAGATTTATTTTTGGAATTAACACCAATAATCTTATTATCGCATTAAATTTTTCAAATCTAGGAATAGCGTATCCTATTGTTCCTCTCGCAGTAACTGTAATGCAATTTCCTTCAAATTGATAAGTATCAGCAAATCCATAGAGACCATTGTTTGCTATAGTATTTGAATAAATAGGATAAATAAATTTATCAGTTTTTGTGGAAGAAAAATTAAGCTTCGAAATATCTCCCCCTGCAACAATTTTGAATACATCCCCCAACCTCACCACTTCCCAATCTTCTGGAATTTCTCCGATTCCAGTTTTCTTTAATTTTCTGCCTTTTCTAAAAGATGGAGCGCCATACTTAAAAAGTTCCGCCATCAAACTCTTTTTCAACTCCTTCGTCTTCCCAATAATCTTTTCCTGAATCTCAACCGCAGATTGAATCGTATCCAGAATTTTCACGATTTTTTGCTGGGTAGGAAAAGGGGGGAGGGGGATTTGAACAGTTGATAAATGTCCAATAGTAAGCATTGGAATTCCTGTTCCCCCTCTAATATTTTTTAGGTTAATTTTTTTTAGAAAATAATGAAGAAAATCAGAGTTTACTTCTTTAGTATTTGGAGTCAATACTATAGTTGTCTGGGTGGCAGTAAATTCTTCATCCATTGGTAGTTTAACTGATCCTATCGTCCCTCTTGCTCCAATTATTATTGAACCCTTGTTAAATATTAAACGATTATTTGAAGTAAATCCCCACGGCACATCTAAAGCATCGGCACTGTAGACAGGTACGCCCTCGTTAGTTAAATCCTTCTTAATAAGGGTTTCTCCCATCTGTAGTTGAGTAACCTCCCCTAATTTTTTTGTTGGCCAGTTAGTTTTCATGATTTTGGACCTTTATTTTAATATCGTTTAAATCGCTTTAAGAGCAATTCAACAACAAAACCAGGAATCTTCCGAATAAACATATATGCCCGGACATCAAGTGGCAATGATTCTTTATTAAGAAAAGGGTAACGAACTTTCAAGAAATGGATTAACTCAGTTATTTTTGGCTGAAGGAGATCAATCGCACAATACCAATCAGTCCCCGCCAAGCTGGCAAAAAGTGCGTTTTGAGGTAATTTAAAATCTTCTAAGTCCTCATTTAAAAATTTAGACAACTGATTCACGATTTTCATATAATTGTCGGCTACTTCTTTCCGAGGATTTGCTCCAAGCCGATTTAAGTATTCACTAATT
>Ga0078972_1003922_pt2 | contig 17509 bp, 14 predicted proteins | sample YelNatPaOPGAMG01_FD_67568 | JGI IMG/M metagenome (GOLD analysis project Ga0078972, IMG submission 67568) | Hot spring thermophilic microbial communities from Obsidian Pool, Yellowstone National Park, USA - OP-RAMG-01 (SPADES assembly) (version 2) | ecosystem: Environmental > Aquatic > Thermal... | reverse complement strand
GCCTGCTCGATGGGCGCCCAATGGGTAATCAGCTTTTCGTTCGAAAAAGTGCCGGCGAGCATGAGGTCGATTGTGCGCGGAAATAGATCGCCGAAATGCGGGTTTACTCCCGGCTGGATGTTCAAGATGCGCCATGCATTGATATGCCATGCATCGAGATCGAACTCATGCATGTGATGGTGCCATGCGAAATTCTCGATAATGGCGCCGGTCTTTGCAACAGCGAGCGCAAGCTGCATCGAGGCAGGCTTGCCGGCGGTCTCAATGATTACGTCGAAATGCTTTCGATACTCTTCGGGGATGACATCCCCTTCGATGTTGACCGTGCGGGTTACACCGAATTCGCGGGCCAGACCAAGCCGCTTTTCATCCACATCGAAGGCAACAACCTCGCGCGCCAACGTCTTTGCAAGCCCCTGCGCAAAAATGAGCCCCATATAGCCGGTTCCGATGAGCGCGACCGAATCGCCCGGCTGAATTTGCGCATATACAAGGCCGTTGACGATGCAGACAACTGGCTCGACCACCCAATATTTGAGCGGTATTGAATTTTCGGGGATCACCGTCACCTTGTCTTCCGTGCGAATCGCATGGCGGGCCATGAGCGCTCCGCCCGGTATGCCGATCGGCACTTCATGGCAGGCAACGCGCTGGCCGACCTTGATCGATGCGACGTTGTCGCCGACCTTTATCACCCGCCCCACGCCCTCGTGCCCCGCCGCAAAAGGATACGGATGGAATTTGCCGAATTTGCCCGCAAATGCGAGGACATCCCAACTGCACATGCCGCAGATTTCCATCTCCACAAGCACTTCATGAGCTTTTGGCTCCGGGATTTCCATCGTTCTCAGCTCGATCGACCGTTCTCCCAGATACCAGAGCGCCTCTGTCTTCATTGCATGCCTCCTCAATCTTCTTTGGCCCTCAGCTGATCGAGCCACACCGCACCGATGATGATGAGCCCTTTTACAACTTGCTGGAAATATGGCGAAATACCCAACAGATTCATGCCGTTGTTGATAACGCCGATAAGCAGAGAGCCGATGAATGTGCCCCACACACTGCCGCGCCCGCCATTCAGGCTCGCGCCGCCAATGACCACCGCAGCGATGACATCCAGCTCGTAGCCGGTGCCGGCAACGGGTTCTGCGGAATTCAGCCTCGAAGTGAGAATGAGTGCGCTGAAACCCGCGGTAGCTCCCGAAATGATGTACACCAATGTTTTGTAAAAATTCGAGTCGATACCCGAAAGACGCACTGTCTCCTCATTGCCGCCTATGGCATAGGTATATCTGCCCAGCTTTGTCTGCGTGAGTACGATATACGCGATTATGACGATGACCAGAAAGATAATGATAGGAATCGGCATGCCGAGGATATAGCCGCCGCCAATTTGGCGGAATGCAGGAGAAAAACCAGAAATGGGGTAGCCCTTCGTATAGATGAGGGTGAGCCCCCTCGCGATGCTCATCATGCCAAGGGTAACGACAAATGGTGTGATTCTGGCCCTGGTGATGAAAATACCGCTCGCAAAGCCGCATGCGATACCAACTCCCAGCGTGGCGAGCACCACGAGCCAGATCGGATTGCCTGCCTTGAGCATGCCGGCGCATATCGCTCCCGATACACCGAGAACCGACCCCACCGAAAGATCGATGCCCCCTGTGAGAATGACAAAAGTCATCCCGACTGCCATGATGCCGTAAATCGATGTCTGCCGGATCACGTTGATGATGTTGTTTACGGTCAGAAACACAGGAGAAGAAATGGAAAGGACAACCAGAATAATGAAAAAGGCAAGAATGATGCCATAATTCTTCAATGTCTCGACGAATGTTACTTTCATGATTCAGCTCCTGCTACAAGCGGTGTTTGCTGGCCGGTCTTTTCCCGAAGGCCAAGCGCATATTCCATCACAGTTTCGCTGTCTGCTTCATCTCTGCGAAATTCCTTGACAATTCTGCCGCCGAAGACGACCTCGATACGGTCGCTCATATTGAGGACTTCAGGCAATTCAGAAGAAACCATGATCACACCTGCCCCTTCTTTCGCCAGGTTCTGCATCAATTTATAGATTTCGACCTTTGCCCCGACATCGATGCCTCGAGTAGGCTCATCGAAGATATACACTTTGCAATTGCGCAGAAACCATTTTGCGAGAATAACCTTCTGCTGGTTGCCTCCGGATAGATAGCGCACAAGCTGTCTGGCGGACGGCGTCTTGATATTCATTATTTCGATCATTTTCCCTACCAGGGCGTTCAGTTTTTTCTGCTTGAGAAAACCGAACACGGATTCCTTGTCGAGAATGGTCATTGTCGCATTGTCTTGTACCGAAAGGCCCAGCACGAGCCCCTGGTGTTTTCTTTCTTCCGGAATGAGGCCGATGCCTTTTCTGACTGCATCGCGCACACCATGAATGTGCACTTCTTTGCCATCGATATAGATTCTGCCCGCATCCTTTTTCATGCGGCCATAGATAGTCTGCATAATTTCGGTGCGGCCCGCGCCGACCAGGCCGGTAAATCCGACAATTTCGCCTTTGCGCACACTGAAAGAAACATTGCTGCAATAGCCTTTTTTGCTCAGGCCTTCGACGCGCATGACCTCTTCACCAATCGGTATCGAGATTTTGGGATACTGCTCGGTGAGCGTTCGTCCGACCATATGTTTGATTATTTCGGCATTGGTGAGTTCGGCCAGGGGTTTTGTCAATATTTTTTCGCCATCCCGGAGTACGGTTACACGGTCGGCAACTTTGGGAATTTCTTCCAGCCTGTGGGATATGTAGATGATCGAAACACCGTTTCCCTTGAGATTGTGGATGATTTCGAAGAGCTTGTCCACTTCGTTCCCTGTGAGAGGCGCGGTCGGTTCATCCATGACAAGAATGTCGGACTTGAGAGAAAGAGCTTTTGCAATTTCCACAACCTGCTGATAAGCAGGGCTCAGCATATATACCTTTGTTCGGGGATTGATATCGATATTGAAAGGCTTGAGAAGTGTGCGTACGTCGCTGTACATTTTTCTCCAGTCTATGAGCCCGCCGGGGAGCATGGGTTCTCTTCCAATAAAGATATTCTCGGCGACGGAAAGCTGGCGAATCAGGTTCAGCTCTTGATAGATGACCGAAACGCCTGCATCAATCATCGCCTTGATGCCGCGTGTCGTGACTTTTTTCCCTTTCAGCCAGATTTCGCCTTCGTCCGCGCGGTACAAGCCGGATAATATCTTCATCAGCGTCGATTTTCCGGCTCCGTTTTCCCCCACCAACGCATGGACTTCTCCCTTTTTGAGATCGAAATCCACGGATTTCAGGGCCTGGACTCCTGGAAAAGACTTGCTGATGCCCTTCATGGAAAGCACAATGTCATCCATAGGTTCGCCTTTTGCTTGCGATTCTAGAAAAAGGGCCGGCCTGTTCAGCCGGCCCTCAAGAGAGGCTCTGTATGCAATTTCTCAGGCGCCTCTCGGTCAGCCGCTCATTTCGAAATTGCCATCATGCCCTTATTTTGTTACGGGCAGAGGACTGATAAAGACCACTTTCTTCGGCGGATTCACATTGTTTTTGATCTTGTTGACAAGCGCTTCCAGTGCCATCGCAGCTTGCTTGCCGGGGAACTGGTCGATTGTTGCATTCAGCTTGCCCTCTTTCATATAGGTGAAGGCATCGGTTGTCGCATCGAATCCAATCGTAACCTTTGTTGCCGGGTTGATGCCTGCCGCAAGCATTGCCTCGATCGCACCGATGATCATCTCATCGTTCGCACCGAATACGGCGTCGAATTTCGGATACACCTGCATGAGGTTTTCCATGACGGACTGCGCTTTGGAGCGGGTGAAATCCGCGGTCTGAGAGACAAGGATCTTGACATTCGAAGCCTTCATCACTTCATCGAAGCCCTTCTTGCGGTCGATTGCAGCGGAGGACCCTGGTGTCCCTTCGAGCTCGATAACGGTCCCCTTGTTGCCGAGTTTTTCAATGATAAATCGAGCTGCTGCGCGGCCGCCTTCCACATTGTCGGCGCCCACATGGATGAGCACTTTATCGGTGTTCGCCTTGCGGTCTACAGTGGCGACGGGAATACCAGCCTTCACCGCGGCTTCAATAGCCGGAACGAGGGAGTCCTCTGTCATCGGGGAAATGAGAATTCCGTCGACCTTCTGGGAAATGAAGGTTTCTATTGCTGCCATCTGCTTGTCCGACGCATTCTGCGCATCGATGAAGTTTATCTTTACGCCGAGCTTTGCAGCAGCAGCTTCAGCTTCCTGCTTCATGGTGACGAAGAAGGGAAACTGAAGGCCGGGAACTGTCATGCCTATGACAATCTGTTTCTGCGCAAAGACAGAAACAGGGACAAGGGCGATGACGACCAGTGCCACAAGAATAACCTTTTTCATAGTAGCCTCCTGTTTAGAAAAGGTTTGCATTCTGAAAATGTATTATCAGGCGGTTTTTCCCAGTTGTCAAGGCTTTTGATGAAAACATTTGTGCAATCGATTGCATGAAAGAAAATCGCAGACATCAGAAAACAAAATCAAAGCACTCATATTTATATGTATCATTAATAATTATTTTGCCACTATTTCAACCTTGACAGTTTGCCGAAAGTGCGATATCGTTTGTGCAATCGTTATCATGAATGAATCGGGGCTGACCATATGCCATCATTGAAAGATGTCGCAAGGCTGGCAGGCGTTTCGACTTCCACCGCATCGCGGGCAATCAACGGAACCATCCCTGTATCCGAAGAGACCCGCATGCGCGTCGAAAAAGCGGTGCGCGACATGGGCTACAAACCCAACCTGGTCGCGCGAAGCCTGCGGATCAAGAGCACAAGGCTCATCGGTCTCGTGGTACCGGAAATGCAGCATGAAACCTTCATTTCCTTCATCCGCTTTACCGAAGAAGCCGCCGAGGCTAAAGGCTACAATCTCATCATCGGTTCAACGAATTCCGACCCCGACCGTGAAGAGCGCTTCATCGAAAACCTCATCCGGCGCAATATCGACGGCATCATATTCTCCCGCGTTTCCGACAAGAGCCATGTGCTCAAGATTCTCGACAGGACCAAAATTCCGATCGTCATTATCGACCGCACTCTCGAAAGAGAAGATATTCCTTCAGTAGTTATGGACAATTACGAAAGCGGCAGGCTCGTTGCGGAACATCTGCTCTCCCTCGGCCACAGGGCCTTCGCCTGCATCACCGGCCCACTCGACATCGCAATAAACCGCGACAGGCTTGCTGGTTTTCGGGATACCGTGCTTGCTGGCGGCGGGACTCTGGAAGATAAGTGTATCTACGAAGGCAATTTCAAGTTCGAATCGGGTAAAAAGGGCATCGCATATCTTCTCGACACGGGAGCGCGATTCACTGCTTTGTGGGCTCAGAATGACTATATGGCGGTTGGCGTACTCAACCTACTTTCTGAACGGGGCATCAAGGTGCCGGACGAGCTTTCTGTCGCAGGGCTCGACAATATCCAGCAGTCGTGGATGATGAGGCCATCGCTGACTACTGTCGCTCAGCCCTTCCGCGATATGTGTACGCATGCCGTCGATATCATCATCAATCGGGCCGGCAGGGAAAACGACAACAAGGAAAAAATCCGGCTGAAGCTCAAGCCGCAGCTCATCGTTCGGGAAACGACGGCCAGACCGCCGGAAGGCAGTTTTACCGCTGAATGAAAAGGCATTGAAAGAAAACAATAGAAACTAAACAGGAGGAAAGTCTATGGCACACGAAAAACAGCTCGTCGAAAAAGCCTTGAATCAAGGCAATGGCGTATTCAGGCTTGAACCTACATGGGTTCCACGCTCGTTCTGCATCCCCGGCAGGCGCTTGAAACTGCACCCGAACGATTATTATGCGTATGGCGCAAACCGCGGCGGCATCGACGAACGCTGGTTTGCTTCGACCACCAAAGCCGACAACGGGCCCTTGACGACCCCATTCGAAGGCCTTTCGTTCATCTGGGTGGACGAAAAACAGCATGTGCTTCTCAAAGACGCAATCGAACTTGCCGGACGCGAAATTCTGGGCGACGCGGTCATGAAAAAGCATGGCGGATGGCGAGCATATTCGAAATTCTTCGACAACCAGGAGCCTCTACCTCACCATGTGCACCACACCGACAAAATGGCTGCAAATATCGGCCAGATGGGCAAGCCCGAAGCATACTATTTCCCGAAACAGCTCAACAATCACGGCGGCTGGTTCCCCTATACCTTTTTCGGCCTCAACCCGGGCACGACCAGAGAACAGATTAAGCAATGCCTCGCCGACTGGGAGAAGAAGGACAACAATATCCTCGCGCTCTCGAGGGCTTACCTGCTCCAGCCAGGAACTGGCTGGGACGTGCCGCCCGGGATCCTGCATGCGCCCGGCTCCCTGCTCACCTATGAGCCCCAGCGGGCATCAGACGTCTTCGCGATGTTCCAGAACATCGTATGGAATTCGTACACCCCCAAAGAGCTCTTGCAGAAGGATATTCCCGAGGACAAAAAAGACGACCTCGATTACTATGTAGATCTTTTGGACTGGGAGCTCAACACTGATCCCCTCTTCTACGAGCATCGTTTCATGCCGCCCAAGCCCGTCAAGCCTCTGGAAGAAATGCGTGCAGATGGATATGTAGAGTACGACATTGTCTACAAATCCGAATATTTTTCGGCCAAGGAATTGACCATTCTTCCGGGACGCTCGGCGCTCATAAGGGACAAGGGCCCTTACGGTGCCATTGTCATTCAGGGACATGGGAAATTCGGCTCGCTCGACATCGAGTCTCCGGCCATGATCCGCTTCGGCCAGATGACGCATGACGAGCTCTTCGTCACAGAGCGCGCAGCGCGTGAGGGAGTGCTGATCACCAACACGAGCGACACTGACGACCTCGTCATGCTCAAGCACTTCGGTCCTGAAGCGTGAGGCTCGAAAGGGGAGGCGTATGATGCATACCGCGGCGAATGTCGAACATATCGCTTATTTCGGCAGGAATTCGGTTCTGCTCAGCAACGAAAAGGTGCGTGCGATCGTCGATGACCTTGGCGGCATGATGCCGGAATTCAGCCTCAAAAAAGGCAAGGGCGCGGTGAACGCCCACTGGATACCTGATTTTCGCGGCAATTCAGGGGCTCCCTGGTCTGCAGAGGTCCACGCGAACTACTGGAAGGCGAACATTCTCTATATTTTGGCCGGCGACTTCCCCTGCAGTCCGAATTTCGGCCCGGATTGTACCGTGGATGGCGCCAAGCTTCCTGCCCACGGCTGGACAGCGAACGAGCGTTGGAAACTGGCCTCATCGGGCGTCATAGAGGATGGCAAGGCCGCGTATGCGGCTTTCACGCTCGAAAGCCCCGATGCACACATGCCGCTTTCCTACACAAAGTACGATATCGTGCAGGCAGGTAAGCCGGCCTACTACAGTGCCATGACCATAGAAAACCATGGCGATGCTCCCATCTCCATAAACCTCGCCCGGCACAACACGCTGGGCTCGCCCTTCCTTCAGGCCGGATGCCGCATCTATCTGAGCGCTGAGCGCTTCATGACGGCGCCGAAGGGCACCGAATTCGACGACACGGGCAGGCTTGCGCAGGGCGCTGAATTCGACAGCCTGCTCAGGGCGCCGGACCGCAAGGGCAAGCCGGTCGATCTGAGCCTGGTCCCGGGCATGATCGGCTATACCGATTTCGTGACCGGTGCAATCCCTGCACGCAAGTCGCTGGGCTGGAGCTGTGTCGTCAATCCGGTTCTGAAGCTTGCCTATGTAACTTTCTTCCCCGGGCCGCAGGGAATTGCGCACGATGAAATCGCGCTCGGCTTCAACGACCTCTGGATGCAGTACGGCGGGCGCAGTTTTACGCCCTGGGCCTTGCATGAAGGAGGAGCGGACCGGACATTCTGCCTCGGCACGGAGAACGCTGTCGGCGCCTTTGCCAATGGCCTTGCGTATTCGCGCGCGCATCCCGAGTTGCTCGGGACCCCGACCATAGTGACCATCCCGGCAAAAGGTGCACGCACGCTCAACTATGGAACCGCACTTGTCGAACTGGAAGACGCACTGCTCAGCGAGGCCATCACCGATGTTGAAGCGGAAGGCGACCTGCTTGTGCTCAAAACCGCGCGGGCCCATCAGCGCCTGTCGCTCGATGCCTCATTCTCCGGGCTGAGGGAACTCGTATCGCGCCTTTCAACATGAAACCTGAGCCAGCCGGGAATCGGCACTTGTTTCAATCCTCGCGTCAATACTCGCTCGGCATATACGAAAAAGCCATGCCGCCATCGCTCACCCTTGCGGAAAAGCTAGAAGCTGCGGCGCGGTATGGTTACGATTTCATGGAACTCAGCATCGACGAGAGCGATGAAAAACTGGCTCGCCTCGAAGCCTCGGCCCAGTGGGACCGTGAGCTTGTACAGGCAGCGCAGGACGCAGGCATTCGCATATTGACCATGTGCCTGTCCGGTCACAGAAGATACCCTATTGGAAGCGCAGACCCGAACATTCGCGCGCGTGGCATGAAAATCATGGAGGGCGCGATTCTCCTTGCGGTGGATCTGGGCGTACACATCATTCAGATTGCAGGCTACGATGCCTATTATGAGCCTTCGACGGAAACGACGCAGGCGCTCTTTGCCGAAAACCTGGCAAAAAGCGTAGAAATTGCGGCGCGCCATGGGGTAATCCTTGCATTCGAAACAATGGAAACACCGTTCATGAACACGGTAGAAAAAGCACTCAGGCTTGTGCGGCACATCGATTCGCCATTTCTGCAGATCTATCCCGATGTCGGCAATGTGACAAATGCGTTCGAAGGCGATGCGGTGCGCGCTGCCCGAGATATCATGGGCGGTGCAGGGCATCTTGTAGCGCTGCATTTGAAGGAGACAAAGCCCGGGATTTTCCGCGAGGTACCGTACGGGCAGGGGCATGTCGATTTCGACGCATGCATCGAAGCGGCATTTGCCGCCGGCGCGAGGATGTTTACCTCGGAATTCTGGTACAGAAAAGATGCAGATTGGAAGCTTGAGCTGGAACGCACCTGCGCATTCTTCAGAACAAAGCTCGATCGAATCTCCAGGGGAGCATGACTATGCAGCACTATTTTCTCGGCATAGACAACGGAGGAACCGTTGCAAAAGCTGCCATCTTCGATGAAAACGGTTCAGAAATCGCCATCGCATCCGAAACCGTGCCTTTTTCTGCCCCGAAACCCGGCTTTGCCGAGCGCGACATGCTCGAACTCTGGCAGGCCAATTGCCGCATTATCCGGGAAGTGCTCCAGAAATCGCGCATTCCTTCAACATCGATAGCTGGAGTTGCCTGTACTGGCCATGGCAAAGGGCTCTACCTCTGGGGGAACAATGATAAGCCAGCTTACCCCGGCATCGTTTCCACCGACACCAGGGCTTGGGAATACCCCTTGCGCTGGGAGAAGGATGGTACCGCTCAAGCCGTCCATGCAAAAACTCTGCAGAGAATACTTGCATGCCAGCCTGTCTCGCTTATCGCGTGGCTCAAGGACCATGATCCCGAAGTGATCGAACGGACACAATGGATATTCGAAGCCAAGGATTATGTGCGCTTCATGTTGACGGGCGAAGCGCATGCCGAAATCACCGACTATTCCGGTTCCGGGCTTTTGAATATCCGCGACCGCCGCTTCGACAGGGAACTCCTGGAAGCCTATGGTCTCGGCGATGTCTACGACAAACTGCCGCCCCTGGTGCGCTCCACCGACCTGTGCGGGACAATCAGCGCATCGGCAGCCCGGGCGACGGGGCTCGCCGAAGGAACGCCGGTCGCAGGAGGCATGTTCGATATCGATGCCTGTGCGGTAGCTTCGGGTGTCGTTGATGAGCAATATTTCTGCGTCGTTGCCGGCACCTGGAGCATCAATGAATATTTGTCCAAAAAGCCCGTGATCGACGGCAGTATCATGATGAACTCGCTTTTCTGCATGCCCGAATATTACCTGATCGAGGAATCGAGCCCCACCTCTGCCGGCAATTACGAGTGGTTCATCAATTTCTTTTTGGATAAAGAAAAAAAGGAGGCAGAGGAAGCAGGCCTCAGCATTTTCGAATATGCCGAACGAATGGTCCGGCAGGTTGGGCCGGAAGATTGCGACCTTGTATTTCTGCCGTTTCTTTTTGGCTCGAACTACAATCCCGAGGCGCGGGCATGCTTTGCTGGTTTTTCGGCCCGGCACACGAGGGCGCACATGATTCGTTCGGTGCTGGAAGGAATTGTGTTCAGCCATAAGACACATATCGACAAACTGCTTGCCGCGCGCACGCCGCCGCATGCGGTGCGTCTCACCGGAGGAGCATCCAGGTCGAAAGAATGGGTCCAGATGTTTGCCGATGTCTTCGGGCTTCCGATAGAGACGGTTCTTGCATCGGAACCGGGAGCCCTGGGCTGTGCCATGGCGGCTGCGGTCGCAAGCGGCAGGTACGGAGATTTGCGCGAAGCGACCGAGCACATGGTGAAGCTCGAAAGGCGTTTCGAGCCCGATCCCGGCAAAGCCGACATATATCTGAAAAAATACAGGCTCTACAAGGATATCGCCGATTCGCTCGATCACTCGTGGAAGGGCTTCAGCCTGCAAACTCCTTCGACAGAGCTTCCATCATGACCTCGCGGGGAGCTTCGAGCCCTGTCCACAGCTTGAAGCCAATGACGCCCTGATTGACCAGCATGCCAAGCCCATCGATCGTCCTGGCGCCGCGCGCTTCGGCTTTTTTCAGGAATGCGGTGCGGGGCGGATTGGGGATGACATCGCAGACAACGAGGTCGGGGCGGATTGTCCGATACTCGATGGCAGGCAGGGCGTCCGTGTCGGGGAAAAGGCCGATCGAGGTCGCATTGACAAGGATATCTGTATCTTCCGGAATGGAAAGCTGTCTGTCCCAGAGCAGAAAATCCGCGCGGCACTGCGTCGACTCATTCAGGGTTTTTACCAGGTCCTCTCCCCTCGTTTTCGTCCGGTTTGCGACCACAATGTGCCCGGCACCAGCCAGGGCCAGCTCGACGGCGATTGACCGCGCAGCTCCGCCCGCGCCCAGGAGAAATACCTTCGAGCCTGAGATGGGCATACCGCCCTGTTCTTTCAGTGAGCGCAGGAAACCCTTGCCATCGGTATTTTCGCCGCGAAGCCGGCCATGTTCGGCGACCACCGTGTTCACTGCGCCGATGAGGCGCGCGTCGTCGGCGATCTCGTCGAGATATTTCATGACTTCGATTTTATGCGGGATGGTGAGATTGATGCCGCGCATGCCGAAGGCAACAAGACCGCGGATGGCATCGGCGAGATTGTCAGGCTTCACCTCGATCGTAAGGTAGCGCCAGTTGAGTCCCAGCGCATGAAATGCGGCTTCCATCATGACGACCGTTGGATTTTCGGCGACAGGATAGCCGAAGACGCCGACGAGTTCTGCTTTGTAATTGCGGTTTGGCATGGCAACCCCTCCAATTTGGTATATAACTATTGTACCGCAGGCTTCCTGCCGCCGGAAGCGGGCTTGCATTTGTCTGTGGTGTACAGGCCGTGTGCGGGCTGTGCGCAGAATCTAGAAAGGCGGGCCCGGGCTGTGCGCAGAATCTAGAAAGCCGGGCCCCTTCCTATGTGCGCGCCGGCAGCGCCCCTCCGCCACTAGCTAACTACGATACGCGCCAGCATCGAGCCACTCTACGCGCCAGCAGCGCCCCCCTGCCCTTTTTCGCTGCCGCTTTCCGGCTCTCCTCCTGACTCGCCATTGTCTGACAGCCCTTTTCCGGATACTTTAGTAATGAAAGGAACTCCGATGAACAAAAACCCGACGGAAACAGACAGCATGCATACTGCAACGCAGTCAGCAAAAGCCCTGAAAATCTGCGTATTCTGCGGCTCTTCTTTGGGGAAAAGCCCAGTGTACGCGGATAGTGCCGCAAGGTTGGGGCAGACAATTGCTAAGCGAGGGATGACCCTTGTGTATGGGGGCGGTAATGTCGGCCTTATGGGCATCGTTGCCGAATCGGCGATGAAAGCTGGAGGAACAGTTATCGGCATTATACCGGAACGTCTTTTCGCGCTCGTGGAACAGCAGGAACTGACAGAGCTTCTTGTTGTCAAGGATATGCATGAGCGAAAAGCACTTATGCAGAAAAAAGCGGACGCCTTCATTTCCTTGCCAGGGGGCATAGGAACAATGGAGGAGCTCTTCGAAGTCTGGAGCTGGCGATATATCGGGTACCACCAGAAGCCAGTCGCCTTACTCAATATCGAGCAGTATTACGACCAGCTTCTGAGTTTATTGCGCCATATGGTGAATGAAGGCTTTCTACATAAGGAAATCTATGACGATCTCATCGTGGACACGGATATGGATCGCTTGATTGAATCTCTTGTCGCTAGAATCGGCAAGGGGGCAGCCGTGCCTTTTTTGAAAAAACCCGAACGAAGGAGCTGAAAATTCAGCTGGCACGATTTTCGGATTGCCCCTGCAATTTGACCCAAGACCCAAAATAACCCAAAAACCTCGAAGATCCTCAGGATCTAGACAACTTCTGCTTCAAGAAAGCGTTAATGAGCGAGACTTTGAGATCATAGAGCCTGTCGGTAATCGACACCTTGTAGATATGCGGGTTGAGCAAGCGCAGGTATGTCGAATCGAAACTCTTGATACGCTCTTTCATGAATGCTTGACATTCCTTGATATCGGGCAGATCGAGCACGCGAACGCCATGGTCCATCACTTTAAAAAGAAGCGGCTCAATTCGCGCAGGGACAATTTTCAGCTGGCGCCAGTCAGCGCTCGGATGGTGGACAATATATTCCGTACCTTCTTGAATTTCTTCTTCGCTGCAGGAAATAAGATCGAGCCGTGCCGCACCCTTTTCGTCATAAATGCGCCAGAGATTTTTGACTCCCGGATTGGTCGATTTTTCGGGGTTGTCGGAAAACTTCATGACTGGCCGCTTTTCGCCCTCGGGATCGATCGCCGAGAGTTTATAGACGCCGGTAAATGCCGCCTCATTCCCGCCGGTCACGAGGTTCGTTCCGACGCCCCAGACATCGATTGGAGCCTTGTCGTCTACGAGGCTTTCGATAATCTCTTCGTTGAGTTCGTTGGAGACGACAATTTTGACATCCTGCAGACCGGCTTCATCGAGCCTGGATCGGATCATGCGCGAAAGGTAATCGATGTCGCCAGAATCGAGCCGCACGCCGAAACTGAGCCCTTTTTCTTTGAGTTTCTTGCCTGCTTCGATGGCGTTGACGATGCCTGATTCGAGCGAATTGTAGGTATCGATTAGAAAAACCGTATTCTTCGGATAAATGTCGGCATAGGCATTGAATGCCTCAAGCTCGGAAGGATAGGACATGATCCAGGAATGAGCCATGGTGCCAAGGACGGGAATGCCATATTCTTTGCCGGCAAGCGTATTTGAAGTTCCTACCGCACCACCGATAAATGCAGCCCTGCTTGCGGACAGCGCCCCATCCGCACCCTGTGCGCGGCGCAAGCCGAATTCCATAATCGCACCACGCCGTGAAGCATTCCACACGCGAGCAGCCTTTGTGGCAATGAGACTCTGGAAATTGAGCACATTGAGCACAATGCCTTCGACAATCTGCGCAGTGATGAGGTCTGATTCGACACGAAGGAGGGGTTCCTGCGGGAATACAATCTCTCCTTCGCGGGCAGCATAAATTGTTCCTTTGAAACGAAATGAGGAGAGATATTCAAGGAAGTTCTCTTCGAAAAGCCCGAGCGTGGCAAGATAGTCCAGGTCTTCTTGGGAGAATGCGAAGTCTTCGAGGGCATCGATGAGCGTTTCGAGCCCGGCAAAAACCGAATATCCACCTCCAAACGGATGTCTGCGAAAGAAATAATCGAACACGACCGGCATGGTCATGCGGCGCTTCCAGTATCCCTGTGCCATAGTCAGCTCATAAAAATCGGTGAATAGCGCGCTTTTATAGAAGCAATTCATAGTGTTCCTTTCCTCACTGCCGGCTGAGGATCTTTTCTAGATATTGGCCAGCAGCTCGCGTGTCGCGACAAACACACAGCCTGCATCGCGCATCTGCGCTTTTGCTTTGTCGATATCCCCGGGATTCGCATCGATTCCTTTTATCGCATCTTCGGCGATGACAACTTTGAACCCGATGCGCCGCGCGTCGAGTGCAGTTGCCTTTACACAGTAATCTGTCGCAAGCCCGCAAACCACCACACGCTGTATGCCAAGCGACGACAGCAGACCCGAAAGACCCGTAGGTGTTACACCATCATTTTCGAAAAATGCAGAATAGCTATCGAGTTCTTTTCTCGTACCTTTTCGAATGATGAACCTGGCTTTCCAGCTCTGGAGCGCTGGATGAAAATCGGCACCCTTGGTACCCGCGACACAATGGTCAGGCCACAGCACACTCGGAGGCTCAACACTCGTATCCAGAGAAAAAGGAGGCAAGGACTTTGCAGAAGCAAATGAACAATGATTGAGTGGATGCCAATCTTGAGTCAGTACGCTGATGGGATAGGCAGCCAATAGTGAATTTGCTGCCGGAATAATCGCATCACCATCCGGTACGGCAAGCACACCGCCAGGACAAAAATCGTTCTGAATATCAACTACGATTAGTGCACTTTCCACATCGCACCCCCATGTGTATGGTAACGCAAGGTCCAGGGTTTGAAAACTACCTTTGGATCAATTCGCTTTCCTGAAAGCCGCCGCACCGGAAATCGCTTCGATGAAGGAGACGCTATAGCGCAAAACTCGCAAAAACCCGTGCATACGGCAGCGATAAATTCTTCGCTTTTGGATTATATTCAAGCGTCAATGAACCTTCGAGCCGCGAAGACCCTGTTTTGAGTCCGACTTGAATTTTGCATGAATAGATGCAAGACTCTCCCCCATTCATCGGAAGCGCAACCGCCAACCGTGAAGAGAACTTTTCAAACAACAAACTCAGAGCAATCTGCATGCGTCCACTGATTTTGTCCAAATAGGAGGTGGCGCTCCCCTGCTGCTCCGTATATTCATAGGAATTTCCGCTAGCTGTGTTCTCTGCTGAATTTTCAAATGCATTTTCAACTGTATTTTCTGTCTCCGAAGCAGGATTGGCTTCATCTTCCGCCAGCGCAAGAGAACCTTGAATCGCCAGGCTTACACCTATCTGCGGATATGCTTTCCCCGCATTTCTTGCATGCAAATCCATCTGCAGGCTTGCACGCCAATCCGAAGGTTCAATAGAAACATCCGCTGAAAAAGATGAACCCAAAATTCCTTGGCTTTGGAATATGCCCAAGTGTCTTTCAGTATTGTTGATTTTGAAATTGATATCGGCTCTGTCCGGCCAATAGCGCAATAGAAGCGGATCAGGATATTGTCCCCATGCAGGGAGGTTACCTGTTTTTGGCGAGACTGCTCCCTGTTTTGAATATATTCCCACCCGAAAGCTTAGGCTTTTCAGTATCGGCGAACCTGGAAAGGCGGCATTATAATGGGAATAGATTAATGCATCATATGCTGCGACATTACCGGAAGCGGAAATAAAATCGCCAGTTTCGGCATATGCGAACCCCTCGACGAAGGAATTCCCTTTCCGAAATGAAAAATCGAGCCGGACTGCTGCGCCTTTTGCCCAGCCAAGGCCGGCCTGCATTTGGCTGGCGTTTTGAAAATTCGGCAGCATCTGCATTCTTGCAAGAATGTTCGCGCTTTGGTTGAAATATCCTGCGCTGATTGCTATCCACGGAGACGCATAGCGCAAAGCAGTTTGTATTTCCTGGTGCGCATCCGAAAGAAAGCCTGTTGCAATGCCCAGCCTTCCAGGCCGATCTGCAAGTATATATTGCAATGCAGCATGGCTGTACGGAGCTCCTCTTGCGGCATAAAGCGCCCATCGCTTGGCTCCAAGCGAAAGCCCCCATGGGTCATTCACGCTGCCAGGCGTTCTCACAGAAAGCGTCGACGAACCGCGGCTCGAAATCGCATCGGCTTTTGCCAGGAAAACAGCCGCATCATCGACTGAAAGCTTTCCTGCAGTAAATTCGGCTTCCCCAATCTTGCCCTTTACGACAAGAGCTGATTCCGCAAATACGGATTGCGTCAAGACTTCATCCCCTATTGCGAGCGGAATGGCAGCCTGAATCAAGAACGCTGGCGACAGTTCATACTGGAAATACGTGCGTGTACTGCTTGTCGAGGCGCTGATCGAAACTCTTCCCCCCAGGCCCAGACACCCGGAGCTACAGCTAACCGCAGCAATCCATGCTGCAGCGAGGCAATATGCTTTGATACCCACATTTACTAGACGCAGACAATTGCTTGCCTGCTTCAATTTTCTGGTGGTCGGTATCTTGACGCTTAACTTTATATATATTATTTTCCATATGTAACCACAAACCACAAAAACCTACTACCAAGCGGGAGGAAATATGTCTGTTGCAATCTACACCACACCAAGCTGCGGATACTGCAGGATGGCAAAAGATTGGTTCCGCCAGAATGGCATTCCATTTACCGAATATAATGTCGCTGCAGATATGCGCCGGGCTGAGGAAATGGTGCGGAAGTCCGGACAGATGGGCGTACCTGTCATCGATATAAACGGCAGAATCATTGTCGGTTTCAATAAACCCGAAATCGAACGAGCACTGCGCCGGTGAGAATGCGCGGGCTGCTTCCCGCATTGCGTTACCCTGCCCTATCCGGTACTATGGCATGCAAGCATCATGCTGAAAGAGAGCCATAATGAATCAGGACAGAGTGCACGAAATGCTGGAAGCAATCGAGCCCGCGCCAGCTCCGTTTACAGTAGTATTTTCAGGTCGGACAAACAAAAAAGTAAACGGCCTCTATAAGCCCGCAAAAGCTGAGATAATCCTTCATAACCGAAATTTCGACTCCGACAACCAGCTCATTTATACTGCAATCCATGAATATGCCCATCATTTAATCTTTGTTCGCCATGGCGGTCTGCCTATGCCCCGTCCGCACACACAGGAATTCTGGGCACTCTTCCATGAGCTTCTCGAAAAAGCCGAACAGAAAGGTTTCTATATAAGTGTCTTCGATTCGGTTCCAGAATTTGCCTCCCTTACCATGGAAATAAAGAATCGGTGCCTGGCTGGCAATGGTTCGCTTCTGCTCGAGCTGGGCAGGCTCCTTGTTCAAGCAGAAGAGCTGTGCCGCATCCACAAAGCCCGATTTGAAGATTATGTCGAAAGAGTAATCGGATTGCCAAAAAGAACCGCTTCCACTGCAATCCAGGCGCAAACGCTCAACCTTGATCCTTCGCTGGGGTGGGATGGCCTGGCGCTCGTTGCTTCGATTCGCGATCCTGAAGCGCGCTCGAAAGCCGCAGAAGCTCTTTCGAACGGAGCTACGCCCCTCATCGCAAAACGCCTTGCCATGCCGCCTCAGGACGATTCCGGGGACCCAGTAGAAACACTCCTCGCAGAACATAAAAAACTCGCGCGTTCTATCGCTTCCATGACAGAACGCCTGCAGCG
>Ga0078972_1010341_pt1 | contig 17511 bp, 17 predicted proteins | sample YelNatPaOPGAMG01_FD_67568 | JGI IMG/M metagenome (GOLD analysis project Ga0078972, IMG submission 67568) | Hot spring thermophilic microbial communities from Obsidian Pool, Yellowstone National Park, USA - OP-RAMG-01 (SPADES assembly) (version 2) | ecosystem: Environmental > Aquatic > Thermal... | reverse complement strand
AAGTTATATGCAATGGATAACCTGTGGGATTTTTAATCCATTCTGTAACAGGTTCACGACTTTCATACTTATTTTTAATGTAGCCAGCTAATCTAACTCCCTTATCCCCATAAAAAAGCACTCTCACCCCATTCTCTAAAAGATCCCATCTCTTTCTATTCCTCTCTGTGAAACCCCAAACTCCCTTACTAAAGATCGATCTAACATGAGGATTGCGACGAAAAGACACAACATTTACAATAGCCGCTATACTCAAAACTATTCCCTCCAGAAGATGTTTATCCCACCCTCCGTCATCCACTTGCAAAGGTTTGCTTGGGTAATATTAAATGAAACTCTTAAGTATTTAGATATAATTTCTATCGTAAGAGGCCAATTATGTCCAAATAAATATTCTAAAACCCCCCAGTCTACTATTTTATCACTCAAACTATAATTCATACGATATTTCATAAGAAGATGTTTACTGAAAGGTATATAAAAATTATGCTTGAACATACAGATAAACACAGATAGCGTGACAAGTATACTTCCCTAGAACCCTCTCACCTTCAGCATGTCCATAACCTTCCATTTTTCCATTAAGGCATAATCATAAGAAATAAATGTATCAATAATTAATATTAGGCTGTGTAGTATGAAGGCATCTAACAAGGCTTTAAAGGAACTAACCTATAAAATTGAAGACTGTTTAAAGTGTTATAAAGGATTTAAACAACACTCGGAAGAGGATAGAATAAGATTCAGAGAATGGTACAATCAAGGCCCATGGTTTTTCCCTCCATACAAAAAGGTAATGGGCTTTCTCGGTGATGGCAAAGTTGTTTTCGTATGCCAAAGACCTTCCACAGGAACATTTCCCGATAAAAAAGTCAAACTATTTTACGAGCTAATAGAGAAATATGGCTTTAAAGACGCACACATAACAGACTTGGTTAAATGTAGAAGGAAAGCTAAAGAACCTATTGACAAAATGATTCAAAACTGCCTTCCTTTCCTTGAACAGGAAATAGAAATCCTGAAGCCGAAGCTAATAGTAGCAGTGGGCAAGAAAGTCAAGGGAATATTAGAGAAAAAATTTGCAAACAAGGAAATAGAAATAGAATATATCACCCACTATGCATATAGAGGAAAGGATAGAAATAAAAGGTTGAGGAAAGATTTCAGAAGGCTTAGAGAAAAATACTACATAACATTAGAGTAATTAAGCATATACACGGTTACTCCGAGAGTGTTCACTGAACATATAATTAACTCGTCTTGGTTTCAAAACTCAATATCTCTCAGCTCATTCAACTTCCTTTCAATAAAATCGATATAATCTTTATCAAGAAATCGAATTTCAAACATACTTTTTATCCATGCTTCTATAAAGTTTCTTGTAGCCTTAATTCCATCCTCTACACTCTTTCTATCTCCCCAACGCTTCATGTAGGCTTTATAATAATTCTCCATAGCATTTTCTATCATTATTCTTCTATTTTCACTTACTGTCATAATCTCTTCTATAAGATAATTAATATTTAAAGTTATTTGTATCTTTTATAGATGATGTTAGGTTAATAACAAAAATGGATTTTATTCTATTTGACGATTAGGGGGCTGTACTCTGTAGGGCCTGGGTCTTCAACTTATAGATGAATCTGGGTTCCCCCTTTCTTTAGGAAGCACCTCTCTCCACAGGTCCATCCTTCTGAAGCCTGTTTAGGTGCCTGAGGACCGTAGCCATAGCGAAACCTACCCTAACCAGCTCCATAACGTCTTGTGCACCATAAATCCTATCTGAGATAATTTGAGCCATACCAAAGAGAGCAGATAGGCAAATTAAAATCTATTTCTGCTCCTAACCTAACATCATCCATTTCTATCTTCTGCACAAAATTTTTGTAAACTAAATTTTTGCTTTATGTGCCGATATCATATTCTTGTTTCTCTTTTTCAACATATTTTTCTAGTTCTTCTATTTTCTCTTCTATTTTCTGTTCTTCTAGCGTATCGAGTAATCTCCACATTCTTTTGATTATTTCTTTTCGTTTTAATGTTTTTTCTTTGTATTTTTTTAGGGCTTCTTCTGATAACAAGTTTATTACTACCTTTCCTTCTTCTACTCCCATTAGGTAGCTTTCTCCTACGAACGGCCCTACTGAAGAATCTACTTCGCTTACTGTATCTATTATGAATGTTGATAGTGCTCCTAGATCTAGCGTATAAGTTTCTTTCGAACCATATCCTAGAAGTTTTAGTAGCATATTTCCTCCCGTATAGAACCCTGATCCTATTACTGCATATCCTGGATTATCGTGCACTGGATCAGCTAAGCCTCTTTCGTCAAATACGTATATTGATGCTTTCCCGTTTGTGTCAACACTAGCTAATATTAGGCTTGCAACTGTATCCGAAATATTATTTTCTTTCAATTCTCTATATCTTTTAATTAATGATGCCTCTATTTCTTTTATTGAGCTTTCGAATTGATTGAAGCTTGGAGTTTTGTTCCCCCATTCTTTTTCAGCCAATTCTATTAAAATTTTTTCACATATTCTGTAAGATTGTTTTACAATTGTTGCATCACCTGAACCGCCAAAAATTGCCAATGGTATGAATTCTTGATCAATCTTTAGGGTTATCGGATAAACTTTCTTAGCTTCATAACTAACAATACCTGCCGTTACTTTAGAATCAGATGACATAACTACACATTCTTTATCGTCTAGAAGCCATTTAAGGGCAAGAATTAATGTCACAAAAATTGCACCCGCAAAATTTTATCGAGCGTATTGAATATAAATGTTAAGATTAATTAGTCAACAAATTTAAGTCACAACCCTAATTTTATACTCACGCGACCTGTTAAGGCTTTCATGAGCAGAAACTAAGAATACTTTTGATCTTAAACTTTCTAAAAATTTATCTTGACACCAAAATTGTTTAACGCAAAAACTTATCCCCTTAGGCTAAAAGATCTGAACAGAGAAAAGCATGAACTGTGAAAAACTATTCATCTTAAATATTAGTTTCAATGAAAAGATTAAGCCTGAAGAAAGAATTAGAATTAAGGATGTCGTAAAAGAAGTTTTTAAAGTTAAGGATGGTGAAATAGTGGAATATAATGATAGCTTATATACATCAAGCCTAAAACTATCTTCAAGTATAGATGCCAACTGTTGCAGGTTATTCGCAAAATATGCCAGCGTGCTCGACTTCATCGAAACAATAACCTTAAACCTATATGACCTAAATTCAGGATACAGCATCTATTTTGAAAGGGAAAGTAAAGTTTTTACAGTCGACAAGATATCACTAATAGCCCATTTCGATGTAAGAGACGATAAAAGAATAAAAGAATGTTTCGAAAGAAAATTCTCCCTATAAATAAATATATATTTAGCAGAGTGTAATTTTATACTAAAGAGTATATATGTTCCTAAAATGCCCAAAATGTGATGGCTTTCTAAGATTTTTAAAATGCAAAGAAAGGCAGAGTATAATAAAATGTAAAGAATCAATTTTCAGATGCAATGATTGTAGAACATATTATCTCTACAATTCGGAAGATGAAAAACTTACAGTATATGATTTAGAAGCTAAGGTTAAAGAGGATATTTTTAAAGTTGTTAGAGAAAACTGTGAAAAGGAACTTAATCGGGCGCAGACTGAAGCCTTTAAAAGGTTCGAGGAAGTGTTAAAAGAAGAATGTAAAGTTAAGGGAATAATTTCCCTTCCCACGGGAGTTGGAAAGACACTTTTGGCAGCATGTATAACGAGGAATCTTCTCAAAAGCGGGAAGATAAAAGGAAATCAGCATGTTCTTGTTTTAGCACCTCGTATAGTTATACAAGATCAAATAGCATGTGAAGAATCTGACTTCAATAAAATTTTCAGAGATCTTCCAGTGTTCGTTAAAAAAGTTGAAGGGTCGGAAACTAAAGGTCAACACTTAATTAAATTGCTTAAAGAGAATGAAACTCAAATTATTGTGGCTTCACCGCAGCTGATAAACCTCTTTGAATTGGATAAATCTACTGCAGTCAACACTTTAATCAAAGCCGTTATCTTGGATGAAGTTCATCATACATACAACGGTCCAAACATATCTAGGACTATAAGATCAATTGTAGAGAATAGTGACTTTGTCATAGGACTGTCAGCAACACCCACAAAAGAGGCTGTAGAAAACATAGGAAAGGTACTTTACTACTACAGCATTAAAGATGCGATGAAGGAGGGAATGCTGGTGGGCAACATAAAATTTTACAAATATGACACTATAATCGAGAAAGCAAAATATGTTGATACGGGAAAGGAATGCGAAGATCCATGGGAAGTGGCGATAAAGGAGAGGGCGGAAAAGTATGCTGATAAGATTTTAGAAGTTTTCAGCAAAGAACGTGACGAAACTGGACAAGATAGGTTCCTTAAAACGGCAATAGCATGCCCAAACGTTACAGAAGCAGAAATATTTTATGAAATTCTTGAGGAAAGGTTGGGAGGAAAAAGTTTGTACAGGGCCCACTATAAGGTCGAAGAAGCACAAAATGAAGTTAAAAGGTTCAAGAGCGATAAAGAGGGGATACTTGTATGCGTGAACATGATAGACATAGGTTTCGACGACAGAGAACTAGAAATGCTTGTCATAGCAAGAAAACTAAATTCTCCAATCGCCTACGCTCAGCTTCGAGGAAGAGTTTTAAGGAAGCCCATAAACGACTGGAACATTAAGAAGATAAAAAATTATGCAATAATATTGGATTTGGCTGGAAACGTCGATCGACTACAGGGAAGAGATGAACAGGTTGCACAAGGTAGGTTAGAAGCTAAAGGTTTCCTGTCAGACTTAAGAGGGTTGCAGAAGGCAAAAAAGGCTACAGCTAATGTAAAATTGAAGGAAGAGGGTTTAGAATTCTGGCCATCACCAAAGATCAGAACAGAGGAAGTAATGATTTCGAAGGAAATGATTGGGCACGATCAAGAATTTAGAAACATTATAGACCTTCTTCACATGCGCTTTGACGAAGGCTTTACAGAAATTTATCTTTCATCAAAAGACTTGAACTATGTAACGTTCAAGAAAATTTGTGATTTTCTAAGTAAGAAGGGATTTTTAATAAACTGTGAAAAAATATACTACCAAAATGGAACGATGTATGTAGGCGTAAGAAAAAGGTCTTGAAATTAGATATTTCCTACTGAGGTGTTTCTTAAAGTTGGTGTTTCTTGCTTTAAATGCTGACTACAGAAGGAAAGCATAATACTACAAGTTACAGTTTTTCTCGAGGCCGAGGGAGAAGTTTAAGCCCAAAAAGATTTCCAAAGTTCATTTGACTCCCTTCAAACAAACCAGAAGCGAAATGCCATCATCATGCTAAATATTACATGAAGCCAAATAACCCTAACTGCATGCATATATAAAGACAAAGGATAGTTTAAGAAAAATATGCTGATTATAATTTCTATTCCCTCGCGCGTTTTTCCGCAGTCCGGGCACTCATAAAGTACAGCTCCACCTAGATTCCTCATGTCAGAGATTTCTGTAACGGCACGTTTTCGTGAACGGTTGCACTCAGATAGCTAGGATATGTAAGGTTTAAGGCAAATAGTTCTACAGATTTTAGAATTTCACTGACAAGAGGCTTAATGATTTATATAGTTTGGACTTTCAAAATCTAGGTGTATAAATTGGTGAAAGTTAGTTTGGTGATAAAACTTGTATTAGAAATTTGTTTGAGGTGATATTATGAAGTTCTGCCCTAAATGTGGTTCATGGCTACGTCCTAACTCTATCATATGTCCTAAGTGCGGTGCTGAAGTAGATGGTAAAGCGCGTTTAGATTTTTTGAAGAGTCTGATTTTTCTTGAAAGAGAGGAGGAGAAGAGAAAAATTTTAAGGGATAGAGTGTCAGCTGAGGTTGTAGATGTGAGCGAGGATGCGGTTACGCTTGAATGTAGCTCTCAAAAGTTTGAAGAGGGTGATGTGCTCGGCTATGTCACTCCAACGGGCATAAAACCCTTGGGTGTGGTAATAAGTGGAGGAAGGATTGTCACAGTAAGCTTACGTAATCCTATCGAAGTAGAGGATGGACAAACATTAGAACTTTGCGAAGCAGAGATTTTAGTGGGCTACGATCTACAGTTAGAGCTAATAGAGAAGATTAGGAAGGGGAAGTTAGATGAGTTCGAGCGGAACGCCTTTTCACTTATTTTCGAGAAAATAGGGTTAGAGCCGGAAGGAGAAATTAAGAAAGCTAAATTAGCTGATCCAAGAGATATTAGGGGTGGTTTTCCTCTAGACAGCTCCCAGATTGAAGCGGTTGAAGCTATTCTGGCCTTGAATCGGGGAGATTTACTGCTGATAATAGGGCCGCCTGGCACGGGGAAAACTCGTGTGATAGCTAAGGCTGCCCTCGAACTAGCTGAAAGGGGTGAGAGGGTTCTGATAACCTCGCATACTAATAGGGCAGTGGACAACGCCATAGAGATATTGCCTGTAGAATCCACTTTAAGGGTGGGTAGGCCAGAGAAGGTTTTACCCGAGATTAGAAAATATCTCCTCGGCAATAAGGCCAAAACAGCCTTAGGCTCGAGGCTTGAAGAAATAGAGGATAGAATCTCTCAACTGAAAAAGGAGCTTCATGGACTCTATTCAATAAAGGATGAATGGTATAAAATCGGTTACAAGGAGAAGTTTGAACAAATTAAAATTAAGCTACAAAAGAATAAAAGTGAATTGAAAAATCTCTGTGAAGAAAGAAATAAGATGTTATCAAAGGAATATATTGAGCTTGTGTCAAGCTCAAATATAATTGGCTCCACTCTAATAAAATCCCAGCTTCCCCCACTAGCTGAGGAGCGCTTTAATACCGTCTTGATTGATGAATGTAGCCAAGCGTCGATACCCCTAGCATTACTAGGGATGGTTAAAGCTGAAAAGTGGGTATTAGTAGGCGACCATAAGCAACTTCTACCAATATTCCAGACACTACCTCTAAATGATAAGAAAACATTGAAGCAGCTCAGCGTCTTCTGTTACCTGCTTGAAAAATATAAGGGTAGATCTCTATGGTTAAGGCAGCATTACAGGAGCAACAGCGATATCATAGGCTTCTCTCAAAGATATGTGTATAACGGTGAAATCACGCCCGTTGATCGCTGCAGATCTATCAAACTCAATATTAAGAGGTATCCTGATAGAATGCCTTTCCTCAACCCTGATTTACCAGTAATCTTCCTACATGTAGAAGGAAGCGAGGTTATTGAAAAAGACGGTTCCAGACGCAACGAGTATGAGGCTGAAGCGGCAAAAAGGATCGTTTCAACACTAAAAAATTTAGGTGTAGCAGGCAGTGAAATAGGGGTCATAACACCCTTCAGAGCTCAAAGAACGAGCTTAACCGAACTCATAAAGGATGAAGAAGTTGAAGTAAACACTGTAGACTCTTTTCAAGGGAGGGAAAAAGATGTAATAATATTCAGTATTACAAGCACAGAAGATTTGAGTTTTGTAGAGGACGAAAATAGGCTGAACGTGGCATTCACAAGAGCCAAAAAGAAGCTCATAGTTATAGGAAACGCTAAGTCGATCGAGGCAAGCAGAGGACTTCTACACGAATTCATATCATACGCAAAAAAGAAGAATGGATACTTCAACTACGTTCCCTCCTAAATGTCTTTTATGTTATTTCTCGACAAAAAAGCGAATAGAATCTATAAGATACGAAAATTTGATCGCAGGGGTAGGTGAATGAAGAAATCAAAATGTACGTTCTATTTAATTTTGAATCTGTTACTACAAAGGTTATAGAACGATCTATCTATAATGGTCATCCCGTGCTGGTGGGAACGAGGAAAAGATTAGCAAATAATAAAGATCCAAAAAATACTGTTATTTCAAAGCCTACTATAGGATTGTTTATTCTTTTATTTTTTCTAGTTCTTGTATGTATTTGTCTATTTCTTTTTCGATTGTGTTGTAGAGTTCATCTTTTAGTTTTACTTTTAGTTCTCCTACACTTTTTTCCTTTTGTTCCTTGTCTAGTTCTGCTAGGCCGTGTTTGATTGCGTCCTGTATTGGATAGTATTTTAGTTTTGGGTTGTTTGAGATTTCCATCGCCTTCTTATGCACTTCTTTTATTGTATGCCATCCTCTTCCCAATAGCACGAATGCTTTTAGGACGTAGAAGACACCTAATCTTCTCTTAATCTTTTTGGCCATAGCGAGCATTGAATCTAGTTTCTCGATCACAAGCTTTTCCTGCGAGTACATATTACACAAGTAGTTATAGGAGGCGAGTATTAACTTTTTCTATAATGTGAGATGATGTTAAGTTGAGAACAAAAATAGATTTTAATTTGCCTATCTGCTTTCTTTGGTATGGAGCTGGATGAGATAGATCAAATTATCTTGGATAGAATGTATGGTGCACCAGACGTTATGGAGAGGGACCCAAATTCATCCATAGGTTGAAGACCAAGGCCCTACAGAGCACAGCCTCTATCGAAATAGTCAGCCTCAACTCCAAAAGCTCAAGCACGCCTGCAGATTCGAAAAGGGAGGGTGGCGCAGAGAATCGAGAAAGACCTGTTCATCAGAAAACTGCCCCCTAATCGTCAAATAGAATAAAATCCATTTTTGTCCTTAACCTAACATCATCATGTGATGCTTAAGTCTAAGTGTGTTATATAATTTGCCCACTTCATATACTTTACCATTTACATTAAAGTCAGCAAGTTTATCATAATCGTCCCGAATAATCTTTTCTGCATCCATCATTGTAGCCTGAGAAAACCTTTTATATTTCATTCAACCATTATTTCGGTGGATCAAGAATGTCATATCACCTTCTTGAAAAAATTACACGAACAATTTTTGTTCCAGGGGAAAGAGGTAGGTTGGATGACATCTAATCCTAAAAGGTTAGTTGAGGAGCAGTTGCCGTTGTCTGAAGCTAATCTTAATGCTTCTCTTGAAATGGCTTTTAGGGGTATGGCGGCTAAATTTAAAGACGAATTTTCAGAAATTTATGGCATTCAACCTAAAAAGATTGGTGTTGGAACAACTTTACTTCGAAATCTTCACCCTTGGCCCGCTAGAAGGCCTACTGCTCCAGCGAGGCTTCTCACATTGGCATCTGTCTTACCAAATAATTTTGATAGAGAGCACTTTAGAGAAATTAGTGGATTACTGCAAATCCCCGAACTAGCCAAACAAGATATTCTTCCCACACTTTTACATACAGAACCCTTAAGGACCAAAATTGATAATGTCTTAAAAGAGTATGGGAGGAGCGCACAGGAAATATTGATAGTCGATCCAATGGCTGGTGGAGGAAGCATTCCCCTTGAATCTCTTAGACTCGGGTTTAGGACTGTTGCCATGGAATATAATCCCGTCGCATACTTGATTTTGAAGGCGACGCTAGAATATCCTGCAAAATATGGCCCCGTCCTCTATAAAGATGTTAGAGATGAAGCTAGAAAATTGATTGAGTGGGCTAAAAGCGAATTAAGCCAATATTATTCTGAAGATTCTCTGAACTATATTATTGCAAGAGGCTACAGATGTCCCGTTTGCGGTGGGCTGGTGCCCATAATCCACAGCAACAGGTTAGGGAAAAATGGTCCTTACGCAAACCTAGTGGTGGATAGAGCAAAGAAAACATTTGGTATAGTAATTTCAGATACTGAAGAAGGGTTTGAAAAGTTAAGATGCATTTACTGCGAAACAAAAACACCCATAGATAGAGAGAGTGTTTTCAAATATTGGGTTGAAAAGCATAAGGATCTTCTACAGGTTGCTCTTGCTGGCAATGTTAATGAAGCAAAAGACAAGCTTGAAATGCTTAAAGAAGTGCACATGCTTCTTTTAAAGCAAACTAAGAAGGAGTTTAAGCCATGCGACGAAAAAGATTTTGAAGCGTTCGAAAAAGCATACTTAGACCTTGCAGAGCAGGCTCGAGAGTTAAAGAAATATCTGCCTGATACTCCAATACCGACAGAGAATGAAGTTTTTGCACCAGTAAGGGAAGCTGGTATAGAATACTGGTATCAGCTTTTCAACCCAAGACAGCTTCTCATACTCCTTAAACTGCTGAAATATGTTAGTGAACGATGTAAGGTGCTTATCGAGGAAAAAGGAGAGTATGGGGTAGCAGTAGCAACTTATTTAGCTTTTGGGATCGATAAGATTACAAATTATAATACATTAGCTTCTACATGGCATGAAAGTCATTCAGTCATAAGGGACCTAACTGGCCACTATGCGACAGGAAGAAAAGTCGACCTCGGTCTCGAATACTGTGAGGCAAAGCGTATTGATCTAGCGCTTAATTGGGTTTTGGAGCCTGATGTTGAGAAGCCTACGGCCACCCATGGCGGTATTTGTCCAGTGCTCAAGAATCTTTGCACCTGGCTTAATGGTTTAGGAGACAGAATACACGTGTTTATGGCGGATGCCAAAAACTTGGATAAGATTTTGGGTGAGAGGGTTGTCGATGTTGTCAACGTTGATCCACCTTATCTTGGACAGCACCTTTACTCTGACTTTAGTGAGTTCTTTTGGCAGCTTTTGAGGGTTTCCATGAAGCCTGTGTTTGATGCTAGATTACTGTTTAACAGGGATGAAGAGAAAGGTGAAGTTGAACTTTTTGTTGACGGCTGGAATCCGATACTTTCAACCGTTCCAAGGGAGGGTGAAATAATATCTCGAAAAGATAGAGGGGCAGCTAATACACCACACACTGCTGAATGGTATGTGAAGCAAATGTGGAAGTTCTTTTCTTCAGCTGAGAAGGTGTTGCGTGATGATGGAGTGTTGGTTGTCTGGTTCACTCACAGTAAGCCTGAAGCATGGGAGAGCATCTTAAGTGCACTATACGGTTCAGGTTTTGTGGTGTCAAAGGTTTGGACCGTTAGAACTGAAATGGTTGAGAGAAGGGTTGCTCAGGAAGGTTTTTCATTCTTTTCATCGCTTGCAATAATAGCGAGGAAGGGTAGAGAGCGTATAGTGACTGGTAAGCGTGGGGTCAGGGATCTTGTTAACGACAGGCTTGTGAGAGACGTTATTAGAGAATCGTTGGCCGACGCCTACAGAAGTGCCCGCGATTCTAGGGCAAACGGATACGAACTTCTTATCATGACCTTGGCTGGAGCGATAGCTGGAGCAACGCGCGTGAGAAATCCTGACTTCGAAACTCCTGGAACTGTTCAAGCAACTTTAGAGGGTAATCCGCAAGAAGATTTTGAAGCTAAAAGATTTGAATTGATGTCCGCATTCTTTAAGAATCAACTTTATCCAGCAGCATTATATCTTGGAGCAGAATGGCTACTTTATCAGGCTATGAAGGAGGCTGGATTCAATGAAGATATGATAAGAGAATGTGTTTCTTCGGATCCATCGACTATCGCGCATCTTCTGCTTTGGGAGGCTGCTAAATATGTTGGCGAACCAGTTGTCGACTACGATTTTGCTGAAAAAATTTGCAAAGTTTCAGGTGCAAATTTGGCTAGCATGGAAAAGCTTGGTTTAATAAGAAAAAGTGCTGGAATCGAAGTTCTTTTTGGAAAGCAGATGCTTGAGGCAGTTAAGGGTGAGGTTGAAAAACTAGATAAAACCTTCTCAGGGAAAGCTGCACTGATCATTGAACTAATACTTGATTCACCTATAAGAGGGGATCCAGTGAAAGCAGCTGAGTTTGTCGTGAGCAAAATGCCAGTTGGAAAGAGAGAAACTCTTATCGCACTATTTCTTTTAAGGACCGCTAGAGAAGAATGGTTTGGGAAGATTGGCTTAAATAAGCTGGTAAAACCTTTTGTTGAACAGACCTTACTTAAGCTTACAGAGAGGTGATAAGTCGATGAGCTTTGTGCTATCGCTTAAAGATTTTGTTAAACCTTCAGAACTTGTACAACTGTACAAGAGTTCCCCTGAAAGTCTTACAATAAATTTCGGTTCCCTTATAGAATCAAAGCTCTTTAACAAGCCTCTTTTAGTCCCCCACGAGGTAAGCGATCCAATCGGCGTACTTGCTTCAACGGAATATCATGAGCCACTTTTACAGGCTTTAAAGGAGGTATTAGACGGCTTCACACAGTTCGGCTGCAAAGTACTTTCTCTGACTGACGAGATGGGGTTCGGCAAAACACATTTTCTAGTTCTGCTCTGGCAACTGTTTACAGAGGCTGCTGAGCAATGGGAAAACATTTTGAATAAACCTGAACTGTCAGAGGAAGTTAAGTTTGTCACAGAGGCTGGATATAAGCTAAAGACAGCCTGGAAAACCCTAGTGATCCCTGTTGACATGCTTTCGTTGCTCGGCAAAGAAGATCCATATAGAGAATTCTTTAAAATTGTAGTAAAGGCGTGCGAATGCAAGCGTTTCAAGGAGGCTGCTGGACAATTAAGCTTTAACGATGACCCCCATGTTTTTGCTGACCAAATTGCAACAATAGCGTTTGAAAACAGTTTGAACATGCTTATTCTGTTGGATGAGCTTTATGCTGCGATATGCAGATGCATAGAATCTGACATGGTGCAAAAGATATCATCGCTCAAAAAAATTGTAATGACGTTAACTCATTTAACGGATATAGTTGCTGCAAAAAGTCCGACTGTAATAGTTTATGCGACAGCCCAACAGGATGTATCAAAATGGAATAAAATTAGTGATGAACTGGAAAGAGGTTCGTTAGATAAGGTTGTTCCTGAAAAGATAGCCTTTATTCGTGCTGTTAAAGAATTTGAAACGAGATCACGGCGTAAGGCTACTATTGGAGTTTCTGCAACAAAACCAGTTCACGCTATCAGGATATGTTCAAGGAAACTTCTAAGGTTTGAAGTTGATAGAAAAACAGCGCTTGAGCAGATTATCAAGCAGTTAGAGCAGCCGCTAAAATCTCTAATAAAAGACGAGGGTGAGATACAAAGTTATTTGAGAACGCTTAGGGAAACATTTCCCTTCGCACCCGAGTTCGCTCTCTTTGCGGAAAAGCTTATGCAGCCGACAGGAAGTGGAGATCTGCCTAGAAGCCAGCATATAAGGGACCTGCTTAAAATAAGCTCGCTTCTTATAGACAGACTTGAGAAAGATGGGCTCTGGAATCAACTTTCACTGATAAATCCATCTTTTATCACACATGATATGATAAAGCATATGCTTCCACCGAACATTTCTCAAAATTGGAGCGAAGTTCTAGAGTTTGGGAAGAGAGTTATAGATCGGGAGGAAGATAAGGACGTTAGATTTCTTCTTAACATAATGCATACATCACTATATTTGAGAGCTTTAACAGCCAATGGTGTGAAAATAATTAGCATGATTAGGAGACCAGATGCCTTAGCCCTAGAAGAACTACGAGTAAGGAGTGCGACCTCAACTGATTTGGCAATGTCTGTAATAGGTGTTGTTAATCAAGAATTGCTCAAAAAAGTTCCAGAAGCTATTGCAGCTTTCTCGACTGACAGGATACCGTATGTTTTGTCAATTGAAAAGGGTGCAGTAGAATATTTTGCTCTCACTCTAGCACCAAACGCATTACAGATCGTAGAATCATTTAAGCAAGAAGAGTTTTCGAGGATAAAGGCACCAGATGGCAATTTAGATATCGAGAAGGCATTCGATTATCTTAGAGAACATTTTTCGAGAGAGGGGTTTGTTTCCGAATTGATGGAAAAGGTGTCGGAGCAGGGACTCAACCCCATTATATTAGATGCAAGCGTCTTTCTTGAAAATCGAAAAATTGAAGACTTCATTGACAGTCTAAAAGATGAAATCTTTAACCTAGTAATCATTAACCCAATAAGCTTAGCAGGTTTGAGGAAAGAAGATCGAGAAAACTTGGATAAAATTGTGAAGGACAAGGTTAGAGAAGAACTTGAAAAAATACACTCGCCTAATATGTTCGCAATAGTATGTCCAAAACTTACGGAATACGATTTAATGGAACTTTGTAGTTACATAGCGGAGGTCAATTCTGCGCAAAGGGTTGTAGAATATTATAAGGGTGAAGGTGAAGAGGGGCGTGTTAAAAGGAAAAAATTAGCTGAAAAGATGCCGACTTTAGACGCGATAAAAAACATCGCAAAGGAGAGTGCAATAGAGGATTTTGATGAAATAATCTATGATGTCATGAACTATTTACAAACACGTATAGAAAATTATGTAGTCAAACTTGCCGCCAGCAAACTTAACAGCTACATAATATCCATGTGCAAAATCTTTAGTCAATGCGTCTATTATGATCCCAAAACTGGACACTTAACATCGCAACCGTTAGAAATAAGGGTTAGTGAAGCCAATATTAGAGGCTTAAAAGACGTATATTCTCATTTACCCTCTTGGATTTCCAAAAGCGTTAAGGACACCTGCTATATAATGGACCGTCCTGGATTAAGATCGTATATTCTAGACTATTTAGCTAGGGAGGCAGAAAGAAAAAAGGAAAAGTTTCTTAATGGCGAACAAGTTGAAATAGACTTCATTTTCCTGGTTAACGTGCTGAAAAGAGGTTGGGCCGAGATACCTGTGAAACCTATTTCGGTAGACCAAGCAAATTCTTCTTTAAAGGAGCTTACTGGAGTGTCACTTCCAACAAAAGATCCTCAACTGAAGGATCTGTTTGTGGAAGTGGAGAAGGATAAGCTAATAATAAAAATGCGTAAAACTATTACTGTTGAACCGCCTCATCCTCCTCCTATTCCTCCTAAGGGTATAATAGGTCTAAGATTGCATGGAGTGGATAATGTTATAATAGGGTTAGAGCTAACAAAAGAGAAGATTGTGAAAAACATATCCTTAAGTTTCAGTATAGGTGAGGCAAAGGTCTCATTTACGGGACTCGGCTACGGTGATATAAGGGAAATGTTTGGTGACGTTGACACACTTAGAAATACGATCGGTAGACTAAGGAATAAAGTATCATACATCGAACTGACTTTGAATTTTGTCGGAAGTGTGGAAGATAAAGTAGTGGGGAACATGTGTAATAGATATGGAATAAGCGCCTATGAAGCGATACGTGAGAGATGAATTTAATGCTCACCCATCACGCAATGAGTAATCTCATAGATAATGTGAAGAAGAATATGTTGGAGTTCAAACAATTTTCTCCTATAAAAGAAAAGAAGGAAGTTTACAGAGAACTGTTGGCAACAGTTATGGACAGCGTATATGGAACGACGCTAAGGAGGTTTCATAACCCTGTCCTCGAAAGGATGAAGCAAAATGTCAGAGAACTGTGCCAAGTTCCATCAAACACCATAAAACAGGGCTACTATACTTCATGGATATGTGAAATTTTGAGTAAAGCATGTGGGACGATGTCAAGAGACACAAAGCATGTCATAGTATGTGACGCTCTCGCTCTCCATGACATTCTGTTTATAACATATGAGTTTGAAGAGAAGACTAGAACATTTCTCACATTCAATCCAGGTGGCAAGACTAGAACCTACGAGTATTTGATCAAAAACTGCCATGAACTAAAAGGTTTCGTCACATATTATGGGGGCGAGATAACACTTAATTTAGTAGGGCAGGCGATCGCTAAATCGATCGGAGCATCATACGAAAAATATGATAAGTTTGACAGGCTTGTACATTCCATTGGATCCCAAAATGATTTTGAAAGTCTTTTAGAAAGCTTGTACAATGTGATTGAGGAACTTGTTGCAATAGTTAGAAGACGTATTGACGCTAACTTTAGCGTACTTGTGTTAGCTGATCACGGATACGACATAAATCCCCAGACTTTAACTTTAACCCATCAGTGGGATCCAGGAGGCCAGGGTTGCTTAAGTATCCTAGCACCATTTATGGTTGTGACCCAAAATGATAGAGTATAAAGGCTATTTTTTCCTCATACACAGCAAGAATACGCTTGAAATAAGATTTCCATCATACAGGTCGACACCTTTCCTAAAAATAAGAGGTAAAAGTGCTGAAAACACTTACAATGTACTGAAAAACGTGCTTGACGCATACAAGTTGAACAAAAGCGTTAGAGAGAAAGATGGTAAAACAGTTAGAGAGCTGCCAGCTGCTATAGGCTTAAGCGTCGTCACTTACCTTCTAGCTTCATACAATGTACGCAATCCTGCAAAGTACGCTTTTGTGATAGAAAAAATGGTTAACGGCGAGCTCGTTATAGGAAAATATTTTTCTAACTTTATAGAAATGTGTATAGACTTGTCATCTTGTAATGGAGGAGACGGAGGTCAATTGGTTGACAAAAGTGTGGCTACAATTGTGTCGAAATCTCTAAGAACGATTCTTGACAGTCTTTCATAATGATGTTGTCTAAGATGTGAAGAGTTCGTTTAATTTCTATCTATTTTCTAATCTTCTCCAAGATCTCTTTAAGCCATTCTACGTCGAGGAACATTTCACTGTATTCGTCGTCTTCTGTAGCATGGTCGTGATAATGTTGTAGAACTTTGAGATATGGGTAGCCTGCATTGAACACATAGGTTCTCACTGAAAATGTTTCCTCCATAAGATTGAATTCGAGTGGAGCACCCAGCTCCTTTTTCGCTTCCTCAAGCCTTTCCATAAACTCTTTCCTATTCATCACACCAATTGTTGAAGAGGAACTATAAAAGTTTTAGGTGAAACATTCGAACCTTCCAGTAGGCTTGGGCGCATTCTATTTTATAATGGGATCATAGGGTGTCATTTGGTACGTTTACCGTACAAAATGACATTAGTGCTGGTGCAAAAAATGGTGCGTTCGCCATCGAACAGCTAACACTGTTACCGGCACAAAGCAATGCGTACGGTAAACGTACGCATAATTTTGGCAGGCGGTGCAATCTGTCCCCCTGCACGGGGACAAATGACATTATCTTTGGCATAGAGGCGCATGCGTACACTAAAGCAACACACATCCTTTGTGTGAATATAGTTCTTCCTAGAGGCAGCACATTTCCTATACTATGTTATTTACACGCGTAAATCTGTTAAATCAGTAAATAACGCATGAAATTGTTTTGAAGCAGGTGCTTAAGCGGGAATTTGAAGTTCGGCAGTGTAAAATTTTTGACAAACTCCTACACTATGGAAGCAGATGCTTCATAAAGTGTAGTTCCAAGTTTAAGGAGGCGGTTGAACTCACTCAAGCGGACGCCGCTAACGCTAAACTCCTTTTTTGCCCTCCTTCATCATCTTTTTTTGTGTGATGTAAGCTGATGGCACAGGATCTATTTAGGGTAAAATGTCCTCCTATTGGGCAGGCGAAGGTTGAAGCGTTAAAGTACACTCTAGCAGAAGGCGGGGATGCAGTGGAGGAGGTGAGGGTTGTTTTGAACGTTAGCGTGGACAGGGAATATGTTAACATTGAGCTGGAGAATGGTGTGATAGTGTATTCTCTGAAGACTTCTGAACTTGCACATCTTCTCTCAAGCGGAGAAGATTAGAGAATGTGATGGTGAAACGGTAATGGAGGGTGAAAGGATTTCGTGGAAGCTGGTGCACGATATTGTTGTGAAAATGTCTGCTCTAGCGTCAAACATTCGCTTCTATC
>Ga0078972_1010339_pt1 | contig 17513 bp, 8 predicted proteins | sample YelNatPaOPGAMG01_FD_67568 | JGI IMG/M metagenome (GOLD analysis project Ga0078972, IMG submission 67568) | Hot spring thermophilic microbial communities from Obsidian Pool, Yellowstone National Park, USA - OP-RAMG-01 (SPADES assembly) (version 2) | ecosystem: Environmental > Aquatic > Thermal... | reverse complement strand
TAGCTATCTATTAGATCATAATCCGTTGTCAATACCAAGTGAAACTATCACTGATAAAACAGGGAAGATAGAATTTCAAAATTTAAGCGATGGTAAATGGTATTTCCATTGCCGAGCAAAAAACGGGTCAGGAATCTGGGGACAGACAAGCCATTTTGAATTTAAGATAGATGCAACTCCGCCTGAAATATCAATAACATATCCAGAAAGCAATAGATGGTATAATAGCCTGATCTCACAATATTATGGTATCGCTGATGACTCTGTTTCTGGCATAGATTGGGGTAGGCTTTATTATAGATATAACGATATTCAATCTTTATTCCATAGTGACATTATTCAAGGCAATAGATGGATAGATGAGGACGAAATACCTCACCTTAAAGAGGGAAGTTCGGTAATTCAGATAATTGTCTATGATAAAGCTGGCAACTATGCGGTAACAAATCCTTCTGTCATAATGGTTGATAGTTCAATTTCCTCTCCTATTGTCACAAGTGTAACACATCCAAATCAAGATAAGTGGTATAATAACAACGATCTTTCTATATCATGGGGAGTTAAAGAGAGTTTGTCGGGCATAGACGGTTTCAGTTGGTTATTAGATAGTTCTGAAAATACAGTGCCAAAAGAGATCAAAACGACAGATGAGAATTACATAAACATAACAAACCTGCAAGATGGGGTATTCTATTTTCACATTAGAGCAGTTGACAAAGCGGGAAATTGGAGCGAAACCTCACATTACAAGATCATGATAGACAAAACTCCACCAACTGCGAGTATAAGCCTAACGGGAATTGCGGTAACTAACGGGAATGCAACAATTGTTGGACAGGGAACAGTTGAGGTATTACTAAAAACGTCAGAGCCAGTATATAACCTTTCACTTAAATATAAGCCTGCGGGATCAATAATGGCTACACCTATTGAACTTAAAGGTTTTGGAACAGAATGGAAGGGCATTTTTGATGTCACTTTACATACAGGCGATGGCAACGCAAAATTTATTTTCTCTGCTTACGACAAAGCAAATAATTTGGGCGATAATATCTCACAAGGGGAATTTTTCGTCATAGATACTTTGATACGCTCAGATTCAAATGAAGTCAAAGAAATATCCTGTCTATCTGAGCCAAAAACCAAAGTTATAATTCCATCATCAGCGTTAAATCAAGATATAAAGGTTGAAATCCTAAAAAATAAGCCAGATTTTGGCGCAGTTGCGACCTATGAAATAATCGCTTATGACTCTCGTATGAAGCAGATCAGAGACATGAGATTTAAAAAGCCTATTGAATTAAGCTTTGATGATAAATATAAATCGCTTGATCTTTCTGTCTATTTTTGGGATAGCGTCAAGTGGAATAGGGTTCAGGATTCAATTTCATCTGTAAAAATAGATTATATCGGAAGATTTGCCCTGATGAACGCATCTACATCAGAAAAAAGCGTAATGAGATGCTGGGCATCTCCAAATCCATTCTCTCCGATCGGCAAAGATAGTTTTGGCAATAAAACCGTCTTTCATTTAGTATCGGATAATTCAGACTTTTATATAAACATCTACGATATTAACGGCAGGCTTATCAAAAGAATTGAGAATGGCAACCGAGTTTGGGACGGCACCGATGATCGTGGAAGATTCGTAGAAGGCGGATTATATATCTTCCAAGTTCATTTAGGAAAACAAGTTATGAGCGGGACAGTTGTTGTTTTAAAATAAATCTGATTGAATAATCTGAACTTAGGACATTAGTTCGGACATTTCCTAAAATAAGCAGGGTTGAAGGTTAAAAGTTAAAGGTTGAAGGTTTGTTTATAGTTGTCTGATCATCTTCAAAAATTCCTGTTTTTTACTAAACTTTGGACAATTTTGAATTAAAAATATTGTTAACTAACCAAATTCATTTTTAATAACAAGAAAAAATATTAGGTCCCCTTTTATCCCATAGCCATTAAGTTAAAGACTTTTAACCCCGAAGGGGTGATATATTTATAGAAAACACATAGATAAAAAATCTTTTAGCTCCGTCAGGAGCGACATATTTACTCATCACAGAAAAGGGAAATTTAGAGTGATTTTAATGGATAATTTAATTGGATAATAAATTGTCCGAACTTATGCCCGATCTTCAGGTATAAATAATTGACTAAATATGATCTTATTGATAGAATACAGTCAACATAGACTTACATAACTATGTTCATCAAATGAGGTGAAATAATGTCTAAATCAATAAAATTTATCCGCCATACGATCTATGTAGGAAAGCCAAGCGAACGAACAAGCTGTGTTGTCGGAGATATTAACAATGATGGCACTCCAGAGGTTATAATCGCTGCACGTGAGCCTAAAAGAGAGATATATTGGCTTGGCAGAGCAGGATCAGGACAATGGGAGTATCATTTAATAGACGATACATTTGATAGAGTAGAGGCAGGAGGAGCTTTGGCTGATGTCGATGGCGATGGAAAACTTGAGCTTGTCGCTGGCGGAGATTGGCAAGGAAATATTATCTATTGGTGGGATTCTCCCGATGATCCGACTAAACCTTGGATACGTAGGGAAATTTTCCGTATGCCACAGAATCAGTCACATGATCAGATGATAGCTGATGTTGATGGTGATGGAAGATTGGAGCTTTATTTTTGGAATCAAAGGTCAAAAACAATCTTCTATGCCCCTGTTCCAGACGATCCTACAATTTCTCCATGGCAGGTATATACAGTATGGACAGATGTATTAGAGGAAGGATTTTGCTACGCTGATGTTGATGGTGATGGAAAAAATGAGCTAATTGCAGGCTTGTCATGGTATCGTCCACCAAAAAAGTTTGGCGGAAATTGGGAACGTTATGAATTCGCCAGAGGATATGTCTCTCCGAAATCTGTTGTCGCAGATTTTGATTGCGATGGCAAGCCTGAGATAGTCATCTCCGAAGGCGATGCAAGCCTTAACAATAGGCAATATGGGCGTGTAGTTATGTTCAAGTCAAAAAATGATCCGACTGATATGTGGGAGCCTTATATATTACACGATAAATTACTTGATCCACATTCGCTTCAAACAGCGGATTTTGACGGTGACGGAAACCCCGATCTCTTCGTCGGAGAGATGGGTCTGCCTAACGGAGAGCATCCCCATCCACCTGCACAACGTATATATCTAAGTCGTGGAAACAAAATGGAAGAACATGTCATTGATGAAGGCATAGGGACGCATGAAGCCAAAGTTATTGTCATTGATGGTAAAGTTGGTATTGTTGGAAAGCCCTATCGTAATTTGAGAAGCTCTGCACCAAGAGGACCTGAGGTTGATGGCGTGCATTTATGGCTTCCCGAATGATTTTTGGAGGTTAAAAATGAAAATATGGAAGATCGCATTATTGGTTGAAGATATGGACGAAGCAGAAGATTTATATGTCAACAAATTAGGACTGAAACTCCTTGAAAGGCTTGACCTTGGCGATGCTGGTGAGGCATTATTCCTTGATGCTGGGAATGTCAACCTTGAATTAATTCCCGTAAAAGCATTTGAAGGATCAGGAAGGTTAGCTATCCCGGGTGTGCATCATCTATCTTTTAAGTCCGATGATGTTGAAAAAGACGCAAAAGAACTAAAAGAAAAAGGTATAAAATTTATAAAAGAGCCTTTTGAGGCGTTGCCCGGCATGACATTAGCGTTTTTTGATGGAACTAATGGCGTTAATCTTCAATTGTTTAATTGGAAACGTTAACCTGATCTGTGACTTGTGCTAATGGAATGATGAGATCATAGCACAAGTCCTAAATTTTATCTTATAATTGCTAATTTGCCTATTTTCTCCATTTTTCTTCCTTCAGAATAGACCGTAAACTTATATAAATATACCCCACTCGCTAATTTATTATCGTCTTCATCTCTGCCATTCCAAAATTCCTCGTTATATTTCCATCTTGGCGAATCTTGCTCAATAGTTTTAACCAGTTTTCCCCTCAATGTATATATTTTTATTACCACTTTATCCGCAGGTTGAGTTAAATAATAAGAAAATACAGTTGTATCTGAGAATGGATTAGGGGCATTCATAATATCCATAACTTCCACTTTTTCATTAACGATAAATCTCATTGGGTTAAACTCTGATGGTGTCAAGAATGCTATATTACCGCTAGTATCAACAGCTTTGACTTGAATTAAGTATGTGCCATTCATTAACTGCGTTGGATAGACAATATCAGCCTTTTTTAAGTCATTTGAGTTTGTTAATACATAATCTTTTTTCTCAAGAGGTTTCAATTCTTCATTTTCATTAGACATTAATAGCTCAATTTTAGTTATATCAAGGGCATTGTCATCGCTTATGTTGATATTGAAAACGGGAGATTTGGAGAATACCTCACCATCTTGGATGATCTTTCCGTTTACGGTGGCAGTTATAACGGGAGGCGATAAATCGGGCTTTTCTTCCACCAAAAACATATATTCATAAAAATCGCCATTGTCGCTGTGAGAGATATTGCCATTGAAATCTTTAACCGATATTCTGTACTTATATTTCCCAATATTTAATATCGGCGAATAAAATATAGGAATGTTGTCAAGTTGACTTCTATCTGATAAAACATAGTCCGATTTAGGGACTTCTGTAAATTCTCTATCATTTACGCTGACCATGAATTTAAGACTGCTTATATCTATTCCATTGCTATCAGAAAGCATAAGAGAAATCGTAGGTTTTGGCGGAATTACTGCTCCGCTTTTTGGAATAAGCCCATTTACCCATAGTTCAACATTTGGGCTTATATAGTCGTTATTGTGCATCAAAGCGATTGTCTTCAATTCTTTAATCTTTGCCTTGACTGATCCAGTGAAAAGCGTCTCAAATACAAATTTATCGCCAAATTGGAATGGATATTTTCCTTCATGGACTTCAACTCTGAGACCTATATTTGCAATAAATATCTCCTTACCAACTGTGCCTGTCAACGCGAATCCTTCATCGTCAGGGACAGGATCTCCAAACTGAGAAAGAATTTCAAACCTCTTTGAATCAAGGAAGAATATAGCCCAGCTTCCTGCTTGTTGAGTGATCATTCCCTCCTCTTTACCGATGATAGAGACATGAGCAGTTCCATCACCTTCATTAAAATACAGCATGCTTCTAGCTTTAATAGTTCCATCTACTTCACGGTAGGTATCAAACTTATATACATCGCCATAGGAGAATGGTTTTTCACCATCAGTGATATAGATTTGTATTCCGAGGTCTTGATTTTCAAATGTTTTGTATGTTTCACCATAACCCATTAGAGTTTCGTAATATGAATTGCCTTCTCTACGGAAATAGACCTTGTATCTATAATTGTCTAAGAATAATATTGCCCAATTTCCTATCGGTGTGGAGACCTCATCAACTTTTAAATTGGATAGATTGAAACTGGCATCTGATCTGTTTTCTGTTGTAGGAACTGTCACATAATAATCTCTTTTGAATTCAGCTGATAAACTTGATTCGTCTATCACCAATTCCGATGGAACATATCTCCAAACGCCAAGGTCTTCTTGCCAAGTATATACTCCGAGTTTCTTTGCTTCTTCCTGTGTAGCGATGTTTATCCATTCTTTTTCAGTATAAGTAAGTTGACCTTCTTTCTTATTTCCAAGTCCTTTGGCTTTTTTTGCGATCTCTCTGAGTTTTGCGACATCAAATTTAATAGTGACCTGTGCCTCTTTATTTAATGATTTAGCACCAGAACTAAGTTGTAACTTAAAAGCACTATCATCGCCATTCGTTGACGGTATGGGAGCTGGTTCAAGGTCTTCTTGCTTCCATTCCCCAGTTGGCAAAGCATGCCTACTTATAGACATAACAGCTTCGTCAACAGAGTTCGGGGGTATAATGATCTCTAATGAACCATCAAGGCTTTGAGCATAAGTATCTGAATTTCCTCTACCGACAAGAAACTCGTTTATTTGGAATAACTTTGATCCGATATTATCTGTCTCGTCCGCATCCTCAATCCTTTCAATCGGTTGACTAAGAGGAACAATCACAAAAGGATTAACCCATGCAAATATTAGATGAATTCCAGGAGATAATGGTTCTTTGAGAGTTGTTTCTGCGATAGCTCTTTGTGTTGACAAAAAAGAGCCACTGACATTAACCTTTTCCCATTGATTAGGGTTTACAGTTGAAATTCCGAGAACTTTCGCATCGGAATCAACCGCATCATCTTTGTTCCGATCGGGATTGCCTTCAAAGAATATGACATATACAGGTTTAGTGATTTCCTTACTTCCGTTATTTTCAATAGGAACAGATAGCACCCAAGATTCGCTATTTGTGGAATAAACATAAGAGATGTCTGGTGGAGAGGATGGAGTTGGTCTTGGGATGGTAAGGTTTATCGCTATTGGAACTCTGACGCTTTCATATTCCGTCAATACTTCATTTCCCTCAGTGTCTTGAACCCTTATCCTAAAATCAATCTTAGTGCCGGGTCTGGAAAGCGGTATTTTCTTTGAGAGGACAAACCAGTTTCCTTCTGAGCTTGGAGCACCATCAGGAGCGTTTCCTACTTCCATTTTTGTTTTGTTATCAGCCCATGTCTCTGTATTACGCCATTCGCAATCTACGGATTTGATCCCTGCTAAACCAAGGTCATCGGTAATAGCTGCGTAAACTTGTAGGCTTTCATCATCAATGATCTTGCTGATTATACTTTCCACTACTGGTGTAGATATGCTAAATTTTACTCCACCAATAGCGGATGAGTTCTCATTATAAGCGTATAATCTTATATTAGCCTTTCCGGGTTTTACCGTCCCAAGAATTGATACAGGTATATTTTTAAACTCGCCTTTTGAGACTTTGGCGGTTTCTATTTGAACAGGGACGTCATTATTGTCGTCAGTGTCAAGATTATTAGGATATATAACAGATGCGATTAATTGCCCATTAAAACCTGTGTCAGTCAGCCAATTTTGATTTCCAGTTGCTTTATCTATTTCTAATTTCTTGACATAACCAGATTTCAGCTCAACTTTGCTAGACAGACTGACAGATGTCTTACTGAGTTCGCACTCAATTTTGCGTTCTGGTAAAGCCAATTTCAGTGCTGGATCGCCGAAAATAGTATATTGTTCGGCAGTAGCTGTCCATGCAGGAATGTCAAGTTTTATGAATTCAACCAAAGCCTTATTTACTATTTTGCCAACAATTGGCGGTCTTTCATCAAAGATGATCGGATATAATGTCTTATCAAATATTGCGTTGCCTTGACCATAGGTCAGCCTTGTAGCGCTGAGACAAGCAACCGCTCCCCCTTTGGGCTGTATTAAGAATAGATCAATTAGAGTCTTATTAGCGCCAAGTGGATTATCAAAATAGCCATTTTCACATGTAGTCGTCACAACGAAGGGATAAATCGTATTTTTTAGATTTTTAACATCGTCTCCATCAAAGATGTTTTCATGCGTCCAATAATAAGCTCCGCCATGCCCTGAGAACTCCATAAAAACGACACCATCATTTATATATTTAATTATCTGTTTCCTTGCTAAGTATGGCTCTTTTATTACGCGTAGATAAACTGGCAAGGTCTCATATCCAACAGGGACATAATTTTCTGCAAGGTCTCTTCTAGAATCTTCAAATACTTCGTCTCCGCTTTTGCTTTTCTCGTCATCTGCGACAAGCATTATTTTTGATTGCCATGGACCTGGCACAGATTTCGTCTCATATTCTATAGTTTTGTCAACTACTATATCTGCTTCTTCTTGAGAGTCTATCGGGATTCTGCCTAAAATCATATCAGGTATAATATCATCACCACTAACGGTAACAAATCTGTTGTCCAAAGCAGTTTCACCATAAGGCATACTTGGCGCGTGATATGTTGGAACATATATCCTTGGATATACAGGATATTTTTTGTAATATTCGTCATAAACATATTTATAATCCCAATGAGCATCGCCCATAAGTAGAACATAAGTCGGCATTATTTCCCAATTAAAATATGCATAACGGAGAAAACGTTTTATCGCCCGAGGGTCAAATATGCCATAGCTAAACTCATCATATATGTCATCAACATCAACAACGAGAACATTCAGTCCTTGTTTTCGTCTAAAATCAGCAAGTCTTTGTGTGCTTTTCATAAAGTCCCTATGGGTTATCATTATATAATCTATATGATTAGCAGGATTATGCAATGTTGATGGTTCATCTTTGATAATAGATTTTGGCTGTAAGATTGCTGATGTAGTCGTCACGTAATATCTGGTAGGTTGGGTTACGTTATCTTCAAATAAAACAGTGTAAGTTCCATCTTCTGCCTTTTTAACCTCGGGATTTATGATCTTTGCTATTGCACCAAGTTTATCTATCTGAAAAACCTCAATTTCTGGTTTAGTCATCTTCGTTATTGTAAAAAGAGCATTTCTTGTCACGGAAGGGATCGTTTCGGTAGAAAATTCAAGTTTATCATCTTTCGCTACGAATTCACGCCAATATTCAACTTCATACCAATTAAGATAAAGGTCCCACTTGGGGTCTGTATCATCGCGCGTGTCATTATTGTCTTCGCATTCAAGGATAAGCCAATTTGATCTGTGAACATCTCCTTGACGTATGACTGATTCGCTTATATATTCATTAGGTCCTTCCCATATTGCGGTATCCAATAAACTGCCATTTAGAAATATTTTCATAATGTGTTTTGACGCACCTTTGGCAAAAGTTATGCCCTGAAAACAGACCCTTAGTATTAGATAATTAGAGTATAGATTTGGCGCTCTATAAGGTAATGGAATTTCAATCGGATCGGTTTTATTATATTTCGGGTCTTGCCCTCTAAATGGTCGCCAGAAAAAGTGATCAACAGATTCAGATGTTACCTTTTTTAGCGGATCATAATTATTATTGACCTCAAATCTTTCTGTCGTCTTGAAAGCTGTTGGAGATGTAATCGCTAATTGTGGTTTTCCATCTTTTACTGTCATCATCCATGACTTTATATTTGGATTTTCCTTAGTTGCCCAACTCAGCCAATATACATTTTCATCAGTGTAAACACTGTTATTTTTTGTCCCATAGAATTCTATATAATCCTCAGGATCAAACTTCCCATCAACATAGCCTTCTACGTATATTGGAACTTGTTTACCGCTTGTTTTTAACTCAATCTTTCTCGGATCAATTGTGCTTGGGTCTATACCTGCCCTTAATAAATAGTTGTAATCCATCTTATATATGCCGTTCTTATCAACGACAATCTTATATGATAGCCCCTGAGTAGATGGTGACATGCTTGGTGCGAGTTTGATCTCCTGAGTATCAGATATGTTACTGCCTCTTGGAATACGCCATGCTTTCGCCTGTTCGTAGTTAAGCAGAGTTTCTCTGTATATATCCTCATAAATATGATCTGAATCGGTTATTGCAAGTTTAGACTTGGCTGAATTCCCAAAATTGACACTAATTTTAAGGCTTTTATAAACTCTTATTTGGTCGTTAGACGCATTATAATGCACTGGATAGATAGCCAAACGTGCAACTCTCTGCTGTCTTAAATAGCCTGATACAGAAATTTTAACTATGTCACTTGGATAAAATCCGCTTTTAGATGTTAAATTTTTAACTTCTGCTTCTGAGTCAAGATCATTGACAGTAGGCAACTTATATCCATTCAATAGATTTGTCGTTGAATCTAAGACTGAAACTGTCGGATCAGAAGAATCAGGAATGCCAAGCATAACAGAATAAAATGGGACTTGTGGTTTGCCAACCTCTAATGTATATGAAGAACCTTCAAAAGATATAGTAGTAAAGTTTTTTCCGTCAATGGATTTTGTCCCAAATATTAGATCAGGCAAGGTGAATTGAAGTGTTAAACCATTATTTGATTCGTCAACTATTCTAATGTTTTCGGCATAACAAGGAATGATATTAAAAAAGATAGATATTAAAAGGGAAAGATAAAAAATTGAAGGTTTTAGCATTGATATTTTGTTTTTTAAGCCATTAGTTGTTAATGTCATTGTAAAAACAGGAGTCAATTAAGTCAAAATTTAATTTGTTTGACTAGTGGGTTCAATTTTTTCTTCTGATACAATTTCATATAACGTGTATGCTTGATTTGCGTTTACATTACCTTTCGGGATCGTCAATATTCGGCAGGTAAGTATTGTTGATTTTAGATTTAAACGCAGAATATCCCCTTCATGCACTTCTTTACCCGCTTTGGCTACATAACCGTTTACCTTAACACGTCCATCATCACAGATAGCTTTTGCAATTGTCCTACGTTTAACTATTCTACTGATCTTTATAAATTGGTCAAGACGCATGATGATAGACTTCAAAAATCAGACATATATTCAGTATCCAGTATCTACTTTACTGTTTAAGTGCCAGTTCTAGGACTTTATCCATATTATCAACGAGGTAGAACGATAGCTTTTTCTTTATTTCTGGCGGAATTTCGCTTAAATCTTTCTCATTATCTTTTGGTATGATGATATTAGTAATTTCGGCTCGTAATGCGGCGAGGATTTTTTCTTTTAATCCACCGATTGGCAGAACTCGCCCTCTAAGCGTTATCTCACCAGTCATCGCTATATCTTTTCTAACAGGTCTGCCTGTTAAAGCAGAGACCATCGCGGTTGCAACAGTGATTCCTGCGGAAGGACCGTCTTTTGGGACAGCTCCTTCTGGGATATGGACATGGATGTCATGCTTCGCATAGAAATCCTTTGGGACACTTATAAGAGGCATTTGTTCTGTTTTTGATCTGATATAGCTTAAAGCTGCTTTTGCAGATTCTTGCATTATATCACCGAGTTTTCCTGTCAGCATAAGGTTTCCGTTGCCGTCCATAGTAGTAACTTCTATTGACAACACGTCCCCGCCCATTTCGGTATATGCCAATCCCGTTGCTACTCCTACTTGATCCTCTGTTTCTGCCTTTCCATGATTATATTTTGGAATACCTAAATATTCGCTTATGTTTCGTTCTGTTATATTAGTTCGCTTTACTGGCAAGTCTGAATTTGCTTTAACAACTTTCCTCGCTACTTTTCGGCATATATTAGCTATCTCTCGTTCAAGATTTCGCACCCCTGCTTCTCGTGTATATTTATTTATTATGCTCAGAATAGCCGATTTTGAGATATTTAACGATTCTGGCGTTAACCCATTTGCTTTGAGTTGCTTAGGAATAAGGAAAAGCTCCGCTATCTTTTGTTTTTCGTATTCGGTGTATCCCGGTAGCTCGAGTATTTCCATGCGGTCGCGTAATGGAGGAGGTATAGCATGTAAGTAGTTTGCGGTAGTTATAAAAAGGACTTCTGATAGGTCAAAATCAACGTCAAGATAATGGTCATTAAATGTGTTATTTTGTTCGGGGTCAAGAACTTCAAGAAGGGCAGCGGAAGGGTCTCCGCGAAAATCCATGCTCATCTTATCAACTTCATCAAGTAAGAATAACGGATTACGTGATTTTGCCTTTTTTATACCTTGAATTATCCTTCCGGGCATAGAACCTATATAAGTGCGTCTATGTCCTCTAATTTCTGCTTCATCTCTAACTCCGCCAAGAGACATGCGGACAAAGTTTCTTCCTGTTGCTCTTGCTATTGATTTTGCCAACGATGTCTTACCGACGCCCGGTGGTCCTACGAAACAAAGTATCGGTCCTTTTATCTTTTTGACAAGTTTTAAGACAGCAAGATATTCAAGAATGCGTTCCTTAGGTTTTTCCAGACCATAATGATCTTCGTCTAATATCCTTTCTGCTTCATTTATATCTATCGTTGTGTCAGTAGTTATTGACCATGGCATTGAGACAAGCCAATCAATATAATTTTTTATAACGCTTGCTTCCGCAGACATTATCGGCATCTGTTCAAGACGTTCAAGCTCTCTGAGAGCCTTTTCTTCTGCCTCTTTTGACATCTTAGCGTCTTTTATCTTTTTCCTCAACTCATCTATATCTGCGGTGCCTTGTGCATCACGTCCTAATTCCTTTTGAATAGCTTTTAGCTTCTCATTGAGATAATATTCTTTCTGTTGCTTGGTAAATTGTTCTTGTATCCTGCCGTCAATATCTTTTTCTATATTAAATATCTGAATTTGGAATTTAAGCACCTCAATAACTTTCCGCAATCTATCCTTAATGTCAATCATATTTAGTATTTCTTGCTGTATGCGAAAATCTACGATCGGTGAAGCCATTGGCGGTGAAAAACTGCGTGCTACTGCATCAGCAAGAAGTGCAGGATCGTCTTGAGAAGCTATATCCTCTATTTCGCTTAAAACTTCGGGAGGGAGTTTCTTAGTTGTATTAATAAAATCTCTTAAAGATGATAAAAGATTGTTTATAAGTGCTTGAACTTCCGCATCTCTCTCAACTTTTTCTGTGTCTAAATCCACTAATGCTCTTGAGAACTCGCCATCTCGGAAGATCTGTAATATTTTTGCTCTGACAATACCTGTAACGAATACTTTTAGGCTTCCATCCTTTGGATCAAGCCATTGTGGAATCCTTCCCAGAGTGCCAACGCTATATAGATCATCTATTCCGGGATTATCCACTGCATTCTTCATTGTGATCAAAATTATTTCGCTATCGTGTTCAATGGCAAATTTTAGGGCTTTTACAGACCTCTCTCTGACAACATGGAGAGGATGTGTCATATTTGGAAATATAACTTTTTCTGGAAGAGGTAAGATGGGAAGTATAACCTGCTTGGATTTAATTATTCGTTCTATTGAATTTTTATTCCTCATCATAGCTAAATACTTCCTATCAGTAAGATAAGTTAATGGTTAAAATTTAAAGTAAAAATTTCTTGTGACATTTGAATTTTTAACTTTTTCTATGCAGCGTTATCGTAAATTAAAATTGGTTGCTCTTGTTTATTTATGACCTTATCGGTGATAACACATTTAGTTACGCCATTTTTAGATGGCAATTCATACATAATATCCAGCATAACATCCTCAACGACAGCCCTCAGCCCCCTTGCGCCAGTATCCCTTTTGATAGCTTTATCAACTATTGCAGACAAAGCCTGTTCAGTAAATTCAAGCTTAACATTTTCCATTTCAAGAAACTTAGAATATTGCTTAGTTATCGCATTCTTTGGCTCAGTAAGTATGCTTATAAGTGCATTTCTGTCTAATTGATCTAATGTAGCAATAACGGGCAAACGTCCAACGAATTCAGGGATAAAGCCATATTTTAATAGGTCTTCTGGTTGAACCTCGGAGAGTATTTCACCTATTTTCTTTTCATTCTTGCGTTGAATATCGGCACCAAATCCCATACCTTGTTTGCCTATACGTTGTCCAATTATATTCTCTAATCCAACAAAAGTCCCGCCACAGATAAAAAGTATGTTAGTAGTATCAACAGGTATAAATTCCTGTTGAGGATGCTTTCGCCCACCTTGTGGGGGAACATTGGCTATTGTCCCTTCTAAAATTTTCAATAAAGCCTGCTGAACACCTTCACCAGAGACATCTCTTGTTATTGATGGATTTTCGCTTTTGCGTGCAATTTTATCAATTTCGTCTATATAAATTATGCCTTTTTCCGCCTTTGCTACGTTATAATTAGCTGATTGAATGAGTTTTAGTATTATATTCTCAACATCTTCACCAACATATCCTGCCTCTGTTAGCGTTGTAGCATCTACTACTGTAAATGGGACATGCAAAAGTTTTGAAAGTGTCCTAGCAAGTAGTGTTTTTCCTGTGCCTGTGGGTCCGATTAGGAGAATATTGCTCTTTTCTATCTCTACATCGTCATTTTTTTGTCCAAGTATTATACGTTTATAATGGTTATAAACAGCTACTGCAAGAGTTTTTTTCGCTTTTTCTTGACCAATAACATATTCATCAAGAGATTTTTTAATATCCATCGGGAGAGGAAGTTTAATATCAAGATCAACTTGACGTGATTCTAATATCCTCTCCTTACACGCTTCTACACAGTCATTGCATATACAAACGTCTGGGTCTTGCCCTGTTATCAGAAGTTGAACTTCGTTTTGGCTACGACCACAAAATGAACAGTGAAAAAATTCCTCATCATTAGATTTATATCGCATCTTTTCCTCATTACTAAATTATTATAATTATTTTTATTTACTTTTATTTTTACAATATTTACTTTGTTCTGCTTTCTACTATTTGATCTATAAGCCCATATTCTTTTGCCTGTTCGGCGGTCATATAAAAATCTCGCTCAGTATCAGCTTCAATTTTTTCTATTGGTTGTCCAGTATGTTTAGAGAGAATGTTATTTATCTCTTTTCTGATCCTGACGATCTCATCTGCACGAATTCTAATGTCGGTTGCCTGTCCATAAACTCCTCCCATAGGTTGATGGATCAACATGGACGAGTGTGGCAAGGCATAACGTTTTCCGCGAGTTCCTCCAGCTAATAAAACAGCAGCAATACTAGCAGACATTCCCATACACCATGTAGAAACGTCAGGTCGTATAAATTGCATTGTATCATAGATAGCTAAACCAGAAGAGACCACTCCACCAGGGCTATTAATATAGATGCTTATATCTGCATCAGGGTCTTCTTGTTCAAGATGCAATAATTGTGCTATAACCGAATTCGCTAAATTATCCTCTATTTCAGAACCGATAATAATTATTCTATTTTTCAAAAGCCTTGAATATATATCATAAGCACGCTCTCCGCGCGCGGTAGTTTCAATAACCATAGGGATCAAACCCATAGCCTATCCCTCCTAAACTGTTTAGATTAATGATTAGACAATTAAGCCTTTTTTAACAGAAGCCTTTTCAATTAAGAAGTTAAACACTTTTTCCATTAGCATATTACCCTTCAATTCGTTAATACGATTTGTAGCTTCAAGTTGACTTTTATATTTTTGGGGGTCTTTGCCTCTACTGATTGCCATTCGTTGTATTTCTATTTCAATCTCTTCATCATCTACGGTTATATCCTCTCGCTCAATTATCTCATTGATTATCCATTCTCTCTTAATCATTTTTGCAGAAAAATCTCTGAGATCGTTGATTTCTTTCTCGGTAAGTGCATGTTCTCTAGAACCTTCAGTTAATTTTTTAACTCTTGATTCAATTAAAGACTCTGGAACGTCAATTTGAATTTTCTCCATCAATTGATTCATTAGCTCAGCCTCTTGATTTTCCCTTTTTTCTCTCCTTCTGGTTTCTACCAATTCGTTCCATGTTTTAGCTGTAAATTGCTCAAGATTTTCTGACCCTCTTTCTTTGGCGAAATCATCGTTAAGCTCTGGAAGCTGTTTTTTATAAATACCCTTCAACTCTATATGGAAACTTACTTCTTTTCCAGCAAGTTCAGGATCAGAGAAATCCTCCGGCAATGTAAAAGTAATGTCTTTTTCTTCACCCGGTTTCATACCGATTAATGCCTGATGTATCTCCTTAAATTTAATATCCTCATCTGCTTTGCCTATATCAATTGATATATCGCTTTGAGAATATTTAGTTTTATCTTCGTAGGTAATTCTATAATTAAAAACTGCACTATCGCCCTCTTGTGCTGGACGGTCTTCTATAGGCTCATAGATTGCGGATTGCTCTCTAAGCGATTCTATATATTCTTTAACATCATCCTCAGTAACATTAACGTCGCCCTTATCTATTTCCAATAGCGAATAATCTGGAATTTCTATAGGTGGTTTTACATCAACGCTGATCTCAAATATAAGCGGTTCGTTTTCTTTTGCCAAAAGCTCGTCAGGCTGAACGAATGTAGTGCCATTATTTTTGCTGATAATATATCTTTTTCGTCCATCAATAAGCATCCACTTTTTGCCTGCGGTAGTAACTGATACAACTGCTTTATCTGAAATTGTTATGTTATTTTTCTGGAATTCTTGTTTGAGTATTTCGGGAATTTCCTCTTTATCTAACTCATCTTGCAATTCTGCATCGGTGCTAAAAATTGATTGCTCTATTGGTGGATAAATATCGGGAGACCCCACAATATCTAAATTTGAGTCTTCAATAGCCTTTTCATAAGCAGGAGGAACAAGTTTTTCTATAACCTCACTTCTTATATATTCTCCGAATCGTAACCGAAGTATATTTTTAGGTGCTCTGCCTTTTCTAAATCCGGGAACATCTATGTTTTTTCGGACTTCTTCATAAGCCTTCTCAAACTCAGCATTTACGTCCTCTGGTGGAATTTCTATTCTGATTATCTTCTTTCCTAAGCCTGCATCTTGAATATCAACTTTCAATTGGATACCTCCCGATCTTTTGTCATTTTGAATAATTTTAACATATCATCTGAAAATATAAAGGTTTGCTTTTCCTATTTTAGGAGATATTTTTAGTCACTACAATAACTAAAATTTTGTCTAAGTTATCTATTTACCTTGTGTTACCGAGATGGTGGGCGTGGAGGGAGTTGAACCCACACGAGCGTTAACTCAACAGATCCTAAGTCTGCCTTGTCTACCAGTTCCAACACACGCCCATATACAAAACGCCCATATACAAAAAATGATCAGTAGACAGTGAACAGTAATCAGTTAATATTCCCAAATGGTCATCACTGATCACTTATCACTGATTACTGATCACCAAAAATGGTGAGCTGTGGAGGAATCGAACCTCCAACCTACTGATTAAGAGTCAGTTGCTCTGCCGGTTGAGCTAACAGCCCATATTATAAAATTGCACAATAAAATTACTCATACGCCCAGAAGGTCTCGAACCTTCGGCCTACGGATTCGAAGTCCGTCGCTCTATCCAACTGAGCTATGGGCGCGCATCTCTTTAATAATTTGTTAATAATTTTAATAATAATTGGGGTGAGTGAGGGGTCTCGAACCCCCAGCATCCAGATCCACAGTCTGGCGCTCTACCGTTGAGCTACACTCACCTCAAAAAATTATAAGATTTCAAAATAATAGATCTGATGCTAACTGAAATCTTAATTATCTTTCTAAATATAGCACCCCCGGCGGGATTCGAACCCACGTGGAACGGATTAGAAGTCCGCTGCCTATCCATTAGGCTACGGGGGCATAATTAAATATCTATTAAATCTATTTATTAAATCGGGGCGAGAGGATTCGAACCTCCGACTTCATGCTCCCAAAGCATGCGCGCTAGCCGGACTGCGCTACGCCCCGTAATGCTTTAAATAAGCATATCATAATTTTTATTAGATTTCAAGTGCAAAAAAGCCCTGAGAGACTGTATTAATTTAGTAGGCAACAAAAAAGCCATCTGTTATAATATAATCTCTTGATATATCTTAAATTGATAAAGTAAAAGATGGCTAAAAAGTTTATAAAACAAAATAAAAACATAAAATATTATCTTCCATGTGTTTTTATGAGATGTAAAAAACTGACGATGGAGTGTAATTCAAATTTTAGGCAAAGATCAGAAGAATGCAATTCAAAGTCAAGGCAAGGATAATTTAGATATTTAAACCCAAAAAAAACCCGGAAAAAAGCACCTAAAAAAAACAAAAA
>Ga0078972_1010337_pt1 | contig 17517 bp, 21 predicted proteins | sample YelNatPaOPGAMG01_FD_67568 | JGI IMG/M metagenome (GOLD analysis project Ga0078972, IMG submission 67568) | Hot spring thermophilic microbial communities from Obsidian Pool, Yellowstone National Park, USA - OP-RAMG-01 (SPADES assembly) (version 2) | ecosystem: Environmental > Aquatic > Thermal... | reverse complement strand
TCAAAGAAAAGATATTCATAGAAAATACAAATTTCCTTGATAGACTGGCAACGGAATGGAACAGCATCAACTATAACTTACTAAATGAATACGGGCAAAAGAATTACGAAACCTCTTTTGTCAATATCCTTGCTGAAGAAATACATAAAAAACTGCCGAATTACAAGATCTTCCCTTTTTTCGGGTTGAGTGCATTACCTCCTTTTTCGCGAAAGCAACAAGTAGAAAACGTGCTGAATAAACCGCTAGTAGATATTAGAAAAGAACTGTGTGGAGATTACTGGAATACGGAATGCCATCGTGAACAGTGTTTCGATGGAAAATTTAACAGCACCGAGGTCGATGGAATTATAATACGAGGCAATGATTTTTGTCTCTTAGAATATGAAGAAACAAGGAAGAGTCTATGTAACAATTTCATGAAATTTTACCGTTTGCAGCAACTTCTCGAAAAACCCTTTGAAAGCCTATTTGTAACAAGAGTATCCACCAAAGAAGATGAGGGATCCACAACATTTGAACGCTTCAACAAATACATAGATAATATAAAACCAATACTCGACAAACTACTTCAAAACTGGATGATAGTAGAAATAGTTGATTTACACTCAGTTAAAAAGAAACACTTTCACTTTAGACCATAGGATAAAGCTAAACCAAAACCCCAGCTCCATTAAACCTTTTAAGTCCAACCCAATAAACCTAAATATGATTTGTATGAGCAAATGCCCAAACTGTAAAAAAGAAAACCCTAAACCAGCCAAAACATGGAAATACGGCATTTTCACAGTTCAAGCCTACACATGCAGCAACTGCAAAACAGAATACCGCGACTACCTAGACAAAACAGGGAAACATGCCTTCACGCTAAAACTCCAAAAAGGCAAAGGCTACATAAAAGCATAATATGAAATGTCACATTACTTGCTGAGCTATCCCAAATCTGCAAAAGTGAATAATTAGAAAAGGAAGTTGCAAAGTTAAGTGATACTTTTACTGAGCCATCTACGCAAGGGAGCTAAACCATAAGTAATTGTGAAAACTCCAATAAACCATAAAATTAGTATAAAACTGCAACCTGCCGGGTCAATACTTATGAAACGTTGCCACGAGTAAGGTCCAGCCGGAACCCAAACAACGGAAAAACCACTCAACAGTAGATACAGCACAAAAATAAGAATAGACCATCCGATGGCTTCGAGGGCTATGAATTCCGCCCTTGAAAGCGATTTAACCCAACGGAATGTTATTCCAACAGACAGCAATACTGTTGCGCACATCATAATTGCCAATCCAATAGGTGAGTATGGGTAGCCTGTCATTCCGGGAATATACTCTGAGTATTCATAAGTATACGCGTCTACTGGATTCAGATTGACAAGAAACCATCCAACCAGGAGAAGAATAGGAGAAACTATCAGCATAAAGTCTGTTTTCAACACTGTAAAAACCTTCCCTTCTTGTTTCTGCAATTTTACTTCGCTAACACCTTCGCGTTTTTCCAGTTTTGCCACAGCGTCAAGATATTCATTAACATTTATCTTCTCTTCTTTAAGAAGCCGTTCTAACTCTTTCTTCTTAAACTCTAATTCTTCTGTAGATGTCACGGACTGCACTCTCATAACCCATGTGAAAGATCGGATAATATAACGTTTGCTTACTAATGCTTACGATTACAGATAAGTCCTAAACATTGGACAGCTTATACGCTGTCTACAGGATTAAAATGGTAAAAGTCAAACTAACTGTCAGCATCCTACCAGAACTCATAAGATGGATAGACGAACAAGTAGAAAAAGGATATTTTGCAGACAGAAGCCAAGCCGTCCAATACGCCATAATAAAAATAAAATAATTGATGGAGAAGGTGAAATCAAGTTCTGAAGGCAAACGTATATTTTAATTTTCAAAATTCCTTTGCACTGGTATTATTAGTAGGGTTGAAAATTAAATAGGTATGCTCTTTAATGTAAGAAGTATGGGGGAGATTCATGCCGTGGGGAAGAACATGGAGTGAGGAATTAGTTGCTGAATGGCTTGAGCTTGAGGGTTTTCTCGTAACCATAGGCTTAAAGGTTGGAACAGGAAAAGGCGGGGGACGAAAGGAGGCTGATGTTGTAGGTGCAAGAATTAGGAATTCAAATCTTGAGATAATGCATGTAGAAATAGGAGCATTATATGAGAGCAGTGGAAACATTGTTAAAATAGTAACTCAGAAATTTGATTCGAGCAGAGTGGATGTTGTTAAAAATTATTTCTTACAGTTGCTTGGTTTTAAAGGACATCAGATTAAATACAACAAACTTTATGTTTTGACTACTTCTCGAAAAGACAAAAAGAGCATAAACAACATGCTTGCTCCTAATGGTGTTAAGTTTTGGGACATAGATGACTTAATCGAAAAGATTAAGCAAAGCATAGATGCTTGGGTGCAAGTTCACAAAACTCCACAAAATCCCTTTCCTGCGTTACCAGAGAGCTACTGGATGCTGCAGCTATTTAGAGTTCTTATCGCTGAGCGATAGCAGATTTAAGTTTGGAATAAAACAATAATCAGATGGTCCTAAACCGCCAATTCATTCGCTGTCATGTAGTATGATATTGGGTGTCGTTGAAATAGCATATTGCTTCATATCCGGAAAGTGAGAGAAAGTCCCCGATTAAAGTGCTCCATCCGTTTTGTTGCGGTTCAATATTGTACCATCCCAAAACGCCCAAGTTTATTTTTACCCATGCATGATATTCGTTGTTACTGTTCTTACCCAGAACTACATAAACATCATTGGGAGACCATCCATCAGCTCGTAAAAGCGAACACAAAAGAATTGCATAATCTTCACAATCACCAGTTCTTAGCTGCAGCGTCTCTTTTGGCAATTGCCAATATTCGCTCACTCCATGAACATTTGAATCATATTGATATGTAATGCTATTTCCCACCCAATCCCTTAACGCCACCCAATTGGGAACCAGAGGAAACTTGTCGCTTAAAATCTGGTTTTTAGTTTGAACAACGTTAACTTCATTTGGAGTTATAAACAGCTTGCATAAATCAGAGTTAAAATGACGTGGCAATGTAGCATAAATTGTAAGTTCAGCGGAATCGGATGACTCCATGCATGAAGCATACAAGTCAATTGTTTTCGAGTTGTCATAGAGCACCATAAGACTGAACGAATTTGCGTATCCTTCATAAGGTCTCAACAATGAAACTGTCTGCTCGGAATAAGTCCCTCCATCAACTTTCAAAACAACCGTCACACTTTCCGCATCACCATTCCCAGCATTTCTCACACCATACGTCAAATTTGTAACATAAATTGGCAAATCTGAACCAGAATCTCTCGTCCAATAACCATTTAATTCATACAAATAAGCAGAAAGGACTGGTGCTAAAACCAGCTGAGGCGGATTCTGACTCTGCTCCTCCGGAGTTGAGGAATACTCTCCACGTTCCCTTTGACTAATTATTAAAAAGCCAACAGCGAAAGCTCCAATAAGAACAACAGCGATCAATAGAGCGATGAATGATTTGCGGGACATTCTCTTCATAATAAATATTCCATCAAAAGCTTTTAACATTTTGTTGTGAAGTAGCGGTTACGACATACTTCTTTTTGCTATCACGCATATTTAGACAAACTTTAAAGGAATATGCAAAAGTAGCTGCATCTGTGGCTTCTTCTCATGATGTCGATGTAGAGCGGTTAAAACGATTACGAAACGTACTATTTGTGTTTAAGCTAGATAAAGAGAGGCTTATTAATGAATGCCAAAGGAGAAGCAAATAGCTGTTAAAAAGGTGTAGCAACCTCTGCTTCAAAACGAAATTTTAAAAGAACTACACAGTAAAACCCTATCGAAGAGGAAAATATTAACTATATTTGAGTGACTGAATATAATTGAAAATTGGGAAGAGAGAAAATTGATGGATGATCTAAAAGTCTTGCTTAAGGTTCTTCCTTCTACTGTGGAGTGGCGGAAAGTTGAGCGGGGAATTGCTGTGAGACCGGTTAACACGCCTGAGGTAGAGAGTGTTGTTGAAATGCCTGCTGATGTTAGGGATAGGGTTTGTGAGTGGCTTCAAAATCCTAGGGTAGTCTCGGATAAGGAGTGGATGGAGTTGAGGAAGCCGATTTTATTGGTTATGTTTGAAATTGCAAAAGTTATTTGGCAATATGGTTCTCTTTTACAGCGTGAAGTTTTTAGAAAAAAGCTTGAGGAATTATCGAAGTCTCGCTGAAGATTAGAGGATAATAATATCATTTATGTTCTTACAAAACGAGAAAGTGTCCTTCGTAGGAGATAAAGAAGCCTTGTATGGCAGTTTAGCTCATCTTTTCTGATAGTTAAGTTACACTCTAGGCTATACCTAGTCTTATAGTTATGGCTTTCAAGATAAGCTGTTGCGCGCATCTTTCTTCAGATAGCTGTAGCAACCGCTACCGAGTATCCTATAGACACTTAATAATGCAATAGGGTATGCCCAGCTAAAAGGAACATAAAGGGCAGGTGCCGTCTAAGGGTTCCCCGTCAATAACTTTCCAAATAATCTCCTTTATTCGCACATCAAGCTTATCCATGATTTCAAGTTTTTCTTCTTCAAGTGTGCTTAGTTTTTCCAATTTTACATTTGTAGGACGATGTTCCACTGGTCTCCCAGTGATGGTCTCCGTCTCATCCAAAATTTCGGTCCACATTTCAGTCAGAACGTTGTTTATTTTGTTCATAACATATCTAAATCGCTTGTAAATTTTAAAAACATCTGGATACCCAGATTCAAGATGCGCAAGAGCATAATCTAAAAGTTCTGGCTCCATATATAGTCCAAGCTTTTCCTTTTGTTCTTCTGTAAGTATGTTGCTCAGAGGAGGGATCTGAGGTACAGAACAGTAGATAGCAAGAAGACCATTTAAGACCCTTTTACTGTGATTTAGGCAAAATTGATTTTCCTCAGCAGAGATTTTCCTTGATTCGCTAGGTGTTTTAATTGGTTCAAGAATTTCTGCGGGGGTGCCATCATCTTTAACCAGCACGGACGAGAGCTTCACTCTTTCCAAAATTTTTTCGTACGCCTTATCTTCTGGATAGGTTATGCCCAACTTGCCATGTGTAGTTATCTGAACTGGGACTCTAAGAAAATCCTTAAAATAAAATGTCAGTCTTCCTTTCCACTCATCAACGCCTGTAACCTCTCGTGACTCTCGAAGTTTTCTGTGCGTGGCATCGTAATCCAAATTGGTTTTAAACCACACCTGCTTTTTCATGGGGCTCGCCGAAAAATAGGGGGGTATATAGCCCCCCTTTCTGTTTTATTGTGAAAAACAATGTCAAACCTAATAAAGGTTGTTGGTGTCCGCATAACCGAAGATGCCTACACGAAACTTAAAACCATAGCTGACGCCCGCGGTGAAGATATTAGTGATTTCATCCGCCGAGCAATACTTAAAGAATTTGCTGCCCTAAACTTTCTATCAGAATTCGAAAGCAAAGCCTTAGGCGTAAATCTCAAGTTAAATCCATGGAATGAAGTATGCGCCACCTACAACGATTTGACTATCGACGAAAACAACTTGATACTCACCCTAACCACAACACCTAAACACATGAAACTAACCTTCCCAAAGGATTCACCAGAAGCTAACATAATAACTAAAACCTTACAAAATATACCAAAAGGCACAAAAATAGCTTTATTAGCAACAGACATTCCAGAAAAGCCTCTACTCGTAAGAATATTCAACAACTATCCATGCAAGAACACGCTAAAAAATATACCGAAAAATAACCATGAAAAGCCCCAAAAATTAACAGAAGAAACGCAATCCAAAAATGACCCGAAATTTGAACGAAAAAAACAAGTCCCGCAAATTTACCCCGACCGTGGGAGGTCGGGGTCATTAATTGGGGCTTTTAGCTTGTTTGGGGCTTTTGTGTTAAAATTAGGGATTTTTTAGCTTGTGGGGGTTTTGTGTTAAAATTCGGGTTCTAGGTGTTTTTAATGTTGAACCAAGTAAGACTTGACGAGTTTCTCGGTAAGAATCGGTCAAAAAATAAAGCGTGCGTCTTGCCAATTGATGCAAGACAACGTGAGCTCGTTGATTTTGGTATTTCTTGCCGATATTGTGGGGCACGTGGGGAGGAGTGGATTATCAAACGAGGGGTCCGTCATAACACGAAAAAGGGTGATGCTCAGCGGTGGTACTGCAAAAGATGCGGGCGTAGGTTCTCTCCTAAACGCTTTGGTAATTATCCCACGTGGGTCATCAGCGCTACCTTAAGTTTGTTGTTAAAAGGCTTGAATCCAAGCCAAGTGGCGAACGAGTTACGTTTGGAGGCTAAGCGTCATGACAACAAAAATCTTAAAATCTCTCGCCAAACAGTTTGTAATATTGCGGAAAGATTCGTTAGAGCAGTTCTCGATTATGAAGAAAGGAAAAAGGTTGATTGCGTTTTCCGCGAGTGGCAAATAGACGATTCTCCTCAACATTACAGTCAACAATTAGACCGTCAATTGGCTAAGACTAAGAAGCACGACTATGATTTTTGGTGGTTGACTAATATCATTGATACTGAGAGCTTTTACTGGGCTGTAACCATCGCTTCTGATAAACGTGATGCGGATGCCTCCGAAAAAGCCGTTAGAACCGCTATTAAACGATTAAAAGGGGTTCCAGACATATGGAGATGTGACGGATTAGAAAGCCATATTGCAGGTATTAAGAGAGTTCTGCTGAACGCCGTTATTTTCTCAAAGACAAAGACCGAGGATTTCGGGCACATCAATCTAATTGAGGGGGTTGTTCACAGCTTCCTGCGCAGTAAAGGCGTTAAAAAGCGTAAGAAATTTCGCTCTTTAAAGTTCCTCCAAATTTTAGCTGATCTCACTCGGATTTTTCATAATTTCTTAAGATCATTTGACTCGCTAGGGGGGTTAACTCCTGCAGCGAAAATTGGAATGGCTCCCATTTTTAGAAGTTGGGAGGAGCTCCTTGAATATATTGCGTGGCATTAAAAAGATTAAATATTGCTTTGGTAAAATTCATTTAGGAAGATGCTTGCTAGCTTTACTTTTTAAACCATTATTTCGGTATGCAACCCTAGGTACAAAAAGTTGGGACAGTTATGCATTATGTTCGTTGGCTCTCAAAATGAGATTTAACCAACTCTCTTTTTGCGTTGTCAATCCCGCAGCTTGTGCGGGTGTCTTTCCATTAAGGGCTTTATGACTTTTTATGAAGTTGTAGTATGTTTCAAAGCCTTTCATGAATGTATCAGCAGTTTCCCTGTTCTGAAGGTTGTACATAGTCTTAACCCTGTTTTTTAATACGCCATGAAATCTTTCCATTTTGTTGTTAAAGCCTACCGTTAATGGACCTTTAACGTGGATTATATTCCGCTTGTCTTTATTTGTTTGAAACTCTTTTTCTATCGCTATTCGGTATGAATCTAAGCCGTCAGAAACAAGCTCTGAAGGAGTGTTTTCAGCTGCGTTTAACCCTTTCTGAATTAGCCTTTCGGCTTCCTCAGCTCCACGTTTGCTACTCACTTGCAAAGCTAAGAGGAACCTAGTTTCGCTGTCTAAAAGTCCCCATATTACCATATGTCGTCCAGATACCCTGACTAGGGTGTCGTCCATGTGCCATCTATCCGATGAGTTCACCTTAAGCCTAGCGACGTACTTATTTACTAATTGGACGTACTTTTTAATCCAGTTGTATACTGTTCCATGGCTAACTTTGACGCCATGAGTTAACTCTAAGTGTTCGGCTAATTGTCGTAGGCTTATGCCCCTAAAGTATAGGTCTAAAGCTGAGACTATGGCTGCGGCTTTGTTCTTCATACCTTTAAAGGCTGTTTGACTCACAAATTTTGTTCCACAATTTTTACAAAAGTATCTTTGAACTGGACCACTCTTATTATACCTTAAACCACGTTTAACGACAAAATCGCTGGATGCACATTTTGGACAATTAGGTTGTTCTTGAATATGTTTTGCTTCAGATGTTAGATTCTGGAGGAGTGTGTAGTAGCGGACCGCGTATAGGTGTTTGCATATTTTTTTATGCTTTAAAAAGTCTTCACATGTGCAGCACCACTTCTTCTTTTGCCATGTTACTTCATAGGATTTGCTCGAATCAGATTGCGAACGGACAATAAACCTTGCTTGATCTAGCTGAGTGATGTTATTACCCGTTATTAATTCAATACTTTTCATTTCACGCTTGCTTAATGTCAAGTATTTTTGCCTCCTTATTTTGTAAGCCTAATTTCTGAATTGCAGTAATGATGACGGAGGGTAACGTCTCGAGCATACCTTGCGAAAACTCTTGAATTGCAATTTGGAGCTCTTCTTGTGTTGGACGGTAATCTTTTCTTGGTTCATGTTCGCAGGTAAACGGCGAAGACGAGAGAAGTCTGTTTCCTCGAAGAGAAATCATAGTTGCAAACTCAGATAAGAGAGGTTTGAGGCTGTTGGTGTTGAAAACCAAAATTTGACGTTTCCTCACTCTCCAGATGATGATTGAATTATCCTTCCCGCTTAGAAGATATCGGAAAAGCTGAGAAAAGGACAGCGAATTTCCGGTTTTGACTTCAATAATAAGTTCTTCAGTTTGATGTTTTAGATTTACGCCACTTCTCGTTATCGTGATGACTATGTCTGCTTTACCGTATTCGAGTCCCGTTTCAGTAGAAATCGCGACGGTGTAACCCATTTCTTTTAGGAACCAATAAAGCCTCTCCGCCAGAATATTAACAGCCAACTTATGACATTCTCTGTATACTGCATCAACATCATTAGCTGGTGGTTTCGCTGAAAGCTTTCGGTATATGCACGCGAGACACGTGAACTCGGACAGCACGTCAATAATTGTGGCTTTTCGAGGTTTCCCATCCTCACTATATAGGTTAAAGCGTTTTGCAATTTCACCGCATACGCTGTCAAGCATGCTTTGGAGATTACCTAATCTATCCAAATTATTCAATTCCTGGTTTCCAATTTGCGTGGCAACCATTCTGATTACTTCCTAGCTCGCTCGTTTGTCTTGTTTGTCTTATTATAAGACGGCTAAGCATATAAGCGTTTCGCTTAAAACAAGATTTATAAACACAATAAGACATTATTAAAGCAGTGAAGCCGTTTGGACAAGAAAACATGGTCAACAAGGCTTGACGAAGAAACAGAAAGAAAGCTTAGAGCTCTTATTGAAAGATCTGGGCTTAAAGAGGCTGAAGTTTTGCGCAGACTGGTTATGATTGGACTGAGAAATATAAAAGAGCCAGCAGACTTGCTGAAGATATAGTCCATCCCCATTCGAGGGAAGGCACTATTGTTTGTTTCGTGTTATGCTGAGAATCCTCTCTGATTCTTCAAATACTAATTCGGTCACGATGGCATGAATAGTTTCTCATAAGTACATCTAGTAATGAAAGTCAAGAAAGGAGCTACGTGAACAATCTCTATTCCCATTCTGTGAATTTTGTAAATCTCTTTTTCAATCGCATGAATCTTTTTAGAAATTTTTTCGAGAATAGGTTTTTGATGCTTCTTACCTGTTCTCAGCAGAACATTGTTGTAAATTACTATGCTCAAAAGATTGTTCTGGATTTCCATTAGGGAAATCATGAGGTTTGGCTACATGAATCTTGAGTATTTTGTTTCTACCTCATTCAGAAGCCTTCTTCTCGTTTCGAAAATCCCTAAATATTTTCCCTCAAAAAGTCGATCTTGGCAGAATTCCTAAGAGCCATTGCAAATTCAATATCGTTTGTTTCTTCACTCTAAAGCCGTACTGAGTCTTTAATTCCATGCCCATCGCCGGCGGCTTTAAGGCGGTCCATTTGAGCTCAAAAAGGTCAAGAGATGGACCTAAGAGTAGACTTTCCAAGCGAAACACTGGCAATCCAGAAACGTAAATTTTAATTATAAACGTAAAAATATTCCAATATTGAAAAGTTATGAAATGACAATTTCTCATTATGGATTTCGAGTAGCGTCTTGTGAAAGTCTCTGCGTAATATTTTGAATGACGTTCAAAAGTTCTTCCATGGCGTTCTGAGTAACTCTGTGCAGTCTGAAATCCCAAAGTCTATAGAAGCCAGAGTGAGGATATCTTCTGTCAAAATTTTTGAACCATGCGCCAGCGTAGGTTGCTCTTGACCAAAAGAACCAATAGGTAACGTATGCAGATAGAAGCGCCGCAGATACGCCCAAGAATGTCATGACCAAACTTGCTGCAGATCCAGCTAACAAGAAATAGAGAGCCGTCGCCATTGTAATCATTGCGGGAATGAGACCAATGATTTTTGACAATAGGTCAATTATATTAAGAGAAAGCCTTTTCTCTTTCTTTTCATCCAGCACATGACGCTCAAATGGCATCATATAGCGAGGCTTAATAGTCGCAAGAGCTACTGGCTTTTTCTTTCTTAAGTTTGAGCCGCGAATCAATATCGGACGAACACTATACCATGAAGAACGCAAACCAAGATCCCTTCCGGCTCCAGTAATTCTTACCTTAGAAGCAGGATGTTCAAGAAAAACAGAGACTACTCCGAGAGCATTAAAGCAACCTCGCAACTTGACTTCGAGTGCAAACCTGTCTTTCTCATCTCTAACTTCTCGTAGTTCTCTTAGTAGGCTTCCACGTTCAGATGGATCCGCCTGTTTAATTTTCTCTTCGAGTCGTTTAGATGAGGACGGACCATGTCCGCGATAATAGAAGGGGACATCCCCAAGCCACACAATCGTGCCACCACAATCGAGGTAGTCTCTTATAAGTGTGCTTGGAGTTGAGGAATGGCATACCGTCTCAGGGACGACATCCCTTGAAAATACAACCAAGCTTTCCCAGCATCTATCTTCATCCACGGATTGTCTCATCATTTCCGCTAATTCATCTGCATTAAGCACACTGAAGCCTTTACTTTGCAAAAAATTAGTTAGTGCTAGCGAGATTTCATCTGAAATCCAATTCGTCATGTAACTTTCGTCATAGTATACGTATTGATTCATATGTAAATTCATTATACTTTAAGAAAATAACTCTTTCGCGCAGTATCCTTTTATCCAGAAAAAGGGATTTTGCGGGTGATTTCTCCACGCTGTGGGAGTGCAACTCCCACCCCCGCACTGAATCTCACTTGAGCGTTTAAAACTGTCATTAAGCTTGAGTGATTAAGGCAATTCTTATAACCTTCTTGAAAACTAGATTTAAGTATGAGTCCAATTGGTGGTGCTGGAGTACTATCCATATTTTTAGGGTTAATTCTTTGGTATTTTGGAGGTAGGTCAAGAGGAGAAATGGATATAGAAATCGGTACTTTCAAAGGATCAGTTTGGTTCCTACTCATCGTATTTGGGCTGTTCCTAATAATATTAGATGCCACTTTGTCTGTTGCTAAATAGTAAAATGGAGTTTATTAAAAATGAAGACTGTGTTCAATGGTTATTGGATTTGGCTTCTAAGTGAAGAAAAACCTAGCTATAGAATTACTGGAAAATATCTCTTTTTTAGCGAAGATATGGATAGACTCATCAGGATAGCTACCAACGAGATTGAGAATCACGGATTTCATAGAGCCAAAGTGAATATGCATCTGCTTGAAGGGCAAACCGAACATGTTCTGTGCCTTTACTATAAAGATGATTCTAGAAAACATGAACTTGCTGAAAGAAACAGACAAGAATATGGTGTGAAGTACAGATATTGGAAAAGTGACGAGGCAACTTTAAAAGGTCAATATAGCAAGGAATTCCTGAACAAGCTTCCAGAGTCCGAAAGGAATCATTTCACTTCGGGGAAAGAAATTATTGAGTTCAGAGACAAAAAAGGAAATGTAATTCTTAGACAAGTACGTCTAAAAGACAAGCAGAATAAAAAAATTCAATCTGAATAATCATTGGTCTTCCTTTATTGCATGGTTGAAAACTGCTTTCCCACTTCTTTCTGCAGATATTGAAATAGGCTTTGTTTGACGACATCTGCAAACCATTCAGTAATTTTTGTCAACTCTACGCCAACGTACTTGCCATCTACCTTAAGCAAAAGCGGAATCGCAATCATGTGAACTGGCTCTCCTGTTTCTTCATCTATGTAAGGTTGATTTGTTATCCCTCCATAACCTATCCCGGTATGTAGAAAAAGCGACCTAAATCTGGCGTACATTACTCGCACTGCTATATCGAACAGGTCTCCTTGCCCCTTGTAAACCTTGATTGGAGGTTTCTTGAGGTTCTCTGGACAATAGTCGTTCAGAAACTTTCTGAATTTGTAAGCAATTCCCTCTCTATTCTCTTCGGCACTCAAATATTCTTGGTAAGTTCGGTTTAGGCATTCTCCAATTTGCGATTCGCTTTTATTTGCCAATTCTCCTAATTTGTTGTTTAGTAACCAATCTTTGAATATGACACCGGTTCCGCCAGAAACAGTCTCAATTGCTGAACATAACAAGGCTATACTTATGTCTGGGTCGCAAGACTTACACTTTAATGCTCTTTGATACACGAAACCTGCTCTTCCAAACTGTTTTTGTTTTTGGATTGAGAACGAACTAAATAGCTTATTGAATCTCTCTTCATCTATTATGTCTCCGAACGCTTTATAAGAGTCTTTCATAAATCTCTCCATACTCATAGCTCCGAAATCTTCCATTCATTAGTCTCCGGATTTCACTTAATTTTGCCTTTTGGTGAGAGCGTTCTACTCAAAATCTTGTTTATATACTTCTCTATAACTTAAAAACCACGTTGTTTTTTGCCATGAAAAAGTGAATCAAAGGCATTAAAAGGCTTCAGATTTGTTACTGCTTTTTCAAACTCCATGTAAGAAAAGCTAATAAGCACTATACCGGAACGACACCAGAATTAGGAGTTTAAAGTAGGTAGACTCTATTGGCTAGAGCCAATCTCATCGCCTACCACTACAAGTCGCAATAGAACCTATGAAGCTGTGCAAATTTAAGACTTTCGATTTCTCTAGCCAATGAGAGTCCCTGCCTCCTAGGAGGATAGATAAAGACGGGCGAAGTAATCCACATAGGCTTTGGTGCCATGTGCCTGATTACAGTCATCGGTTTAGTCGTAATCGGCATTGTAGCACCAGACCTCTTCAAAACAATACTTGAGAGACTTAAGGATATTGCAAATGCAATATTCCCCAACGTTGTGCAAACCTTTATCTAAAACGCAAACGATGAACTAAGTTGTTCCCATTTTTCCTTTTTCTGCTTCTTTTTGAGGATTTTTCAATGAGGAAAAACTTACTATCTTCCAAATAGGCAGATACCTGTTCGTAGCTACCGCAATAATATTAGAATCCCATCAGTTTTAAACGGCTCCATGAACCCTATTCTCTGCATAATCTTCGCTAGGTTGAATCGTTCAAATTTCGCTTTTCAAGTGTTAAACAGTGAAATATTGACGTCAAAATGTGCAGCATTAGACTTTACTTTAGAGTTTAGAACCGTCAACTTCAAGACGGAACTTAAAGTAATAAGGAAAAGAGCAACATAACTTGATAGCACAAGTTTTCGACATGCTACTTAAAGTTTTGCTCGTTACTTGCAGACTTCTCTACGTTTGGTCTAATGTAATTATTGTAAAAATTTATTAAGTACATTGTTTATATAGGATTATGATGGCGCATGATTGAAAAATTAATATGGGAATTTGATCAGGGAAAAAGTCCTTCCACACTCATTGCTGAAGGCTTCCCGAAAAGTACTGTTTATTTAGCGTATAAGAGGTGGCTTCGAATGAGAACAAGTGGATTACCAGCATTGAAAGTTTTCCTTAGTCATAGCGTTGCTGATTTAAGTATTGTGACTAAAATGCATGATTTATTAAGTGCTGGCGGTATCACCGTTTACATAGCAGAGCTTCAACCCCAGCCTGGTGTTCTTATTTCCGAAAAGATTGAGAAAATGATAAGAGAAAGCGACTATTTCATTGCTTTGTTAACACGCGATGGACAAAGGTCACCTTTCGTTAACTATGAAATAGGCGTAGCTAAGGGTTTTAACAAACCTATAATTCCTTTAGTCGAAGAAGGTGTTCAACCACCGTTATATCTACAGCAACGAGAAGTTTTATGGTTTAAAAGGGATGACCCTGAAAAAACTGTGGAGTGGTTAATAGAATATTTAAATTACATTAGAAAAGAAAAAGCTAAGGCAGCTTTGATGTCGGCGTTAGCCACTTTAGGTTTGGTCGCCATTATCGGCATAGGTTTGCTTGGTCTCTTTAGTTTAGCCTCTTCTAAGAAAGAGTGACCAAAACAAGCGTGATAGACCATGTATATTTCTGATAAACTTCGTTTTTATCTCTCTGTGCTTATGCAAGATATATTTGCGTATCATAGAGATTTAGACGACATTGCCCTTCACTTCAATTTAAGCCCTGGTCAAGGGTCCATCAAAGATAGATGTAGACAATTCGCAAATGAAATTCCCGATGAAAATTTCCACGAATTGGCAACATACGTTCTTAATTACACTTCTACACTGCCTTCTTTTGATCCTTTTGCAGAAGAACGACTTGAAACAAAGAAACTTTCTTTTGCAAGGGCTCTTAGGCTCCATGGCTTCAATGTAGCTCATAGCAAGGGTTCTTGGATTGTTCAACCAAAATTTGGACCAGAACGATTAGAGGAAACAAGAAAAGAGGTTAAAACATTTTTAGAAAATCTTGGGTTTACCGAAATACAAAAGAGCTTAGATATAGCAGAAGAGCAGTTCATCAATGAGTATTATGCGCAGAGTCTTTGGAATGCGAGGAAAGCGCTGGAAGACCTTTTTATCAAAATTGCAGAGAAGCTCAAGATTCAACCAAAAGAAGTTCTATCAAATTTTGTTAAAAGTGAAAGTAGTCGCGAGTTAATAAAAAAGATAGACTGGTACACGTGTAAGGGTCATGCAGTAAAACTTTCCGAAAGCGAAGCTATTTTTGGCTATCATCTTGTGCTGTCAGCAATTTATTATCTCCTTCTGTTGTTCAAAGAAATCCAAAGCTCAACTTTTTAGAGGAATTTTCTTCATTTTCGCATTTCATTTTTTATCAGTTTTATGTTTTGTCTAAAAATTTCTAGATTCATTAGAAATCTAACCGGAGAGGATTCTTTATTTTGCTCCTCCATTTCGAATTCAAGCATTCTTTTCACATCTTTGGCTAAGCCGAACCACCCCATCCCGTCCGTGATATAAATAAGTTTATATTTTCCTCTACATGCCCTTTTTAGTTCCATAAAGTGGCGTACCACCTCTCTTATTTTAGACATTGAAGTTGTAAAGTAATTAGTTTCAATTACAAACCGAATTTGGTTTTTGAAAATTAAGACAAAGTCGAATCTTTTGTCTTCTCTTTTCCATAGTTTTTCAGTCGTGTACAGGTATTCCACGCCACTATCCCAGCAACAGCAAGAGTAACGACTATAAGGAGTACAAGGCTTGGCATAACACTTGGAAGTTCGTCCCCTCCTGAGGGAATAGGCGGTTCTTGACCTAAAAAAGCCAAAAACGTCTTAAACATCTTAAAACACCCCAACCATTAATATTATCAAGATAAATTAAAAATTTTGGTAAATTATTGGTGTAATGCGTAAGCTTATAGGAACTTTATAACGAGAATTATATGGAAAAAGATTATGGTTAGGAAGAACATGCTTATAGCCCTATCCTTTTCAGTTTTTATAGCAGTGCTTACTCCTGCACTAATGTTCGCGTTATATCAGAAATGATATGTTGAACCTTTATATGAGAGGTACCCATACCTTCAACATCGCCAGAGCAAGGCATAATCATCGGTTATACTACACTTTATTTTACCTCTAGAAGAAGAAAATGAGAGAAATTAACGTTAGATTCCTAGTTTAGGTATATAAGCCAAGTATGCTCTTCTAAGTTCCTGCCTATCTATATGGTAGTAAATATCTATTGCTTCGCCTCTTTTATCGCCTCTCAACTCTTTAACATATTCTCTTGGCATTCCATTTCTTAAAAGCCATGTTGTAAACCAATGCCTAAAGCAGTGTGGTCCAAAATGGTCTTCAAGCCTTTGCGACTTGGTATTATGAAATCCTAAACGCCTTGCGTATTTGACAACAGCGGTCCATACGCCATTTCTACTAAGTCTCTTTAAAGTATTATAACTTATGAAAAGTGCCTTCGTCTTTGGGTTGAGTTTCTCCCTTATCCTTAACCACCTTCTAAGCAATATGGCACATTCTTCATCAAAAAAGACTGTTCTGTTGCTCCTCTTAGGAGTTGGCTTCAATGTTATAGAATAATCTTCCCAACTAATATCATCCACATCCATTTTTAGTAACTCTCCCCTTCTTACACCAGTTTTGGCAAGCAGCACAACGATCGCTTTATCCCGCGGGTCTATTATTGAGTTGACAAGCCTAGACATTTCCTCAACGGTGAGAAGCTTCCTTTCAGGGTCATCATAATCCTCTTTATATTGCCTCAAATACCGTTTCCTGAAAGGCAGAATAATATTCGCGTTGGCTTTTCCTTCAAAGACTAAATAGTCGAAAAAAGATGACAACGCCGAAAAATAATCCTTTATAGTTTTATGCTTGATTTTTCTCTCAAATTTTAAGTATCCCAAGAAATCCTTAAGCACATAGTTATCAACAGCGTACAGTCTAATTCCTTTTTTCGAGATGAAGCCTAAAAACGTCAAGACACATGACTTATATCCCTCAATCGTTTTTTCGCTCATATTTCTGAGTCTGCAATCATCACAAAAACTACTAATAACCTTCGCAAAGTCTTGAGTTTCTCCAAGCATAGGCTTTAACCTTTCCATTTCCATCCCTTGCTAGTAAACTCTACAAGACCATAACTTTCTAAGTCTTCAAGCTGTTTGCCTATCGCTTTAACAAGATCCACCTCCGATGGGTCAATGTTGAGAGCTGCGAGAATATCGCCATCAGTATAAATGCCACCCCTTTTCAAGAATGCAACAAGCTCTTTCTCAAACGCCCTAACTCCCTCAAAACCTTCCTCAAGGAACGGCTTAGCTCTATAACGCTTCAACTCCTTTTCTAAGTTATCCACAAGCTTCCTCAACAATCCATTCTCGTCACGCAGTTTCTTCAGCTCATCTTCCGCAGTCCGTAATCGCTCTATAAGTTCCAACCTGCTAAGGTAGCCTTCCTCTCCCTCTTCCCGTCTAATAGAATCCTCAACTCTTTCAACAACAAACTTAGAAATCGAAACTCCAGCTCTGTCTGCCCTACGTTTCCAATCCTCAACCATTTCAAGCGACGGCAAATAAACGTAGACAGCCCTTTCTTTAATTGTCTCAGTTTTACGCTTACTGATATCCGACATAAGCCATCAAGATATAGAAAGGATGTGGAGGCATATAAGATTTGCTAGTAAAAAAGTGCTCCGGGCGGGATTCGGACCCGCGTCTCCGGCTCGAAAGGCCGGAATACTTGACCGGGCTATACTACCGGAGCATGTTTGTGGTTGGCATCATGCAAATATTTTATCTTTCGGATAAAC
>Ga0078972_1010336_pt1 | contig 17518 bp, 11 predicted proteins | sample YelNatPaOPGAMG01_FD_67568 | JGI IMG/M metagenome (GOLD analysis project Ga0078972, IMG submission 67568) | Hot spring thermophilic microbial communities from Obsidian Pool, Yellowstone National Park, USA - OP-RAMG-01 (SPADES assembly) (version 2) | ecosystem: Environmental > Aquatic > Thermal... | reverse complement strand
CCCGCCGCTGTCGGGCGGCGCATACCACAAGGATCCGTAGCCGCCGGCGTAAGCCGGCGGAAGAATCCGTAGCCGCCGGCGTAAGCCGGCGGAAGAATGCGTAGCCGGCGGCGTGAGCCGGCGGAGTGATCAGCCAAAGGAGCCGAGTCCGCCGCCTTACGGCGGCGGCTACCACAAGAATCCGTAGCCGCCGGCGTGAGCCGGCGGAAGAATGCGTAGCCGCCGGCGTAAGCCGGCGGAGTGATCAGCCAAGGGAGCCGAGTCTCCGCCGCCTTACGGCGGCGGCTACCACAAAAACCCGTAGCCGCCGGCGTGAGCCGGCGGAGTGATCAGCCAAAGGAGCCGAGTCCGCCGCCTTACGGCGGCGGCTACCACAAAAACCCGTAGCCGCCGACGTGAGTCGGTGGAAGGCAAGAAAGTCAGGTGGGCTCGTGGCCGTGGTGGGCCTAAAATCCGGGTTGCGTTGATGGGGCTTGGCTGATAGAGTTATCGCTCTTCTGGCGTTGGATTGGGGTCAGCCTGACGGCGCCAGGGGACGTAACGGCCGTAAGCAGGCTGCCTCCGGGTGGAGGCGGCGGGCCACAACAACATCGGACCTAAATCCCGTGGTCCGCGGGATGGTCCGCCTGGCTTTGGGCCGGGCGAACTGTAACCAAAGGAACCATTGTGCTGAGTATAGGCATTAAAGAACTGCTGGAGGCGGGCGTGCATTTCGGGCACCAGACACGCCGCTGGAACCCGAAGATGAAGCCGTTTATCTTCGAGGCCCGCAACGGCATCCACATCATTGATCTAGGCAAGACGCTGGCTCAACTGGAGGCCGCGTGCAAGTTTTTAGCCGACACGGTGCGCAAAGGCGATCGGGTCTTGTTTGTCGGTACCAAAAAACAGGCCCAGGAAGCCATCCGCGAAGCGGCCACTGCCTGCGGCCAGCATTATGTGACCGAGCGTTGGCTGGGCGGCACCTTGACCAATTACCATACCATCAGGCGCTCGATTAACCGGCTTAAGGAGATCGAACAACTGCTTTCCAGCGACACCATCAACAACTTCGGGAAACAAGAACAGGCCAAGATCCGTCGTGAACACACCCGGCTGTTGCGCTACTTCGAGGGTATCCGCGACATGGACCGGCATCCGGGCGCACTCTTTGTGGTGGACGTCAAGCGCGAAACCAACGCAGTGCGCGAGGGCCGCCGGCTCAAAATCCCTATCGTGGCCATTGTGGATACCAACTGCGACCCGGAGATGGTCGATTATCCCATTGCTGGCAACGACGACGCCATCCGGTCCATCCGCCTCATCTTGGGGGTGGTGGTCCAGACCATCACCGCCGCGCGCGCCGAACGCGAGGCCGCTAAGCCTTCAGCCGAGGCAGCCCCAGCCGAAGCATCGGCCACACCGACTCAGCCCGCTGAGGCGACGATGCCCTCGCCCGCAGTCGCGCCTATGGCCTTTGAACCCACGGTGGCTGGGGCGATGCCCCAACCGATGCCGGCCCCTGCTGCCCCGCCGCCACCCGCCTGAACGCCCAAGAGCGCTTGTCTGCCACACCCTTTCTCCAGCCATAGTCATGACCGGACTGACTCCATGCTTAGCACCGCCTTTGGCCGACGGTGGACTCCAGCCCCGGGGCTATGCGCAGCCCTGCGCGCAAACCTGACAACCCATACTGAACCGGATTATGCCTGAGATTACTCCTGAGCTTGTGCTTCAACTGCGCGAGATGACCAACGCCGGGTTCCTCCAGTGCAAGACCGCTTTGGTGGAAGCCGGCGGTGACCTACAGAAGGCAGTCGAGGTGCTCCGCAAACGGGGCCAAGCGACTGCGGCCAAAGTGGCGGCGCGCGAGGCCAAAGACGGCTTGATCGCCCAACACATCTTGCCCGGCGCGCGTGCGGGGATCCTGGTCGAAGTCAACTGCAACACCGATTTCGTCGCCCGCAACGATCAGTTCAAAGCCTTCTGCGATGAAGTGGCGCGCACACTGTTGGCCAATCCGCAGGCCGACCTTGAGCTGGCTCGGACGGCGTTGGTCGCTAAGCTGGGCGAAAACATCCAGATCCGCCGGCACCAGAAGTTCGAACTACCGCCGGGTCAGCCTGGGATGATCGCGGCCTACATTCATCACGGTGGCAAGGTGGGCGTGCTGGTGGAGGTGGGCGCCACCCAGGAGGCCACTTTGGCCCGAGACGAATTCAAGCAGTTGGTCAAGGACATCACGCTCCAAGTCGCTGCCGGGAACCCAGGGGCAGTATCCCGCGAGCAAGTGCCGACCGAAGTGCTGGAAAAGGAGAAGGAAATCGCCGCAGCCCAGTTCAAGAACAAACCCCCTCAGGCCTTGGCCCGGATCGTGGAGGGCAAGCTGGAGAAGTTTTACCAGACCTACTGTCTGTTGGACCAAGGCTTTGTCAAAAAGAACTCCGAGGTCAGTGTCAAAGAGCACCTGGCCGAGGTAGCCAAGGCTTTGGGGGACCAGGTTACCATCCGCCGATTCGTTCGGTTCCAAGTGGGCGAAGGCGTGGCGTAGCCAAGACTGATCCTTCGGCTCGATTACGGCAGCTCGACCCGGGTGCCGAAGGTTGAGTCCTGCGGCGGGCTGGGTATGCTTACACCCCGCTGTGGGACCGGAGCTGTGGCAGAGTTTGGCTGATCCACTGGTGGGGTTTACGCCACCCGTGCGCCAGTGGTTCAGTGCTGCCTTCGGCGAGCCTACCGAAGCTCAACGCCGCGCCTGGCCAGCCATCCTTTCAGGTGAATCGGTCCTGTTGCAGGCCCCGACCGGCTCGGGCAAGACCTTGGCAGCCTTCTTGGTGGGCATTAACCAGCTCATGTTCAGCCCCGAGCCACCCAAGCTTGGGCGTTGCCGCTGGCTGTATGTGTCGCCACTGAAAGCGTTGGCGGTGGATGTGGAGCGTAACCTGCGTGCACCGCTTGCCGGCATTGCTGCGGTAGCTGAACGCATGGGCGCACCCTACCGCCAACTCACGGTGGCAATCCGATCCGGTGATACCCCTGCAGGCGAGCGAGCCCGGATGGCGCGTCGCCCACCCGACATCCTCATTACCACCCCCGAATCGTTGTACCTGATTCTGACCTCGGCGGCGCGGGAGATCTTGGCCTCGGTGCAGACGGTGATCGTGGACGAGATCCACTCGTTGGTGGCCACCAAACGCGGGGCGCATCTGTTTTTGTCGCTGGAACGGTTGGAGCAATTGCGGCGTTGGCGGCATCCCCAAGCCCGGCCACTTCAGCGCATTGGCTTATCGGCCACTCAACGGCCCTTGGACGAGGTGGCGCGCCTGCTGGGCGGCGGCGAGTTGCAGAAGCTCTTAAGCCCAACTCCAGCCGGCCAGCCCCAAACCCAGGCCCAGGCCGGGTCACCGGCTCCCATCGATCCAGCCTGGCTAGCGGACTTTGCAGGGGAGGTAACCGAGCCGGTCTGCTGGCGCAGCCGGCCGGTCACGATCATCGACGTGGGCCAACGCAAGCCCCTGCACCTGCGCATCGAGGTACCGGTGGAGGACATGGCCCAACTCGGCAGCTTGGAGGAGATTCCTTCTGGGCCCGCAGCCATCGGCACAGTGCGCAAGTCTATCTGGCCGTCGATTTACCCGCGATTGGTGGAGCATATCCGAGCCCATCGGTCCACTTTGATTTTCGTCAATAGCCGGCGGTTGGCTGAACGGTTGGCTGCTGCGCTGAACCAGACCGCAGGCCAAGAGCTGGCTTTGGCCCACCACGGTTCGATCGCCCGGGAGCAACGGCTCCAAATCGAGGATCGACTCAAACGAGGCGAGCTGGCGGCGTTAGTGGCCACCAGCTCGCTGGAGCTGGGCATCGACATGGGTGCGGTGGACCTGGTAATCCAGATCGAAGCGCCGCCTTCGGTGGCCTCGGGTTTGCAACGGATCGGTCGAGCAGGTCACTCGGTCGGACGCACCTCGGCTGGTGTGTTGGTGCCGAAGTATCGAGGTGATTTACTAGCCTGCGCCGCAGCCGCCGAATTGATGCAGCAGGGCGCTGTCGAGCAAACTTTCTATCCGCGCAACCCACTGGATGTGCTGGCCCAACAGATCGTCGCCATCGCCGCCATGGACCCGGTGCAGGTGGATGAGCTGTTCGACCTAGTTCGACGCGCTGCGCCTTTTGCGGACCTACCTCGGAGCGCGTTTGAGGGTGTGTTGGACATGCTGGCGGGTCGATATCCGTCCGACGAGTTTGCTCAGTTGCGCCCGCGCTTGGTTTGGGACCGCGTGGCGGGTCTGGTGCGGGCTCAACCCGGTGCACGCAGGTTGGCTGTGGCCAATGCGGGCACAATCCCAGACCGCGGCCTGTATGGGGTGTTCTTGGTTGGAGACCAGCCCCATCGCAGCCGACGGGTGGGGGAGTTGGACGAGGAAATGGTCTTCGAGTTGCGGGTGGGCGAAGTGTTTCTGCTCGGCGCATCATCCTGGCGGGTCGAAGACATCACCCACGACCGGGTGCTGGTCAGCCCCGCTCCGGGGCAACCGGGCAAAATGCCGTTCTGGCACGGAGACCGCCCGGGCCGGTCCTTGGCTTTTGGACGCGCCATTGGCGCGCTGGCCCGGAAGCTTGTGACCGCGCCACCCGCTGTCGCCCTGCGGCAACTAACCGAGCAGCACGTCCTGGACCATCGGGCTGCTACCAACCTCCTTGCCTACCTGCAAGAGCAGGCCCAAGCCACAGGCGAAGTGCCCAGCGACCAGACCATTGTGATCGAGCGGTTCTTGGACGAAGTGGGCGACTGGCGGGTGTGCGTGTTGTCCCCGCTGGGCGCCCGGGTGCATGCGCCTTGGGCCATGGCCGTGTTGGCCCGCTGGCGTGAGCAAAGCCCCGTCGAGATCGATGTCCTCTGGTCCGACGACGGCATCGTGTTTCGGTTACCCGAATCGGATGAACCCCCAGAGGCCAGCCTGTTTATTCCCAGTGTCGACGAAGTGCAGGACTTGATCCTGCGCAGTTTGGGCACCACAGCTTTGTTTGCCGCGCGCTTCCGTGAGAATGCCGCCCGAGCCTTGCTGCTGCCTCGGCGCGTGCCTGGGCGGCGCTCACCGCTGTGGGCCCAGCGCAAACGGGCGGCTGACCTGTTGGCCGTGGCTGCCCGGTACGGGTCATTCCCGCTGATCTTGGAGACCTACCGCGAATGCCTGCGCGATGTGTTTGACCTACCGGGGCTGGTGGATGTGCTGCGGCAGATCGCCTCCCGCCAAGTGCGCGTAGTCACAGTCAATTCCCGTTCCCCATCGCCCTTTGCGGCCTCGCTGCTGTTCTCGTATGTGGGCAACTTCATTTACGAAACCGATGCACCCCTGGCCGAGCGGCGCGCCCAAATCTTAGCGCTGGACCATGCGCAATTGAAGGAGCTGTTGGGCGAAGCCGAGCTGCGCGAACTGCTGGAAACCGAAACCATCGACAGCGTCGAACGCCACCTTCAACGGTTGGACGGCTCCTGGCCGGTGCGTAACGGCGACGACCTGCATGATCTGCTGCTGGCTTTAGGGGACCTGAGCCTAAGCGAACTGCAACAGCGAGTGCCAGCTAGCTGGAGCGCCTCGGCTAACGCAAAGCCGGCTGAGCCCAGACCGGCGGTTGATCTGAACCGGTGGTTGGAGGAACTCCAGCAAGCCCGGCGCGTGGTAGCCGTTAAGGTGGCAGGCGAGCTGCGGTTCATCGCCGCTGAAGACGCTGCGCGGTATCGCGATGCGCTCGGCGCGGTGTTGCCCGCAGGCTTACCCGAGGCCTTCCTCCAGCCGGTAGCCGACCCCATGGCTGACCTTGTTTCGCGCTTTGCCCGAACCCATGGCCCGTTCCGAGCCGAGACTGTGGCGGTTCGATTCGGTTTGGGCCTGGGGCCGGTGCGCGCTGCGCTGGAGCGGTTGGCCAGGACCGACCGTGTGCTGGAAGGGGAGTTTCTTCCGGGCGGCCAGGGGCGCGAATGGTGTGACGCGGCGGTGTTGCGCCTGTTAAAGCGGCGCTGCTTGGCACGCCTGCGCGATCAAGCTGAGCCCGTCGAGCCGGCGGTTCTAGGCCGGTTCCTGGTGGAATGGCAGGGGGTGACGCGGCCCCGGCTTGGGCCCGACGCACTGTTGTCGGTCATCGAGCAACTCCAAGGCGCGCCATTACTGGCTTCGGCCTTGGAAACGGAGGTGTTACCGGCGCGCGTGGCCCAGTTCAACCCCGCGGACCTTGACGCACTCTGCGCCATGGGCGAAGTGCTGTGGCGCGGGTTGGAGGCCGTAGGCCCGCATGACGGTCGGATTGCGCTGTATTTGCCAGAGCAATATCCGCTGTTGGCGCCGCCGCCGCTGCAGCCCACCAGCCCACTGGCTGAGAAAGTGCGCCAGGTGCTTGCCCAGCGTGGCGCCCTGTTTTTTGTGGATTTGCAAGCGGCCACCGGCGCCTTTTCCGAAGAGTTATTGGCTGCGGTGTGGGAACTGGTCTGGGCCGGCCTGGTGACCAACGATACTCTGGCGCCTTTACGCTCGATTCTGGCTGGCCCTCAAGCTCGGCGCCAGGCGCACCGCCGGACCCGGCCTGTCCAAGGCCGTCGCAGTGGGCCACCCGGCAGTGAGGGCCGGTGGTCGCTGTTGCCCACCGCCGCGGCAGTGTCCGACACCCAACGCCGCACCGCCCTGGCCATGCAACTGCTGGAACGCTACGGCGTGCTCACACGCGAGATGGTCCATGCTGAAGGCATCCCAGGCGGATTCGCTGCGGTGTATGAGGTGCTCAAGGCGCTGGAAGAACGCGGCCGGGTCCGACGCGGCTATTTTGTGGCTGGCTTAGGCGCGACCCAATTTGCGTTGCCTGGTGCAGCCGACCGGCTGCGCGCCTTGCGGGACTGCGCCGAGTCGCCCGCCACCTTGTTGCTGGCCGCAACCGACCCAGCCAACCCGTATGGCGCAGCCTTGCCCTGGCCTGCGCCCAAGTTGGAAACGGTCAATCCGCAGGCGCCAGCCCAGGGCCAAACGCAGGCCGCGGCGGTGCCAGCCCAACCCAGCGACACGGCGCAAGGCCAGAATGGAGTGCCCATGTGCGCGGCTGCTTCCGCGTCACCAGCCGGCTTACGCCCGCAACGGGCTGCCGGTGCGCAAGTGATCCTGCACCAGGGAACGCTGTTAGCCTGGGTGCCTCGCACCGAGCGCACGATGCTGACGTTTTTGCCCGAGACGGAACCAGAGCGCAGCCAGGCCGCAGCCGCTTTGGTACGGTTGCTGGCACACTTGGTCGATAGCGGGCGGCGCCGCGCGGTGCTGGTGAGCCAGGTGGACGATCAGCCGGTGGAGCAATCGTTTTTGAGTCGGTTCTTGTTGGAGGCCGGCTTCAGCCCTGGCAGCCGCGGGTATCTGAAGCGCCAAGCCACGCCGACTGGCAAGTGGTTTACCCATGCCTGAGGGCGACACCATTTACCGCACCGCTCACACGCTGGCCAAGGTGCTGGAGGGCAAAACGCTGGTGGCGTTTCGGTCCCCACTACCGCACTTAGCTGAGGCGCGTGTGGCGGGCCGGCGCGTGACCCAAGTCGAAGCGCGAGGCAAAAACCTGCTGATCCACTTTGATGACAGCCGCGCTCTCTACACGCACCTGCGCATGAACGGTTCCTGGCATGTGTATCGGGTGGGTGAACGGTGGCGTAAGCCCGAGCGCCAAGCTCGGGCGGTGCTCCAGACTGACCAGTTCGTAGCGGTGTGCTTCAACGCGCCGGTGGTGCAATTGCTTTCAAGCCGTCAACTGGCGCGCCACCCTGCCCTGTGCACACTGGGCCCGGACCTGTTAGGGGCCGACTTCGACCTGGCCGAAGCGCGGCGTCGGTTGCGCAGCGCGGGTGAGTTGACCATTGGCGAAGCGCTGCTGCACCAGCGCCTGGCTGCTGGCATCGGCAACGTGTTTAAGTCCGAGACGCTGTTTTTGTGCCGGATCAATCCCTTTCGCCATGTGAGCCAGTTGGCCGATGCAGACTTGGACCGGCTGTTGAGTTGTGCCCGGGCATTGCTCCAGGCCAACGCGCAAGGCTGGCCGCGTGTCACCCGCCGTGCCCCAGGCAGTCGGTATTGGGTTTACGGCCGCAGCGGTCAGCCTTGTTTCAACTGCGGTGCACTCATCCGAATGCAGCGCCAGGGCCCAGCCGCCCGATCCACCTACTGGTGCCCAGTCTGTCAACCAGCTCCAGCCACTTGCGCCGGACCTGATCCAAGGCGCAGCCTTTAAGTGCCACCCGCCCCGGCTCGGTGCACGCCTGCGCTGCAAGTGCCTAAAGCGGATGTTCAGCCGCAAGGCGCAGCTAGGCTCGTCAGGGTCGAAAAAGTTGTTCACCGGCAACTGCGGCTGATCGTCCCGGCTGGCGGTGGCCTGCAGCGGACGGGCTGCCAAGCGCTTGGTTCGTCGCCACTTAGGCTGGGCCGGAGCCGCAGCCTCCAAGGGCACCGCCGGTGAATAAGTTGTGCACAAGATTTCGTTGCTCGTCCGCGATGCGGTGCTAGAGTATCTACGGTTCCTTGAAAGAACAGAGTGTGCTAGCCAACGGCCCATGGCCATGGCTGGCAGCCTCCAGGATAATCCCAGGTGACTGGGCAAAGGCTGAGTCAAGCTGGTGGGCTCAGCCCCTCACCAGATCGGTCGCTATGCTGGTCTGGCGAGGCAGGATTCACCGGCTCCTCTGGCGGCGGTCGCGCGCCGCCAGTAGCGCGACTGCGGAGCCGAGCGGTTAGGCCCGATCAGAAGCCGGGCCGAGCCGAGTCAAGTAACGCAGGCTGGTTTCGGGCCTGCGTGAATCACAGTTACCCGGAGGGTATGTGGTTGCTACTGTGAACCAGCACGGGCTGGTGGACTCTGGCGGAGGCCAAAAAGGGATCCGCCACACAATCCAGGCCCAAGGCCTGGCAAACCGAGTTCGCAGCCCGAGAAGCTCAGGGCCAAGCATGGCCCTGGCGCTTCACCTGCGCCGGCGGTGTGCCAAAACCGGATCGCCGGTTCGTGAGCCGTAAGGCAACCTGAGAGGTAAGAGGCGAGACCCGTAGCCGGGGCCAACGCGCAGCCACAAGCTGCGGCCGTCCCCGGATGCAAAAGGTGCAGACGCGATAGGCTAGGTCACGGCGCGGCCTGCATCGGGTGGGTCAAGCTTGGTGTTGCGAGCACCGGGCTGACCAGCCCAGAAGCCTCACTCGATAATCCGGTGGCCGCAAGGCGCCGGACGGCCCTGCTATGAGGCCGGCAACTCCACTGGCCGTGGAGAATAGCGTCGGGAAGCTGGCAGCCCACGAGGCGCCTAATGCCAGCCTGGGAAAGAGAGCGTGGCGAACTCCCACCCCCAATTTGGGTCCCTGCCTGACCGGCGCGGTCGGGCAGGGACCTCCTTTTTGTTCGGACCCGATTTTTCCTCTCTAACGCAGCAATGCCCGCCCCGGGCCAAGCCGCCCAAGGCCTACGCTGCCAACGCCACCGTCGGGTAGCCTCGGTCGGAGCGTACGCATCCCGTTAGGCTTCGTTAATCAACCGAAGCCCTGTGAACCGGCAGAACCGTTTGAGGTCTGCCACCACGTCGCCGTAGCAAGTGACCCGATGCAGTCCATGAGCCCAGTTTTGCCACAGCCTCTCGATGTCCCCGTCCACTTTAACGGTGATCTTAGTGCGGCAACCTCGGTCGTGATCGGGCGTCTCGATGATGACGCCGGTAAAGTACCGCACGGTATCGGTGCCGACCAACCAAGCTTGGGTGACTTTCTGGCCCACGCGCATCTGCACCTGCGGCACGCAGCCTTCCTGCCGCTCCATGATGGTGCGGAGCTTGAAGGGATGCCGCGGGCCGCTAGGCCCGTCCATACGCGTGGACCCGAGGCAGTGAGCCAAAATGATGGCCTGCTTGGACTCGTCCACCGTCGGATCGCTGATGAACCCGGGCCGACCCGACAAAGCCTGCAGCAGCAAGAACGTCATGGCCGCCGTCAGGTCCGATTCGCAGATGCCTGCCAAGCCCATGTCGTTCAGCCGCACAAACCCTACGCACGGGAACGCTGGTAGTTGCCGGTACATCGTGCCGTAGCAGTCCACCGTGATGCAGGTGCCTTCTTCTTCGGCCAACAGTTTCTCGAACGCCAGCGCCAATCGGCACGATCGGATCACCTCCTCTTCAGACGGCTCGACCACCTGCGTGGCCTCGCGCATCCAACGGCGCGCCTCCGCTACAGCCGCCTCTTGCGGAACGGACTCGTAGAGCGCCATCATCCGCGCCCGATCCACCGCTTTGATCTCGGTGCCGAACTTCTCGGCTACAGCCTGGACGTACCCGGCTGGCAACGCGCGCGCCGTCACGTTCAGGATGCGCGCTTCACGCAGGTGATGAATGGCCCGGATGGGCCGCACCGCAGCCGCCAATTGATCCAGATCGCTGCTCAAAATGCACTCCAAGTTCTGGCCGAGCGGCTCGTTGCGCAACGCCCCAAACCCGGCCCATTCATGACCCGAGTAAGGCGCTGCGAACAGCACCGTGGGTTTCTTGACCGCCAACAGCTCCCGCAACACGCCCCCGATGCCCATGGACAAGTGGATCAGCAACAGCCCATCCGCTCCAGCCAGCTTGTCGGTGAGGCCTTCCAAGTCTTCTTTGCGGCTGACCAACTGGTTCACCACAAAGTCCACGTCCGCAAACTGACTCGCAGCCTTGGTAAAGTAGGCCTCGTAGCGCTGGCGTTCGGCTTCCAAATCCAGTCTCGGAGTCGGCCAGTGCGACTTGGGCACACCCAGATACAGCTTGGCCACTTTGACCTTGGACCGCCGGCAGCCCGGGCTGATGAGGCGCGTGGTGGGCAGCTCAGCCGCTGCGGCTAACCCCCAGCCTCCTAACCGCCAGCACACCGCACAACTGCCGGCCAGAGCTGCTGAGCGCCACAGGAACGTGCGCCGATCCAGCAGCGGGCCGATAGCTTGGGCTGATGAATTTGGTCGAGTCCGGAAAGTTCGGGTTGTAGGCTTGGGCATTTTCATGCCCACAGCCAACACCACCCCCCCAGCCTCTTTCAAGTCGAAACCACATCTCCGGCAGAGCTGGGCGCCTTCTCAGGTCATTGCAGAGCGCTGCGCCAGCCGCAGTGCACCCCTCCCAGCCTGCTGCACCGCCGGCTTCCAGCCGGCAGACCAAGGCAACCCGTAGCCCCCGGCGTGAGCCGGCGCAAGAATCGGTAGCCGCCGGCGTAAGCCGGCGGAGTGATCAGCCAGGGGGCCCAGGTCCGCCGCCTCACGGCGGCGGCTACGCCGTTGCGCCTCTACAGGGCGGCCAGAACCTCCTGCGGGTGAGTGTCGGGGTTCACGTTGGTCCAGATTTTCTTGATTCGGCCATCTGGGCCGATGAGGAACGTGACCCGGTGCGTGCCCATGTAACTGCGGCCCATCATGGTTTTGCGGCCCCAGACACCATAGGCCTTGACGATCGCCTTGTCCGGATCCGCCAACAATGGAAAAGGCAGGTTGTGTTTCCGGGCGAACTTTTCGTGGGACGAAACGGGGTCAGTGCTCACGCCCAAGACCACCGCGCCCTTTTGTTTGAGTTGCTCGAACTGGTCACGGAACCCGCAGGCTTCCCGCGTGCAGCCGGGGGTATGGTCTTTGGGATAGAAATACAGCACCACCGGTTGGCCCCTGAATTGGGCCAAAGACATTTGCTCGCCCGTGTGTGCGACGGCGGTAAACTCGGGCGCAGGGTCACCCTCTTTCAACTTTAGATTCAGTGCTTTGGGCATAGCGATTCTTCGGGCTGCAGCTAAACCGGTGCGCCCCTGTCCGGATGGGTGCGGCTCAACCCGCCCGTCTGCCGGCCTTGAGCGCGGTCCGGCCGCAACTATTGCTTGGGCGAGGGCGAGCTAGCTGGGCTAGCGCTTAGTTGCCGCACGCCATCGGCCACATAATACAGGCCTGATAGCCCGGTGCAAATCGCCGCCGCCAAACTCAGACCCCAAAGCCAGGGCAGGTCCCATTTCAACAGCGCCCACAATACGCAGGCCATCTGTAGCACCGTAGCAGCCTTGCCCATCAAGATGGGGCGCACCCGGACCTTGCCGCAACTGTAGTGCAGCACCACCCAACCCAACATCAACAGCGCGTCTCGACTCAGCACCGTGGCCACCAGCCACAGCGGTAGCCGAGCTAAATGCGGCGCATTGTTCAGGCTCAACAACACAATGCCCGACACCAGCAGTAACTTGTCGGCCAACGGATCCAGAAATGCACCCAACTCACTGCGCTGGCCATAGCGCCGCGCCAGGTACCCATCGATCCCGTCGCTCAATGCGGCCAAACCGAAGATCAGGATTGCAACCAGCCGGTGCCATTCGGTCCCGTCGGAAGCATAATAGATCACCTGCACAATGAACACCGGCACCAGCAGAATCCGAGCGATGGTGATCTTATTGGCGGTGGTCATGCCTGGCCCAGTGTTGCCTTTTGCCCCTGCGCCGTCAATCCGCTCCCACACCAGCCGACTGTCACATCCAAAGCGGCGGCAAGCCGCCGCAGCCCAAACCCCGGCGCGAGCTGTCAGTCCCCTGTATGGCCTGCTCCCACGCCGGCCTTCTCAGACCGTCTTGGACTGCGCCGGCATCGAGCATGGGGCATCGGGCATGGGGCATGGAGCATGGGGCATGGGATCGGAAGAGCGAAGACGGAAGACGGAGGACGCTCAACCGTAGCCGCCGCCGTAAGGCGGCGGACATCAGCGCAGGCCAAACGCAGCGCAGCCGTGGGATAGGCGATGCATTATTCATCAACCACCAAGACACAAAGACACCAAGGGCACAGAGATAGACAGCGGTGAGATCTTTCGCGTAGCTCGCGCATTTAGCGGTTTGATGCTTGGGCAGAGCTCCAGTTTGAAGCTCGAAGCTGGCAGCTCGGAGCTGGGGTGGAATTTGGGATCGGGACATTCCAGATCGAGTCCATGCTTTTGGCCGCCGAAACCGACCCGCCAGCGGCGGCTGCTCGCCGCGGCAGGCCGCCCCAGCGGGGCCGCATCTAGGTAGCCCAGGGCAAGCGCAGCGCAGCCCTGGGGAGGCAGGACCGCCCAATTATTATTTTCTAACGTCCTTCGAAACACCTGCCCCGCCCGACCGCACCGCAGACGACCCGAAGGCTGCCGTGGCCAAACCAAAACGGCGTCAAAGCCGCCGCACCCCAAAGGCTACCGTGCAGTCGAGCGCGCCTTGGCCGGCGTGAACCGTCCCGTGTCCAGCAGGTCATCTGACGGTTAGGATCAGCGCTTCCGGACAACTGAAGGCATCCCTTCGGCTCCTTTGTTTCCTTGTGCGAATCTAGTCAGGCCGTAGTTCAGGCTCTAGCGTGAAATGGTGGCTGCCGAGGTGCAGAGCTGCTTCAGCACCCCGGCAAGGCCTGCGCAACGGCTTTCCGGCAGCTCGGTTGGTTGCAGGAGCGCAAAGTCAGCCAGAGGCAACCGCTCCATCTAGGGCCGTTGTCTATCGCAGGCTTTCTCTCGACACAGCCTTGGAATGCGGTCCCCGAGCACCGGTTCAGGCTTGCCAGCCGGAGCGTTTTGCCTCTCCAATAGACCGCATGAACAGTATGACCTCGCGCCAACGCGTTCGCGCAGCCTTGCACCATCAACAGCCCGACCGGGTTCCTTTGGACCTAGGCAGCACACCGGTCACAGGCATCCACGTGACCACCTATGCGCGGTTGCGGCAGGCCTTGGGGTTGCCGCCTGCGCCGGTGAAAGTGGGCGAGCCGTTCCAGATGTTGGCTGAAGTCGAGCCGGAAGTGGCGGATCTGCTGGGCGTGGACACGGTGGCCGTGCAGTTGCCCACCACACTATTCGGCTTCCCGAACGAGAATTGGAAGCCGATGGAATTCTTCGATGGAACACCCCTTCTGGTGAGCGAGCACTTTAACGTGACGGTGGACGCCAATGGCGACTGGCTCATGCATCCGCAGGGCGACCGCTCCGCGCCGCCTTGTGCGCGCATGCCTCGGTCGGGTTGCTTCTTCGATGCCATTGTGCGCCAAGCGCCCGATGCGGAGGCCCACTTGGACCCACGCGAGTTTGTCGATCAACAAATCAGCCCTTACACCGACGAGCAATTGGCTTACCTCCAGCGCCAGGCCGATGAGCTGTTCCGTAACACCGACAAAGCGTTGGTGGGCTGCTGGTGGCAAGGCGGCTTGGGCGACATTGCCCTGGTGCCCGGCCTCAACGTCAAGGAGCCCAAAGGCATCCGTGACCCGCAACGCTGGTACGAAATGCTGGTGGAACGGCCCGATTACATCCGCGACATCTTTGCTCTCCAAACCCAGATTGCGTTGGAAAACCTCAAGCTGTACCGCGAGGCCGTAGGCGACAAGATCGAGGTGATCGCGATCAGCGGCACTGACTTCGGCTCGCAGCGCGGGCCGTTGATTTCGCCGGACATGTTCCGCGCGCTCTGGAAACCATTTTACAAGCAGTTCAATGACTGGGTGCACGCCCATACGCCGTGGAAGACGTTTTATCATTCGTGCGGCTCGATTGCGGCGTTTTTGGACGATTTTATCGAGGCTGGTGTGGACGTGATCAACCCGGTGCAATGCTCGGCAGCCGGCATGGACCCCCACACCCTTAAAAGTCGCTACGGCCACAAGCTGGTCTTTTGGGGCGGCGGGGTGAACACCCAGCAGACTTTGCCATTCGGCACGCCCGACCAGGTCCGGGCTGAGGTAGCCGAGCGCATCCGCATCTTCAATCAGGGCGGCGGCTTCGTGTTCAACACCATCCACAATATCCAGGCCCGCACGCCCATCGAAAACGTGCTGGCCCTGTTCGAGACGGTCACAGGCCGGCCTTTGGGTAGCGGTACCGCAGCCCACCGCGGGGCCTGAAGTTGGCTTTTTCCATCAGGCCGATCATGGCCGAAAGGCTGCTTGGATCTGCATGAACGACGAGATTCTGGACGTGGTCAACCAGCAGGATCAGGTCATCGGCCAACGCCCGCGGCCTGAAATCCATCGGCTGGGCCTTAAACACCGCGCGGCTCATGTGCTGGTGTTCAACCGGCACGGCCAGGTCTTTCTCCAACGACGTGCGCAAACCAAAGACACTCACCCGGGCTTGTGGGATTCGTCCGCCTCAGGCCATCTGAACCAAGGCGAAGCTTACGAGACGGCAGCTCAGCGCGAGCTGGAGGAGGAACTGGGTTGGCGGCCCGAGCGGTCCCCAGAATTCCTGTTCAAACTGCCGGCCAGCGCGCAGACTGGCCAGGAGTTCGTCTGCGTTTACCGAGTCGAGGCTCAGGGCCCCTTCCGGCTTCACCCCCAGGAAATCCTGCAGGGCGGCTGGTTTACTGCCGAGGAGGTCAACCGCTGGCTGGCAGAGCGGCCGGAAGACTTTGCCCCAACTTTTCCGCTGATTTGGGCGCGCCTGCAGGCCGAGGCGCCGAGCGCGCGAGGTTAGCCGCACCGGCTCGGACAGGTCCCCACCGCAGCGCGGACGCTCGCTCAAGCTGGGCTTCCACCCGAGGCCTGTTGCGGCGTAGCCTCGAATAGGGTCAGCAACATCGAGAACCGCTCGGTGGCCTTGACCGCATGAGGCACATGCGGCGGCATGTAAACCAAGTCGCCCGCCTTCAGCCGATGCGGCTGCCCAGCCACGAAAAACTCGCAGGACCCGGCCAAGATTTGCACCAAGGCGTGGAAGCTGGAGGTGTGCTCGGTCAGTTCCTGGCCTTCGGCAAAGCCGAATAGCACCAGGCGTGTGTGGGCAGTGCGCAGCAACGTGCGGCTGACAGTGCCGTGAGGCGTAAACTGAGTCTCTTCAGCCAGAGACAATACCTTGGGCTGTGCACCGTTAATGAGGGGCTGGTTGTTCATAGGTTGGGGTATCGGGTTTTTCGGTTTTTCAGAGCTTCTATCCGCTCGATCACCATTACTCTGCCAAGCCCCGGCTTGCGGTTAGGGGCCGAGGCCGGACCTGTTCGAAGCGTTGGAGTTGGTGGCGGGTTTGGGTTTCCAGCCGGACGGATCTTTGGTTGGCACTACCGGTCTATCTGGCGGGCCCAGGAACGGCCGGACCAGTTGGACCCACAACGCGTAGCCTTGGGCGTTGAGATGCAGTCGATCCGGGCCGAATAGTTCAGGGCGCGGTTGACCATCTGGCCCTAGCATATGCGAGAACACGTCGATGAACGCTAGGTGGGCGTTGGTCCGACACAATGCCTGAATGCACGCGTTGGCAGCGCGGACCTGCTGCACCTCAGCCCAGCGAGCTGGGTTAGGTGCGATCGAGATGTAGGCAATACGAGTCTCGGGCAACTGCCGCCACACCGTCTGCACAAAGGCCCAAAAATCGGCACAGACCCGCTCGGGTGACTTGCCGGCATGGATATCGTTGCCGCCGGCATACATCACAATCAACCGCGGCGCATAAGGAATCACAATCCGAGCCGCAAAATGCACCGAGTCAGCAATCTGCGAGCCGCCAAACCCGCGGTTAATGACCGTGTGCTCGGGGAAATCTCGGGCCAGCGTCTTCCACAGCCGGATACTGGAACTGCCGATGAACAAAATCGCCCCGCGTGGGGGCGGGTTGGTCCGATCTGCCACCTCGAAGGCCTGAATTTCCGGTTCCCACTGTTCCGGCCCGCGCGCAGCGACAACCGCTGGCAACAGCGCAAAAAGTGTTAACCCAACCCCAGACCACCCCAGCCCCAGGCTCAATCGATGCACCAACTGCTCGGCTGGGCCAGTCCGAACCTCAGCCGCTGGCCCCACGCGATCTGTGCGCCATAGTTGCGCCACAGGTCCCCGAGCACCCGGACGTCCCACCTGCAGCCTCAAGCCCATCCACCACACTCCCGCTACCCAGCGGTCAAGCCTACCGGTGGGCCAGTAGCGGCACCGCCGGCAACCGGCTCGCAGTGCCGGCCCACGGTAGCCCCGAACCCCACGTAACCATTTGAAGCCGCTCTTTCGGCCCACGCCAGCTCTCCGGCGACACCGCGGCGCCGTGAGACCAAACCTGCGCGCAGCCGTTTGAATGCAGCGGCAACGCGCTTCCCATAACCGACAGGTTTTCCACGCCATGCCCGCCCAAAAACCTAAAAAACAGTGCCGCAATTGTCACCCACGACCTCCACCCATGCCTTGGCGTGAAAGCCTGCCCACCCAATCGGGCGACCCTTGCAACCGTTTAAACCTGCGACTTCGAGCAAATGAGCGCACGGCGCGGGGCATGGAGCATGGGGTATCAAGCATGGAGCGTTGCACTTGAGGCATGGAGCGCCAGGGGCGTAGCTGGAAGCTCGAAGCTGGCCGCTCGGGAAGCCCTTCCGGCGGCCCGCCGAAACCACTGAACCATCTGCGCCCAAGCCCTAAACCGCTAAATACGCGAACTACGCAAAAAAGCTCAAGCCCGCTTATCTCCGCGCTCTTCGCGTCTCAGCGGTTTCTCAGCCCCAGGCCTTCCGGCCGAAAGAATCCGGTCCGATGCTAGGATGCACCCTGCCGGTGCTTGAATTGACCAGAT
>Ga0078972_1003948_pt1 | contig 17519 bp, 17 predicted proteins | sample YelNatPaOPGAMG01_FD_67568 | JGI IMG/M metagenome (GOLD analysis project Ga0078972, IMG submission 67568) | Hot spring thermophilic microbial communities from Obsidian Pool, Yellowstone National Park, USA - OP-RAMG-01 (SPADES assembly) (version 2) | ecosystem: Environmental > Aquatic > Thermal... | reverse complement strand
AACGGAGTGTACATTGCAAAAATGGTTACTCCGAACGGCATTATCACCAAAAAATTGATGGTGGCAAAACATTAAATTTTTTTACACAAAATGAGTTTTTTGCTTTGATCGGACATGGTAGTGGCAAACAGATAATCATCTCCGCCTTCCTCCAATTTGAATCTACGTCGAATCTCAGCTACCGAAAGAGGAAAATTACGAACCGTGATATTGACCTTGTGTGAAGGAATCCATTGATTAATAGCTTGCTGATTCAAGGGGAAAACAGCCGTCACCTCAAAAATTCTCCCGGGAAAATTCAACATCGGTTCATTCGAAGTATAAAGATGAGAAGCAGGATGAAATTTGTCCACCGCAAACCGCTCAGAAAGCAATCGAAAAGCACCGGCTTTCAAAAGAGCCGCATTCGGTTCGTAAAGATACCTCTTGGGAGAAGCAACATACGTGACAGATGCATGTTGTTCCTCCTGCATTGAAAATACGACTGGTTGATTTTTGGACGTCCCTGCCTCAACAGCTACTATCTCGGGAGATTCGCATGGTTGTGGAACACAATCAAACAACAATTCTTTACATTCATTCTTCACAGACACCACATGAACTTTTGCCACATATCCAAGCAACCGCAAAGCGGAAGAGATGTCCAACATGGGAGAAACTTTGATCAAAACATGTTCGGCATGTTGAAAAAACAGCGGCAAGGCCGTCAATACATTCGGTTCATACTTATCCAACGCAATGACTCGCTGCTGATGATGATCACGCCGCGAAGGATCAACATACAAATAATCAGCATGACGATGCGTTGTTTGCAAGAAGGTTAATCCATCATCACAAATCGTTTCAATAGGAGCATGCATGCATTGAAAATTGTGTTTGGACAACTCATACAACAAGGGGTTGCGTTCCACATAAACAACCCGACGTGCTTGCTGCGACATAAAGAAGCTGTCAATACCAAAACCGCCCGTCAAATCAATCACCTCTTTTCCACGAACCAACGAAGCCTTATAGGTTGCTGTCGCTTCCGACGATGCTTGTTCAACAGAAACTGACGCTGGATAAATCAATGAATCAAACTGCAACAGAGTTGGAAACTTAACAGTCGCTTTTCGTCTTCCTTCCATTTGTTGAACTAACCATGGCATATTGACATCAGGATAACGTGAAGCTTGCAGCAACAATGAATTCAATTCATCATCACCATGCTCGGACATGAATTGTCGATGTCTATCATCCCATTGCATCATAGTTCAATAAAAGGAGAAAGGCCCAATCCTCTATTTTTTACACACATAAATACTGGCTTCATAGAGCAACACTAAAGGAAAACAAACCGCCAACATGGTAAAAGGATCGGCGGGAGTAATAATCCCTGCCACGATAAAAATCACGACAATGGCATGCCGACGATATTTACGCATAAAACTTCGTTTCAAAATTCCCAGTCGCGACAACAAATAAACTACGATAGGAAGCTCAAAAACAGCACCGATGGATACCAATGTCGTAGTGAACAAACTGATGTAAGAGCTCAATGAAATAAGGTTTTGCACATCAGGGCTAATTTGATACCGATAGAAAAAGTGAACTGCCACCGGGAAAATCAACACGTAAGAAATGGCAACACCGATAAAGAACAGAATGCCTCCCGAAAGAAAGGTCCAAACCACCGGACGCTTTTCGTTAGGATAAAGTGCCGGACTGACAAAACGCCACAGCTCATAAGCAAAATAAGGAAAAGAAAGAATCAAACCCAGCCAAAAAGCAACAGAAAGATGAGTCATAAACTGACCTGTCAGTTCAAAATTGACTAAATGCAAATTAAATGGAGTAATGCGCAACGAATGAATAAAAAACATGGATCCCAACTTATCAATCCAATGATAGACAAAAAAATCGGAACTTTTAGGCGCAAAAATGACATCGAACACCCAGTCTTTCATCAAAAAGACCACCACCATCATGATGGTCAAAACGATGACCGACCTCATCAACATCCATCGGAATGCCTCCAGATGATCCCAAAAGGTCATCTCCTGATCATCTATTGCCTCTTTCATGCGTTTATTTTTATTTATTTACACTATAGATGTATGGAAACCGACGACAAATTCCTGTTTCATTTCCAAAGTGATCATTTGACCAAAGCATTCATTGATTTTTAATCATCCATTTCAACCCCATTTTCATTCAAATCCCCAACATTCCAAAGAGAGGATTTCCCTCTTAGAATAAACATTTTGTAAAAACGAAATCATGAATTAACGAATCGAATCAATGGTTTGAAATCCGATCAATTGATCGTAAAGGTCTCCTTGTGGCCGATAGTAAACATAAACGGCATATTGATTATCAGTTTGCCAGTGACTCCCTTCGATAGGAAAAGTTGACCCAATTGAATCGCCTTTAGGAACATAAAGGTAAAGATAGTTATATCCACCTTGTTTCAAAAGCAATGTTTTTTCATAAGCCTGCTCTTTCCCGTTGTAATCCAATCGATCGTTGGCGTTAAATTGGTTGTAAACGAAATTTCCACTCAAAAACAAAGAGCCTTCAAACAAGGGATTTGGATCGGGTAAAGTGAAATGAACATAAATATAATCCGCTTCAATTTCAGGGTGAGCATGATTCTGAAGATGAATCAAAAAATTGCCATGCACATCAGGCTCTTTTTCAAACGAACGACCTGCCCGAATGGCATCATCATAAAGCGTTGCATGATAATATGGAGCAATGTATTGAATTTGGTTTACGCCAATGGCACCTAAATAAACCGATGAAAGATCAAACTGACGGTAGGAATTGCCACCTTGAAAAATCAAGGCGTTGTTATTGCTAAAGGTCTGAACTGCTTGCGATGTATATGTTGGTTGAACATTAAACACCTCATTGTCACGACGATCATTTTGACGTACCAGCACATGCATTTCGGAAAAAACGTCACGTATGGGAAAATTGGAATTATCGACGACAAAATCAAGTTGTTGATATCGACCATTTAATTCCGTATCGGTGTTGCCACGAATGGCGCCGCTAATCTTTACCCGAGGATCAACCACCGAAAAACAAGCATAAGCAACCACCTTTTCCGGATCATTATCCTCATAAATGGAAACAAGGTAATTGCCCGACACTTTCATTTGTGTATTTTCGTTGGGAAATCGCAACCAATAATGCGTGTAAAGAAAAGTGGTATTAACGGAAAGAGCCGATTCGGTAATCAATCCCGATGAAAATCCGTTGATTGCTTGAATGTCAGGAAGAGACGACAAAGTCCAATCGGCATTGCAATGATGAATGGCATAATAGTAATTCTTACTGTCATGCGACATTTCATCAAATTGAATCAAAATCGATTTCTGATCATTCAGCAAGATGACAGGCAACGACATGGGAACGCCTTCCACATTGACCTGAAGCGTTTTAATTTCATCAGTAAGGGGATGTGTATAAAAATGAGTTTGTGCCGAAAGATGAATCGACAACAACAAAACGAAAAGAAGCAGAAAATGTTTCACAGAAATGGAAGTTAAGATGAATTGGGTTATGCAAATGTAACAAAAAGATCAACCCTCTGCAACAAGAATAAAAAAGGGATTGTGGATAATTCAAAAATTCGCCCGTCATGAGCATGTATTCAAATAGGAGCGTTTGTAATCGTATTGATCACGATTTCTTCCGCCAGAGCATATTGATGGAGCAAATGAACAGTCAGAGTAAGAGCTTCCTGAATGCCTTCATTGCCCGAATAACCATTGATAATCATCAACAAATGAGAAGTATCAAGCGTGATCTTGGTACGTTCATGATCGCTCGTCGGGGTACCGATGCCACCCATGGCATCTTTGTAAACGGGCAAGCCTTCAATGTTGAGAAGGCCGCGTCCGATTCCTTCAAATGAATCTTCTGCCGTGCCAACGGTCAGCAAAAGGTCGCCTTTGATCTTGTCTGCATCAAATCCTCCGATGGAAAATCCCGTCTGAATGGAGACCAGATTAATTAAATCAACCAATGTATTAATTTGATAAATAGGCAGATGACGGATAATTCGACGACAGAGTGCTTCGGCGGATGGTCTGTAACGATTCGGATCTTTGCCCAAGCGTTTGTAAACATTCCGCGTAGCCTCAATAGCAGCCATTTGCTTAATCTGTTCCAATGAATAACGAGATTGAAGCGATTGTTGCGCAGCAAGAAAGGCATCCCACAAGGATTCATTCATAGATGTATTGTGAACCTTGCATGAAATAAGCCCTAACGTAAGCTGAGGACAAGCGGCTTTGATTGCATTGTCAATGAAAATAGAAATCATCTCATCATTCAACGTTTAAAATTCAGTGCAAGAAAATTTATGGACACTCCATCTCTTTTCGTCCTGATGAAAAAAAGACAAAAGCACTTGTCCCATCTAAAAAAACAGACATAAGCGAAATTATCATTTTAACATACCGATTCCTGTAAGCATTCTGCCGGAGTGCGTTCCTTGACGACGTGCTGAAAAAAATAATTCCGCTTGAGCATACGTGCAATAAGAAGAGACCTCTGTGTTTTCGACATTTTTTGCTTTCAATTGTTGCAACACGGCTGACCGAAGATCCAGATAAAAATGTTCCTGTTGCATCTTAAACAGCGATGAAACCTGAAATGAAGCATCCTTAAACAAGTTCCACACCTCGACACCTACTTCGTAATGATCAACATCGATGCATGGACCTATGGCAGCTATCAAATTGACCGGATGAGTGCCAAACAACTCCTGCATGTGATCTATCGTTTTGCCAACAATGTTTTGCCATGTGCCTCTCCAACCTGAATGAACGGCACCAATCACTTTGTTAACGGGATCGTAAAGCAACACCGGAACACAATCAGCGGTCGTAACCGCAATGCACACCTCGGGGACATTGCAAATCATTGCATCAAAGCCCTGCGTTGCAGCCTCACGCTCCGAAAGAGACATAGCCAAGAGGGCGGAATCAACCATCAGCACCTCACTACCGTGAACCTGATGAATGGTCAATAATTGCCGTACGGAGATGCCTAACTCATTGCACAACAATTGCCTGTTTTGATCAACGTTGTGAGGGTCATCATCGGAATAATTTCCAAGATTTAACGATGCAAAAGCTCCTTCACTAATGCCTCCTAAACGAGTAGAACTGAAATGACACAGTTCATCCTTGTATTGACTTAAATTGGAAAATGACAATAAGCGAATACTCATGCCGTGAAATTAAAAAGTAATGACCTCATGCGTAATATAAGCTGTTCCTTTAAAATTTGCCAATAAAACATGCTCATCGTCATACACATTGATATCACATGTGCAAAGTTTGTTCGAGCGAGCAATCTCTTTGGACTCGGCAAAAATGGCACCTTGCGTTTTTTTTACAAAAAAGGAGATATTCGCGTTAATTGATAAGGTAACATACCCATAAGCATTGACCGAAGCAGCAAAGCAAAAATCAGCCAGCGTAAAAAGAAGTCCGCCGTGCACTACCCCTGCCCCGTTTAAGTGACGAGGTTCAATGATCACCTTGGCTTTGGCATATCCGGGTCTGCACGCTTCCAATTCAATGCCATTGCCCATGGCAAAACGATCGGCTGTGAAATATTGTTGATATTTATCCATAATAAAATACGTCTATGGGATGACTTACCCTTTGGTGAGTGACGCTCCACGTTGAAAAGCATCCAAGTTTATCCGCACCGTTTCATCGCCTTTATCGCTGAACCGCTCAACAATGGCATTCTCCAATGCGGAAGATAAAACACCCAAATAAGGAGATGCCGCTCCAAGCATCACCATGTTGTAGGTTTTGAGATTGCCGGCTTGACGTGCCAATTTCTCAGCATCAACAATCAAATGCGGATGTTTGATGATTTCCGTTAACACCATTTCCTTGTCAGGATAATCAGGAATATTCACAAAAGGCTCTGATGCAGTCACAATCAGACCTGACGGGGCGAGAAACGGAAGATAGCGTAATGACTCCATCGGCTCAAGAGAAAGAATCAAATCGGCTTCTCCTTTTGGAATCAGATCCGAAAATAGCGGTTGATCGGCAATGCGCAAATGTGATTCAACAGCTCCCCCACGCTGACTCATGCCATGCACTTCTGCCTGTTTGACAAACAATCCTTGTTGCATGGCAGCCAAATCAATGATGGAAGCAATGGTCAGAATGCCCTGCCCTCCTACCCCGGCTAAAATGATATTTTTTTTCATACAATTATTTTATTTTTAACACTAAGGATGTATGGAATTCGCCAAAATAATTATTCTCTTGAGTATAAGCATTTTTATGGCTCGTTTCATACAATTAATTTATTTTTTCACTTTAAGAATGGAATGATCTTATGATTTTTAAAAAGCGTTGGACGCTCATCATTATTTTCAAAAGTCAGCTTTACTCATTTTCCTGCTTTTTCGGCCTCTTTAGCTGCTTCTTTATGTTTTCTCGAAGCGGTTTGCACACATTCACGTTGTGCAATGATCACCGAAACCCCTCGATATTCCATTTCTTCTTTCAAAATAGCGCTATTGATCTCACTGTTTTTTTTCAATGGTACGATGGTACGTATGTGCGCTTCCTCTACTCCAATCCCTTTGCAAATGTCATGGATTTTCCCCGTTCCCGCCGAAGGCTGTCCACCTGTCATGGCAGTGGTGGAGTTGTCGGAAATAATGACCGTTATTGGAGAATGATCGTTCACGGCATCCAGCAATCCGGTAATGCCGGAATGGGTAAAGGTTGAATCGCCGATGACGGCTACCGAAGGAAACAATCCAGCATCCGCAGCACCTTTGGCCATGGTGATGGATGCTCCCATATCCACACAGGTGTTGAGACCGTTGAAAGGAGGCAGGGCAGCGAGCGTGTAACAACCAATGTCAGAGAAAACATGTTTGGCCGTAAAGTGTTCAAACGTACTGTTCAACTCCTCAAACACATCACGGTGGCTGCAACCGGGGCATAACATCGGAGGTCGAGGCGCCACCAGGTCCGGAATCGTTGTCTCCGTGACTGCCCCAACTCCCAATGCTTTTGCCAAAGCATCCGGCGAAAGCTCACCGGTTCGAGGAAGCGCTCCGTCCAAGCGTCCTCGAAATGTCGGATTTCCAAAATAACCTTTCAATAACTCTTCATAGACAGGATATCCTTCCTCCACAATCAATACCTCATCAAAATGATCCGTGAAGGAATGAATCAATCCATCAGGCAAAGGATATTGACCAATTTTCAATACAGGAAAATTCAATCCGTACGACTCGCGGACTTCCATCACATAGTTGAATCCAAGACCAAAAGCAATCACCGCTTGCTTTCCCTCGCCTTCCACTACGCGATTCAAAAAAGAAAATTCAGATTTCTGTTTTAAAGTATTTTGCAGATCCAACAAATGCAAATAATTTCGGCGAGCATTGACAGGCAAAAGAATCCATTTTTGCTTGTCCGTTGATGGATTAAATGGGTTTTCAGCGCGTGGAGTACGTGGCACCACCCCTGAGCGCGAGTGTGAAAGACGCGTCGTAATGCGCATCAATACGGGTAAGCCAACTTCTTCGGACAAATCGAATGCATAGCGAACTGCATCATAAGCTTCCTGTTGAGTGGCCGGTTCAACGACCGGCAAATGAGCAAATTTGCCATAAACACGACTATCTTGCTCGTTTTGTGACGAATGCATGGACGGATCGTCCGCCGACACCACGACCAATCCACCATGCACTCCGGTAATGGCAGAATTGATAAATGCATCGGCTGCTACATTCAAACCAACGTGTTTCATGCAAACAAGGCTTCGTTTACCGGCATACGACATCCCAAGAGCTGCTTCGTAAGCTGTCTTTTCATTGGTTGCCCAGGTTGAATGAATTCCTTTTTGCCTTGCAACGGACGATTGTTGAATGTACTCGGTGATTTCAGTGGACGGAGTGCCCGGATAAGCATATACGCCGGAAATTCCGGCATCGATGGCAGCCTGCGCAATGGCTTCGGCGCCCAAAAGTAATTGTGAATTCATTGATTGAAAAAATTATCGGAAAATTGGTAAATGAATGGTTTTGGAGTTGCAGTGACGCTCCTATTCGGAGTAAGGCTATCTTGCTGTCATCCTGCAATTAAATGGTCAATATCTTTTCGTCTGCTTTTAAGTAATCGGTTAAAGGTTGACCCATAGAGCGGAGATTGACGCCTAATTGAGACAAAGCCTCCGCAACACCAAGATTTTCAGCACACGTCAAACAGGCTTCTACCGTTATACCTTGAGCCATCATCTCAACTATCGTTGCCTGTACCTCTGTGTCAGTTCCAGCCAGTTTTGATGAGGCGCCCCAAATGATTACATTGATTTCCTTCCACAATCCCCTTTTTTTAGCGTTAATGGCATACATGGACAACATGTGGAAGAAAGTCTCTTTGTTGTCGGTTGTCCATAGGATGTTTAGTTTTTCCATAGTAAGCATATCATTTATAAGCACTTGTTTTTAACAGCCTGAATCTGAGAAGCATCGCATTCATACCATTGAAAATCGGACACTTCGTTTGGGGAACAAAGCGAAACGGCAGAAGCAGTCGATTGCATTGGACTGTTGACCTGCATTTTCCCAGACAGGTGAATCTCTTTCACGCCAAGATGAGCAACAATATGTTCCACATTATCAGCCTTAATGCCACCACCCGGAAGAATCATCAGGGCATTCCCAACATAATCCATCCATTGCTTGAGTATTGGCAATCCTTCCAAAACCGAAGCTTTGCCGCCAGAAGTCAGCACCCGATCCACACCACAACGAATCAAATCGTCCAAAGCCCGCAATGGATCAACACATTGATCGAACGCACGGTGAAAGGTGACAGACATGGGACGCGCCACATCAACCAAACGCTTGATAGCCTCCCTATTCACCTGCCCATTTTCCGTCAACACTCCCAAAACGACACCGTCCACGCCTAATTTTCGATAAAACGAAAGATCCAAAGCCATCGCTTGCAATTCATTTTCATGATAAACAAAATCACCCACTCGAGGGCGAACCATCACATGAACAGGAATAGAGACTCGTTCTTTCACTAAAGCAACCGCCCCAATGGAAGGCGAAAGTCCTCCCTCAGCAAATCCTGAACATAATTCAATACGGTCAGCGCCGGCCATCGCAGCCATCAAAGCCGATTCGGGAGTAAAAGAGGCAATTTCAACAAGCGTCATAGCCATTTAAAGTTGATATAAACTCGACAAATATAGTCAATTTTTGAAGGTTGCCTTTGCAGCAAGAAGAGAAAAAAACGAAGAAGAAGTTCTAAAAAAGTAGTCCCACCGGGAATCGAACCCGGATTTGAAGTTTAGGAAACTTCCGTTCTATCCATTGAACTATAAGACCCAATTTTTCGTTAACAAAGATAAGAATTTTATGGAATCATTCCAAAGTTGAACATTCAAAAGGACATTTCAGCCCTGAAAGTTTCGCATTCAAAACATCGAATGGAGAATACCGTGTTTAATTAACTTATTTTATACTTTATTCATTGCCCCAATTCACAAAAACAACGATCTTTGAATGAATTTTTGTTTTGATAAAGAAAGATCCTTTAGATTTTATATGTCAACAGGCAAAAAAACAAGCTTTTAAAAGAGAGATGACACAAAGAATATCTTTCTTCTTTTGAAACTTGTACGCAAACAAACAGACTCGATAACGGAATCAAAGTAAAATTTCACAAAATAAACTTTCAACATCAGAAAAAATGAGCTTTTGGATTGCTAAAATCATAAATAACTTATTATCAATATATTGATCATTCAAGGCGCATCAACCATCGTTGCCTGTAATCATTAAAATCAACGAACAAAACGATCAATGTTATTCAGGCACTATCAAGAATTCATTTGTCAGGAAATGCAATGTACTCTTAATAAAAAAATAAAGTTGAACACATGAAAAATACAACGCATTTAGTCATCACCATCAGCCGTCAATTAGGTAGTGGCGGCGCTTACATTGGACAAGCGCTTGCAAAAAAACTCAATCTCTACTACGCTGATAATGATATTATTCAAAAAGTGGCCGAAAAATACTCACTTTCAGAAGAATATCTCACCAAAAGAGATGAACGCATCGAGTCCATATGGAAATCATTTTTAAAATTCAGCGCCTTTTCATCCGAGAAATTTATTCCCTCGGACAAAGTTGAACCAACCTCCGAAGAATTATTCAACGCAGAAACACTAGTGATTCAACATGTTGCCAAAGAACATCCTTCGGTCGTCATTGGGCGTTGCGGATTTCATGTACTGAAGGAAATGCCCAACAGAATCAGCATTTATCTACACAGTGATCTCCTATCGAGACAACGCAGAGTTCAGGAAGTTTATGGCATATCGGCCGAACAGGCTAAAGAAATGATTCTTCAAAGCGATAAAGACAGAGCACAATACATCCAAACCTTTACCGGCAAAAAATGGACAGATGCACGAAACTATCACTTGACCATCGATACAGGAGCATTGGGATTTGATCGGAGTGTTGAGTTGATATTACAATACATTGCGATCAAAACAAAAGAAAATCCTGAATAGTCGAACAAAGAGTTGATTCACAACGTCTTGATACGAACACCCAGCTCATTGGACAAATCGATGATGGATGTTTGCTCTTTCTCTTCGCCCATTTTCAGCACCAACTTGGCACATGCTTCAGCATCGGCTCCCGCACGATGATGATGAAAATGAATGTCGTGCAATTGACACAGATCATTCAAACGATAAGACGAGAGCCCTTTCCATGCCCGACGCGAGAGCGACACACTGCACAAATAATCGCTGTGAGGCAAAGCCAAATCATACCATTTCAATGACGCACGCAAAACACCCATGTCAAAAGGTGCATTATGCGCCACTAACAGCGTGTCATCCAAAAAAGGTTTTAGTGTGCTCCATAAATCACCAAAAGAGGGTTCCTCTTTCAACATTTCCGAGCTGATGCCATGGGTTTGATAGCACCAATAATTCATATACGGGAAGCAAGCCGGTTTAATAAGCCATGAACGGGTTGTCTGAATCACGCCGTTCTCCACCCTGCAAATACCGATTTCGCAGGGGAATTGAGCATGAGCAGTTTCAAAATCAATGGCGGTAAAGGTCATTCGTGAACTAAAAAAGTTTTTGCTTTGACCTCGCAAAAATAAGCATGTTCAGCGAAACCCAAAAACGATAAGCAAAAAAAACAAAAACTAAGCTCCTTATTTTACGAAGCATCATGCACCTTATCAAACCATAAAGCCGAAGCCTTATTTATCAATGCTAAATCCATGGATATCAAGGAAACCGGCATCCTTGCTCCACTGCAAACGCGAGCAGAAAAATCCCACTTTTGCCCCGATCCAGCGACCCTCGCGAGCAGTAAACAATGAACCAAAAGGAGTAAACTGCTTACCATCAAAGCTGTAACTAAACTGACAGACCACCTTTGGAATCGATTCATCGCCCATTTTCTGCTTCGATTGCCTCACAGTAACCCTCAGCCAAAGTGTTGATGATGATAGCGGTAAAGTTGCATTGACCTGCTCCGAAGTGCCCTTGTTGGCATCGTGACATCTGTTTTGAGTTAATGTGAGTCCTTGAGTTCCATTTTCAACAACCAAATCAGCATAATCCATGCCCATTACAATCAAACCGGACTTATCTCCTGCCATGGAAGGATGAAAAGTCACTTTGGCAGTGGCGGTAAATTCAGGAGCAGGAAATTTCTGCATAAGAACGTTGGGCACATCCCAGTAATTTTTAAAGTCCGTTGGCAGCAATTGAGCGTAAAGGCGAAGAAGTCCTTTGCTTTGAAACGGGAACACCCACGTTGCCTGAGGATTAGCCTGCCATTGCCATTGCAAACCAAGGGTGCTGCTCTTAAAATCATCAGAGGTTTGAGGTGTTGCAACGGAATATTTTTTACCGACGTCAGGCATGCGATATTGATCCACCGGCTCTCCGATTCCATTTCCCTGATCTTTTCCAATAATCGGCCATCCGTTTACCCATGTCATGGGTTCTAGATAGACCAATCGGCCATACGTAGTAGGTTTTGCAAAATGGAGAAACCACGACTGTCCCGTGCGTTTTTGAGAAATGATCATAAGGAGGTTGACGCAGAAGAGCATGACCTATAATAGTCCAGTTAACCAAATCATAGGAATGCAAAATCGGCAAACCTGGGATAGCATCAAAACTTGAAGAAACCAGATAATAATCATTGCCAACACGACAAACATCAGGATCAGAATAATCGGCAAACAAAACCGGATTTTTATAATATCCGTTACCCAAATCAGGCACCCAGACTTTTGATACAGTCGAGGGCTGTGCCCAAGAAATAAAAGGTAATGCCCAGATTAACACGAGAAAAAACACCCCTGTTTGTATTGATGGATAATGGTTTCGACGTTTATTATCAGAACATTTCATCGAGGTAGCGTTGACGTTGTGAACGGAAATACGTGATCGAGCAGCATATTCATGGCCTTATTTCAATCGCATCTTTGGTGGCATGATCGCTCCAAGTGATATTAGAATAAGTCATTTCAGGCGAATGCACGATCTGTATATATTGACAATCAGTTCCTTTTAGCGCAATAATGGGATGATCGTTGCCGGGAAAAAGAATTTTATCAAACGTGACATATTGTGCATTTTCTAACGCTAAAGCAGGTTTTGAAGAAGTAGTCAGAGAAACATTGGCGAGCGTTACATTACTACAATTGCTCAGCACGCCACCTTCATCAGCCGTTAGTTGTGCATTGGTCAAATTGATATTTCTCAGATACATTTCGGGAAGTCCATTGAAGAACAGCGCTCGTTTCGCTCCTTTGCAAACAATGTTTTGCATTGTAATGTCATGAAACACCGGCGTTGTCACATCCGCTTTCACCTCTTTGTTGGAAGGTTTTCCGCCATAAAACATATCAAAAAGAATGGCGTCCGTCTGAATATCAGACATGTTGATATCTGATATATAAATATCTTTCACCACTCCGCCGCGTCCTCGAGTACTTTTAAAACGAAGTCCGGCATCTGTGCCAATAAAGTTGCAATGGGTTACTTTGACATTGCGCACACCGCCAGACATTTCACTGCCAATGACAAAACCACCATGAGCATGATAGACGGTACAATTTTCGACCAAAAGATTTTCAGTCGGCATGCCGCGCAAGCGACCTGCTTCATTTTTTCCTGACTTCACACAAATGCCATCATCTCCGACACTAAACGAGCTGTTTACCAAAACCACATTTTTAGATGATTCAATATCAATGCCATCGGTATTTTGGCCATAGTCAGGATTTCTTACTGTCAACCCATTCAGCAGCACATTCTGACACATCAATGGATGAATCGTCCATGCCGGAGAATTTTGAACGGTTATGCCTTCCAACATTACATTTTGACACGAATCTAACTCAATCATCACCGGACGGAGGTAATCTTTAATTTCTTTCCATGTTTTAATGTCGGTAACATCAGGCACATTTTGATCCGTTGTCAAACGACTGCCTCTCAAAGCACCTTCACTTGGCCACCATGTTTTTTTTGATTCATCTAAGACACCACCTGCAGCCACTTGCTGATCCCATACCGAAAGGGGAGCTTTGCTTTTTTTCAAAGGTCGCCAAGCTTGACCTGAGCCATCGAAAACGCCATTTCCTGTAATGGCAATATTGGAAGCATGATAAGCAGAAATTGGAGATTGGCACCGGTAAGTAGGAACGCCTTCAAAATTTCCGTAAATCAACGGATAATGATTCAAGTCTGGCGAAAACAATACAAGCGCACCTTTATTGGTGTGCAAACAAACATTACTTTTCAACACAATCGGCCCCGTGAGCCACGTTCCCGAGGGAATATCCACTGTGCCGCCACCTTTTGCAGCAACGGCATCAATAGCTTTTGCAAAGGCAGTAGTATTGTCAAATTTTCCGTCTCCTTTTGCACCAAAATCAGTGATTGAAACCTTGTTGGCTGGAAACGTAGGCGCACTGACTTGCTTCATGGGAAAAGGAAGATTGGAATACAGGTCAGCAGGCAAAGCCGGCTCGATTTGAGCATTTGCTGACAAAACAAGCGCCGAGAACAACGCGAGGAAAAATTGTTTCATCATAATTACAAACATTTGGAATATGAAATCATTATCAAAGATACCATTTCTTTTATCCCCAACGATTCAATGACAAAAGAATTAAGGCTCTTTGATCAATTTTTGTGAAGCTTTCGTTCCGTTTGAAAACCAGACGTTAAGGATATAATATCCCGTGGAAAAAGACGATATATCCAAGGCAATCTGTGTTGTCATGACAGGTATCTCTTTGATTTTCATCCCTGTCAAGGTAAAGAGCTGAATTTTTTCAATCTCATTAACGGCCTTTATCTGAACAAAATTTCCTTTGATCGGATTTGGATAACATTGCAAACCATTAGCTTTCACTTCGTTGATTCCGCTTGAAGCACAAGAAGTTGATGCGCCGGTAATCGGATTCAATCCACTGAAATTCAAAGTATCATAAGGATTATAAATAGCATTCCCTTTGCCGCTGGGAATGTTAATAGAAGAACAGTTTTTGAATATCAACGTATCAACAAAGCAAGTTTGCATTCCTCTTGAAGTAGCATTAATTTGTACGTTGTCAAAAACAACATTATCAACGTATTGTTCGGGCAAACCCCAAATGAAACCTGCATAAGTAGAATTATTTACTGTGATATTTTTGAAATAGATATTGCGCCATGTCGGCGTCGTGCTCGTAATAGGCTGAGCCGGATCAGATGTTGAGGGACTGGATGTATTATAATAACTGGTGATATAAAAAGGCCATTGTACGTTAGTCATGGTGATATTGGAATAAGAAAGATTGTACACGGCATTAGCACCACTTCCACCTCTTCCCCGTTGCGATTTCAACCGTATGCCGTTGGTAGTATTAGTAAAAGTACAACTATCCACAGTGATGTTATGAACGGCTGTAGCATAACTGCCCACCGAGACGCCATGTCCATAACCAAAAGTACAATCCCAAATAGACACATTTTGACTGTAGCTGTCCATGGCAATGTTATCATCACCTTCCGAAAGATTGCAATGATGAATGTTGATGCCATTCCAATACCACGTGTCAATGGCATCGGTATTTGGAGAGTTGGAAGGTGCTTTAACAGTGATATAAGAGATGGTGCCATTAGCCCCCATTGAACTACTCCTGCCAAGCGTAACATGCACGTTAGGAGCATTTTCCAAAGTTATACCTGTAATCAACACGGTGTTACACGCTTTGAATCGAATCAAACAAGGTCTTGAAATGTTGCTGTTTGCCTTGTATGCCGTCCACCAAGCACTTCCATTTCCTTCGATTACCCCGCTACCACTCACTTCAATATTACTCAAATTCTGACCAGAAATAAAATCATTATATTGATCGGTGGTTCCATTGTTTGGATATGATCCTGTCGGAGAACCGTTCCCGTTTCCATAGGGCAAAATTTCCAACGTATCCTGATCTGCCAGATACAAATTCACATTGCTTTTCATGGTGATAGGGCCACTCAAAAAAGTTCCTTTCGGAAAAATAACAGTCCCTCCACCGGCCGCATTGGCTGCCGAAATAGCCGCATTGATGTATGTCGCATTGTCTAAATTGGAAGTACTTGCGCCATAATCGGTGATCAAAAAAGGCGTTGTTGGAATGGACGGAAGTGGAATCGCATTAGCAGCATTAGCATAACTTAATAATACCATGCAACCAAACACAACCAACAATAAAAATAGTTTAAGGTGAGAATAAAACATTTGATATTAAATTAATCAACATACAAAATGAATCACAAAATGTCAACTTTTTCAGTTATGCTTCAAAAACGAAAAAACAAAAGAAGAGCCAAATGCGATAATACATCTGGCATCTTCATCATCTTATCAATAAACTATGGCCTCCATCGTGGATCACCGGCAGAATGCGCACCAGCAAAACTCATGTCGATGATGGTAAAATTATTATTTGAAGGATCTTTGAATAAATTGGCAGAAGTTCCATTGTATTGAATCAAATCGGTGATGTTATTAGCCGTTGTGATCCAATCAATCGTTGCATACGAATTGGTCACAAGCATCGAACCACCTGTTCCAGTACGAATGCCTTTAGCACCACTGGTAGTCAATTGTGAATTAGACATGCCGAAAATGCAATTTGAAATGATGCCATTGGTAACATTGGTATTCAAATCGATAAAATACTTCGTTGCTTTGACCATATCATAAAAAGTACAATTTTCAATATCAATGGAAGATGGAGCCACCATGTTGCATAAAATCAACCCTACATCAGTTCCGGGAACACCGATCACTGTGGTATTAGTAATGGTGATATGATCAAATTTTCCGGCAGATGCATTACTAGTGGTGACCAATTGATAGCCACCCCATCCGTTATCATAAGTGATGCATTGATCATATTTCAACTGACTGACAAGAATTGAATTGGAACTCTGAATTCGTGAGGGTGAACGGAAATGATGAATCCAACAATTTTCAAAAATCACAGCATCGGTATTAGTAGTAGTACTTTGATTGATTACATAGTTCGTGCCCCCATCACTGTTGTATCCGACAAGATTAAGATTTTGGAACTCAATTGTTCCGGCAACACTGGGCAATTGAACTTTTACTAAAGCTAATTGAGGAAAAGTTGTTCCGGGCATTCCGTAAAAAGTAACTGAGGTATTATTGGGAATTGTCAAAGTAGCAGGTTCCGCATAAGACGAACCGGCAGGAAGAACTAACGTAATAGATTGTGCAGTACATGTATCTAACACATTATGAATGGAATCTGTCGGTTGTAAGAAAATAACTCGTTGAGCCGCGGGTACATCCGGATAAGTTGAAAAAGTAATATTGCCCCGCATGTACGGCCCATTCATCAATTGAACCGCATAAACGGTATTGCCTGTCAAACCTGTCAATGTAACCGTACCTGCAGCCAACTGAGCGCTTGTGAGAGAAATGGTTTTGACCGCCTGCGGATTCGATTGCGGATAATAAACCAACTGCGTTGCTACCGTTCCCGCCGGCCAACGAATAATAGCACTCGTGTTCGTCTTGTCTCCCGGCGCCACTTGTTGCAATAATTGCTCTACCGGAGTCACAAAAGTGGCTACCACGTAATGAGAATCGCCCACTCCATTCGTACTGCTAATCTCTTTTAAACGCACCGAATATCGAATTCCTGCATGCAAATTGGTCAGTGTATCAGTAAAAGTAACTGTGGTTCCTGAGGTAAAAGAGTTAGCAGCAGTAGCCTGACCGCTGATGGTGTAAGTAGCAACAATCGGATTAAATAGTAAGCTATCCTGACTCACTTCCAGCACATAATGATCAACACCAGGCATCTGATTCCATTGCACGACAACCGATGTTGACTGAATGTTCGTCACAGTAAATGTGGTAGGATGAAAAAGCCTATTGAAGGCTTCATCAATGA
>Ga0078972_1010331_pt1 | contig 17524 bp, 16 predicted proteins | sample YelNatPaOPGAMG01_FD_67568 | JGI IMG/M metagenome (GOLD analysis project Ga0078972, IMG submission 67568) | Hot spring thermophilic microbial communities from Obsidian Pool, Yellowstone National Park, USA - OP-RAMG-01 (SPADES assembly) (version 2) | ecosystem: Environmental > Aquatic > Thermal... | reverse complement strand
AAACCAACTGGTCAGATGGAACATTTTCAATTGAAGAAATGGCGCTTTCTGCTTATCGGTTTGGATTAAAATACATTGCTATTACCGATCATACAAAAAATTTATCGGTTGCAAATGGTTTGGATGAAAAAAGAATTTTAAAACAAATAAAGGAAATTGATAAAATTAATGATAAATTTAAAAAACAAGGAATTAATTTTACAATCCTTAAAGGAAGTGAATGCGATATTTTAAAAGACGGTTCTTTAGATTTGCCGGATGAAATTTTAAAAAAATTAGATATTGTTGGAGCTTCTGTTCATACTTATTTTAATTTATCTAAAGCCGAACAAACTCAAAGAATTATTAAAGCAATGCAAAATCCAAATGTTGATATTATTTTTCATCCCACCGGAAGAGTTTTACAAAAACGTGAAGCTTACGAAGTAGATATTGATGAAATTATTAAAACTGCAAAGGAAACAAAAACCGTTTTAGAAATTGACGCTTATCCTGAAAGATTGGATTTAAAAGATGAGTATATTAAAAAATGCGTTGAAGGTGGGGTTAAAATGTCAATTGATTCGGATGCGCATAGCAAAGAACATTATGAATATTTAAAATATGGGATTGCTCAAGCCCGAAGAGGTTTTGCTAAAAAAATTGATATTATTAACGCATGGCCGCTTTCAAAAATGCTAAAATTTTTAAAACAAAAGTAATACTTTTAATTGTTTGTTTTTTAGTTCTTGCTTTTTTAATTGTAAATAATTTTACATCAATTAAAGGCGCATTTTTAGGTATTATTAACCAAAAACAAACTCAAATTATAATTTCAAAAGACAATCAAGAATTAAAAGAATTTTCAAACTATACTTATGAGCTACCAAACAAAGAAAACAAAACAGTAAAAAATAATAATTTTCCCATTGTAATTAGTGAAGTTTTTGGCGGAAATCAAAATTTGCCTCCTTTTATTGAAATTTATAACCCTTCCCCATTTTCAATTTCACTTCAAGGAGCATCCATTAAAAAAATTAAAAACTTAAAAGAAACAACTTTTGTTAGTTCTAAAAGATTTGCAAATAAAATTATTCAACCTTACTCTTACTTTTTAATTACAAAAGAAAATAGTAATCTTGTTGCCGATATTTACTGGCCTAAATCTTACCAATTAGAAAATAATTGCGAGCTTGTTCTTTATAGTCCGGAAAAAGTTAAAACTGATGCAATTAATTGGGGTGATTTGCCTCAAGAAAAAAGCATTTCAAGAATAAATTGGCAAACTAATGGTTTTACCCTTGCTCTTCCTACTCCACAAAAAAGTTACTAACCAAGGAAAAGTAAAAAGAAACAAAAATAAGAACACCAATTAATTTGCTGCTTTCATTTTGATTTTCTTCTAAAGTCAAATGCGCAATTTGATTTAAATTTAAACGTTGATTACTAAACCAAAAATGAAATTTTTTCTTGTAATTTTCAGGACCATTTAAAAAATTAAATAAAAATTCCTTTTTTACAACTTGAGGAAAATTATTCCAACCGCAATAGTCAATATAACTACTCCACCTGTAATTTTTTAAAAACTCAAAAGGCTCAACTGCACTTAAATCTTGAGGGTGGTTTAATTTTAAAGGATTAGCATGAATGTAGTGCAACAAACTTAAAAGCTGAATTTTGTTTTTTAAAACAATAGACTTATAGCGACCGTTAAATAACACGCCATCCCGATGATATTTTTTATTAAAGTAAAGCGCGTATCCAGCGCAAATTTTTTGCATAAACAAAGAAATATTCTTTTCTGTTTTTGTTTTTAAAATTAAATGAAAATGAGTTGGCATTAAAACAAAAGCTAAAATTTCTACCAAAGGGTTTTTTAATTTTTTTTCAAATAAATTATTTTCAAAAAGAGAAATTTTATTAGGATTTTTAATAAAATAATAACCGGTATTTGCTAATTTTTGACGGCTATTAAAAACAAAAAGGCCGTAAATAAATCTTAAATAATCATCATCGTTTAAAAAAATTTTTAATTCGTTTACACCTTTTTGTAACAAATGATAAATTTTTTCATTTGAAACTTGGTTATTTTTATAACATAAATTTTTTTTGCCAACCTTTGGGGGCATATTATTTATTTTAAATAATAAAAAATAAAAAAATAAAATTAACAAAATTATTCACCCCCGAAAATAAAAATTTTGTGGATAACAAAAACAATTTCTTTTTTGAACCTTTGAACCATTGCTTTTGCCTCATCTGGGGTAAGTTTTCCTTCTAATTTTAAATCTTTCCTATTGATGTTTGGCTCTTTTTCGGGCATATATTTTTACTTTAAAAATTTTGAAATTTAAAAATTAAATTACTTCCTTTGAATGGCGGCTTTCATAAATCCCACAAACAAAGGATGCGGAGTAAGTAATCTTGATTTAAACTCGGGATGAGCTTGGGTGGCAACAAAAAACGGGTGATTTTCAAGTTCAATTATATCTACCAGCCTTTCATCATCAACCGACCAGCCGCTAAAAACTAAACCATACCTCGAAAGAATTTCATGAAACTCCGGATTAACCTCAAAACGATGACGATGTCTTTCTAAAGCAGTTTCACTTTGATAAAGTTTATAGGCCAACGATCCTTTAATTAATGACATTTTATACTCTCCTAATCTCATTGTGCCTCCTAAATTTTTCACGTTTTGTTGTGAAGGTAAAATGCTAATTACCGGATATGGCGTATTTTTATCAAATTCAGTGCTATTTGCTCTTTTTAACCCACAAACATTTCTTGCAAATTCTATTATTGCCACCTGTAATCCCAAACATAAGCCCAAAAAAGGAACTCGATTTTCTCGCGCGTATTTTACTGCTTTAATTTTTCCTTCAATGCCACGTTTTCCAAAACCGCCGGGAACTACAATCCCCTGGCAAGTTTTTAATTTTTTAGTAAGTTGTTTTTCTTCGGAATTAATTTTTAAAATATTTACTTTTACACCAACCTCCACTCCAGCATGTTTAAGCGCTTCTTCCACTGAAATATAAGCATCTGGATTACTAACATATTTTCCAACTAATCCAATTGTTATTTCCTTTTTTAAACTTTTAAGTTTTTTAACTTTTTTTCTTAAATGTTCTAAATTAATTGGCCGCTCGGGGAGTCCAAGTTTTTTTAAAACAATTTTATCTAAGTTTTTATTTAAAAAATTTAATGGAATTTCATATAAATTAGAAACATTGGGGGCTTCAATAATATTTTCCAAAGGAACATTAGTAAAAAGAGAAATTTTTTCTTTAATTTCAAAACCAAAATTTTTCTTTGCCCTTACTATTAAAAAATTAGGCACAATGCCGGATGTTCTTAAAATTCTTACCGATTGTTGAATGGGTTTTGTTTTTTCTTCTTCCGAAGGAAAAACATAATCAATTTTAACTACATGGATAAAAATTACATTTTCCGGCCCAAGCTCTCCAAAAATTTGTCGCGCAGCTTCTAAATAAGCTTCTTCTTCAATGTCGCCAACCGTTCCGCCAATTTCCACAATTACCACATCCACATTTTTTTCCCGGGCCGGTTTTAAAATTCTTGCTTTAATTTCATCCGTCACATGAGGAATTATTTGGATTGTTTTTCCTAAAAAATCTCCTTTTCTTTCTAATTCCATTACTTTGGCATAAACAGCACCGGTTGTAAAATTAGAAAATCGATCCAAATCTAAATTTAAAATTCTTTCATAATGTCCTAAATCCAAATCAGTTTCTGCTCCATCGTTAGTTACAAAAACTTCTCCATGTTGATAAGGGTTCATTGTGCCCGCATCTTGATTTAAATAAGGATCAATTTTAATTGGCAAAATTTTAAATCCGCGCGATTTTAAAAGACATCCTAAAGAAGCTGCAGTCACTCCTTTCCCAATTCCGGAAATTATTCCACCCGTTACAAAAATAATTTTAGGCTTCATATTTGAGACAAAAATTTAAAAGTTTGAACCACATCTTTACTTTCCCATAAATAGGTTGCTAAAACAACTCCATCGGCTTTGCTTTCTTTTATAGCTAAAATATTTTTATCATTTACCCCGCCATCTACAAAAACCAAAACCGAACTAAATTCGGCTTTAATAATTTTTATCTTTTCTAACATTTCAAAGTTAAGTTGTTGTCCAGAAGGTCCAGGCAAAACAGTTAAAACTTCTAATGAAGGACATTTTAAAAAAAGTGCCATATCTAAAAAATCTTTTAAATTATCTTTTGGAGCTAAGGCTAATTCCAAATTAATTTTTTCTTTTAAGCTAAATAAAAAATCAAAGTTATATTTTGAATTTAAGTGAAATGTAATTTTTGAAACATTAGGAAAATTAATCCAGTCATTTATGCCCTTTTCCAAATCTTCAACCATTAAATGCACAAAAAAATTAAAATCCTGCCCTAAATTTTCAAAAAACATTTGGGGTGTCCAAATAGTTTTTACTGGTGTAAATTTTCCATCGGAAAAATCAAGATGAATATTTTTAACGCCAATGCTTTTTAAAAGAGAAAGTTGGGGAAGTGTTTTTTGAATTTCATCTTCACGCCAAAAATTTAAAGCCGGGACAACTTTCATAATTTTATTTTTAATTTTTATTCCACATTTTTCTTTTCATTTTGATCTTCCAATAAAACGCTAGTATCGCGCAAAAGTTTTATTTCCAAATAAGTAATTTTATCCAATCGCCTCTTATATTTAGGATTAGTAGAAAATGGAGTTTTAAGCCAAGTTACCAATATTTTTTTTGCGCTCTCTTCATCTAAATAATTGGCAGGTAAGGCTAAAATATTAATGTCATCGTCATTGCGCGCATCAAACGCTTGATCGGGAGTCATAATTAATCCACAGCGTACATTTTTAAATTTGTTAGCTACCACATCTACCCCTACTCCCGAACCACAAATTAAAATTCCCCTCGCAGTTTCAAATTCCAAGCTAACTTTTTTTGCAACTTCAATTGCAAAATCAACATAATCATCGTTTTCGTCTTTAATTTTATTGCCCAAATCTGCAACGGTGTATCCAGCTGCCATCAGGCTATCTTTTAAAACTTCCTTTAATTTAAAACCATTATGATCGGCACCAAGATAAATAATCATCTTAAAAATATTATAGCACGAATAGCTTTCTTTCCTAAATAAATTTAATCGGAGGGTGAATTAAGAACTAATTTCAACTTGATTGGATTTATTAACAAAAACATTTACTCGCTTACCTTCCCTTAAAAGACCTCGCACCATTTTATCAGCTAAACCATCAACAATAATTTTTTGAATTAAACGTTTAATGGGACGCGCTCCGTAATCCGGATCAAAACCATTTTCCACAAGATACTTTTTAACTTCCGGCTTAATATTTAAAATAATTCCTCTTTTCATTAACCTTTCCTCAACTTCCTTTAATTGAATATCAACAATTTTTTCAATATCGCGGTGCGTTAAAGCGTTAAAAATAATAATTTCATCCAAACGATTTAAAAATTCGGGCTTAAATGTTTCTTTTAACGAGGACATAATTCTTTCCTTTAAAAGCTCTTCTTTGTTTTCAATTTCCTTTTCGGTGTCTGATGAAAAACCAAGCGCTGACATTTCTTTAAAATAAGTACTGCCAATATTAGAAGTTAAAATAATAATGGTGTTTTTAAAATTTACCACCCGGCCCTTACTATCTGTAAGGCGGCCGTTGTCTAAAACTTGAAGTAAGATATTAAATACTTCAGGATGAGCTTTTTCAATTTCATCAAACAAAATTAAACTATACGGACGATGACGAATAATTTCGGTCAGTTGCCCACCTTCTTCATAACCAACATATCCCGGCGGAGAACCAATTAGTTTTGAAACGGCATGTCTTTCCATATATTCTGACATATCAATGCGAATTAAAGCTTTTTTGTCATTAAACATAAACTCAGCCAATGTTCTTGCTAACTCGGTTTTACCAACTCCGGTTGGTCCTAAAAACATAAAAGAACCAAACGGTTTTTCTTCTTCCGCCAATCCTACCCTTGATCTTCTTAGTGCTCGTGCTACTGCTTCCACTGCTTCCTTTTGACCAACAATCTTTTTTTCTAATTCTTCTTCAATCCTACTTAATTTTTCCATTTCGGATTCTAACATTTTTGATACTGGAATTCCCGTCCAACGAGAAACAACCTCAGCAATATCTTCTTCTGAAATCAATTCCTTAATAAACTTATTATCTTTTTCTCCTTGAAATTCTTCCCAATGACGATACTCTTCTTCGGTTTTAGGAATAATGCCGTATCTAATTTCTGCTACCCTATCAAAATTTCCATTCCTTTCGGCTAATTCCGCTTCTTTTTTAAGATCATCTATTTTTTTTCTTAAAGCATGAAAAGTTTGAACGTTTTTCTTTTCTTCTTCCCATTTTGCAGTTAACTTTTGATTTAGCGCTTTAAGTTTTTTAAGTTCTTTACTGAGCGTTTCAAGTTGTACTTGATTTTTATTTTTTCTTTTATTTTCCGATTCTTTGGTAAGCGCGGATTTTTCAATTTCTAAACGGGTAATTTCTTTACGCACTTTTTCAATTTCAAATGGCAAACTATCCGATTCAAGTCGGCGAGAGGCAGCAGCTTCATCAATTAAATCAATTGCTTTGTCGGGCAAAAATCTATCGGTAATATATCTTGCACTTAAATTCACTGCAGCTAAAATTGCTTCATCTGTAATTTTAATATTATGGTGCGCTTCATATTTTTCTTTTAAGCCTCTTAAAATTGCAATTGAATCCTCAATTGATGGTTCCTCAACATAAACCGGTTGAAATCTTCTTTCAAAAGCAGCATCTTTTTCAATATACTTTTGATATTCTTTTAAAGTTGTAGCCCCAATGGCATGTAATTCTCCGCGCGCTAAAGCTGGCTTTAATAAATTTGAAGCGTCAATTGCTCCTTCGGCTGCACCTGCGCCAATAATTGTATGAATTTCATCAATAAACAAAATAATTTTCCCTTCTGCTTTTTGCACTTCCTTTAAAAAAGCTTTAAAACGATCTTCAAATTCTCCACGAAATTTAGTGCCGGCAATTAGCGAACCAATATCCAATGCAATAACTTTTTTATCCTTTAAAGATTCAGGAACGTCTCCACTTACAATTTTTTGCGCTAAACCTTCAACAATTGCTGTTTTTCCAACTCCCGGCTCGCCAATTAAAATTGGATTATTTTTTGTGCGGCGGGAAAGAATTTGCATTACTCTCCTTAGTTCGTCCTCGCGTCCAATCACTGGATCTAACTTACCCATCTTTGCTCTTTCCGTAAGATCAATTGTATATTTTTCAATCACTTGCAATTTTGATTCCGGAGTTTCATCGGTAACATGAGAAGAACCGCGAATGCTAATTAGCGTTTGCATTAAAATTTCCTTTTTTGCCCCCACTTTTAAAAGAATATCTTTTGCTCCAGAGGGAACATCTAAAAGTGCTAAAAGCAAATGCTCGCAAGAAATATAATCATCTTTAAGTTTTTGCGATTCTTCCGCGGCTTTATCTAAAACTTTAATAATTTCTTGGGATAAATAAATTTGACTAACATTGCTAATTCCAAAAATTTTTGGAAGAATTTCTAAGTTTTTTTGAATTTCTTTATTTAATTCAATTAAATTCACATTGCTTTTTTCTAAAAGAGGAACAACAATCGTATCTAAATCCGAAACTAAAGCCGCTAAAAGATGGACTGCTTTTAACTCACCATGATTGTTACGCATTACCAACTCTTGCGCATTTTGCAACGCTTCTTGCGCTTTAAAAGTAAATTTTTGAAAGTTAGACATAAAATTAAAATTATTTTTGACTTTTATATTATAATTAATTTTTTCTGATTAGCAAGCCTAACATAAGAGTGCTAAAAAAGCTATAAATTATCCGGTCTTTTACCTAAAGTTACGGAAACATTAATGGTCTTTTCTCCTCTTAAGACTTTTAAGTTAATTGTATCGCCAACATTATATTCTTGGACAATAGAAATTAAAGGATGATCGCTATCAACTTTTTGTCCGTTAACTTCCAAAATAATATCTTCTGCCATCAATCCTGCTTGAGCTGCTGGTGAATTTTTTTCAACAGCCGGACCATCGCTATTTCCTCTTAGCAGCGCACCATAATCCACTTTTAATTTTTGGCTTTGAGCAATTTCTGGTGTAATCATTAAATATCTCACTCCCAAATAAGGCAATTGAATCGAGCCTGTTGTTTTTACAGAATTAATATCGCGTTTTACATGATTAATAGGAATAGCAAATCCAATGTTTTGCGCACCAGCAACAATTGCCGTGTTAATTCCAATGACATTTCCATTTAAATCAAGTAACGGTCCCCCTGAGTTTCCAGGATTAATTGCCGCATCGGTTTGAATGACATTTTGAATTGTTTCCGATCCAAAATCTGCTCCAGAAGCCGTAATTGTGCGCGATAATCCGGAAACCACACCAACTGAAACTGTATTTCTAAATTCTCCCAAAGCATTTCCAATAGCAATGACAGTTTGCCCTAATTCTAAATTATCCGAATTTCCTAAACTCAGCGTTGGCAAATTAGAAGCATTAATTTTCAAAACGGCTAAATCTTGAATTGAATCGCGAGCAACAACTTTAGCCGGATATTTTTTACCATCATTTAAAAGTACGGTGTAGTCGGCGTTTTTATCAGCAACAACATGCTTGTTAGTTACAATTAGCCCATCGGAAGAAACAATAAATCCCGATCCACCACCAACTTCTTGCTTCTTAGTCCCCTTTTCACAAGGAGCGTAAAACTGAAACCCACCAAAATTATTGTCACCAAAAAATTGTCTAATATCGGGGGGTAAATTAAAGAACGGATCAAATGTCTGAGGACATTGTTCAATTACCGGCAAATCTTTAGTAATTACAATTGAAACAACGGCTGGAGATGCTTTTTTAACAGCAGCAATAATTGCTTGCTCATAATCATATTTTGAGTGATAAGTAGAAGTGGCAACATTTTCTCCTTGAGTAGAAGAAGTAGATGAAACATTTTTATTTTGCCCACTATTATTAACCCAATTCCAAATATCGCTAAAAATATTAGCCGACACTTTTTGAGAAGTAATTAAAGAACTAATTAATCCTCCTAAAAGCGCAGCTACTCCAACTAAAATAATAATTTGCTTTTTATTCAAGTTCATAAGTTTAAAATAAATTAAAACGACCTAATTTTAAATTTATTTCATTTCGTATTCTAATGTTACAAAAGCAGTTACTTCTTTTGATCCTGCTTCAACTTGAGGAGTTTCTGAAGGAGCACTTGTCTCGCTTTCTACTTTACCTGCACCAAGATTATACATTATTCTTGACTGAGGATTGTTATAGGAAATATTAATTGAAACTAACTTTCCTAAATGAAACCCTCCAACTTTTGCAATTTCTTTTGCTTGTTCTTGCGCTTTTAAAATTGCAATTTCTCGAGCTTGCTTTTGAAGCGCAGTTAAATCATCAATATCAAAACTTAAAGTAGAAACATTATTTGCACCATTTGACACAACACCTCCTAAAATATCTCCAATTTTTGAAAAATTTCTAATTTTCACTGCAACACTTTGAGTAAGCGTATATCCTACAATTTCCGGCGGCGGGCAAGGCCGAGGTTGATTAAGAGGAGAGACACAAGAATAAAATTGATAACGTGGGCTAAGATTATAATCAACAGTTTGAATGTCTTTTTCTTCCACTCCTTGATTTTTTAAAAAATCAATAATTTTATTTACTTGAGATGTGTTTTTACTTTGAATTTGATTTAAATCCTTGTCGCCTTCAGTAATTACAGCAAACGTAAATTTAGCCACATCCGGTATGGCTACAACCTTGCCATCGGCCGAAACATTAAAACTTCTTAACGTTGAAAATTGCACTTTTTGAAAATAAATTTTAGCAAACCAAAAAACACTCAAGGCAGCAATTAATATGCCTAAAATAATTGCTAAATATAAATAAAATTTTATTTTTTCTGTATTCATTGCAGTTAAATTTTAAATTTATTCGGAAACTTTAACTTTTAATTGTTTAGATTTTCTAGCGCGATGGAGCTTTGGCATTTGAATTGTTAAAATTCCTTTGCTTAAAGTTGCCGTTGCTTCTTCCGGGTCAACTTCCTCCGGCAAAATAATTGAGCGCGAAAACTTACCCCAAAAAAGTTCTTGATAAAGGTACTTGCTTTCATCTATTTTTTTATTTCTTTTTCTTTCTCCCTTAATTGTTACTTCCCCCGGATTAATATCAACCACTAAATCATTCTCATCTACCCCTGCAACGGTTGATTGAATAATAAGCTTATCCCCATCGTCATAAACATCAACAGTTAACGTTCCTTCTTCTTCATCGTTTTTTGAAGTAAGGTAATTTTCATTTTCCATTTTAATTTCTACCGGCTCGTTTTTTACCTTACTTAATTCTACAAAAATGTTATCATTTTCATCCATATTTTAATTGTAGCACAAAAAAACAAAAGGGCAAAACACTTAAAATTTTACTTTTACTAATCTTGATCTTGATCTTTATTTTTGTTTGTATTTTCAAAAATATTTTCCAAATGTTCGCTTTTAACTTTATTATTTGTTTGGCTCTCAAAAGAATCCTTTGTTTCTTTCCCAATTTTTTCTATTTCCTCTCCAACCTTTTTTAATTTCATTTCATTGAAAAAAAACTTATTAACAATATTTTTAAAAAACAATTCGCCACCAATAATGATTACAAAAAATCCTAAAATAAAAACTTCAGCTTGCTTAAAAATTTTTTCGGCCTTTAAAAGATAAACACCCCCAGCTAAAAAATAAGAGACTAAAGAAAAAGCAAAAAGCCAAACTAAAGTTGATTCAAAATGAGATTTAGCAAATTTACCAAATTTTACTTTTGCCCAACCAATAGCAAAAATAGACAAGATGTTCATTCCCACTAAAAACTTTGAAATAATAATAATTTTTCTTAAATTTTGGGAAACATAATAGTTATAAATTTGCATTTTTTTATTTTCCTTAATTTTTTTATAAAAACGCCAGCCAAATTTTGTATTTCTTAACCTCCTTCCCAAAAAATACAAAAAATAATCAGCAGTAGAAATACCTAAAAAGGCAAACAAAAATACACCTAAAATATTTAAACTATGATTGGCAACTAAATACATTGCCACCAGTAAAGTAATCTCACCTTGAATAATGACACCTAAAGAAATTAAATAATAACTAAGCGATTGATGCGCAGTAACAATTTGAGCAAGATGATCTAAAATACTTCCCATAGTAATTTAGTATAGCAAATTAAAAATATTATTTATAAGAAGGATGGGTTTCTTTTATTTTTAAAGAAAAATTAGAAAAGCGTGCCAATGCAAAAAGCAAGCTGGACAAGCGGTTTAAAAAAGCAAGTGAAGGAGCAATTTCTTTCATATTTTTGCCCTTTAAAAAAGCTACTGTTTTTCTTTCGGCTTTGCGACTTAAAGCACGAGCAAAATCTAAATTAGCGGAAATTAAACTTCCTCCCGGTATAACAAAATTTTTAATTGGGGGAAGTTTAGCATCAATGTCATTAATTATTTTTTCCATCCATTGAACTTCTTCCATTTTAATCCAATTAAAATTTTTAACTGGGAAACGAAATCCAATCATTGCAACCATTGCTTGCATTTTAAAAATTTTTTCTTGAAGTTCAAAAATAATTTCTGCTAATTTTTTACCTCCGATGGCAAAATTGGTCTTAGGCTGAATTTGAGATCTTAAAATCCCTAAAAAAGAATTAAGTTCATCTAAAGAACCTAGCGTTTCAAATAACGGGGAGTTTTTTTTAACTTTAATTTTTCCAATTTTGCTTTCTCCTCCATCTCCAACTTTAGTATAAAAAACTGTTTTCATATTATTATTATAATCCGCTAGGAATTTTTACACAAAAGAATAAATTTTATCTAATATGAATTTAGTTAAATTAAACAACAAATCATTTAAAACTAATTTAAATTTTGATATAATTTTATTATGCTTACACTTTTTCAAATGCTAATTAGATTTTTTGTTGCTTTGGTGCTTGGTTTTTTAATTGGGCTGGAAAGAGAATTAATTGGGAAAGAAGCAGGAGTTAAAACCAATATGTTAGTAACAGGAGGAGCAACTCTTTTTTCTTTAGCAGGCATTTCGCTTCCTTATATTATTTCTGCCCAGACTGAAAATTTAGCAGATGTGATTGCAAGAAACAGCGGGTTTTTAGGATTAATTGCTAATATTGTGGTTGGTATTGGATTTTTAGGAGGAGGTGTAATTATTAAGCAAGGTGTGCATGTGAGAAGCGTAACAACTGCAGCGGTAATTTGGTTTGCTGCAGCAATTGGAATTTTATGTGGCATTGGTCTTTTAAAATTAGCAGTTATTTCTACTGTTTTTGTTGTTTCCTTACTTTTCATATTACGAGGATTTGACATTACGCCTTTAAATCAGTCAAAGAAAAATCAAACTGGAAAAGACTAAAAGTTAGTATGAAAAGGGTATATTTAGACTATGCTGCTTCAACACCAGTCAGGAAAGAAATATTAAGAGCAATGCTGCCTTATTTTAATCAACAGTATGGCAACGCTGGTTCTTTACATTTTTTTGGACAAAAATCAATTCAAGCAATTGACGAAGCAAGGCAAAAAATAGCTTTAGCTTTAAATGCCAATTTTCAAGAAATTATTTTTACCTCCGGAGCAACCGAAGCAAATAATTTAGCATTAAGAGGAGTTATCACATCATATTTACATCAAAAGCAAAATATTACTTCCTCTTCTCCTAAAATTATTATTTCTTCAATTGAGCATGAATCTATACTTCAAACAGCATCAAATTTAAAACAAGAAGGAATTGAAACAATTTTTCTGCCCGTTGACAAAAAGGGAGTTGTAAATTTAAAAAGACTTGAAGAATTATTAGATGAAAATGTAATTTTAATTTCAGTGATGAGTATAAACAATGAAATTGGAACATTGGAACCAATAGAAAAAATTTCTAAAATTATTCAGCAATTTAAACAAACTAAAAAAGAAAAAATCTATCCGCTTTTTCATAGCGATGCTGCGCAAGCTTTAATGTATTTTAAATGCAATGTTAAAAAATTAGGAGTTGATTTAATGACAATTTCCGGCCAAAAAGTTTTTGGACCAAAAGGCATTGGTGCACTTTATATTAAAAAAGAAGTTCAAGAAAATAAAATTATTTCTTCTCTAATTACCGGCGGCTTTCAAGAATTTGGATTAAGAGGGGGCACTGAAAATACACCGCTTATTGTTGGACTTGGCAAAGCAGTTGAATTATCCCAAAAGGAACTTAATCAAAATTTTAAATATGTAGAATCAATTAAAAAATATTTTTGGAAAGGTTTAAAAAAAATTTATCCTCAAGCTTTTATTAATGGCTCTTCTTCTGCCCCTCATATTTTAAATGTGTGCTTACCAAATGAAAGTTCGTTTGATTTTCTAACTGCTTTGGATATTAACGGGATAGCTGCTTCTTACGGTTCTGCCTGCCAAGCAAGATTTTATGAACCTTCTTATGTGCTTCAAGCTTTGGGGTTAGACGAAAAAACAGTAAGAAGCAGTATGAGATTTAGTTTTGGTATTACAACCAAAAAAGAAGAAATAAATTTTGCCATTAAAACTATTAAACTTTTAAAAAATAAAATGGGTGCCTAATGGGAATCGAACCCATATAACCTGCTCCACAGGCAGGCGCTCTACCATTGAGCTATAGGCACCATTTCAAATTAAAACCAACCCACAGTTTGTAGAAATCTTAATCTTCTAATTATTAAATTGAGGGCAATAAAACCTCTCCTTTTTTAAATATAAGCCTAAAACAAAAATTTTACAACAGTAACCAAAATTCATAATAAATAACTTATAACTAATCATACTCCTATTTACTTTATTGTCATAAGTTTGTATAATTTTAAATATGAAATTTGAAAAATTTAAAGTAGCTTCATCATCTCAAGAAGCTCAAAAAGAAAAACAAGAAACAAAAGAAGAACAAATTGAAAAAAAATTTGAAAAATTATTTGGCATTACACCAAAGGATTTAAAATCTATTCCAGAATATGAAAAATTAACTGTAGCTCAACGCAGTTTCTTGCTCCAAAATATGGAAAACTGGGCGCTTGAACATATTAATTTTTCCGCAATTAAGCAATATAAAGAAGAACAATCCGAAGCATCGTGTTTTTCTAAAATAGCCAGAAGTTTACTTAAAAGATTTTATATTGAGAAAGCAAAACATCAAACTGCAAAAAACATTGCTACTTTAAAAACTGCAAATTTAGAAATGCTACAGGATTTTGCAAAAATGATGAAAGCAAGCGGAATCGAAGTTTATTTTGACAAAGATGAAAAACTAAAAATTAATTATATAACAAGTGCTATTGCCTCCTACGATCGGGATATAGCATCTCGATTTAATACTGCTGTCGAACGTCTTTTAAAGGTTACTCAAGATGCTCAAGCTAAATCTAAAAACACATTACCAAATCAAGAAGATATTAAAGCAGCTGAAATGGAATATCAATTGGCACGGAAAGAATTAATTACAGCAATGATTAAAGGAAGGGGGCTTTCAAAGTCAAGTACCTCAAAAGAACAATTAATAAACAGTGTATTAACTGAAATAGCAGAAATTGAAAAAGTTATAAGAATGAATCAGTTTCTTAACAATCATCCTTCTGTTGAAAAAGAATTAAGTAAAATTACATCAAAGCAATTTTGGACAAATGCTCTTTTTAACACTGCGTTGGAACGCGGCGCATATTTTGGTTTTGGTTGGGAAGGAAGAGCAATTCTCGTTGGAGCACTCAATGTTTTTGCCGCTCCGGTGGTAGCAGCGGCAAGCGGTGCAATGTTTGGAAGACGACGTGCAATTCAAACCTTAAACGAGGAATTGCAAACAAAAAAATTAGGAGAAAAAAGCAAAATTTTAGAAGCATTAGAAAATAAAACTAAACAAAAGGGGCTTTTTGAAGCTAAAGCTTTTGTTGACGCTAAAACACTTACTCAAAAAATTGATTCACTAATGGAAAAAATTAAGAAAGAAGATAACGCAAAAGAAAAAGCTAAATTAATGTACCTTTTAGATAGACGCCTTTATTATACCCGCTATTTACTTGATAACAGATTAATAAAATTTTCAGGAGAAAAAGAAAAATTAATGGAACAATATGAACTAATAACAAAATTAGCTGAGGGAGAAGTTAATTTACAATTTGGAACAATTGAAGTTAACCAAGAAATGGAAAAAAGATTAGATACTTTTCTGGAGAAAAAAGCAAAATATGCAAAAGCTGCTCAAAAAAGTTACATTTACAAAGAAATGATTAAAGGTGCTGCTTGGGGCGCGACATTTGCTTTAATTGGTAGCGAATTAAGAAGTCTCTTATTTGGTGTTAAAGCCCCAGAAGCTGCTCATCAAGTATTAGAAGCTCAACAAGGAGGTAAATCGGGAGAGGCAGCAAAAGTATTAATGACCGAAACCACCAATCGATACGAAGCAACAATTGCAAAAGGAAGTAATATTTGGGATACGGCTGAAAAAATTGCAAAAGAACATCACCTTTCAAAAGAAGAATTTGCAAAAGCATGGGTAAATAAAGAATCAGCTTTTACAACCATTGATGGTAAAAAAGTGCCAATTTCAGAAATGGGATTAGTACACGAAGGAGATAAAGTAATTTATGTTCCAGGAAGCGGTGGCAAGGCAGGCCACTTTGAATTAATTGACACAAATCATAATGCAAAAACCAATTGGCAATATTATGAATTATTAAAAAAGAAAAAAGAAACACCGCCAGAGTGGTTGAGGAAAGCATTGGGAATAACTGAAGAAAAAAATTTAGGCACAAAAAATCTCAATCAAATAATTGAAGAAACACCTCCTGCTCCGCCTCAAAATAATATGTTTTATTATGAAGAAATAATTCCGAGCCCTGAAACTCATTCAATTAGTCACGACGAATTTTTCTCTTATCTTGTGCATAACGACATTCCTCGATTTGAAAATTATGCCGAAAATTTTCATCACTATTCTCTTGCCGATCAAGAAACAATTCTAAAAAGCAGCCAAATGGATTACTTAAGAGACCATATTAATGCTTTTCGCGACCAACATCTTTTAACAGAAAATGATGTGGATTTAATTTCCAAATTAAATCAAAAATATGCAGAAATGACATCTATTTACGATAAAACGCTACAAAATTTTAAGGAATTTTTAAAAACAAAAACAGGCATTCAAGAAGGCTCTTTAGAAAAATTCTTATCAACTAAAATTAAAAGTTTGGGAAGTATTGATAATGAATATCAAGACAACGAAAAAATAATGAAGTTTATTCGATCAATTAACATTACGCCTTCTGAGTTTACTAAAAATCTTTCAATTGGAGAAATTCTCAAAAGCAGGTTTTTTGAAAATGAATTTTATAATGTTGGATGGTTTGACGGTTTGACATACTAAAAACAATTACTTACAACTTATAATATAACTGATAACAAAACGAGGTTTTTATTCTTAATCATAATTCTTGATTCATCATTTACTATTTATTTTTAATTTTTTTCTACTTGCTTAACATTTGCTATTTATACTATACTAATATTTAGTAAGCCGCGGTAGCTCAGTGGTAGAGCGAAGGCCTGAAGAGCCTTGCGTCGGGGGTTCGATTCCCTCTCGCGGCACAAATATTCAATACTAAGTTTTCTACAATCTTCAACCTAAAAACCAAATGGATTGTCTTTTAATTTACTAATTTAAAAACTTAAAAAAATAATTTATCATTCCAAAATTTGACATCTAAAATTTAATATGTTGTAATATAAAAGTTCTTTAAAAATTAAATAAAAGGAGCAAGCATGATAAAAAAAATCATAAAAAGAATTGTTTCATCTATAGATCCAACTTGGATTTTAGATGAACAAAAAATGTACGAGGCTATTCTAGCACAATATCCCAACATCGAAAAAAAGATAGAAAGAGTCACAATCAAAAAAAATAGTTTCGAGATCATCGTTTTTTTGAAATTAAAAAACAAAAAAACGATAAAAATAATCATAGAATTAAAAGCTCCTGAAATTTTTTTGATAGTAAATGATAAAAAAATATTAATTGGGACAGATAATGGATATCATAATGGATGTCCCATTACTATGAGGTGGGGTTAAAAAATGCGGCCATTGCGGCCGCTTTTTATTTTTTAATAATAACTCACTAAATATTTTAGACTAAAACTTTTGCATTAATTATTATATTAATAGGCGAACAAATTGCATTTGGTCGGGGTGCCGGGATTCGAACCCGGACTAAATCCTCCCAAAGGACTCGTGCTAGCCGTTACACTACACCCCGCAATATTTACATTTTAAGCCAAAAAGTTTATATTGTAAAATAAAAGCAAATAAAAATAGCCCCCGTAGTTCAATGGACAGAACGACTCCCTTCTAAGGAGTAAATAGGGGTTCGATTCCCTTCGGGGGCGCAAATTGAAAA
>Ga0078972_1010330_pt1 | contig 17525 bp, 17 predicted proteins | sample YelNatPaOPGAMG01_FD_67568 | JGI IMG/M metagenome (GOLD analysis project Ga0078972, IMG submission 67568) | Hot spring thermophilic microbial communities from Obsidian Pool, Yellowstone National Park, USA - OP-RAMG-01 (SPADES assembly) (version 2) | ecosystem: Environmental > Aquatic > Thermal... | reverse complement strand
CGGGCTTTTCCCCGGCCTCGCCGGCGGCCGGCTTCCTCCGGGCGGCGGGCTTTTCCCCGGCCTCGCCGGCGGCCGGCCCGGTTGGGGAGGGGCGGCCCTCGGGGACGACGACCCCCCCCACCACCCGGTCGTCGGCTTCCAGTTCCACCAGCCGGTCGCCCCGCACGGCCCGCCCCCGCAGGGAGACCTGGCCGGCCGAAAAGCGCGCCACCACCCCCCGCGCCGAGACCACCTGCACCTCGTCCTGGGGCTCCACCACCCGGGCGCCGGCAAGGCTCTGGCCGGCCCGGACGGTCACCACCCCCTTGCCACCCCGCCCCTGCCGGGGGTACTCGGAAAGGGACACCCGCTTGCCATAGCCGTCGGCGGCGACCACCAGCAGGGCGGCCTCGGGCCGGCGGACGACCTCCATACCCACCACCTGGTCCCCTGCCCCCAGCGAAATGGCCTTGACCCCGGCCGCGCTGCGGCCCATGGGACGGACTTCCTCCAGAGAAAAGCGCAAGGCCTGCCCTCTGGCCGTCACCACCAGGACATCCTCCGTCCCCTGGGCCAGGGCCACCCCCACCAGGACGTCGCCCTCTTCCAGGGTCAGAGCGACCAGGCCGTTCCCCCGCCCGCCGCGGAACTCGCCCAGCGCCGTCTGCTTGATGCGTCCCTGACGGGTGAGCAACACCAGGCGAAGGGGAGCCTCATAGTCGGCCACGGAGACCATCCCGACGATGCGCTCCTGAGGGTCTATCGGGATGACGTTGGAGAGCGGCAAGCCCCGGGCCTCCCGTTCTGCCTCGGGCAACTGGTGAACCTTCACCGGGTAGCAACGTCCCCGTTCGCCGAAAAAGAGCATCTCCTCCCGTGTGTTGCCGATGGCTGCGATGCGGTCGGCATCCTGTTCCCGGGTGCGGGGAACCCGGCGCCGACGGCGGCAGGCTTCCAGAGAGGCCCGCCGGACGTAGCCGCGCTCGGTCACCGTCACCAGGACCTCCTCCTCCGGAATCAGCGCCTCGGCGGTGATCACGGCGGCCTCTTCGGAGAGGATACGGGTGCGGCGGTCGTCTCCGTACCGGGCGGCCAGTTCCCGCAGTTCGGCCTGGATGAGTTCCAGGACTTTACGGGGATGGGACAGGATTTCCTCCAGTTCGGCGATGCGCCGCAGGGTCTCCCGGTACTCCTCCTCGATCTTTTTCCGCTCCAACGCCGCCAGCCTGCGCAGTTGCAGGTCCAGGATGGCCTGGGCCTGGACTTCGGTCAACTTGAAGCGGCGCATCAGGTTGGCCTTGGCCGTCTCCGCATTCTGGGAACGGCGGATCGTCTCGATGACCTCATCCAAATATTCCAGGGCGATGCGCAGCCCCTCCAGGATGTGGACACGGTTCCTGGCCCGGTCCAGTTCAAAACCGCTTCGCCGCAGGATGACCTCCTGGCGATGGGTGATATAGTGCTGGAGCATCCGCTTGAGGGTCAGGAGACGCGGCTGGGTGCCGTCCACCAGGGCCAGGAGGTTCACCGCAAAGGTCACCTGCATCTGGGTGAACTTGAAGAGTTGCTGGAGGACGACCTCGGGCTGGGCCTCCCGCTTCAGGGTGATGACGATGCGCATGCCGCTGCGGTCCGATTCGTCGCGCAGGTCGGAGATATCGGTCAGGCGGTCCTGTTTGACCAACTCGGCGATGCGCTCCAGGAGGCGGGCCTTGTTCACCTGGTAGGGAAGTTCGGTGACGACGATGCTGGCGCGGCCGCGGGTGGCCTCTTCGACGTGGGCTTTGGCCCGGACGACGAAATGCCCCTTGCCCGTGCTGTAGGCGGCCCGGATGCCCTCCTGCCCCAGGATGATGCCGCCGGTGGGGAAATCGGGGCCGGGGAGGACCCGCATGAGGTCCTCGGTGGTGGCCTCGGGGTTTTCGATGAGCAGGGAGAGGGCGGCGCAGACTTCGTTCAGGTTATGGGGAGGGATGTTGGTGGCCATGCCTACGGCGATGCCGGAGGCGCCGTTCAGGAGGAGGTTGGGGATGGCGGCCGGCAGGACCAGGGGCTCTTCCAACGTGGCGTCAAAGTTGGGGCCGAAATCCACGGTCTCCTTCTCGATGTCGCGGAGCATCTCCTCGGCCATGACGGTCAGGCGGGCCTCGGTGTAGCGCTGGGCGGCCGGGGGGTCTCCGTCGATGCTCCCAAAGTTCCCCTGGCCGTCCACCAGCGGATAGCGCATGGTGAAATCCTGGGCCATCCGCACCATGGCCTCGTAGACGGCGGCGTCGCCGTGGGGGTGGTAGCGTCCCAGGGTGTCGCCGACGATGCGGGCGCTCTTCTTGAAAGGAGCGTCGTGCTGCAACCCCAACTGGTGCATGACGTAGATGATGCGCCGCTGTACCGGCTTGAGGCCATCGCGCACATCGGGCAGGGCGCGGGCCACGATGACGCTCATGGCGTAATCCAGGTAGGCACTCCGCATCTCTTCGGCGATTTCGATGGGCTGGATGATGCCGTATTCCATATCTTCGCCTCGGGCTGAAAACTATCGGGAACCATGATCGAACAAAAGTTTTTCCCCGGCAACTCAATGATACCACGCCTGTCCCATCCCTGCAACCCGGATTGCGTCTTTCCTCAGGACGTTGTATAATGGGAAACAGCCGGCCGTCCCGCAGATGCCGGCCGGAGCCGGAGGAAAGACATGTTTCGCTCATTCGGCGTGCCTGAACTGTTGATCATTCTCCTGATCCTCCTCCTCATCTTCGGGGCATCCCGCCTGCCCCAACTGGGCCGGGCCATCGGGCGGACGATTCGCGAGTTTCGAGAGGGCCTGTCCGGCAAGGGAGAGGAGAAAAAAGAAGGCGAGGAGGAAAAAGAGTAAAGAGCGATGGGAGGCCTGAACGAGGAGCGACAGGCCCTTCTGGCCCAGATCGAACGGGCTTTCCGGGATAGCCTGACCCTGAAGGAAGAGGTGCTGGCCGGCCAGGCCGAGACCATCGCGGCCATGGCCGAGGCCCTGATCCGCTGCCTGCGGCAGGGCGGGAAAGTCCTCCTCTGCGGCAACGGGGGAAGCGCCGCCGATGCCCAGCACCTGGCCGCCGAACTGGTCAACCGTTTCCTCCGGGAGCGGCCGGCCCTGCCGGCCCTGGCCCTGACCACCGATACCTCCATCCTCACCGCCACGGCCAACGACCGGGACTTTGCCGAGGTCTTTGCCCGCCAGGTGGAGGCCCTCGGCCGGCCGGGGGATATCCTCTTCCTCCTCAGCACCAGCGGGCGCTCGGAGAACCTCCATCGCGCCGCCTCCGCCGCCCGGGCCCGAAAGATGCCCATCCTGGCCCTCCTGGGCGGCGACGGCGGCGGCCTGGCCGGGAAATGCGACCTGGCCCTGGTGGTGCCCTCCACCGTCTCCCCCCGCATCCAGGAGGTCCACATCCTGATCGGCCATATCCTCTGCGCGGCGGCGGAGGCGGCGCTCTTCCCGTAGGGCGGTCCTCGAACCGGCCATACCGGAGACGGGCCCTGGGCCTGCTCCTATAAGAAGCGGAACTCCTCCAGGATGGACCCGCCGATGAACTCGCGCAGGATGCTGTTGTCGGGGACCAGGTAGGGAGAGCAGGGCCGAATCCACTCCAGGAAGGCCAGCAGGCGGCGGGCCTCGACCCATTCCAGCGTGCCCGGCTCGATCTGGCGCAGGAGCGGCTCGGCCAGCGGCTTGAGGACGGCCAGTTCATAGGCCAGAGCCGAGTTGAACATGGCGTCGGCGTTTTCCTGGTAGGGGAAGATATAGCGCTCTTCGCCCCGACGCACCCTCTCCCAGCAGGCGATCGTCTCCCGGGCCGTGTAGCCCCGGGCCCGGGCATCCCGCACGATGCGCCTCAGCAGGCGGGTGTCGGTGGTGGGGATGCGGTTGTGCTGATCCAGGTTGAGTTGGGAGAGGGCCGAGACATAGACCCGATAGATACACTCGGGAGGGATGCGGGGGAGGAGTTCCGGGTTCAGCCCGTGCAACCCCTCGATGAGCAATACCTGGCCGGGTTGCAGGGAGAGCGTCGGCCCCCTCTCCCGTTCGCCGCTCAGGAAGTTATAGCGGGGGAGGGTCACCTCCCGTCCTTCCAGGAGGGCCAGCAACTGTTCTCCCAGGAGTTCCCGGTCAAGGGCTTCCAGGGCCTCGTAGTTGGGCTGCCCGTCTTCGTCCAGCGGGGTCTGGTCGCGGGGGATGAAGTAATCGTCCAGGCTGAGCGGCAGGGGGCGGAGGCCGTTGGCCAGGAGTTGGACGCCCAGACGCTTGCTGAAGGTGGTCTTGCCGGCCGAAGTGGGGCCGGCGATGAGCACCAGACGGACCGTCTCCCGCCGGCCGGCGATCTCGCGGGCGATCTCGGCCAGGCGCTGGGCATGGAGCGTCTCCGAGACCAGGATGATCTCCCGCATCCGGCCGGCCTCGTTCGCCCGGTTCAGGTCGGCCAGGTCCTCGATCCCCAAAAAGCGCATCCACTCCCCATATTCCTGGAAGACGGCGGCCAGTTTGGGCGAATCGCGGAAAGGGGGGAGGACGCTGGGGTCGCTGCGGCGGGGAAAGCGCAGGATAAAGCCCGGCGGGTAGGGGTGCAGGGCGAAGAGGCGCAGGTAGCCGGTGGAGGGCACCATGTGGCCGTAGAAATAGTCATAGACCCCCCGCAGTTCGTAGACGGTCAGGTAGTCCTTCTGCCGGAAGGCCAGAAGGCGCACCTTGTCCAGGTACAATTGCCTTTCAAAGATCTGGCGGGCCTCGGCCAGCGAGACGCGCCGACGCACGATGGGCAGGTCGGCTTCCACCAGGGCGCGCATATGGGCTTCCAGCCGGGCCAGTTCTTCGGCGGTAAAGGGCTCCCGCCCCTCCACCCGGCAGTAAAAGCCGTTCAGGGTGAGGGAATGGTCCACGACGATGCGCGCCTGGGGAAAGACCTCGTGGGCGGCGACCACGAGCAGGAAGGACAGGGAACGCTGATAGACGCGCATCCCATCGCTATGGGCCAGGGTAAGCGGCTGGACGGCCATATCGTGTCGGACCGGATAGGTCAGTTCAAGCAGCCTGCCCTCGGCCAGGGCCAGGACGGCGGGCGGTTCGTTCGGCCGGGCCACGATAAAGGCCTCCAGCGGCGTGCCGACCGGGGCTTCCAGGAGGCTGCCGTCGGGGAAACGCACCTGCACCGTCTTGCGCGGCCGGCCACGGCGGACAGGCGGAAGTTTTTTGCGTCTCTCTTCGCTCAATTTTCCCTCCCGACGACGTGAATCTTCAGGAAATTGGTCGGCCCCCGGGTGGTCACCGGCATGCCCCCCATGATGAGCACCTGATCGCCGGGTTGCAGGTATCCCCGGGCGACCAGTTCGCGCTCGACGGCCCGAATCATGCCATCCGTATCCTCGACAAAGGGGCAGAGGATGGGGGTCACGCCCCAGACCAGGCTGAGCCGGCGGCAGACGGCCTCATCGGGGGTGGCGGCCAGGATGGGCACGGCCGGCCGGTCCTTGGAGATCAGTTGGGCGGTGAAGCCGGAACGGGTGAAGGCGATGACGGCCTTCAGGGCCATGTCGCGGGCGATCTCCCGGGCGGCATGGCTGATGGCGTGGGCGTAGGTGGGAGCCGTGTGGCGTTCGAGGGGCCGGCCGCCGATGTCGCCGCGCCGGCCGCTCCGCTCGGCCTCCTCGATGATGCGGGCCATCATGCGCACCGCCTCCACCGGGTATTCCCCCACCGCCGTCTCCCCGGAGAGCATCAGGGCGTCGGCCCCGTCGATGACGGCGTTGGCCACGTCGGAGGCCTCGGCCCGGGTGGGACGGGGTTCATGCAGCATGGACTCGAGCATCTGGGTGGCCACGATGACCAGCCGGCCCTTCTCGTTGGCCTGTTCGATGATCTCCTTCTGCAGGATGGGCACCCGTTCGGGAGGAAGTTCCACCCCCAGGTCGCCCCGGGCCACCATCACCCCATCGCTTTCCTCCAGGATGGCCGGGAGGTCCTCCAGGGCCTGGGGCTTTTCGATCTTGGCGATGAGCAGGGGCGCGCTGAGGTGCGTCCCTGCGCTCTGTTCGGCGATGAAGCGACGGGCTTCGCGGAGGTCCTCGGCCCGCCGCACGAAGGAGATGGCCACATAATCCACCCCGGCGGCCAGGCCCACGGCCAGGTCGGCCCGGTCTTTCTCCGTGAGGGCAGGCAGGGGGAGGGCCAGGTCGGGGAAGTTGACCCCTTTATGTTCCCCCAGGATGCCTCCGTGGACCACCCGGCAGCGCAGTTCCGCCCCCTGGGCGGAGAGGGCCTGGAGTTCCAGCCGGCCGTCGTCCAGAAGAATCCGGCTTCCTGGGGGAACCTGCCCCAGGTCCGGGTAGTTGATGGGAATCCGGCCGGGGCCTTCCGTGCCGGAGAGGACCACCTCCTCCCCTTCCTTGAGGGTCAACGGGCCTCCGGGGAGGGGGCCGGTGCGCACCTTGGGGCCGGCCAGGTCCTGGAGGACGGCCACCGGCCGGCCGACTTCGGCGGAGATGTGCCGCACCTGTCGCAGCCGTTCCAGGTGCTCCTCGGGGCAACCGTGGGAAAAGTTCAGCCGGAAGGCATCGGCCCCGGCCTCGACCAGGGCGCGGATGGTCTCCTCGGAGGCGCTGGCCGGCCCCAGCGTGGCGATGATCTTGGCCCGACGCATCGCTCCCTCCCGTGGCTAGCGGGTCTCCGCCGCCACATCCAGCACCGCCGCCCCCTCGATGCGCCCCCGGCGCAGCCGTTCCAGCGCCTCCTCCGCCTCCTCCAGGGGAAAGACGTTGACCCGGGTTCGCACCGGGACCTGGGGGGCCAGGGCCAGGAACTCCAACCCATCCTGGCGGGTGAGGTTGGCCACCGAGCGGATGACCCGTTCCTCCCAGAGCAGACGGTAGGGGAAGGAGGGGATGTCGCTCATATGGATGCCGCCGCAGACGACCACGCCCCCCTTGACCGTGGCCTGGAGGGCGGCCACCACCAGGGAACCGACCGGGGCGAAGATGATGGCCGCGTCGAGCGGATGGGGAGGAGGTTCGGTGGAATCGCCGGCCCAGACCGCCCCCAGGGAACGGGCGAACTCCTGGGCCGCCGTGTCGCCCGGACGGGTGAAGGCATAGACCTTCCGGCCCTGATGCACGGCCACCTGGGCGATGATGTGGGCCGCCGCCCCGAAGCCGTAGAGGCCCAGGTGTTCGGCGTGCTCTCCGGCCAGGCGATAGGAACGGTAGCCGATCAGGCCGGCGCAGAGGAGCGGGGCCGCCTCCACGTCGCTGTAGCCCTCCGGCAGGGGGAAGCAATAGCGCTGGTCGGCCACGGCGTATTCGGCAAAGCCCCCGTCCAGGGTGTAGCCGGTGAAACGCGCCTGGTCGCAGAGGTTCTCCTGGCCGCGCTGACAGTAGCGGCAGGTGCCGTCGCTATAGCCCAGCCAGGGGACCCCCAGGCGATCCCCCGGCCGAAAACGCTCGACCCCCTCGCCGACCTGCACGGCCCGGCCGACGATCTGGTGCCCCAGGATGAGGGGAAGTTTCGGCTGGGGCAGTTCTCCGTCCAGGATGTGCAAATCCGTATGGCAGACGCCGCAGGCCAGGACGCGGACGAGCACCTGCCCCGGTCCCGGCCGGGGCCGGGGCACTTCCCGCAGGTGTAATCCCTGGCCCGGGGCTTCCAACACCATGGCCCGCATCGTCTCCGGAAGTTCCATCTCCTTACTCCTGAACCCGGGCCGGGGACGGCTCCAGGGCATAGACCCCCCGATATTCCGGCGGGAGGAGGACGGCGATACGCCGCATGATGACCTCGGTCAGGTGCTCCAGGGCGGAGCGGGAGATTCGGCCCATCGCGCGTTCGACCCGGAACGGTTCGCCGATGCGGAAGGTGACGGGGCCCCGGCGGGGGAAGATGCGGCCCTCGGGCAGGATGAGGTGGGTGCCGGTGATGGCGGCCGGGACGATGGGCACGCCGGTGCGCAGGGCCAGGAGGGCGGCCCCGCCGTGGCCCGGCCCCATGCCGGGCCGGCGGCTGCGGGTGCCTTCGGGGTACAGGCAAAAGATCCATCCCCGACGGAGGAACTCCTCCGCCCGCTGGAGGGCCCGTCGGGAGGCGATTCGCCCCCGGGCCACCGGGACCACCTGGAGGGCGCGCAGAAGCGGCCCCAGGAAGGGCGTGGCAAAGACCTCCTCTTTGGCCATAAAGGTAACCCGCCGCTTCAGGACGGCGATGGGCACGACGGGGTCCATCAGGTTGACGTGGTTGCACACCATCAGGGCCGGCCCGGCGGGGACGTGCTCCGTCCCCTCCACCTCCAGTTCGGTAAAGAGCCAGAGGAGCAAACGCACGACGGCCCGAACGACCCGGTACACCATGGTTTCCTCCTGCCTGTCCTCTCAGCCATCGAGGAGGCCGAGGATCAGGGCCTTTTCCTCCTCCACGGTCAGGTGGTCGTTGCACAGATAAAAGGCATCCTCGGCCGGCCGCAGGGGGGCCACCGAACGGCCCGAGTCGATCTCGTCGCGCCGGCGGATGGTCTCCAGCACGGTGGCATAATCCACGGCGCAGCCCCGGGCCTGGAGTTCGGCCAGCCGTCGCCGGGCCCGCACCTCCAGGGAGGCGTCCAGGTAAATCTTGAGTTCGGCCTCGGGCAGGACGACGGTGCCGATGTCCCGTCCCACCATGACCACCTGGCCGCGCTGCCCGATGGCCCGCTGCTGACGGGTGAGGGCGGCGCGCACCCCGGGGTAGGCGGAGACGGGCGAGACGTGGGCATCCACTTCGGGCCGGCGGATGTCCCAGGTCACATCGCGTCCGTCCACATAGACATCGTACTGCCGGCCGTCCTGGATGGTGGGACGGGTCACGTCGATGGTGATGCTCTCCGCCAGGGCGGTGACGGCTGCCTCGTCGGCGATGGAGATGCCCCGGCGCAGGGCCTCCCAGGTGACGGCGCGGTACATGACCCCGGTGTCGAAATATAGATAACCCAGGGCCTGGGCCAGCACCTCTCCCAGGGTGCTCTTCCCGGCGCTGGCCGGCCCATCGATGGCGATCGTTCGGGGTTTGGGCATAGCACTTCCTCGCAACTTTTGCCCGTATTCTACACCAGAACGGAGGCTGACGCAACCCGCGTTGACACACCGAGGCACGTGCGATATAATTTGAATGGGAATAGGTTGATCCGGGATGGCTTATGTCGCAGAAAGAAAGGCCCGCGACATACCTCTCGAAAGATGGAGGATTTTTCCTCATGGGAACACGACAAATTATCTTGAATGTGCCAGAAAAGGTGCTTCTAGCAGAAAAGACGGATGAAACCAGTTTCGCCCGCGAGTTACTTCTACTGGCTGCCGTCAAATTATATGAACTCGGACATCTCTCATCGGGTCGTGCCGCTGAACTGGCCGGGATGTCCCGCGTTGAGTTTCTACTCACTTTGGGACGCTACAAGGTTTTTCCATTTGAAACCGAGTTGCGCGAATTGGAAAGGATCCATGCCTGAAGCCATTGTGAACACGTCACCGCTGGTTTACCTGTATCGCATCGGGGCACTCGAATGGCTTCCCAGGTTGTTCAGTGAGATTTGGATACCTACCGCCGTCGTCCACGAATTGGAAGAAGGTCAACGCGGGGGCTACGATGTTCCGAAGCCGGGCCGTTATACCTGGCTCCGGGTGGTAGACCCGCGCGCTGTCCCCTCGGAATGGCTAACACCGGACTTGGGGCCTGGTGAAATCGCGGTGATAGCATTGGGATTGGAGCATCCGAACCGCATTGTTCTGCTGGATGACGCGCGGGCACGAGAGATTGCGAAAGCGGCCGGTTGGAAGGTTTGGGGAACCCTCAGGATTCTGCTCGAAGCCAAATCGCGTGGTTTGACCGAGAAGGTTGAACCGCTCGTCAAACGGCTAGCAGATACGGGCATGTGGATCTCGGACGACATTTGTCAAAGGATTCTGGCTCTGGCTGGTGAGGGGTAACACAGCCCGCGCGCCGCCGAGCACGCGCACCACGACAACGGCGGGCGGCCGGCAATTGAAAGGCACTTTTTCGTCCGCCCCTGTCTGGTGCCCCAGTGTTATGCGAAATATTACTCGACATGAATCGGCTACATAGTGTGCACCTACGCAAGCGGGGAAGCCAGGAGCCTGGTTAGGGGCTATCCTCGAACCGTTCAAGGGCATCCAAGATAGCACCCCGGCGGTTGGGCACGAAAGGGGTGCCCGCCATTTTGTGGCTTTGGGCAAACCAGGGCTTCCGGCCAACTGCCTGGGCCGGGGCGGTATCGAAAGCCGTCTCCCCAAATGGCGACCCCTGCAGAAGCGCGGAAGCGTTCAATTTGACAACTTGGCCAGGTTGTGCTAAAATACCCGTTTGGTATTGTCTTTGAAAGCCCATCGGGCTTCCGGTTCAGGAGAATACGGTGCCGACGATCAATCAACTGGTACGCAAAGGGCGAAAGCCGATTCGGAAAAAGGCCAAGGCGCCGGCGTTGCGTTTCCATTACAACGCCCTCCGCAACAAGACCGTGCGCACTCCGGGCAACCCGCAGAAGCGCGGGGTCTGCGTCCAGGTGCGCACCATGACGCCGAAGAAGCCGAACTCGGCGCTGCGCAAGATTGCCCGGGTGCGCCTGACCAACGGAATCGAGGTGACCGCCTATATTCCGGGCGAGGGCCACAACCTCCAGGAGCACTCGGTGGTCCTGGTGCGCGGCGGGAGGGTCAAGGACCTGCCGGGGGTGCGCTATCACATCGTGCGCGGGGCGCTGGATGCGCAGGGCGTCGAGGGCCGGATGAAGGGCCGTTCCAAGTATGGCTCCAAGGCCCCCAGGCGCAAAGGCGGTTAGCCGGCCCGTGGGTAGGATGGCCGAACCCGGCCATCGCCTTCAGGTGAGGGAAAAGATGCCGAGACGACCGAGATATTCCCGGCGGGAGCCGTCGCCGGACCCCAAATACCAGAACCTGCTGGTGGGGGCGTTCATCAGCAAGACGATGCAGCGCGGGAAAAAGAGCCTGGCCGAGCGCATCGTCTATGAGGCCCTGGATCTCGTGGCCCAGAAGATGAAGCGCGACCCGGTCGAGGTCTTTGAACAGGCCGTGCGCAACGCCTCGCCCGTGGTGGAGGTGCGTCCCCGCCGGGTCGGTGGGGCCACCTACCAGGTGCCGATCGAGGTGCCGGCCCATCGGCGGGTCTCCCTGGCCATGCGCTGGATTCTGGCCGCGGCGCGGGCGCGCACCGGCCGGCCCATGGCCGAACGACTGGCGGCCGAGATTATGGATGCCGCCAACAACACCGGAGTGGCCGTGAAGCGGCGCGAGGATACCCATCGGATGGCGGAAGCCAACAAGGCCTTCGCCCACTATCGCTGGTAGGGGGAACGCCCATTCGCTCTCAGCCCCTCGCTACGGCGTTCCGCCTGCCGGCCGATGCCGGGGCAGGCCATCGAGGGTGTGAAGAGCGGATGAGGCGATGCCCAGGACCATACCTTTACAACTGATTCGCAATATCGGCATCATCGCCCACATCGACGCGGGCAAGACCACGACCACGGAGCGCATCCTGTACTACACCGGACGCATCCACCGGATGGGCAACGTGGACGATGGCACCACCGTGACCGACTGGATGGACCAGGAGCGGGAACGGGGGGTGACCATCACCGCCGCGGCGATCACCTGCTTCTGGCGGGAACATCAGATCAACATCATCGATACGCCGGGCCACGTGGACTTTACCGCCGAGGTGGAACGCAGTCTGCGGGTGCTCGATGGGGGCGTGGTGGTTTTCGATGCCATGGCTGGCGTCGAACCGCAGTCGGAGACGGTTTGGCGCCAGGCGGACCGTTATCGGGTTCCGCGGATCTGTTTCATTAACAAAATGGATCGCGTCGGGGCGGACTTCTGGCAGGCCCTGGAATCTATCCGTACCCGCCTGCAAGCCCGACCCCTGGCGGTGCAGATTCCTATCGGCGCCGAGGACTCGTTCCGGGGGGTTATCGACCTCCTCCGGGGGGTGGCCCTCTACTACACCGACGAACTGGGGGCCAACCCGGAGGTGCGGCCGGTCCCCCCGGAGTATCGGGAGGAATTCCTGGCCCGTCGGGAGGAACTGGTCGAGCGTATCGCCGAGACCGACGACCTCCTGACCGAGAAGTATCTGGAGGGCCGGGAGATCTCCGAAGAGGAGTTGCGGACGGCGCTGCGACGGGCGACGCTCTCCGGCCGGCTGGTGCCGGTGCTCTGCGGCGCAGCGTTGCGCAACAAGGGGGTGCAACCCCTGCTCGACGCCATTGTGGATTATCTGCCCTCGCCTCTGGACGTGCCGCCGGTCGTTGGAACCGACCCGCGCAACGGGGAGGCAGAGACCAGGCCAGTGCAGGATGACGCTCCCTTCGCTGCCCTGGTCTTCAAGATCGTCACCGACCCTTATGCTGGCAAACTGGCCTACCTGCGCGTTTATTCGGGCCAGTTGCGCGTTGGCGCCCGGGTGGTGAACGCCACCCGGAATCGGGCGGAACGTGTCGCCCGCCTGTTGCGCATGCACGCCAACCGGCGCGAGGAGATCGAAGAGGTCTACGCCGGGGACATCGCCGCCCTGATCGGGCCGAAGCAGAGTTATACCGGCGATACGCTCTGCGACCCGGAGCACCCGATCGTGCTGGAGGCGATGCGCTTCCCGGAACCGGTCATCTCCGTGGCCATCGAGGCCCGGACGGTGGCCGATCAGGAGCGGCTGATGGCGGCTTTGCAGGCCTTGAGTGAGGAGGACCCGACCTTCCGGGTACGCACCGACGAGGAGACCGGTCAGGTGCTCATCTCCGGGATGGGCGAATTCCACCTGGAGGTGTTGGTCGAGCGGCTGCGGCGGGAGTTCCATGTGGAGGCCAACGTGGGCCGGCCGCAGGTGGCCTACCGGGAGACCATCAGCCGGCCGGTGGAGGTCGAGGGGATCTTCTCTCGGCAGGCGGCCGGCAAGACGCTCTACGGGAGCGTCCGGCTGCGCCTGGAGCCGCTTCCCCGGGGCGAAGGCTTCCGCTTCGAGAACCGGGCCCCGGCCGAAGAGGTGCCGGCCGAATTCGTGCCGGCCGTGCGTCTGGGCATTCACGAGGCCATGGATACCGGGGTGTTGGCCGGCTATCCGGTGGTGGACATCCGGGCCATCCTCCTGGGCGGCGCCTTTCGGGAGGAGGAATCCTCCGAACTGGCCTTCAAAATGGCCGCCTCCCAGGCCTTGCGCGAAGGAGTCCGCCAGGCCGGACCGGTCCTCCTGGAGCCGGTGATGAAGATCGAGGTCACCATGCCGGAGGAATATCTGGGCGAGGTGCTGAACGACCTGAACGCCCGTCGGGCCGAAATCCAGGGCTTTGAGGCCCGCGACGGCACCCAGATCGTGCGCGCCCAGGTTCCCCTGGCCACCATGTTCGGGTACGCCACCGGCCTGCGTTCGCTGACCCAGGGGCGGGCCAGTTACGCCATGGAGTTCAGCCACTATCGTCAACTGCCCCCGGAAGTGGCCCGGGAGATCATCGCCCGGGTGCGGGGATATGTGGTGGATTGGTGAGCCGCCGGGGAATTTTCCCCTGGCAAGGAGTGAGAAAAGATGGCCAAAGCCAAGTTTGAGCGCAAGAAACCCCACGTGAACGTGGGGACGATCGGGCACGTGGATCACGGCAAGACCACCCTGACTTCGGCGATCACCAAGGTGCTCTCCTTCAAGGGGCTGGCCAAATTCCGCCCCTTTGAAACCATTGACAACGCCCCGGAGGAGCAGCAGCGCGGGGTGACCATCAACATCTCCCACGTGGAGTACGAGACGGAGAAGCGCCACTACGCCCACGTGGACTGCCCCGGCCACCGGGACTATATCAAGAACATGATCACCGGCGCCGCCCAGATGGACGGGGCCATCCTGGTGGTGGCCGCCGACGACGGCCCCATGCCCCAGACCCGCGAGCACATCCTCCTGGCCCGCCAGGTGGAGGTGCCGGCCATGGTGGTCTTCCTGAACAAGGTGGACCTGATGCCCGACCCGGAACTCCTGGAACTGGTGGAGATGGAGTTGCGGGAACTCCTGACCTCCTACGGCTTCCCCGGGGACGACATCCCCATCGTGCGCGGAAGCGCCCTGCAGGCGCTGCAGAGCCCCAGCACCGACCCCAACGCCCCGGAGTACGCCCCCATCTGGGAGTTGATGCGGGTGGTGGACGAGTACATCCCCATGCCCCAGCGGGATGCGGACAGGCCCTTCCTGATGCCCATTGAGGACGTTTTCGGCATCAAGGGGCGGGGGACGGTGGTGACCGGGCGCATCGAGCGGGGGCGCATCCGCCCGATGGACCCGGTGGAGATCGTGGGCAAGTCGGAGGAGATTCGCCGGACGGTGGTAACCGACCTGGAGATGTTCCTGAAGAAACTGGACGAGGCCATCGCCGGGGACAATGTGGGGTGCCTGCTGCGCGGAATCGAGCGGGATGAGGTGGAGCGGGGGCAGGTGCTGGCCGCGCCGGGTTCGGTGAAGCCGTACCGGAAGTTCAAGGCGGAGGTGTACGTGCTGCGGAAGGAGGAGGGGGGACGGCACACCCCCTTCTTCTCCGGGTATCGGCCGCAGTTCTACATCCGGACGACGGACGTGACCGGGACGATTCTCCTGCCGGCGGGGGTGGAGATGGTGATGCCGGGGGACAATGTGAACATGGATGTGGAACTCATCGAGCCGGTGGCCATCGAGGAGGGGCTGCGCTTTGCCATCCGCGAGGGCGGCCGGACGGTGGGCGCCGGCGTGGTCACCAAGTTGATCGAATAGGGCCTGGGCCCTCAGGAGGGAAAGCAGCGTGGCCAGACAGAAGATTCGCATCCGTTTGAAGGCTTACGATCACCGAATCCTGGACGATTCGGCCCGCCAGATCGTGGAGACGGCGGAGCGCACAGGAGCCAAGGTGGCCGGCCCGGTGCCGTTGCCGACCAAGATCGAGCGCTACTGTGTGATTCGCTCTCCTTTCACCGACAAGGACTCCCAGGAACATTTCGAGATTCGGACGCACAAGCGGCTGATCGACATCGTGGACCCGACCCCCCAGACGATCAATACGCTTATGCGTCTGAACCTGCCGGCCGGGGTGGACATCGAGATCAAGATCTAGGCCGGCGAAAAGCGAGTGGGTGAACGATGATTACCGAAATCCTTGGTCGGAAAGTCGGCATGACCCAGGTCTTTGATGAGAACGGGGAGGTCCTTCCCGTCACCATCATCGAAGCCGGCCCCTGCGTGGTCACCCAGATCAAGACCCGGGAGCGCGACGGCTATGGGGCCGTACAACTGGGCTACGAAGAGGTCGAGCGGAAGCGGCTGAACAAGCCGTTGCTGGGCCATCTGGGCAAACTGCCCCCGATGCGTATCCTTCGGGAGGTGCGGGTGGAAGACCCCTCGGCCTATCAGGTCGGCCAGCGGGTGGACGTCAGCGTCTTCCGGGTGGGAGACTATGTGGACGTCACCGGCACTTCCAAGGGCCGGGGCTTTGCCGGGGTGGTCAAGCGGCACGGCTTCGGCGGCGGCCCCCGCACCCATGGCCAGAGCGACCGCCTGCGCGCCCCCGGCGGCATCGGGGCCTCGACCTATCCCGGGCGGGTGCACAAGGGAAAGCGCATGGCCGGCCGGATGGGCGGCCGGCGCGTTACCGTGCTGGGCCTGCGGGTGGTGGAGGTGGACCCGGAGCGCAACCTTCTCCTGGTGCGAGGAAGCGTTCCGGGCAGCAACGGCGGGCTGCTGCAGGTCCGCAAGTCGGTCAAGCGCAAGAAGTAGGGGGGAGACGGCGATGGAGACGACGATGGAAGAAGGCATGCTGGCGACCCCGGTATTCAATATGGCCGGCGAGCAGGTGGGCAGCGTCCACCTGGACGGCTATATCTTCGGCATTCGGCCCAACCTGGCGGTGATGCACCAGGCGCTGCGGCGACAACTGGCCAACGCCCGGCTGGGGACGCACCAGACCAAGACGCGGGGCGAGGTCAGCGGCGGTGGGCGCAAGATGTGGCGGCAGAAGGGCACCGGCCGGGCGCGGCAGGGCAGCCGTCGGGCCCCGCACTGGAAGGGCGGCGGCACCGTCTTCGGCCCCCACCCGCGCCGGTACACCCAGGAGATGCCGCGCAAGATGCGCCGTCTGGCCGTGCGCTCGGCCCTGTCGCTCAAGCGGGCCGAGGAGCAGATCGTCCTCCTGGACGACCTGCGTCTGGAGGAAAAGCGCACCAAGGCCATGCTTCAGGTTCTGGAGAACCTTCGTCTGACGGAGAGCAAGACCCTGATCGTCCTGCCAGGGAAAGACCCCTTCGTCCAGGCCTCGGCCCGCAACATCCCCGGGGTGAAGACGCTCCTGGCCCCCTACCTGAACGTGGCCGACCTGCTGGACTATGACCGGGTGCTTATGCCGGTGGCCAGCCTGGAGGTCATCGGCCAGATTTGGGGCCAGCGGGAGGACTGAGATGGACCCGTATGAGGTGCTTCGTCGCCCGATCCTCACCGAGAAGAACACCTTCCTGATGGAGCGGAACAACCAGTATACCTTCGAGGTGGACATGCGGGCCAACAAGGTGCAGATTCGAGAGGCGGTCGAACTGGCCTTTGGGGTGCAGGTTGTGGATGTGCGGACGTGCATCGTCCCCGGAAAACCGCGCCGTCGGGGGCGGGTTCTCGGAGGCAGCAAGCCGTGGAAGAAGGCGGTGGTGACGCTGGCGCCCGGGGAGCGGATCGATATCTTCCAGGGGGCTTAAGCGTTACACGTTGCACGTTAGCACGTTGCACGTTAGCACGTTACACGTTAGCACGTTGCACGTTAGCACGTTGCGCGTTGAGGAGCGAGGAAATGGCGATCAAAAAGTTCAAGCCCACGTCTCCGGGCCGGCGCTGGATGAGCGGGGCTTCTTTCGAGGAGATCACCCGGGAGGAGCCGGAGAAGGCCCTGTTGCGCCCGCGGAAACAGAAGGCCGGCCGCAACAACCAGGGGCGAATCACGGTGCGCCATCGGGGCGGTGGGGCCAAGCGCCGCCTGCGGGTGATCGACTTCAAGCGGGACAAGTTCGACATCCCGGCCCGGGTGGCCTCCATCGAGTACGATCCCAACCGCTCGGCGCGCATCGCCCTGCTCCACTATGCCGACGGGGAGAAGCGCTACATCCTGGCGGCCGAGGGCCTGCGGGTCGGCGATACCCTGGTCTCCTCGCGCAACGCCGTGGAAGTGCGGGTGGGAAACGCCATGCCGCTGCGCCACATCCCCCTGGGCACCCAGGTGCATAACCTGGAGTTGAACGTGGGACGCGGGGGTCAACTGGTGCGGGCGGCCGGCACCTCGGCTCAGGTGATGGCCAAAGAAGGGGATTACGCCCATATCCGCATGCCCTCCGGCGAGGTGCGTCTGATTCGGCTGGACTGCATGGCCACGATCGGGGCCGTGAGCAACCCCGAACACTCCCTGATCAGCCTGGGCAAGGCCGGAAGGAAACGGCACCTGGGCCGCCGGCCGGCCGTGCGGGGGTCGGCCATGACCCCCCGCGACCATCCC
>Ga0078972_1010329_pt1 | contig 17525 bp, 20 predicted proteins | sample YelNatPaOPGAMG01_FD_67568 | JGI IMG/M metagenome (GOLD analysis project Ga0078972, IMG submission 67568) | Hot spring thermophilic microbial communities from Obsidian Pool, Yellowstone National Park, USA - OP-RAMG-01 (SPADES assembly) (version 2) | ecosystem: Environmental > Aquatic > Thermal... | reverse complement strand
TTTAAAATTTGCTTCGTTATATAATTGAATTAAAATTTTAGCAATATGAGTCTTGGGATTAAGTATCTTTCTTTGTTTTATCCAATGTTTAATTTTGTAGACTCTTCACGTTCTTGTGTGGGTATTTTTATTCAATATTTAGATATATTATTTCATCGACGAATGCCAGCTTTATTCAGCGCTGCTTGAACTTGGGCTACCATGGAAGGTCAGTAGCGTCTTCCCTGGTCCTGGAAAAAGGTATTTGAGATATGCATAACACAAGAGAAGGGTGCAAAGCTTCTCTGTTCACTCTGCAGAAAGGAATGCATGGTCTATGATCATCTAAGGAAACGGATATGGATGGACCTTGACAGCATTGAATTCATGACCTTCATGCATGTAAATTCACCAAGAATATCAGGTTCTGAATGTGGTATAATTGAGGCAGTTATGCCCTGTGCAGAGATGAGATCCAGATTCATTGTCAGGTTTGAAAGTATGTCCTAAGGTATTTTGCAGTACATGTTGCAAGAATGATGAAGATCTACATTGGAAACATACTGAACTATTTCACACATTACAAAACCAATGCAAGGGCTGAAAGAGTCAATTCAAATATTACACTCATAGACAATATGGCTTTCTGGTACAGAAATAGGGAACACCTGAAGACAGCAATATATTTCAGATGTGGTAATTTGTAGCTTTATCCATGAGCTCACAGAAAAGTCAGATGACCCAAAAAAATAAGAATTCAGATTTCAAGTGCCCTGTAAAGTACAATATATCCTGATAATGAAACAATATTTATTGCAAAGAGAAGAATTGCGAGACTGGAACCAAAATGAAGTGAAAGTGAATAGTATATGATTATTGCAATAACCCCCTGCATCATTAGTATTGAACTAAAGGCTATGATGTTGCTGAATGATCCGGATTTTAATCTGAGGTAACTTTTTACATAAGAGACCAGAATAGAGGCAAATATGACTACTGAAATCGAAATTATTGCAATATTAGCTATCCAGAATGGCCCCATTATTATATCTTCCCCTCTTTTCCTGCAGCCTTAAATATTTCTTGAAGTATTTCAATGTTGTTGATCAGTACAGGGCTTGGAAAGTATACCTTACCATAACCGTTACCCTGAACGATAACCAGGTTGTTTGAAAGTAATACTTTCATATGATGTTCAATTGTACGATAATTTACCCCTAGGCTGGAACTTAACATGTTTGCGTTTTTTGGATCCTCCAGGAGTGATTGTATAATCCTAATCCTCATGTCTCCTCCTTTTGTTGATATTAACACCCACCACAACAGACGTGAAAGCGAACTATGAAAATCCCTGACCGACAAACTCTCTGATAAATTGAATGGAATGAAATAAAATTTGTTGTGTATTTCATTCATAGCTTATTTATGGTATTGCTGCCAGTTATGTGGAACACTTCATTGTAGATCGCGTACTGTGGCATTCCGCTTTTGATGGAAAATCCGTTATTGAAATACATGATGTCATATGAGACATTTATGTATTTGAACTGGGATGTATTTGCCGCATTCTGAACTATGAACTGCACTGTTGCATTAACATTTGCTGTGTTGCCTTTAATGGTTATAACAGGTGGCGATTCTGCATAAAACCAGACAGCTGACCAGAGTCCGAAGAATTTGTTCCAGGTTGTATTTATCTGTGAAAGACCAGAATAATTTCCGTTTAATGGACCACCTATCCAGTGAAGAGTGGCGTTGGATTGGTACTCTTGCATAACAGTTGTGTTGTTTTCAATTGCTATATTGTTCCAGTGGCTGAATGCAAGATTTTCAACATAGTTGCTGATTGCAAACTGATCTGAACTCGATATGAAACCGGCACCGACAATATGCCATGTTTCAGAATAAATTGACCAGGTGCCTCCATTGGACATGTAGTTTAGAGTGTAGCTTATGTTAAGATATTGTACCTGTGTTTGATTGATCACTGGAGTTAGAACAAACTGGTTATCGGATAAAACTGTTGCCGTATTTCCGTTAACTGTTACTGTTGGCGGTGTTACTGTATAATACCATACGGCTGACCAGAGTCCGAAGAATTTGTTCCATGTAGATGATATGTTGCTTATACCTGTGTAAGTTCCGGTCAAAGGTCCTCCTATCCAGTGAAGAGTGGCGTTATCTGCGTACTGGGTCTGAAGAAGTGATGAGTTCTCAATGGCTATGTAATCCCAATGTGCATATGCATCCTTCAGAACAACGGAACTCTGCTGCGCATCATAACTGCTTTGAATCCCGTTGTAGCTGGTTCTTTCACCGTTGGAATCAGAGTATTCCAATACAAAAAGTCCAGCCATGACTATTGTCAGGGCTATGAATACAGCCGATATAACTTTTAGATTTTTTTGATCCATGAGTGATCATATCTATTCAGATAATCTCTTTTTTTCAAATTTTCTTACATATTATATGCAAATCATGTGCAACTCGGATACTAGCCCTGTTTCTCTGAAATCCTCATAAATGGTATGCCAAAAGCAGTTTTCCTAATAATGGAAACTCGTTCATGAAATCTAAACGTTCAATTCGATAGTGTCATGAATTTTGTGTAATGTTCATGAGAAGAAAAAAAAGGGGAAAAATCTCATGAAAAAGAGGGGATGCCTCCTGGAAGCAACCAAGGAGGCAATATACAATGGAAAAACTGGATAAAAAATATCGGAAATTGTGAGATCAACGGTGAAGGAGATCAATGTATTTTTCGAGAATGATTCAAGCTTTAATTGAGGAAGGGGAAGGTCAAAAGAGTGTGCATTATGAAATGGGCTTTGGCACGAGGTATAGAAAGATCATGGATCTAAAGGCTCCAGGGCATCGCAATGATGATTTTCAGACAGCACTTTTCGAAGATATTAGAGAAAAATAGGCATCGATGATCTTGTCTTCCCAATACATTCCGAGGAATTGTCAACAAGTAAAACGGCGGAAATGCTTGAAGAATTATTTCACAATGAATATAGTCAATCGGCAATATCCAGAATAACAAACATAACTTTGCTGGAAATAACTGAAAGGAGATCAATGCCCTTCCACAGGAGATACATTTCCTTGTTCATGGATGCAATGTTCTTTTCTCTCAGAAGGAATACTGTCCAGAAGGGGTGTGTAATATTTGCCATGGGCATAAGAGAATCTGGTAACTATGAGATCCTTGGATTCTACATCAATCCTGTTAGAATCAAAATGCATACAGAAATGTCCTGAGAAACTCCATGAAAAGTGTGTTGAAAAACCATTACTGTTCGTGTCTCATTTGCACTAGTGCGACATCTACGCATCCAGAATTTTAAATTCCAATGTGAGGGTGAGGGATCGGAACGAGGTAGATACTGGTCTCAGGAGATATTTCCCCCCCCAGTTCCATGGAATAGGCACTGAATCAATTCACCAATCTCTGGGATAAATGGTCAAAAGGGCATTCAAGGCAAATATACAACATGGAGAAGAATCTTACAGTGCTGCTGAATTCCTGAGACTATCCCGAACCAATAAGGCGATCGATTCATCCCACCAACCTTATTGAAATGGTGAACAAGGAAATTCGGAGAAGAATCAAGATTATTGATTCTCTTCCATCAAAGAAAAGTGCAATGAAAATTATGCATCCCAGCAACCCTAAGGTGGTTATATAAATGAATAGAGGGGATTATCTGCAGGTTCCAGAGTAGGCATCCTTAAGTTTACACAAGATTCGGGACGCTATGTCACTGGCTGTAAATTTTCAATACCGCTTCTAGGTTTCTCAAGGCTCTCTCAGGCGGGTAAGGCACTTCCAAGTCATTTTTTACAGATTCAACAAAACCACTGATTTCTTTCTCGAATACGTCATATTTTTCCAAAGAGATTTTCTTACCATTTACGATCAAGTCCCCATAAGCAGTACGTCTTGTTGGAAATTTAAAATCATCTTGGGACCTCCCATTCACATCTTCATACATAGACCCGTTTTCTCCAATTACTTCAAATCCCGGGACCATGGGGCTATATTTGTATCCCCAACTATAAAAAAAGAGCCCGACAGTTCCACTTTTGAATTCAAAAATAGCGTGCGTAGTGTCCTCTCCTTCAAGAGTTGATCCTCCGTGAATTGAATTCCCAATTATTCTTAGATAATCTCCTCCAAAGTCTAGCATAGTCTCTATATAGTGTATGCCCCCATCTATAAGCGCGCCACCGCCCATTTTGTCCTTCCTTGTTCTCCATGCAGTGTTTGAATAAAACCTCTGATCTCTCACTATAACAGTATGTATATTTCCAATAGTTCCATCTTTTATAAGCTCCTTTGCCTTTCTCACAGCCGGGTCAAAATAATATTGTTCTGCTACCATAAACTTTACATCGTTATTTTTTGCCTCTCTAATCATAATTCTTCCATCTTCCAAATTAGTAGCAATAGGTTTCTCCATCAGAACATTCTTTTTACTTTTCATAGCTTTTATTGCAAGTTCTTTATGAACTGTATGGGGTACCACGAGATCTATGATCTCTGCATCTGAACGAAGGGCATCGTCAAGGCTGGAGTATACCTTTCTTATTTCGTAATTCTTCCTGCAATAATCAATAGTTTCTTTGTCTGACTCAACAATGCTAACATCCAGACCTTTTATGGACCTTAGATGAACTTTTCCAAAACCCTTGCACCCTACTACAACAATTTCCATAACTTTGAATCCTAAATAAAGTATATAGAATTTTGTAACGGATACTCTGTAGTCAAACGCGTTGCACATTATTCTTAAATTAAAAATTGTATGAACACAAATCGATCGTGATTACCGGAAGCAGGCAACTTAACCACACTATATAACATCCTCTTTAATTTCAATAGGATCAGGCTTTCTTGAAATCGTTCGCCCACCATCAATCACTATTTCATTTCCCGTCATGAAGCTGTTATCATCAGATGCTAAAAAGGCCAGTAATTTTGAAACCTCAAGTTTCTCTCCCATCCTCCCGAGCAAAGTTGCAGACCTTGAATCAAGATCAGGAGGAGCTTTATCATCGCTCGCCTTTGCATAAATCGGACCAGGCATCACAAGTGAGACTAGAATTCCATACGGTGCCAAATCAACTGCCATGCTTTTAGTCATAGATCTCAAAGCGCCCTTGACGGTGGAATAAGCAAGTGAAGAATCTAGGGGAAAGAAAGACTGTACAGCTCCAATGTTGATAATTTTTCCCTTTTTATTATTATCTCTAAGTTTCTTTGCGAAGTGCTTCGATAGCATTAAAACTGAAGTTAAATTGAGTTGGATCATGCTGTCCCATTCAGATAGAGCGATGTCAAGTACACTATACCTTGAATTTCTGGATGCATTGTTAATTAGAACGTCAAAGATCTCTCCAAGGTTATCAAGCCATTCCACAAAGTTTTCCACATCCTTTCTGTTGGAAAGGTCACATTGCTTGAAACGGATATTCCCTCCTTTAGATTCTCTTATTATTTGACCTGCTCTTTCATTATCTCTACCTACTATCAAGACAGAACAACCAAGTTCGCTGAAAAGTTTTGCAGTTGTCTCTCCGATTCCACGCGTTCCTCCTGTTATTATTACGTGTTTACTGCTGAGATCAATCATTTTTAATTCTCTCCTTTTTTGTTTTGTTTAGCGACTATGTCTCCAGTGTATACGCTATCACTTTTGGTTCTGTCATTTCTAACATCGTATTAGAAACAGACTCTCTTCCTATCCCACTCATTTTTGGCCCTCCGAACGGAAGATTATCCCATCTCAATCGAGTTGTGTCATTTATGATTACGGTACCAACATTCAGGTTTCTCGCAATTTTGTATGCTCTGCTGAAATTCTTAGAGAATATTGCAGCGTTCAGTCCATATCTGGAAGAATTTACTAACTCTATGGCCTCTTCGTCATTAGATACTGTCTGTACCGGAAGGATAGGACCAAACACTTCCTCGTTCATCAGCCTTGTGTTTTCTGTTGCTACTCTAACCAGAGTTGGAGGGAAGAAGAACCCACTCTTTGGTATTTTCCCTTGGTAAATTATTTTCGACCCCTTAGATAAAGCATCATCAAGGAACATTTTCATGTTGTTGACAGATTCGTCAGTAATGAGAGGTCCTATGTCTGTTTCTTCCTTTATTGCTATACCGACTTTCATTGATGAAATCTTTTCAGCCATTATTTTTTCCACCTTTTCACTCACTTTTTCTGAAACTATAAGCCTCTTTGTTGAATTACAAAACTGTCCAGCGTAGTCATATCTACCAAACGTTGCCTTATCTATTGCAGTAGACAGTTCAGCGTCGTCCAGAATAACCTGTGCATCGCTTCCTCCAAGTTCCATTATAGATCGAACCCCACGTTTCATGTTTTTGGCTGCTAGTTCAAGTCCAACATCAGATGACCCTGTGAATGTTAGGAGTCTTATTTTGTTATTAGCGGAGAATTCTTCTCCTATTAGCCTAGAATTGCCAGTAACCACATTGACTGAACCCTCTGGAAAGCCTGCCTTAAGTAAAAGTCTCGTTAGCTCGATCTGTGTCAACGGTGCATTTTTAGTTGGTTTGTGTACAATTGTATTTCCAACAGCAAGAGCAGTTGCGATTTTATGAGCAAAACTAGCACCGGGAAAATTAAATGGGGTTATCGAAGCAACAACTCCCAATGATTCCCTTGTTTCAAAGGCTATTCTATTTTCATTGTTTGCAGGAGATTCGTAAACTTCAAGAGGAACAAAGTTTCCTGTGAGAACATGAGAAAGTTCCCATGCGCAGTACTCAAAAATCTGTGCCGTCCTCTCAATCTCAGCCCTTGAACTCTTTATTGGACGGCCTGTCTCCGAAGCCATTAGTACGGCTAAATTCTCTTGCGACTCCCTAATAAGTTGCGCAGTTCTCAAAAGCAGTTTTTTTCTCTCATGTGCTGGTATAATAGAGTACCTATGATAAACTTCGTCAGCTAAGTCGATAGCGCGTCTGACTTCATCGATGCCAAGCAAAGGGACATAATCTAATATTTCGCCCGTGGATGGGTTGTAAACCGCGCTTTTTTCATCAGAAAATGTCTCTTTTCCGACAAATGCACCTTTCATATCATCACCACCAAACACAAATCAAATGCCTATGACTATATACCCTAAATTAATAAAAACTTACTGTATACAAATTTTATGGTGAAAAAATATGAATGGTTGTAATATGAAAAAGAAATTAATAGAACAATTGAATAACTAGTTATGAAGATAAAAGAGATTAAAACTTACTTTGCAGCTGCAGTATGGCGGAATTTCTTCATGGTTGAGATAACCACAGACGAGGGAATTAAGGGGTACGGCGAAGGAACACTTGGGGATTTTGAGAAAACTGTTGAGTCAGCAGTCAATGATCTTAAACCATTCTTAATAGGAAGAGAAATCGAGATCACAGAGATAACGAATTTCTTCGTCAGGAACTTTTTCTGGAGGAATGGGCCGATACTCTCTACTGCACAGAGTGCAATAGAGCAGGCATTATGGGATGCAGTGGGTAAAACGCTAGATAAACCAGTTTATTTATTGCTAGGTGGAAAAGCGGTAGAAAAAGTGAAAGTTTATGGCAACGGCTTCATCTCAGGAAACGCTTCCCCCAAAGAATTCGCTGATGCTGCAGTACAAACCGTCGATAAGGGTTTTTTGGCGCTTAAATTCGATCCGTTCGGTGGTGCTGGCCCAACCATTACTAGAACAAATCTGGAAAAAGCAAAAAGTAGAATTGGAGCAATTCGAGATGCAGTTGGGGATGATATAGATCTGATGATAGAAGCACATGGGCGTTTCAATACGAGAACCGCTCTCAAAATAGCCAGAGAAATAGAGAGATTTGATCCTTTTTGGTTTGAAGAACCAGTGCCAGAGGAGGACATCATTTCAATGAGTGAAGTACGGAAGGGTTCGCAAGTCCCCATTGCAACGGGTGAAAGAATAATTTCACGAAATCGGTTTTGGGAATTGTTAGCACAAAGATCTGCAGATATAATCCAGCCAGATGTTTGCCACATGGGTGGAATTCTTCCACTTGTGGAAGTCGGCTCTATGGCTAATGTTAATTATGTTACTGTTGCTCCTCACAATCCAAATGGACCTGTAGCTACTGCCGCTTCACTTAATGCCCTTATCACTATGCCTAATGCGTTGATCCTTGAATTCTGGCTGGACGCAGAATCTGTTAGACACGATCTAATTGATGAATATTTCAATCTCAAAAAAGGATATATTTACCCAAATAACAAACCCGGACTCGGTATAGATGTAAACGAAAAAGCTCTCATAAAGTATCCATACAAGAAGATGCATCTAGAGTACTTTAGTGAAGAGTACAAGTATCACGGCGATATAAAATGAAAATAATCCGAATTCTGAAGGGTGCAGGAATAAGGAGTAATTACGGAACCATGGGTGCGGCTTCGGTCACACTGGTCAGAGACGACAGAAACGTACTTATTGATACTGGGCATTTTGGGAATAGAGATAATCTTTTAGCGGGACTTAAAGAGAATAGGGTAAAAATATCGGAAATAGACGCAGTCGTACTCACTCATCTGAACTGGGACCATTGCTTGAATGTTGACCTTTTCAAAGATTCTGAAATCATAATTGGAAAGGATGAATATCAACGAGGTACACTTTCTGGTCTCAATGATGATCTCACTGAGAAATTCAAAGATTATCTTGAAAGACTTAATCTTAATCTTGTAGAAGATGGTTATAAAGTTTCAGAAAACACAAACATACTCTCTACGCCTGGTCATACAGCTGGGCACGTTTCTTTAATTGTCAATTACGAAAGTAAATTAACTGTAATTGCGGGCGATGCTGTACCTAACATTAGAGCTTATAAAAGAGGGATACCTGATCTTATATTCTATGATCTAAAATTGGCGAAGCAGAGTATTGCTAGGATTAAAGCCCTAGAACCTAACGAAATAATCCCAGGACATGATCCACCATTCAATTTGAACGGCTATCTCGAAAAAGATCCTATAGATATTCTGCTTCGAAATGAAGATGAGACAAATTCTGTATTAACCATACAAAAGACTAGTGCAGAGAAACCGGTGATATTCAATGAGTGATTTGATAGTTCCAATTATCACTTCTTTCAATGAGAGAAATGAGATTGATCTTGTGAAGATGCGAAATCATGCTGATTTTCTACTCCAAAATGGCGTGGATTTTCTCCTCCTATCAGGAACTACTGGACTAGGGCCATCTCTGAGCTATAATGAGAAAGTTGAAGTTCTGGAAAATTTTGCGGACATTTCAGACCGCGTAATTATGCAGGTGGGCTCTCTCAACATTGATGAATCAAAGTCTCTTGCAAAGCTAGCAAAGGAGAAGAAAGTAAAGGCAATCGCATCATTACCACCATACTATTATCCGAGGGTACCAGAGGAATGGTACTTCAGATTTTTTAAGGAGATTTCCGAGATATATCCAACATTAGCGTATAATTTTCCTCTCACTACAAATTACGATATTACACCCTCTCTCGTGAAGAAAATAAATGCTTCTGGAGGAGACATTATTGGTATAAAGGACACCACACCAGATCTAAATCACATGCTAGGTTTTAGGTGGGAGTTTCCAAACGAATTTAAGGTGTATTGTGGTCCAGACTCTTTAATTCTTTCTGCCATGCGTACTGGACTCAGTGGTGCTGTTCCTGGAACCGGTAATTATATACCAAAGCTCGTCAGCTTATTAGTTAAGCAACCAGATTCTCGCGAAGGTATCGAAACGCAAAGAGTGGTTACGTCTATTGCAAAGATATCTCAAAAATATGGTCAATGGGCTGCAAATTATACCATGGTCCGTATCATTAATAATTATGATGCGGGTCTTCCAAGGCCTCCAATGTATTCACTTACCAGGGATCAAGAGGAGGCACTGCATTCTGATATAAAAAAAGTGATAAAGGTTGGCGATTGACATTTTAAAGATTTTGATTACTGCGCCCTGGTTCACTGAAAGCTATTTATCGAAACTCAGGGAAGACTTTATCGTAGACGTTAATCCGAACGAAAGATGGTACAAAGAAGAAGAATTGATGGAAATAATCGGTAGATATGATGGGATAATAGCAGGCCTTGACCCATTCACAGATAAGGTTTTGCAAAATGCAAGTAAACTTAGGGTAATAGCTAGGCGAGGCATAGGTTATGACAAGATTAATCTAGATACTTGCAGGATGAAAAATATAATTCTTACTAATACTCCAGTCCCCCAGGAGCACGAAGCTGTTGCGGAATTCACTGTTGGAGTAATTTTGGCTATAACTCGAAACATTGCTAGCTCCTCAGTTTCATTAAAAAGTGAATCCTGGCAAAGGTATAGGTTCCTTGGAATAGGGCTGAAGGATATGACTATTGGCATTCTTGGACTTGGAAATATAGGTCTTAGGGTTGCAAATATCTTAAAGTCTTTGGGTTCTACTATAATATATTCTGACCCATTTGTAAAAAATGATAGTTTTGCTCGAGTCGATATTAAAGAACTCTTTATGAATTCCAACCTGGTTAGTATACACATTCCCAAAAATGCTGATACGGTAGGACTCATAGATAAGTCGCTTCTTAGCCTTATGAAAAAGGGAAGCTATCTTGTAGACACTGCCAGAGCTGAGGTTCTTAACATGACAGACCTTGAAACGTTTGTGAAAAATGGAACGATAGCCTCTGTTGCACTTGACGTGTTTCCAACCGAACCTCCAAATGATTTCGTTTTCATAAGGGACAGTAGGGTTCTTGCAACTCCACACATAGCCGCTTTTACTAGAAGTTCATTTGATAGCATTGACAGTGTTTGTTATACTAATATTGTAAATGTCCTCCTAAAAAGGAAAGAGCCAAAATACAGAATCATCTAGTTTTAGGACTCAGACAATCGGAACTGCCGTGTACGGATCATAATGATATGAAGTGCATAAGATACTTGTATTAACTGAAAAAATTAGTAACAATGATAGTGTACATCGTTTGCTGTAATTTCAAAAAAATCCAGTACGCATGACATTCCTTGTGGATACTTCCTGTATATATGATTCAAGTATAACTGAATTGAGTGCCTTCTCAACACTCCCTTATCTGTGGTTTCATGAGTTCAAGCTTCCAATCCCCTGTTTTCAGTGTTATTGTTCTTGGTCCATTTCTATATTCCTTTCTCTCCTCCAATCTTTCATATGGAAGAGATGCTACCTGTATTCTTGCCTATTCTTCCATAACGTCGTGGGGAAGCCGTTCCAACAGTTTTTTCTTTCCATTCCTGCTGTCCTGTATATTTCACCTCTTCAAATCAGAATTGTGCAGGACCTTTAAATTTTACAGTAGATTTTTACACTATCCAATATTGCCTGAGAATTAGAGAGTTAAGGTTTAAAGATAAAACTCTGTACTTCTAATACTGAGATTGCATAAACACATTGTTCGCTAACTAATGCCAAATGTGGTTCTCTTCAGTTTATTGTGGGTAAGCTTAAACCACCTGCAACCAGATAGATGATCGTGTCCATGTATTCTTGAGTCCTGAATCCGTAAGACCGCTTGAATCCAGTTCTTATTTTGTTCTTCTATCCCTCAACAACAGCAGAAATTATCCCTTCTCTGATGGAAACCCAGATGTAATCAAGAAGGGTTTCTTCTCATCTATGAGAAGGAATTGCTGAAGCTAGTATAAATTACCCACTACAAACTGATGGGATCCCAAAATGTTTATTTGGAAATGGGAAGTTTGAGGGTATTCTTACAAAGTATTTTCAAATAAATTACTTGTAAAATATGCGAATAGAAATGTCTAAATATAATTAGGTCGTATAAGTTCCATGGATTCAGAATCCGAAAGCATAGGTTATGACGAAGTAGTTAGGAGAATAGATAGGAACAAAGGAAAGCGAATTATCTATCTTGTAACTATTGTTGCTGCGCTAGGAGGATTTTTGTTCGGGTACGACAACGGCATAATAGGATCTGTTCTGATATATGTACCATTTACCCTGACGTCAACATCCACGGCGATTCTAGTGTCGTATATCTCATTTGTCGCAGCTATCGGTGCAATCGTCGCCGGCCCAATTACCGACAAACTTGGTAGAAAGTCAATGCTAATCGCTGATGGATTTATGTACGCAATCTTTGCAATATTGGCAGCAGTATCTACTAACCTTACTTTACTGATAATTTGGAGATCGTTAACGGGGTTCGCAATAGGTGCGGACACCGCAGTCGCTACTTCTTATATTTCTGAGTATGCCCCGTCCAAATCGAGAGGTAAATATGCCTATTCTCAGCAACTAATGATATTCTCTGGTGGTGTTATATCATTCTGGATAGGTTATAGCCTTGCTCCCTCCGCAGATTGGAGACTTATGATAGGCTTAGGCGCTCTACCTGCAATCATCATGCTAATAATGAGGGCATTCCTGCCAGAAAGCCCAAGATGGTTAATGATGCACGGTAAAGTTGACAGAGCAAAGGCCGTTTTGAAGAGAATAGGTGTTGAAGTTAAAGAGAAAATTATTCCGCCACCTAAGGAAGCTACTTACAGGGAAGTCCTGAAAAACAAGGCGGTAAGAAATGCCATTATTGTTGTCGGCTTGTGGTTGGCATTTCAGCAGATAACAGGTATAAACATAATTTTGTATTATGGGCCTTATATCTATAAATATATTGGGTTATCTGGACCAAGAGCTATTTTAAACACTGCAATTTCAGAAACTCTCGGTGTTTTAGAATTCTGGGTCTCTTTCTTGCTGATTGAAAGATGGGGGAGAAGAGGCCTGGGCATTCTTGGATACTCCGGTGTAGCGGCCTCAATCATCATAGTTATCGTTGGAATTGCATACTTTGACGCTAATGCCTTTTTAACTGCGGCTTTGCTGATATTCGTTGGAGCGACTTTATTCATAGCCTTTTTCCATATCGGTGTAGGTGGAATAGGCTGGATACTACAGGGTGAATCCCTAGATCCTCATTTCAGGGTAACAGGAGCCGGGATAATGGCAGCAGTCGACTGGATAGCAAATGGAATCATCCTTGCAATCTTTCCGATCTGGAAGGCAGATTTTGGGCTGTTTTCTTTCTTCATATTTGAATTTATACTATCAGCGATATCTGTGGTGTTTGTTCTCTTAATGGTACCAGAAACTAAAGGAAAAACCATCGAGCAGATGGATCAGGTCTGGGGTAGATCGATCAAAGACCTAAGAAGGGAGGTGGAAATAGAGAAGTGACATTCTAAGTTAAAACCTTGATTTCCAGAAATTTTAAACTTTTTTAATAACTTTTTCAAATTCTCTGATCGTAATCATTTTTCCATTTCAGAGATTACATAAACTGATATACCAAATTCTGTTTTTCTGCTTCTTCAATCGATTCTTCTATATATAACACACAGACCAAAGTGTATGGACATAATGAATTAGGGTCTCCGAGAGAAATATGAACAGTTAAAGAAGTTTTGTGACAGGCTTTCTGACATGAAAAACACAGTCTACTGGAATTGTATCAAACCACTCCTTTCTGATATTTACAAAAACGGTACAGAAGAAGGTGGAAGGCCAAACTTTGATCCCGTGTTCATGGTGAAGATCATGTTCCTCCAGTCCCTATACGGTCTTGTTGATGAAGCGATGGAGATCTGCTCGAATATAAGGTTCATGAACTTCCTGGATTATCCAGAATCTGTGCCTGATGCAAGAACAATATGGCTGTTCCGTGAGAGTATAGCAAGCTACTACAAGGACAAGGAGACAGAAGGATATATTCGATGCGCTCAGGAAAGTATCATGGTGGTAAAAGCAGGGAGTTCAGAACGTCATCAGATTAATAATATATAAGCATATCGCTAATAAAATAAATATATATATTTTTCTTGGAATTTTTTCGCAAATATTTTAATACCATTTAATGATCGTTACGGCATGGTCAGTAAATTTTTGGTACACGCCAAGGATGACTATGTTGGCGTGGCAACATATGACATAAAAAAAGGGGAAGAAGTGGATGGAATTTTTCTGGACAACAACCAGAAATCTTCACTGAAGGCTATTGAGGATATCTCTCTGGGTCACAAAATAGCTCTCCGGGATATGAAAAAGGGCGAAAAGGTAATCGAGTATGGCGAGCCAGTTGGCCAGGTAACCAAGGATATTAAAAAGGGCGAGCACGTGCATGTACATAATATAAAAACGATGAGGTGGCAGTAATGTCAGTATTCAGGGGATATGAACGGGAAAATGGCAGAATTGGAACCAGGAATCATGTACTGATAATCCCTCTTGACGACCTTTCGAATTCAGCTTCTCTAGCCGTTGAGAATAATGTCTTTGGGACGAGGGCTATACCGCACCCCTATGGCAGGCTACAATTCGGAAGGGATCTTGATCTCACGTTCAAGACTCTGGCCGGAATGGGACGCAACCCCAATGTAGCAAGTGCAGTAGTTATAGGTATAGAGGACCAGTGGACTCAGCAGATAGCAGATAGCATCGCAGAAACTGGAAAAAGAGTCGAAACAGTGAGCATCGAGGGTAACGGGGATTACAAAACCATTGAAAAGGCCTCTAGATTGGCCAGGGACATGGTACGGGATGCAAGTGACAAGAGGAGAAAGGAATTCGACGTTTCGAATCTGGTAGTAAGCACCAAATGTGGGGAATCGGACACAACCTCTGGACTGGCATCCAATCCTACGGTGGGTGTTGTGTTTGACAGACTGGTGGATGAGGGTGCCACCGTTATATTCGGTGAAACATCTGAGCTCACGGGGGCTGAAAGCTATGTTGCCAGAAAGTGTGCCACTCAGGAGCTAAGAGACAAATTCCAGAAGATATTTGATGATTACCAGAATGATATTGTGAAAGAGGGCGCAGATCTGCTTGGATCACAGCCAACCAAAGGCAATATTAAGGGGGGGCTGTCAACCATAGAGGAGAAGGCATTCGGAAACATACAGAAAGCAGGGACAAAACCCATTCTCGGAGTACTGGACTATGCGGAGGAGCCGAAAGTTAAAGGACTGAATTACATGAATACTTCTTCTGCAGCTGCAGAGGCGGTAACTCTGTTTTCCGCTGCAGGAGCGGTAGTCCATCTATTCACTACCGGTCAGGGGAATATCGTTGGCAATCCCATAGAACCAGTGATCAAGACTACAGCTAACCCTAACACTGCGAGGACCATGAGTGAGCACATAGATTTGGATATCTCAGGTCTTCTCAGGTTTGAATTTGACCTGAAGGAAGCGGGGAACAGACTTTACAATGTAATGCTAAAAACAGCTTCAGGAACCCTGACGGCAAATGAGATATTAAAGCATCATGAGTTCGCATTAACAAAGCTCTACATATCAGCTTAATATTTTTTCCCATACAAATATTTCTAAACCCCTATTTATTTACAGATTGAGATGGAAACAAAGGAGAAGCTCAACGAGGTTGCGTACAAGCACATCTTTGATGGCATTTTGCAGGGAAAATTCAGGCCGGGGACGTTCCTGAACATAGACGACATCTCTGTATCACTCAATATCAGCAAGACTCCAATACGGGAAGCACTTCTGGAACTCGAGGGAGAAGGCCTGGTTATAAGGAACGGTCGCTATTATCATATTTTCAGCCCTTCCAGAAAGGAGATTATGGATCTCTATGAAGTCAGGCGAATCCTTGAGGGAGAAGCCGCTGGTCTAACAGCAGTTAACCCATCTCAGACGCTGATAGATGATCTTGGTCAGACCATAACAAAGATAGAAGAATTGTCAAAGTTGGGAGACCCAGACCCGATCATTTTTGCCGATCTGAGCGGTAAGTTTCATTCCCTTATCTGTGCAGGTTCTGGAAACCAGCTGCTCTCAAAAATAGTGAGTGACATAAGGCTAAGGCTTAAGATAGTAAGAGTAACTTCATTTACAAGTTTCAATCGAAGGAAGGATGATCTCCTGGAACATAAGGCAGTATTCAGGGCAATAAAGGACAGGAATCCTTCTCTGGCAAAAGAACTGATGATCGACCACCAGAATAAAGTAATAGAATATGTGAAAAGGGAACTGCTTATGCAGTTCTACGAGTAAGAATCAGTGAAACCTCAGCACCTTGGTGCTGGTCGACAAAGGTATCTCGCCCTTCGGTTCTATTCCCAGTCCTGATCCATCTGGTGTAATGGAATTCTTGTCTATTTTCCCGTGGAAAGAGAAAACTTCTGGTATCTCGTTCGGGGGAGTTTCGACCAAAGTTTTGCCATCATAGGAACATGAGAGGTTGGCACTCGCAATTATGCTGATCCAGCCGTTGTGGGGACGGTTATGAAATGCCAGTGTAGAATTGTAGGCCTTCAGCAATCCCATTATCTCGATGAAAGGTGTGATGCCTCCAATCTTTGCCACATCCGGCTGATAATAACTCAGGCAATCACCTTCCAGCAGCCTCTTAAAGTCAAACAAGCTGAAAAAGTTCTCTCCGGCAGCCACTGGTGCGATTGAGTTAAGCTTCCTGAGGGAGTCGAAATCATCGGGGGGCCAAATCGGTTCCTCGACCCATTTCAATTCGTACCTGGAGGACTTTATCATGAAATCCCTTGCAGTTTCAAAATCCATTGAGCAGTTCATGTCAACCATCAAGTCAAAGTCATATCCTGCATCTTCCCTGATAAGCCTCACTGTTTCCAGTGTGTCAGACCATGACTGATGCAGTTTTATGGATCTGTAACCAGCCGAAATCAGGTTCTTAACTGCATGTGCAGCTTTGGTTGGATCGGAATAGCGAGAAAGTGAAGCATATCTATCAGCAGAAGACCTTCTCTTACCCAATAATCTGGAAATGGATGACCCTGACTCCTTTGCAAACAGGTCCCACAGGGCCATATCTATGCCAGAAATAGAGCCAGTGGTGATGCCATACCCACCGGAAAATGTCAGTCTTCTCATGTTGTTCCATACTTCCCTCATATTGTTTTCATCGGCTGACAACACGTAGTCGGACAGTAAATCCAACAAAGCTATGTATGGTTCCCTTGAATTTCCAGCTGCGGCCAGGATTTCTCCCCAACCAACATTATTATTATTGTTTTCCACCCTCACAAAAAGCTGGTTTCCCCATTCTTCAAGCCACATTTGCTCAGGTTCAGTTTTGGTGAGAGGGATAGACGCCTTTATTTTTTCGAGATTTCTTATCATAATGTTCATCTATGAATACGACAATTGTTAAAATATTATACTAAATGTTTTTAACAGTATTTTTGAAACAACAATTAAGTCATAAGGGCTTGTATCCTGAAGGGCGTTTCAGTGATCATACATCTCAGAAATTTCCTGATGCCTGAAGCAGTTTGTCACATGGTCATTGACCATCCCGACGGCCTGCATAAATGAATAGCATATTGTTGATCCTGTGAATTTGAACCCCCGTTCCGAAAGGTTCCTGCTCATTTCATCAGATATCCTGGTGCTGACCGGAACTTCGTGCTGGCTTTCCCACCTATTCAGTATTGGCTTGTTTC
>Ga0078972_1010328_pt1 | contig 17528 bp, 29 predicted proteins | sample YelNatPaOPGAMG01_FD_67568 | JGI IMG/M metagenome (GOLD analysis project Ga0078972, IMG submission 67568) | Hot spring thermophilic microbial communities from Obsidian Pool, Yellowstone National Park, USA - OP-RAMG-01 (SPADES assembly) (version 2) | ecosystem: Environmental > Aquatic > Thermal... | reverse complement strand
AAACCGCCTCCGGGGCGTCCACCGGGCGCCACCCGGTGCTGATGAGGCAGGCGAATGAGAGGAGAACGAGATGTCGGTACGCAAGACGGTAACGATACGGTGCGACGGCGCATCGCTAGAGCTCACAGTGACCAAGAAGACGACACGGCTTGTGCAGTGCGAGCGGTTCGTGCAGGGGAACGAAAGTGAGCCCGCCGACATCGTGCGCTACAAGGCGGCGGGCGAGGGCTGGAAATGTGAGCGCTCTTCGTACGACTACTGCCCGGTGCACGCCCCGGCCGCGGCGAAGTCGTGACGTACGCCATCCGGTGTACGGACCCGAACAGCTCGCACGAGCACCCGGACAAGAGGAGGAAAGTAGTAATGACCAGCATCGGACGGAACCACGACTGGCCTTGGACTGAGGAGACCTACGCCATCTGCGAAGGCTGCGGCTACGCCATAAGTCCCTACGAGACGGCAGATGGCTGGCTCTGGCGACATCGAGTTACCAGGCGGTTCGCGTGTTCTGACGAACACGGGGAGATCCTTCCGAAGCTGGCACACGTGAACGGCACTACCCGTGTGCCGGGTTATGAGGACTAGTCCCGATAGCCGAAACCGCCTTCGGGCGGTTCACCGGGCGCCACCCGGTGCTGATGAGGCAGGCAAGAGAGAGGAGACGAATAATGGCTACCTGGTACATGGCTGGCGCAGCCTGGGCGCCCGGCACGACCATGCCGGACAACGTGACCGGAGAATGCGGGCACCGCCATCGGACGCCTGAGGCCGCGCAGCGGTGCATAGACAAGCTAGACCGGGCCATCAAGCGGGGGCACGGCCCGAACGCGTACTGCGACCGCGCCGTGGTGATCGTGCGCACAACAGGAGCGCCCGAGTACTACTTTTGCCGTTGAGCATGCTGGTTGATAGACTAGTCATCGAAGTACCATCAATCCACTAGAAAGGAAACAACAATGCCAGAGATCAACCCTACCGACTTGCTCGAAACCTTCGAGGAAGTCGCTGCGCAGAAACGAAACGGCGTCAGGGTGACTGCTGAGGCCACTACTGCGAGGATGCTCACTCGCTTCGCGAAGCAGATTGAAGAGTCCGATGTCTTGAAGGGCGTCGAGAAAGCGCAGATTATCGCCGAGCAACTGCGTACACTCGCCGCAGCCATTGAACCCGACGAACCCGCCCGGTGGACACGGGCCTCGCTAAGGGGCATCGTTTCCCTGCTTGATCTTGCGGTGCAAATGGGCTATCTGACCAATGAGGAAGAAGCTCGGTTGCAGGCTGCAAAGGCTGTCGTATTCGCACCACGCAAGGCGGCGCCAGCGATTGAAGGGCGGCCCGATTATGTCGTCGTGCACGATAAGGATGGTGCCGTCGTGCTGCACCGCCGTGCGAGCACAGCGTCGGCCCCAAAGCATCTTGTCGCAGCTCTGACCGCAGTTGGCTTTACCGCCAAGGCGGCCCAGGAAGCATTGTTGAGTGTCGTTATGGGCGAGAAGGTCAATGCAACGGGCGGTGGGATCACTGTGGAGGCGACCGAGGTTGCTCCTCGACGAGGGAGGAAGGCGCGATGACCGCGCCTTTTACTCTCACCTTTCCCGAGGGGAGATGGCGCACGGTGTCATACCTCGTTCCTGACTATGAACAGTGCGAGATGACTTTTGCAGTAGGAGCGCGCATGATTCATATCGAGCATGTGCCCAATGGTTACGAAAAGGGTCGGGGATTCTATCGCTTATTGATAGCGGTCCCCTATCAATAGAGGAAGAGAAAAGACGATGATAGGTACCTATTGGTGGGAAGAAGCCGTGTCCGAGCTAGATTCTAGGGCATGTGCGGCCTTACCGCCCGGCGGTTATCTTCGACGGAACTGGCCAGTGATCAAATGCAATCTCCTTCCTGGCCATCCTGGCGCACATGAATACCATCGGCCAGATGATGTGTTTTTCGTGTGGGACGAATCGGAGGATGACGAATGACATACCTTATATATATGATCCTTGCGACGTTTCTCATTTTGGGATTATGGTTTACCGTATCGGGGCACATTCGAGCACGTCGGTGTGATCGCTGGCGGGCGGATTTCGATTTTAGCCAGCCGAGTCATGTAAGGATTCTGAGGGAGGGGGAGGGAAAGTGACCCTCCCTCAGAATCAGCCACCTATGCATAAGTACCGTTACACTACCTATCCGTTCAAACCCACCACTAGGATCGAAGCCGCCCGTATGCTCGATCCCCCTGGGCACCGTTTAGGTTGGAAGAAACGTAAGTGCGAGTTTCACTCTAAAGAAGTGCAATGGGCTGCCCGCTGTATCTGTAAATGGATATCCCCCTGGAGCGCAAAGGCGTACACGTTGAGGTTGTATGAATCTCATTGCGGCGAAGCAATAAGGCGTCAACCGTCGATCTTTACACTGAATGAGGAGGAAACATGAAAGCTATTGCCAATATCATTCTAGTTGCAGCGTTCCTCATCTGTGCTCCCGCATTCCTGATCTTTCTCTTCATCCTCCTGGCGTCTGGGCATCTAGCGTTTCTCCTTCTGGTAGCACTCCTGGTGCTACTGGTGGTCCGATGGGCGCTGCGAGCGAGGCATCCTTGACGCAGGAGTCGTCCCCTGCTAGTGATGGTCCCGTGGGTCGCCATGGGCTTAGATCGACCTACGTAAATACAAGGTGTCGATGTGACGAATGTAAAAAAGCGAATCGCGATTACGATCATCAAGCACGTCAGCACAATGTCAGATACCGAGCCCGCTTGGCGGAGAAAACTGGCACTGTTGACCCTACGATCATACATGGCGTCGTGCAAAGCTATAAATGGCACGGTTGCCGTTGCAAAGAATGTGTTGAAGCCGTTAGACTATATTGGAGAGAATACAAACGATATCAAAAGTTCCAACGGGAACAGCAACAGTAAAAAGATGTGACTGTCCAACCCTATGGATGCCCAGTGTTTTCCCTCTGCACTGGGCATCCCTAGGGTTCGATAGTCGAGCCCATATCTAAAGGAGGAGCTATAATGCCCAAAGCGAAGAGTAGTACTGCTATCGAAGCTGCGAAAGAGGAAGGACCCTCATTCGAGGAACTGGTCAAAGCCAGTAAGGCTGCGCCAGAGTTTGTCCCTTCGACGTTCGAGGACTTGGAAAGGTTCTTCGAGCAAGAGGGCGGTATTGTCGAGGTTGAAGGTTCTCCCTGGGAAGCCGTTGACAAAGCAACACTGGTGGGCAAAGAGTTTTTCATCGTTCACACGAAGTTTTACACAGGGACGTATGGGCCTGCTGTTGCGCTCTTGTGCTTCTTGCGAGAGGGAAACCGTCGAGTCGTCATCAACGATGGCAGCACTGGCTTGTTCCAGCAAGTCAAAGGAATGGTGGAGCGTAGCGGGCGCATGGGAGGTTTCTATGCGCCAAAGGGCCTGAGAGTTTCCACCTATCAGTATCAACCCGTCGATTTTGATGGGAATCCGATGGGCAATCCCAAGCCCGCCAGCACGTACTATCTGGCATAGTTCCTAGCGAGGGGGCCGTCTCGAATAGTTCCTAGCTATTCGGGACGGCCCCGCTGGGGCATAAGATGGCTGGCCGTAAGCCAACTAAGCTCACTGGGAGATATGCGCCTAGTGAACCGCAACAGTTCTTTCGTCGGGTACCGGGCAAGCGCACATATTACAATACCCGAACTGGTGAACTTGTCAGTGAGCACTTTGTCGTACGTGTCTATCGCCCCTCTCGTACCGCCGAAGAGAGACAACAGCGCCTAGAGCATTCCCGTCGATTAGGAGTCGCTGCCAGGCGAGATCGGCAGACGGTCTGGAACGCATATCAGGCGAAAGAACGGCATGAAGGTCGGGTAGCATCGCGCGAAGATTTCAATGTGTGGTATCAGATGTTGAACGAGCTACGCATTGAGAGGCTCAGGCTTCGTCAGTCTGGTACACCAAAAGCATGGGCAGCTTTCAATCATTACACAGGCCCGTTTGCTCAGGTTGCCGTCGAGTTAGGTATTCGTGATCCGAACGCTGCACATCCCGTGACAACATCCCCAAAGTTTCATTTCCGTTATGGATAGGAGGAGATAATGGCCAGAGCGATGACTAAGCCTTTTGTAGCCTGGGATGGCGAGGGTTATACCAATGCTACAGGCGAGCACATATATAACATCCTCGCCAACAGTCGTCATCGTTACATTCTCGATAACGACGGCCTATCTACCCGCCAGTGTTTTGAGTTCTTCCTTGCCAACAACCTTTACACAGTAATCAACGTTGTTTTTGGAGGATCATACGATATCAATATGATTCTCCGTGACGTTACAGAAGAGAACTTGCGTACCCTCTATAGCACGGGTACTTGCTATTGGGAGAACTACATTATCCATTGGCAGAATCGCAAGAGGTTTAGCGTTAGACATACTGGACAAAAGAAAGAACACGCTTTTGTTTTATGGGACGTATTCGGTTTCTTTCAAAAATCATTCGTGAAAGCGTGTCAAGCTTGGCTTGGTGATCTCCCCATACTGGACACAATCCAGAACATGAAGATTCAACGTTCTAGATTCACCGGTGAAGATGTGAAATCCATCCTAGAATACAATGCTTCGGAATGCGAGCTACTAGTTCGCATAATGACACAGTTGCGCCTAGCACTCGACTTCGCTGGTATTCATGTAAGTCGCTGGGATGGAGCTGGCGCAATCGCGGCGGGTCTGCTGAAAAAACATTCGATTGCTTCGTACAGAGCTATGCCGCCTGAAACGATATACCACCGTGCGCAGTTTGCTTATTCTGGTGGCAGGATTGAGGCACCGATGGTCGGCAACTGTGAGGATGGAGAGATACACCGTTACGATTTGCGCAGCGCCTATCCTGCCGTGATTGCGAATCTCCCTTCGCTCGCAACAGCGAGATGGGAACATGAAGGTTTCTGGAATGGCCATGCTATGTCTTTTGTCGAGATCGAATGGAACTACCAAGACGAAAGGCTGTTCTATCCATTCTTTTATCGTACTCATGGGGGTACAATCATCTATCCTCGCTCCGGCAGAGGTATCTACTTTGGAGTAGAGCTACCTAAGAACACACAGACATACAAAATCGTCCAAGCTTGGAATATTGATATCCGAAGTAGTGAGAAACCGTTTGATTTTGTACGCACAGACTATCGGACTAGGGCTATTCTACGTGAGCACGGGCACATGGCGCATGAAGTGTTGAAACTAGGGCTAAATAGTTTATACGGCAAGCTGGCTCAACAAGTCGGATACCGTCACGGACATATGCCTAGCTATCACACATTGATTTGGGCAGGATTTATCACCGCCTCCACCAGAGCGAAGTTGTATGAGGCTGCGATGCTGTGTAAAGGTGATGTGATAGCCTTCGCTACCGACGCCATTATTACTACCGCCCCCGTCGATCTCCCCATCGGAACTGAGTTGGGGCAATGGGACCACACCGAGCTTAGCGGCATTACCATCGTGCAACCTGGTGTGTATTGGGTGAAAGAGGGTGACGAATGGACAGCTAAATATCGTGGCTTTGACCCCGGTTCTCTCACAAGAGAAGATGTTGTGCGATGCTGGTCAGAGGGCAAGACTAAACTTGAAACCGAGCTTACCCGTTTCTTTGGCATTGGTTCAGCCGTCGGGAGAAACACATTTCAAACATGTTGGCGGTGTTGGCGGACGGAAACTCGTAGCCTCAATCTCATGCCGTCCGGCAAGCGTGTTGCTTGGAGTCTCGACAAGATCGAGCCGGTGGACTATGCTAGGGGATTGGTGCCAACGAAAGCCGGGATCAACCTTACGCCAGATGATTTGTCGTCTCCATACTACATCTCCTGGTCCGCACTGCCAGCTCAACGATACGTAAAAGACCTTGACGAGTGGGGAGTAGATGTAGATGTTTCTCAGCAGGAACTGATAGATGGATACGAATGAAAGGAAAAACTATGACTGTACCCGATGAAACTGCAAGTGAGCCAACTGCACCGCCGCCTGAACAGCATCATGTCCCTGGCGTCACCTTGGAACAGTTGGAGCGACATAAGGCCGAGCTGCGCAGAGAGCTGGAGGAATCACGGACTAAAGACCAGAGTCAGATTGCAGAGTTGAAGCAACAGATCGCTGAGTTTTCTGAGTTCATCAAGGAACAGAAAAAGGCAATCCTTGAACGGGAGAGTAAGGGCGACAGTCAACATACGCTCGTCGTTCCGCCACCCGAGCTGCTTGCCAGTTTGCGTGAACAGGACAAACCGGCGGATGAAGGGACTATCAACGAACCGACTGGTGGAGAGGATCGCCGCCGTAAAGGTTTTTGGAGGATTTGGTGACCAAGTACAGTGGCATAGAGATTCTCAAAGCTCGCAACGATGCGATAATGGCAAAAGAAGATACGACCGCCCTTCTTTTGACCAAGCTGGTATGGATTACTTCGGAGGATGATCGAGCATTCAAGGAGTTTCTTGCGGAGTTGGTGCAAGACCCCGTGAGAGTAGGCAACGTTGTTCATTCTCTTGTCGGACTAGTGGTACAATACAGCGAGCGGGCGGCTGGTTTTCTCGCACTTTGCGAATATCTCACTTCCAGGATTGCTCAACGTCAGCAAGAACAACTACCGGGGTTGACTGTAAAATGGTAGACGATTATAATCCACCGACCCGAGAGGCAGTGTCGCTTTCTCCCGATGCAAAGGCACGCATTACTCCCGAAATGATTATGGCGTTACAGGGAGGAAAGAGTGATCGGCCTACGAATGCGCCTGGTAGAAGGGGTAGACCACCTGGCTCGAAAAATCGACCCAAGATGGACGATAAGGGTCAGGTTACCTATATTGGACCACCTGCCGGCAAGTCAAATACAACGGTTGCCGACGCCATAGAGAAAAAGGTTCGAGCAAAGCAGCTACTTGCGAAGAAGCGCGCTGCTCAGGTTCAGACGGAGTTGAACGAGGGCATTCTAATGCTTCTTGTTTCGGCTGGCGTCCCACCAGAGCTGCTTTACAAGGTGCCGCCTGAGACGATTGAAGATACGTCCAACTACCAGCCACTTGCGAAGCGCCTTGTATTTTCAAAGGTGGAAGCGAACATCCTTGGACGGGCGGCAGCGGAGATTGAATCAAGTCAGTGGGGCGCTGGCATATCGTCCAAGCTTGTAGGCGACTCTCCGTTGCCAATGATTATTAGTTCCATACTGGGCGTTGCGGTCCTGGTAAATCACGTCAAGGGGGTGCTACAGGTCCGAGACGAGTTAGCTCCGTTCTTGGAAGCATATAAGGAAGCCAAGAAGCAGGCGAAGAAGCAGGGCAAGCACAATGTAGCGACCGAGGAAGAAGGTACCGATAATGGCTGACGACTACGAATACTCTGTGTACGACGAGGATGATTCTCTAATGGAGGATGAGCCTACTGTTGATTATCAGACTGAGGAGGGAGAAAAAGTCACCGGGCCAGTTAGCAGAGTCTCTACCGAGCGAAGTTTGCACAATCGCTTGAACAAGGTTGAGTCTCGGCAAAAGACGATGGCTTTCATCATTATCCCAGTACTTGGCATCGAAGGCGTAGGCATCTTTCTAGCGATGCAAGCAATCTCTAAGATCGTTGAAGGCTTGCGAGCATTGAATAGTGCTGTGGGAGAGTTGCAGGGTTCGGCCCTAAAAACGCAGGGCGCAGCGCAGAACACAGTGCAGGAACCGAAGCCTTCGAGTGAGAGTGAGCCTAATGGATAGGGATCATGGCGATATTCAGGCCTAACGAACGTGTTGCAATGGTCGCTAAGACCAGGGCAGGCAAGTCGGCATTTGCAATGGTTCTGGCGGGGACCATTGCAATGTCGCTTGCACGCACCAACTGGCAAGTATGGGTATTGGACACGAAGAACGATCCGAACGATCTTGTAGGTTGGAGATCGTGGGGATTTCGCAACATTGCCTCTGAGGCGGATCAGGCAACGTCACCATTGGGCAACGCCTTTTATTTCAAAATCGACAGCAAGGATGCGAACGGCAATGATCTTAGTGTCGTAGATCAGGCACAAGCAATCATTAGTGCTGCATATCAGCGCCGCACAGTGCTCATTGTCGTGGACGAGTACGTGAGCATTGTCCAATCCGACAGGCAAGCGGGCACCGCTCTCAAGAACGTATTTCAACGAGGTGGGGGTAATAACGTGGGCATCATCGGCCTTACTCAAGAACCTGTATATGTCCCTCGCCAGCTACTCAGCCAGGCGACCCATATCTTCCTGTTCAGCCTCACGTATACATATGACATCAAGTGGGCAAAGAATATCTGTAAACAATATGTCCCGCCGATGGAGCGGGGCGACCCTCATGGATTTTATTATAAATGGGTAGATGGACCTAACGCCGATTGGCAATACTATGCCCATCAAGTCGAATGGTACAATGAACTACGCATTCGTCTTCCTGTCCCGCCCAAGCTCCCTCCCGATGCGGTGAGCACCCCCATCTGGTAGGTGGAGAAATGCCGGAAGAGTAGTTTCTTTCCTCTTGACATCGTGGTAGATTCCCTGACAACTACCGTCTAGCGGGAGGTATGTACATGGCCGATTATATGTCGGCGGCTTGGGAATCTCGTCACATCGAGCTGAACCTGGGGAACGTCTTTGCCATCGGGCTGCTTAGCATCCTGTTCAATGGTGCGGCAGCGTGGACGAGCAACTGGCTTGCCCGCACGGATATTCCCGCACTGGCTCCCCTGGGAGTTGGTATGCAGGTCTACCTGCACGGCGCCTAAAAGACTACAGACTCAAAGATAAAGGAGAAATACTAATGGCCGGTACGAATGTGCTCGACGCAGTAAAGGGCGGTAAGACTGCATCGACTCCTGCTAATGCAGCGGCAAGTGCCGCACAGATCGCCCTACAAAACTTCCTCAAGGTTGCTCCTGATCGTTATATTACGATTCTTGGTACGATTGCAGCCGGTAGTACGGGCGGTGGAACCGCAAATGCCATTTGGCAGACAGTCATTCCGATTGTTCCTGCATTCTGCACCGCAGTCGAATATGTGATTCAGCTCGACGTGTCCGTCACGCTGCCTGCAACAGGTGGTGGGGTTACGGTTTCTCCATTTGCGCCGTACAGCGGTTTCCAACAGCAACTCACCCTCGGTGGTGCTCCCCCTTGGGACTTTACGGAGCTGACCCCTTGGTATTTCGACACGCTTACTCACAAGCTGAACTACGATCCTGCGTACCCTGGCCTTGGGAATAACAGCGGTTTCTTCTCCTCCACGCTCGACATGGGTCCGTGGGCAGAGTCGATTGCTGCTACAGGTGAGCCAGGTACGAAGCTGGCTAATGCGACGGCTGCGGCGGTGACCAAGACACTGTCTTATACTTTCAAGGTTCGCCAGCAGTTGCAGAGAAAGCGTCATGCACTGTGGGGATCTGTTCCATTCGGTGACCCTCAGAACCGGCCCCGCAACTCCGTGCAGCTTGCGCCACTGGTGGGTAATCATCCTGAGTCCAACTTCTTCGTGAAGGCACTCAAAACAGCAACTGCAAAGGTGAAGACAGGTAGCCCCTGTAACGTCTATGCGACCTACGAGCTGGCATACATTGATATGCTGCCTCCGAGCATTACGACTACGCCTCAGCCTCTCGTCAACCTTGGATTGCAGCTTACGTCCAGTACCTTCACAAAGCTGTCGGCGGGAACGTTCATTCGCATGACACATCGGACGGCGCAGATTTACACCTCCATTCATCATGTGCTGGTGAATGGTGAGCTTCCGATCCGTACTTCCTACTTCGGTCTGTGGGACGATCAGGATCAGCAGTCGGCCCGATGGTCTTTCAATACACAAGAGAACACCCTGCAGGCATACTTCGACAAGATTCACCGGACTTACGATAGGTATTTCCCGACTGGGCATTACGTCGCAACATTCGAGAATGGGGAACTGCCCATCATGCCGAATGCAACGCCCTATGATGCGCTGATGTCTCCTGACCAGAACTACGCAAATCGGTTCAATGTTCCAGTGACGCCAGCTATGACCACGGTTCTGCGTATTCCTTCGGGTACCGCCATCACAGATGCCTATGTGCGCACCTATTCGTTCGGACTTGTGGAGGTTCCTTACTAATGAGTGAATCGACCTACTCGAAGATCGTCAAGTTTGGTGCCTCACTGGTCCGAGCACTTGATCCGAATACCAATGATGTATTTGATTCCAGTGCGGTAATGGATTCGGTGAAGAATATCATTACCGAAGTGGCTGAGGACATCGGCCATTTCTTTGCGGCTACCCTTCCTCCAAAGGTAGAATCTTCGGTGCCGACCAATGAGGTAACTCCTACGGTTGAGCCTACGGTTGAGCCTACGGTTGAGCCTACGGTTGAGCCTACGGTTGAATCCACGGTAGAGCCTCCGGTTGCGGCAGACAATACTCAGTCAGCGTCAAGGGTTTCTGATCCTCCCACCGGCAAGGTGATCAACGTAGGAGGTACATCATGACGTGGTACACGATTGCGGGGCTGTGTTCGATTCTCTCGGGCGTCCTCGCTTCAGTGCAAGGGGCCATCGGTCACGAGCTTGGTATTTGGCTTGTAATCATCGGCGCAGTTATTACGGTTGTTGATCGTTTTGCGGTGTCGATGGAAAAGTCCGCAACTATCAAGACGAAAGGAAAGGGCTAATGGCAGCTACAGTGACACCACGGCACGTTCCTGTCTTGACGGCTGGAGTCGTTGGTCTGCTGGTGTTCAGTATTCTCGGTATCGCCGTATTGAATCACTTTGGGAATAGGAGATAAAAATGAATAGCAACAAAGTTGTTGGTGGGGTTGTCATGCTGATTGGTGTCGGGGTTGTCTGGTATGGGTGGAAGAAGTTTTCGAGCTAACACATGACGACTGGATACGTTGTAGGTCCAGCGCTAATCGTAGTAGGGGTACTAGTCCTCTATGGTGGAGTATCGGGCAGACTTCCAGCGATGATCGCTGCATTGTTTGATCCTTCTCTCTTGACTCCAAAGACTACACCGCAGCAAAGGACGGCTCCTGGCTTACTCACACGTCTAGAAAAGCCACTCATAGAAACACTGTAAAGACACCGACTATGACCAACTGGACGATAGCGTTATCTGGAGCACTTTTTATAATCTGGATGCAGCGGCGGCATCGATGGGCAAAGTTGGGACACGCCATGAGTGGCGAAACAGTATTCAAAGTAAAGACATAGGCCAATGACGGCGAGACCATCACCAGCTATTGCTTCGGGATCAATACCTGGCATAGATAAGGTATTGGACAATGGGTGGTGGCTGGCTATTGGGTGCGGTGTAGCCATTGCGATTACGTTCACTCCACTTGCTCCATTAGGGCTTGGAGTTGTGGTCATTGCAACGTTGTTCCAACTTGAAAAGATGTTCAAGGGTACAAACCCAACAGCAAAGTAGAAAGGGACCCTCGTATGACAGAGATCGTTGGAGGGATTGTAACCCTCGGCATTGGCGTCATCGTAGTTGCCGCTATCTATCAGCTTGGTAGCGCGAAAAATAACATTACGAGCACAGTCACTAGCCTGGGCAGGACAACCGTCCACACAATGTTCAAATAGAATCGTGACAGAGTTTGTAGGAGGATTGGTCACTCTTGGAGTGGGGGTCATCATTGTAGCGGCTATCTTCCAACTTTCCAAGGCGACAAATCCTACCGCATCGGACGTTACTGGCATTCTTAGACGATCAGAGAAAGCGATGTTCACATAATGGCTTGGGCTGGTATGAGATCATGGGGATTGGGTATGCGGCAAGGGCAGCTCTCTGCCGGTAGCGATTTGAACCGAGCCCCCATCCCTTGGGTAAAGACCGACTCGAAGAAACGACCCAAAAGGGTTCTTACCTCTGGCTCTGATCTAAACAAGACTGCTACCGGCCCGTTCCCTCCACTTATCAATAGTGGCCTGATTCAATACAAGGCCGGTAACTCTGCTTGGCCACCGAATGGTTATCGCACATTCGAGGTTACTCGTACCCCCGCAAACTACGGGCAGAATACGTCAGTTGCGAGATTCGGATTTCGAGGGTGGGAGTTTCCTACCAATGTTCGAAGTCAACTGCCTTCTATTGGATTCTTGCCGGGTCCAATCCCCGAGCCCCATCGTCCAATGTGGAATGTGCTAACCCAAGGCGCATTGTATCGTATGCGAGTTGCCAATCCTACAACCGCAAAGGCTGTCGTGCAAAGAAATGCAAACGCCTACTCCCTTAGCGGCGGGACATACTCCAAGACCGCTTCATTGTCAGGCATAACATTCAAGGGAGGACCAGCATAATGGCTACAGGTACGATCACAAGTGCACCTACTTCCACTACTTCTAGTAGTAGCAAGTCTGGGTTTATGTCTGAGATTTCACAGCACAAGGGTGTTGTCATTGGCGGTGCTCTTGTCCTGGGTGTTGGTATCTACTTCTTAGTGCATCGCAATAAGTCGTCATCGAGTACGGGCACGTCTACAAGCGTGACCACCACAGGAACGACTCAGGTATTAGTCCCCGCTGGCGTAGCTGGCTCACAGCAAACAAGCAATGCCGTTCTCGCCGCACTCCAAACAATGCAGGCGACCACCTCGGCGCAGCTCGCAGCACAGCAAACAGCTATCGTGAAAGCCATTGATACAGCGATTGCGAAGAAAAATCCCGGTAATGCAACATCATCCGGTAATGCAACAGCCGGTAATGCAACATCCGGTAATGCAAAAGCCGTCAACAAGGGCAAGTACCAAGTTGCTCCTACATATAATATCTTCGGATACAACGGTGCAACCTACGTGCCTGTTACAGTTTTCAAAGTTACCGGCACAGTCTATTTCAAGACAACGACAACTGGCGCAGCCATCAAACAATCTGTTGTCACAGCCCGCAAGATCGAGCACACAGGGACACGTAAGTTTCCCCAGTATACGACCTATTCACGAATCACATAGCCAGGGATGGCATGATGGTCACCGTGCAAACAAACGGTGTTACAGCAACTATTCGGAACCCCACCGAATGGGCAGACGCTTTTCTAAAGGCTCTTGGCGCAAAGATTACCCCTACGAATCAGGCAGAGGTTGTAGGCTGGGAAGCTGCTGAAGGCGGTAACTGGGAGAACAGCGCCCGATACAATCCTCTCAATACGACCGAGGTTACGCCTACATCGCATAGCGTTATAACAGGCGTCCAGGCGTATCAAAGTTGGGCGGCTGGACTTACAGCAACCCTTCGAGCCATTCACCAGTCAACATATACGGCAATCGTCAACGACCTAAAGAACTCTGCGCCGTATGTGACATTCGCAGCGAGTGTTGGCAATAGCCCGTGGGCATCTAGTCATTACGGGACACCGCCAGGATCGAATCTTCTCAAAGACATTGGTGCACCATACACAGTCAGTAAGCTGAGTTCTGCGGACGCCACCCTCACGAGCACAACGAAACCGCTACCAAGACAAAAGGGTTTCGGTGGAGTGCTCGAAACGATCTATTTTGCGATGTCCCCTACAGCGACACCAAGCCTTGCGAGCAATGGATCTATTGCCGGGGCGATTCGCAATGGATTGATGGAGATAGGTACTCGTGGCATCTTTGCGACGCTCGGTCTGGCCATGATCGGCGTCGGTGCGTATATGACTGTCGGCAAAATCGGTGCCAATCCCGTGTCAGCCATTCAGAGTGCGCAGAGAATCCGTCAGGGGCGGCAACGTATTGAGAATGTCCGAAATGCCCAGGCGATTGCACAGCAACGAATCACAGCAGCACTCACTACTACGCAGCAACGAGTCAACGCATCAATCGCCACCGCTACTCAGCGAGCGAATGCGACGACCACTGCGGCACAGCATCGTCGTGCCGCCGCCGAGAATGTTGCTGCGACTAGAAGTGCTACTCGTATGGCAACCGCTAAGATGCAACAGAATACAAATCGAGCTACGAGGCGTCTACGCAGAGAACAGATGCGTGCACGACTGATGACAAATGAAGCGACGAGGCAACTGCGCAGAGAACAGATGCGTCGTGCACGACAAACTCTGACATTCACATAGAGGTTTTGCAATGTCAATGATCGACATTTCGAGCAACAATCACGACGGCACTACATTCGATTGGCAAAAAGCCTACAAAGCTGGCTTTAGATATGTCTATGTCAAAGCTACGCAGGGAACGACTTATACGAACCCGTTCTTTCAGAGCGACTGTGCAGAAGCACTACTCGCTGGCTTCAAGGTAGGGGCCTATCATTACTATACACCAGCTATCACAGTTGAAAGACAAGCAAAATACTTCAACGCTGTGCGAGCTACCGTTCACGGGCTGACGCTTCGGCCAGCTCTCGATTATGAGGCTGGTACTCCGAGCAAACAGATCGTAATGGACTTTCTGAAATACGTTCCCTCGTGTATCGTCTACGAAGATCGTAACTTCGAGGGAGTCGTGGGGACAATCGGCGCAGATATATGGCTCGCATGGCCCGGATGGAATAACGAACCTCTTCCCTCTAATGTTATAGTAGTACAGGAAAAGATTGGAAACGTTCCCGGTATTGGTACAGTAGACATAGATATTGTACTCAATCAGACAAGGCTGGTACTCGCCGTGACAGATAACAAAAGATTGGCCGCTCCAATCGTCGCCGCCGCTTACGTTCCTGACGGATCGGGTTATTGGCTGGCTGGTGCAGATGGTGGGGTATTCGCAATAAATGCGCCGTTCTACGGATCGTTGCCCGGATCAGAACCTCCAATCACTCTCAATCGGCCAGTGGTCGATATTCTCTCGACGCCAAGTGGGAAGGGCTATTTACTCATCGCTGCAGACGGCAGTGTCTTTCCATTTGGTGATGCAGTGGGACATGGTACATTGCCTGGCGATGGATTCCAGCCGGCGTATTGGTGATGCAGTGATGAATGGTCTTGTTCAAATATATCATCGCTCCTACCATCGTGGGATTCAGTCTGATCATTGGAAAGAACTTGCTTGACATGCGTAGATCTTTGCGTAGCAAGGTTGACTCGTTAGAGGATCGAATCGACAAGCTTACCGATTTCGTGGTAGGCACTGAGCCACACGCACCAAGCTATTTTCCCAAGACTCTCGGTCTGGCGGGTAGAATGGATATATTGGAGAAACAACAGAAAGAGATACTAGCAATATTATCTCGTGTTGAAAAGAAGATGTAATGGCTAGCCAACTCGTCTACAAGATCAATAGTCAACCGTCGCAGATTGAAGTAGCGAAGGGTGGCGTAACGCTGTATAACATCGGGCCGGGACAGATCACAGTTAGCACAAAGACATCTTTTCTTCCCTCTCGCACCGCATCTATTTCTCAGTATGCTGCAATGCCTTGGGCAAGTGCTCCCTTGTGGGCAGTGTCAACATCAGAACCGTCGTTGTTGGTGATACCTGGGCAGCATAATATCCTTTCGCCTCAAGTAACGTTGTCGGGAGAAACGGTCAATGTCACTGGGACAATACATCTTGCGCCGACAACGAAGGTAACGATTGACAACGCCGTCGACATCGGCACGGTGCAATCGGACGTCACCGTCAACGTCCAAGAGCTCCCCCCACCCGTCGTCGCCACAGTCGGCATCCTGTCGGTCAAAGTCGCCCTCCTCGGCACAGCGACAGCGGTCCCGATCGTGCCTGCCACACGGACACAGACCTACTTCTCACACTGCCGGATCGGGTTCGTCATCTGGGGCACACCCACAAACACCGGCAAGCACATCTACCTGGGCGACTCCGCCGGAGGCGTATCGACGGCCCAGGCGTCGATCCCCGCCGGAGCGACAAAGCTCGTCGGATCCTTCTCGGTCGCCTACGGCAACGCGGTGACCATGCGGGTCTCAGGGAAGGCCGGCGACCACGCGAACGTGTGGGCTGCGTGATGTTGGGCGGCCCGCAAGTCGCGTTCTCGGGAGGGGGCGGAGGTGGGGGATCAGGCGGCGGCATCAGTCCTGGCGGACAATGGGCGTCTGGTTATTGGTACGGGCCTCAGGCGGGGAATACGACCCGAGTGGTGCGTGGAGTGATGTACTTCGTACCGTTTCCCGTTCTTCAGACGTTTCCTATCAGTGGCATTGCCATCGGCATGTTCACAGGTAAACCGACAAGCGTGGGTCGATTGGGAATCTATGTAGATACAGGACACGGCAAGCCAGGAGCGCTTCTCTACGATTTCGGCACGGTTCCCACGACAGGTTCCACAAAAGCCCCGTCTCCGCCGAGAATCATCTTCCAGTCTCTATCCCGACGGCCGAAAACAAAATCGCGTGGACCAACATTAACTCCATTATCCTGCAACCCGACATAGATGTTATAAGGTGTCTCAAGGTCATAGCTAATGGTGTAGCACTGTGCCAGAGGCAGGTTGGCAATCCTCTGGAAACTCCGGCCGGCATCAAAGGAAAGGTTCAGGCCGCCATCATTACCCAGCCAAACTTCTCTGGGGTCGCGGGGATTAATCCACAGGGCATGATGGTCTGGATGAACATCTGAATAGCCATAGCCGTAAGAACCACCTGCTTCCGGTATTTCCTGGAAGGTTTTCCCGCCATCGGTTGATTTCATTGGTGGAACACCCAGCAGATAAATTACGTTTTCATTTTCCGGAGAAACAAAAATCTTGCCAAAATAATAGCCGTAGGTATTGACTATGGCATTGGACAGAAATCCTTCATGCGTTTTTCTCCAGTGCTCACCGCCATCATCACTGCGGTAGACCTCAGCTCCCTTAACCTGGGTAGTAAAGAGGGCGGCGTTGGCCCCACCAACGAGAATGTCAGCCAGCTCGACCAGACTGAGTTTCCCGCTCTGCACGGCTTCTTTAACCGACTTGGCACTGAAGGTCACCGGCGCCCTGTTCTGGCGGAGCAAGGTTTCGAGCTTCCCCTCATTAACTTTCAGGAAATCCTTCACTGTCATTTTCTTAAGAACCTCAACCGTCAGTCCGTCTTTAGTAGCTTCGGGCTTTTTCGGCTGAGTTCTTGGTTCCTGGTTATCCAGAAAAGCATAGATAACTCTGGGGTTAGACTGACTGATGGCCAGCCCAATTCTCCCGACGTATTCATTCTGGGGAAAACCGTTGACTATTTTTCTCCAGTGCTCACCGCCGTCTTCACTCTTATAAATGGCGCTTTCTTTCCCCGATTCTTGCATATTCCAGGCCTGGCGCAGCCTTTCCCAGGTAGCAGCATACAAAACTTCCGGCTGGCTGGGGTCCATGACCAGGCTAATAGCTCCGGTCCTGGGTGAGACATAAAGAACTTTCTTCCAGGTCTTTCCGCCATCAGTAGTCTTAAAAACTCCGCGTTCTTCATTTTCGGTGTAGAGATGGCCAATGGCCGCCACGTAAACAAGGTCGGGATTGTCTGGATGGATGATAACCTCCGCAATATGATGGGTATCAGAGAGCCCCATGTGCTGCCAGGTCTTTCCGCCATCCGTGGATTTGAACACTCCGGTGCCGGCATAAGAAGAGCGAGAAGAATTTTCTTCACCCGTCCCGGCCCAGAGCAGGT
>Ga0078972_1010327_pt1 | contig 17531 bp, 18 predicted proteins | sample YelNatPaOPGAMG01_FD_67568 | JGI IMG/M metagenome (GOLD analysis project Ga0078972, IMG submission 67568) | Hot spring thermophilic microbial communities from Obsidian Pool, Yellowstone National Park, USA - OP-RAMG-01 (SPADES assembly) (version 2) | ecosystem: Environmental > Aquatic > Thermal... | reverse complement strand
AAGTTACTACCAAACGTTTTGAATATACATTTGAAGCATTATGGAAGACAATAAAAGAGTATTTAAGAATTGAAGGGGTAATTGCTTCTACACCCCTACAATGTTTTAAAGAAGCCTTTAAAGCAGGATTAATTGATGCGCAATATGAAGATTTATTTTTAGAAATGATTGATAAAAGAAATCAGATAGTTCATATTTATGGTATGGAAGAAGCAAAAAAGATTTATGAGTTTATCAAAAAAGACGAAGTTTATTTATGTATAGATAGCATTTATAAGAAATTAAAGAAAATCAAATAATGGTCACGTGGATGGCAATTAGTAATCAGATGCGCTATAACCAAAAATTTAGTTGACTAATAAAATAGATTATTCTAAAATATCAACATAATAATAAAATAGAATATGTATAAAAAAAGGCTTTTAGAAGATACTTTAATAAAAGATACTAATAAAAGGCACATCTCTATTATTCTTGGCCCAAGACAGAGCGGTAAGACTATGCTTCTTAAACAATTAAAGGGAAAGACTAAATATAATAATTTATTTGTCGACCTGGATATAATTGAAAATAAAAGAATATTTTCTTCTTATACGGAATTATTGAACTATCTAAAATTTAATGGGTATAATGAAAAAGAAAAATTTGTTCTGTTTTTAGATGAGTTTCATACTGTAAAAGGTATAGATATAATTCTAAAGAATATCTACGATCATCATCCAAATCTTAAAATATTTGCTACTGGCTCTTCCTCTTTAGGCATCGTAAAGCATCTAAAAGAAAGTTTGGCAGGAAGAAAAAATATTTTTTATCTTTATCCTTTAAGTTTTGAAGAATTTATTTATTTTAAAGATGAAGATTTAGCAGAGAAACTTAAAAATATTAAAAGCAATATCCCGCAAATAATACAAGAAAAACTTAACCATTATGTAAAAGAATTCTGTATTTTTGGTGGTTATCCTGAGGTTGTGCTTTCTAAAAGTATGTCTGAGAAGAAAGAGATTTTAAAAAATATTTTTGACCTTTTTGTAAAGAAGGACCTTTTGGAATTTTTGAATATCAAAAATCCTTATGCCGCATTAGATATCTTAAAATACCTCGCCCTAAATATAGGGAAAATTATTAATTATTCAGAGTTATGCACATTTAATCATATTAATATAAATACATTAAAACGCTACCTTGATATTTTAAACCAGACATTTATAATTTCTCTGATTCAGCCCTTTTATACAAATAAAAATAAAGAAGTTGTAAAAGCACCAAAGGTTTATTTCTATGACCCCGGGGCAAGAAACTATTTTTTGAAAGACTTTAATGATTTTGATTCACGGGTGGATAATTCTTTCTTAATAGAGAATTTTTTGTTTTCTCAATTCATAAAAAAGTCAGATTTCCTCACCCAGATAAAATTTTGGAGAGATAAGAATAAAAGAGAGATTGATTTTGTAGTAGAAAAGGAAGGAAAACTTGCTGCTTACGAGGTTAAATATAAAAATGAGATAAAAAGAAAGGACCTGAGTAATCTGCTTTATTTTAAAAATACTTATAAAAAAGCAAAAATTTTTCTTTATAATATTACTAAACCCAAATTTAGACTAAAAAATTTAAATACCTTAAATTATTTTGAAGTCTAAAATTTTAATAGGGCGAAATTATAACTCATTAAAGAAAAACGATTTCGTCTAAAAAGATTTCGTCTGCGGTTAAGTATCGTCTATCGTTATTTGTAATTTTAGGTTGCGTATGAAGAAAAAAGAAAAACCGCCGGTCGAAAACCGCTAAACGCAACCGATACATAACCGAAAACCAAAACCGATGGACGATAGATGTTTCCGTTATAATAACGACTAAAAACGAGTGGAAAATTTTTTCATCATTAATTACAAATCTCTTACGAATTTATGAATAAAAGATTCGTATATTCGTAATGATTCGTAAATTTGTAGATGTTTAACATAGTTTCTATAATAACCGCCAAAAGCGAGTGGGAATTTTTTTCATCAACTAATTACGAATCTCTTACGAATTTACGAATATGGAAAAAGATGAGTAAGGGGATTGTTAAAAGAGAATTAATTTATCCAGAATTAAGTTATCAGATTGTGGGAATTTTGTTTGAAGTCTATAATCAATTAGGACCTGGACATCATGAAAAATATTATCAAAGAGCAATTGCTACTGAACTAAAAGGATGTAATTTATCCTTTAAAGAACAAGTTTTTATTCCATTATACTTCAAGAAAAAGATAATTGGCCGTCAATATTTAGATTTCCTAATTGAAAACAAAGTAATTTTAGAAATTAAGAAAGGAGATAGATTCTCTAAGAGGAATATAGAGCAAATTTCTGAATATTTAAAAGTCGCGGGATTAAAATTAGGTATCCTGGCCAACTTTGGTTCAAAAGAATTAAAATTCAAACGCATTGTTAACTTAAATTAGTATATTCGTAAATGATTCGTAATTCGTATATGACATTAATGTATTCGTATATTCGTACTGATTCGTAAATTCGTAGATGTCACCGTAATTCGCTGATGTCACCGTAATTCGCTGATAGATAAATAACTATTAAAGTGAAAATCTAATGTATAAATTACCTTTTAAACAATTTAACTAAAGGAGGGCTGATGTCTAATCAAAATTACATAACTGAAGACGAAATAGACCTGCGCGACTGTATCAGGGTGATATTAAAGAGAAGGAAAATTATCCTTACCGTATTCTTTGTAGCGGTGATTACTACCGCCATTGCAAGTTTTCTTATGCCTCAAATATATGAGGCAACTTCTAAAGTCCAGATTGGTAGAATTGATGAGTTGTTGATGAAAAAAGAAGAGGCAAAGGAAATGCTTTTGAGCCCAAGTTTATTAGCACCGATTATTAAAGAGTTTAAACTTGATATTAAGATAGAAGAACTTAGAAAAAAGGTCAAGATTGAGGATATAAAAGATACGGATTTATTAGAAATTAATGTACAATACCATGATGCTGATATGGCCTTAAAGATAAACGAGGCAATTATAAACTCTTTTATTTCCTATGGTCAAGCTATTTATCAAGAAAGAATATCCCTTATTAATGAGCGATTAAAGGAATTAGACACAGAAATTAGAAATACACAAGAGGATATAAGAAGAACACAATCCCTAATTAATGAACTTCTTGGCACAACTTCTATTTCTCAACCAGAGATAAGTTTAAGAATAATCCTCTTACAAAATACTCTTCCCAATTATGAAAGCCATCTTTATGCACTTAAGAATCAGAGGAGTACATTGAAGAGATTGCTTGTTAAGGCAAGGGACTTTAAGATTTTTGAGGCAGCGCTTAAGCCAGAATATCCCATAAAGCCAAAGAAAAGACTGAACGTTACTATTGCTGGTATTTTAGGGTTAATCTCTGGTATATTCTTGGTATTTTTTATAGAATTTTTAGAAAAAAATAAAGAGGTTATAACCAAATAATTAAAGTCAAATGAAAAAAGCACTAATTACCGCAATAAACTGCTTAAGATGGCTCGTATTCGGCAGAATTTTTGCTACAGAAACAAGAAAACGCTTGGCTGAAAATTTTAACCCATCTATTGACAACGCAATAATTATTTTGTATATCATTCAAAATTTGAACAGAACAAAGCCAAAAGTGTTATCTGGAGATGTAATATGTTAGATAAAGAATAACTAATTTATAGAATAATCCAAAAAATAAAAACATACTAATAACGTGAGAATGTAATCTTTGTTTTATTTGTGTGAAACAAACCACAAAATATACCAGTATTCAATTTATTATATTTAATAACGCACTTAAAAAATATAGGGAGAAGGATGTTAATAGTCAAAAATTAAGTTTTTGTCTCATGATTGTACATAAAAATAAAAAGAACAAAATTTGAAAAGCGAAAAAATTTGTAAAGGTTAACAAAATTTACAAAGGGTATGTGATATCTTGGTTTTTTGTAAAAATAAGGTTAACAGATAAATCTTTTATTGCATTAAATGTTAAGAATAAGTATTCCTCTGATGACTAATGATTATAAGATTTGTTTTTGTATTGGTTTTGCTATTCCGAAAATGTACTTCAAGGTTTTCATAAAATATTAAAAATTACTAATTACTGTAAATTTGAGGAGGTAAGAGGTAAAATGCCGAGAAAAGTTTGTGTTGTGATAACAGCACGAGCTAGTTACGCTCGAATAAAAAGTGTTTTGGAAGTTATAAGGAATCATTCGGATTTGGATCTACAACTTGTGGTTGGAGCATCACTTTTGCTTGAGAGATATGGTAGCGCTGTTAACATTATTGAAAACGATGGCTTTAAGCCCATAGCTCATATTTATATGGTACTCGAAGGGGAAAACCCGATCACGATGGCTAAAACTACCGGTATTGGCATAATCGAATTATCCACTATTTTAAATGAGCTAAAACCCGATGTTGTTTTAACTGTTGCAGATAGGTATGAAACTATAATTACTGCCATATCTGCTTCATATATGAATATTCCGGTAGCACATGTTCAAGGCGGAGAAATAACTGGTTCAATAGACGAAAAAGTGAGACATGCAGTAACAAAATTGTCAAATTTTCATTTTGTAGCGAATGAGAATTGCGCCAAAAGAGTTATTCAAATGGGTGAGGAACCTGAGAGGGTATTTGTAACAGGTTGCCCTTCAATTGATCTTGCACGAAAAATTATGGAAAACCCCGAGTTAGATTTTGATCCATTTGAAAAATACAAAGGAGTAGGTTCTATATTTGATTTAAGCAAGGGATATTTAATTGTGATGCAACATCCAGTGACAACTGAATATGATTACGCTTTTGAGCAAATCAATGAAACCCTTTTAGCAATATATGAAGTTAAAATGCCTACATTATGGTTTTGGCCCAATGTGGATGCCGGTTCAGATAAAATTTCAAAAGGTATAAGAATGTTTAGGGAAAGGTATAATCCTAATTTTATCCATTTTTTTAAAAATATGGCACCAGAAGATTTTTTAAAAATGTTGTACAATTCAAAGTGTATTGTGGGCAATTCAAGTGCCGGTATAAGAGAAGCTTCGTTCTTTGGTGTTCCATCGGTTAATATTGGTAGTAGGCAAGATGGTAGAGAACGGGGTAAGAATGTATTAGATGTAGGTTATTCTAAAGAGGAAATAAAGAATGCAATAAGACAACAGCTAAATCACGGGCGTTATCCATCCGAGTATATTTATGGTGACGGATATGCTGGCGAAAGAATCGCTGATATATTGTCAACGATTGAGTTAAGGAATGATAAAAAATTCTATCAAATAAAATGGTGACAGAGAAAACAAAAATCATTGCCGAAGTTTCTTCTAATCATGGTGGAGATTTAAAAATCGCAAAAGAGTTTATAAGAGTTGCTGCTAATATAGGGATAGATTATATAAAATTTCAATCTTGGCAAGCAAAAAAGATGAAAGAAGATGACCATCAATATGAATGGTTCTTAAAATCAGAATTGAAAGATGAAATGCATTATGAGTTAATTAATGAATGCAAAAAATACAATATAAATTTTTTAACAACTTGTTTTGATATTGAAAGGATAGAATTTCTATCATCCTTAGGTTTGGATGAAATAAAAGTTGGTAGCGCAGATACTGCAAGTTATAAAATGCTTTCCTTGTTAAAAAAAAGATTCAAACATTTAATTGTCTCAACTGGAATGGCAACTGATGAGGAAATAATAAAAGCAGCCGAAGTATTAAATGGGGTTAAATTTACATTTCTCCATTGTGTTTCTATTTACCCAACACCTCCCGAAAAAGTTAATTTGAAAAGAATGGATTGGCTTAAGCAATTTACAGAGAGTGTAGGATATAGTGACCATACTATAGGTATAGAAGCAGTTAAATTAGCTATAGCAAGAGGAGCAAATTATGTAGAAAAACATTTTACATTAGGAGAAGATAAATGCCCAAGAACTATGCCTTGGGATGCTAATCCAAAAGATTTTGAAGAAATTGTTAAATACAGAGATATATGTAGTAAGTTTTTGGGAGATGGGAAATTAATAATAGATAAAGATTTTTTTCAGGTAAGAGAAAAAAGTATAGGTCGTTTTGGGAGTAATAAATGAAAAATATTAAAAGAAAACATTTAATAGAAGCAGAAAAATATAGAGACCGGATTGGGGATAGACTTTTTCATCCTGAAAAAGTAGATGAAGATAAAAAACATTTAATCAAAGATGATCTACAAAGGGTTAAAAAAATCCTTAAATTTCCTTTTGGAGAAAAGGTACTTGATATAGGTTGTAGTGATGGAACAATAACTATTGAAATAGCTAAGAAGAAAACTGTTAGAAAAATTATGGGAGTGGATATTTCACCTTCCGCAATAAAAGAAGCTAATGAAAAATTAAACAAATTAATGCCTGATTTGAAGAAAAAAATATCATTTAAACAAGCGTTTATTGAAGATTTAGATTTTCCCGATAATTATTTTGATACAATCTCTGCCTGCGAAACACTTGAGCATATAGCAACTGGCCAATTATTCAAGGCAATGGACAATCTTGTAAGAATGTTAAAAAATAATGGAAATATGATTATTACTGTTCCTAATAGATATCCAGCAAAAAAATATGTAAAGCAGAGAAGAGATAGATGGAAATGGCCTACTCATTATAGAACTTTTAGTATTTATAGTTTAGAATTCTTTCTTAAAGAATATTTTAAAAAGATAAAATTTTATCCATTATATAGTGGAGAAATATTTGAAGATAGCATTTATTTAATATGTAACTGTAAAGATAAAATATGAAAAAATACGAAATTTTAGGGTTAATTCCAGCAAGAGGTGGTTCGAAAGGAATCCCAAGGAAAAATATTCGTATATTATATGGAAAACCTCTTATTGTTTATACAATAGAAGAAGCTTTAAAAAGTAGATATTTAACAAAAATTGTTACTTCGACCGATGATAAAGAAATAGCAAAAATAGCAAAAGAATCCGGCACAGAAGTGGTTATTCGTCCTAAAAAATTAGCTACTGACGAATCACTTGTAATTGATGCAGTAAAGCATGCTATAAGTTTTGTTGAAGATAAAGAAGGATTAAAATTTGATTATATAATATTACTACAACCTACATCTCCTTTAAGAACTGCTCAAGATATAGATAACGCTATAGAAAAGATGATAAATTTAAAAGCCGACTCCGTCGTTTCTGTGACAGAAGTTGGCGATAAGCATCCTGCAAGGATGAAAAAAATTGTTAATGAGAGAATAGTTGATATATTTGATAAGGAATTAGATTTTGTTCCAAGACAAAAATTACCAAAAATTTATATAAGAAACGGGGCGATATACGGTGCTAAAAGAGAAGTTATTTATAAAAATAATTCCTTTAGAGGTAATGATTGTGTAGCTTACATTATGTCTGCAGAAAGATCGATAAATATAGATACCGAATTGGACTTTAAATTAGCACAACTGATGATAGAAAATGTTAAAAATATTGGTAACAGAACCTAAATCATGTCATCCTGATTATCTTGCTTTGTTAGAAACAATAGGAGATGTAGATTGTAAGAAATTATCGCGAAGACAATTACTAAAATATATTAAGAACTATGACATTTTAATTATTGGAGTAGAAACAGTAGTTGATAGATTTGTTTTAGACAGGGCTGAGAGATTAAAAATTATAGGCAGTCACACTACTGGTATAGATCACATAGATTTGGATTATGCAAGACAAAAATCTATAAAAGTTATAACTTTAAGAGATGCCACTGAATTACTAAAAGATGTTACCGCTACCGCAGAACACACAATGGCATTAATTTTATCTTTGGTAAGAAAGATACCATGGGCGTTTGACGCAGTGCGTAAAAAGAAATGGGAAAGAGAAAAATATTTTAGCAATCAATTGCTCGGTAAAACAATGGGAGTGATAGGCTACGGTAGGCTTGGTTCAATAGTTGCTAAGTATGGATTAGCTTTTGGAATGAAAGTTATTGCATATGATCCATATGTAGATAAACAAAAAATGATTAGTGACGGAGTTTTACCGGTAAGTTTAAATTCCCTTTTAAAGAAATCAGATATGATCTCTGTTCATGTGAAATTAACGAAGGAGACAAAGAGACTAATTGGTTATAAAGAATTTCAAATAATGAAAAATAAAAGGCCTTTTTTTGTTAATACTTCTCGCGGGATTATAGTTGATGAAGATGCTTTATTGAAAGCGCTTGAGAAAGGATGGATTTCAGGAGCGGCACTCGACGTTTTAAGTGCGGAAACAACTTCTGCTAATCCACTTTTAAACAATAAACTTGTAGATTATGCTAAGAAGAATCAGAATCTATTAATTACTCCACACTTAGGTGGAGCGACAATGGAATCGATGCGAATTACCGGATTATATATAGGTAAAAAGATAAAAAACATTGTAAGAAAATGGAATCTCTAAAAAGAATTAAATCAATAAGTATAGTCTCAGTAGGTAATTTAGGGGCATCATTAATTGGATTTATTATTCACATATTAGTTGCATATTACTACGGTGCTACTAAAATTAGTGATGCTTTTTTTATGGCACGAAGCATAAGCGAAACAATATTTAAATTTCTCTTCATTAGCCAAGCATCGGAGGTTTTCCTCCCTTTGTTTTGGGAGATTTATAAAACTGATAAAGAAAAAGCATGGAAGTTTTTAAGTAGTATCTATATAACTATATTTTTAGTAACGCTCTCTTTATTGACTTTCTCTCTTTTTTGTGGGAAGAGTATTGTAAAATTTTTTGCCCCGGGATTTAGTCATGAAACTGTAATTTTGTCAACAGGAGTTTTACCTTTTTGGATTTTATTTATGGTCTCTTTTCTTGGTTTACAAATCGTAATGGTTGTTTTTCAAAATTTCGGTAATTTCTTAATTCCTTCCATTGTTTTGTTAATTAATCCAACTATTGCTTTAATGATATTTCTTATTTTTAAACACTGCTATGGTATTTATGCTCTTGCTTGTGGTTATTTTATAGGTGAATTTTTGGGCTTTGTTATACTTACGATCATTTTAATAAAAAAATATGAATTCCGTTTATCTTTTACAATAGAAAAAGGTCCGATAATTAATTATCTTAGGAAATTAGGAACATTTCTTTTCAGTAATTCTGCTACTTTCTTTAGTGGATTTGCATACAAAATAAGTATCTCGCTATTACCGGTAGGAATATTATCAATTATTGAATATGCCCATAGATTGTTTATTTTTGTCTGTAATATTACATTTATGCCGGTTAGTAATGTTGCTTTTCCTGAATTAACCAAAATTACAAAATTTGAAAATTTTGCGAATGTTATTGAAAAAAGTGTAAAGGTTATCGGATTAATGAGTTTAGCCGTTGTAGTTTTTACATTTGTATTTGGTCAGCGATTAATTATGTTTGTCTTTCATCGTGGGAATTTTACATTGGAAAATATTTCATTGCTTACTATAGCATTTGGATTATATGCTCTTTCTTTATTTCCCGATGGAGTATATACATTACTCAGAAAAGCAACTCTTGCTTTGAAGGATATAAGTTCGGTGGTAAAAATTGGTATAATCGGTGAAACATTTCAAGGTCTTCTTTTTGTTATTCTTTCTTGGATGTTAGGATATATTGGAATTATACTAGCATCATTCATTACAACAATCGTTTTAACTTCGATTTACTATTTTTATTTTTTTACTTATAGAAAGGCAGTTCTTTATCCTATAAATTTTCTCTTTCCAAGCCAGAAGGTGATTGGAAGAAAAAATTAATCTTTATAAATTAATATTCTTTAGTATTATATGAAAAGTATAAAAATAGTAGGGGCTATGAATGTAAAGAATGAAGAGTGGATTATTGAATACTCTCTAACTGCTTTAAGCCAAATAGTTGATGAAATTGTTATTGTTGATGACGGTTCGATAGATAAAACCGTAGATATAATTAAAAAATTTGATAAAGTAACCGATTTATATCTAAAACCAATTAATGGCCTTAGAACAGAAATTGCTGATTGGAATAGATTGACAAGAATGGCCCAAAAGCGTGGCGCTGATTGGATTCTATATATAGATGCAGATGAAGTATTTGAACCAAAAATGAAAGTAAAAATAAGAGAATTGGTAAAAAGAGAAGATGCAGGTGAATATAGATTTAGAAAAATTACTTTATGGCATGGATTGAAATATTATCGGAGTGATAGACCTGAAGAATATAGCCCTTTTGGGGACAAGTTATTAAATCCAATTCTAGTGAAGAATTATCATTCTTTAAAATGGGTTGATAAACCATTATGGAAAAAAATTTTGAGGTTCTTTTTTTATGGAGAAAAATTTTATCCATTTGTGCCACAGTACGGCAGATACGGTCTTAAAGGACAAATTGGTAAGAAAATTTATGTAGATGATATTATTGCTCTTCATTTTAATGCAGTTGACTTTAGCCGTTATATAAAGAAAAAATTCGAGTATTTTTATTGGGAAATAAAATCAAAACCTAGAAGAAGCTGCCCTGAAATGATCCAATGGATAATGAAGAAAATTGATGAAACAAATTTGTATTTGTCACCTGTAAAAAAAGAGTGGTTTTGGGGATTTGAACATCTTATTAAATTGCCACCAGGGGTAAAATTAGATGAAAACAATATTTATTTCTTGTCCTGATGGGTATCATACACGTATGCTTTTGAGAACAGAAATATTTGAATTGCTTAAAAAAAGTGGTAACAGAATTGTAATCTTAGCTCCAAATTGGGATGAGGAATATTTTGTAAGGGAGTTTAAAGATATAAATGTTTTTTTAGAACCGCTTGTAAATCATAAACCTTCTTGGTTAGAATGGCGTTTTATCGGAATAAGAAAAGAAATTTTTGCTAATGTTAAACTATTGGAAACTTTAAATATTAAGTTCAAAAATATGAAATCAGAAAACTATTTAAAATTTATTATTAAAAGAACTATAAATGTTATTGCTAATTTCTCACTTGTTAGAGAAATATTATTGAAACTTGAAAATTGGTTATTTCCGGATGTCTATTATAAAGACCTGTTTAGAAAATACAAACCTGATTTATTGATTGCAGCTACGCCGGGATTTAAAATTCCTGATATCCCTTTACTTAAAAGAGCAAAAAAAGAAAATGTAAAAATAGTCTGTCCAGTATTGAGTTGGGACAACCTTACATCTAAAGGATATATGAATCCAAAACCAGATAAGTTAATTGTGTGGAATGAAATAATGAAACAAGAGGCAATTACTTTTCACAATTTTAAAGAAGAAGATATTTATGTATCCGGTGTCCCACAATTTGATATTTATTGGAGAAATAATAATTTTTCTTCTCGTGAGATATTCTTTAAAAAACTTGGGCTAGATATAAATAAAAAATTATTAACTTTAACATCTTCACCATTCAAAACATACCCCTATTTTGATGATATAATTCAAATTATTTTAGATGCAATCAAAACGAACAAATTTGTATTTCCGTCCCAGTTATTAGTGAGGTTACATCCACAAGATGAACGTTCGCGGTATGACAAGTTTAAATCCACCGATGGTTTAGTTATAGATTATCCTGGAAAATATTCAACGAAGATGGATTGGGACCCTGACAAAAAAGATATGATACATTTAATGGAAACTATGAAATATAGCGATGTAGTAATAAATGTTGCTTCTACTACCACCATCGATAGTTGTATTTTTGATACACGGGTAATAAACATAGGATTTGATGGGTACAGAAATCATCCGTATGCAACCTCTTGTTTGAGGTACTACGATTATTCTCATTATAAAAATATAACTAAATCTAAAGGTATCCGTATAGCCCGAAGTCCTCAAGAACTGATTGATTTAATAAATTTATATTTAAAAAATCCACAAATAGATAGAAGTGGACGTGCTAAAATTGTGAAAGGACAATGTTATAAAACTGACGGGAAATCTGGGGAACGTGTAGCAAATTATATTCTTAATTTTTTAAACTCAAATAGGGCATGAGATGAAATCCCCATTAATTAAGTGATCTTTTTCTGAGTTTATTGACGAAAATGAATTGAAATTTCGTGAAAATGAAGAAATATATGAAAACCCGGAGAAAAATATAATAGATTGGATAAATAAAAAACGAGTAATAGAACTTTTTAATTACTTTCTAAAAAAGCGAAGATTAAATTTTTTGGAACTGTTGTTGAGCTTGGTGCAGGTTCTTGTTGGTTATCTTCTTTCATTTCAAAATTTAATGAAGTTGAAAGGATTTACGCAGTAGATTTTTCTAAAAGACGATTGGGAATTATTGGCTCCCATTGCGATGGAATATTTAGGGGCAAATGAAAGCAAAATTATGCGTGTTATCGGTGATTTCAACAGAATAGAACTACCAGCGGAGAGTGTAGATTTCGTCGTTATGGATGGTGCTTTACATCACTCACAAAATCCGCAAGTGACTATGAAAGAAATAAATCGTGTATTGAAGAAAAGTGGATATTTTATTGCTTTTTCGAGAACCGACATCGGCAAAATGGCGATTAGGTCATAAAAATATTGGAACGAAGATTAAAGAAAAATATGGCGAGTTTGAAAATATTTATTCAAAGGATGAATATACTAAAATCATAGAAAATGAAACTTCTCTAAAAGCAAAATCGATAAATGGTCCTATGTTTAGCCCAAGGTCTGTTATTATAACTCTGTTAAAAAAATATACGCTTTTGAAATTTTTCAATGGTTTACTATTTGCTGATTTTATTTATATTGGTAAAAAATTATGAAAATAGGAATTAATGCACGATATTTACAGAAATCGCAAACAGGAATAGAAAGTTATCTATTAAATTTAATTTTGAACTTAAGAAAAATAGATAAAGAAAATGAATATGTGCTACTTTTTGGAAATGATAAACCTATTCCTAAAATAATTCGCGACAAAAAGTTTAACTATCACACATCTAAGATGCCGACAAATGGTCAGATTTTAAGAATAATCTGGGAGCATTTGTATTTACCTCATATTATAAAAAAAGAAAAGATAGATGTTTTTCATGAACCATCATTTGTTGCTCCACTGATTAAAAGATGTCCCATTGTAATTACGATTCACGACCTTGGGTTCATTTATTTTCCTCAATGTTATACTTACCGAACTCTAATGTACTTACGCACCCTATTGCCTAAGAGTATCAAAAACGCAGATATGATTATAGCTGTTTCAGAGAATACCAAGAAAGATATTATAAATTGTTTTAATATTTCTTCTGATAAAATACAAGTTGTCTATGAAGGGGTGGATGATTTTTTTAAAATCATAAATGACAAAGGAAGATTAGAACAAGTAAGAAAAAAATATAACATAAGTAAGGATTTTATTCTTAATGTTTCTATGATTACACCCAGGAAAAATCTTATTACGCTTATTAAAGCTTTTAAACTATTACGAGATAGCAAAAATATTAAATGCCAATTGGTAATTGCTGGTGGAAAAGGATGGTGGTATGAAGATGTTTTCAAGACAGTTTCTGCTCTACGGTTAGAGGATGAAGTAATTTTTACTGGATATGTTCCTGATGAAGACTTATTATATCTTTATAATGCAGCGACTCTATTTGCCTATCCTTCACTTTATGAAGGCTTTGGATTACCTATATTGGAAGCAATGTCCTGCGGGTGTCCGGTTGTAGCCTCTAATGTTTCTTCTATTCCTGAAGTTTGTGAAGATGCAGCTTTAATGATAAATCCTAAAGATGTAGAAGAATTGTCTCAAGCGATGTATAAATTAATTATAGAAGGTTCATTAAGACAAATGTTAATCAAAAAAGGATTAGAAAGAGTAAAACAGTTTTCTTGGAGAAAAACTGCCGAACAAACTTTAGAAATCTACAATAAACTAAAATGAAGTTTAAAGAGCTAACACTAAAAATTTTAAAATTATTTATTATTTCACTTCCTCTTATTGCCTTTGGTATTACTATTGGAAATGATACTTTGCCGTTATCATTTCTTATATTATTCATCTTAGGAGTAATTATCTTAACAGGTGGGCAACCGATAATTATAGACACCGCAACGAAAATTTTGTTTGCTTTCTTTATCTTGGCGTTCATTTCCGTTTGCTATCGCTTGCTGGTGACTACCGAAACTGTTATTTCATCTACAGGAGAAATGATGGATACAAAAGGATTTAAACAATTAATAATGTTTTTCTTTATGATACTGCATTTTTTAATCATTCAAAACATTCTTAGAAAATATGATATAGAGACTATTCAAAGAATTATCCAGTTTTTCATTTTAGTTTCTTTTTTTATTTCATTATACTCAATTTATCAGTTTTTCGCTTTCAAATATGATTGGCCATTTACAGATATTCTCCGCACATCGAAAAGTTATTCCATTACCAGAGGCTTAGAAACATCTAGTTGGATAGGATTACCGAGAGCGAGAGCATTTATGCCGGAACCTTCTTTCTGGGGAACATTTTTGTTGGTGCCATTTAGTTTGATTTTACCTTTTGCTTTTAAACGAAAAAGGATGAGTTTACTTCTTTTTGTATTTATAATTGCTCAGTTCTTAACTTTTTCTCGTTCTTGTTGGTTTGGTTTTTTACTTATTTTGAGCCTTTTAGTTTTTTACAAAGTTATTTATCAAAGAAAACTAATTGGAGCGGTAAAAATTTCTTTTGTAATGCTCCTTCTAGCTTTCCTTTTAACAGCAATGATTGTTCCGCAGAAAGCAGTCCTTTTTAAGCGATTATTTACCTTTACTGATCCTTCAGCTGTTGAAAGATTTGAAATGCAGAAAAAGACATTTCAGATGTTTTTAAAGAATCCTATCGTTGGAGTCGGATTTGGTAATACTCCCTTTTTTATAGAGCACCAAGTAACTCATGATTGGTATCTCCAATTATTATTAGAAACGGGAATAATAGGTTTTTTTCTGTTTATACTTTTTCTTTTTCAGGTATGGAGTAAGTTTAAAAAAATTGAGAGAAAAGTAAATAAGATGGCATTATGCGGTGAATATGAAAACTTAACAAGCTTAATATCGGGATTAAAATTGTCTTTTTTCTCAATTTTATTTACTTGGGTTAGTTTGCCAGCTTATAACTTATCTTATATCTGGTTTTTATTTGCTTTAATTACAGCTTTACCAAATGTCTATAAAAACGTAAATCTATTATCAAAGGAAACATGAAAATTTTAATGCAAAGTCGGCCAGATGCTTTCAAGAATTTTGGTGGAGACACCCTTCAGATGGTAAAAATTAAAGAACACCTAAGAAAAATTGGTGTAAAAGTAGATATAGATTTAAGTATGTATCCCAATCTCAAGGGATATGATTTAATTCACCTTTTTAATATAACAAGAGTTCACGAAACATATCTACATTATAAAAATGCTAAATCATATGGTATCCCAATAGTCATTACACCTATTTATCACTCTAAAAATTTGTTAAGTGTTTATTATATTAATACATTGAGTTTTCCTGCTCGAAATATTTTTAAAGTTTTTCGATATGACAATTTTCAGATTATTAAAATTCTCTACTATCTAACATTGACATACGACAGAAAAGCAATAAACTCTGTTTTACCTTTACTTCTAACCAGTTATAAAAATCAACAGGTTGAAATCTTATGCGGTGCAAATTTAGTAATCGTTAACTCTGAGTTAGAGTTGCAATTTATTAAAAGAGAGCTTAATCTAAACGATTTTCAATACAGGGTTGTTCTTAATGGAGTTTCTTTTGATTTTGAATCTTTAAATTTGGATAAAGAACATTTTTTAAAAAAGTTTAGTTGGTTAAATATGAAAGATTTTGTATTTTATCCAGCGCGTATCGAACCTTTAAAAAACCAAGTGAATTTTATTATGGCTTTAATGAACGAGGATTTTCCACTTGTATTTGCGGGTAAATTATCACAAAAACATCCTGCATATTGTAGAAAATTCTTAAAACTTCTGAAAAAAAGAAAAAATACTTTCTGGATTGGGGAATTGACACACAGAGAGATGTTTGCTACATATTCTATGGCTAAAGTTGTTGCCTTAGCAAGCTGGTTTGAGACAGCGGGACTTGTGGGATTAGAGGGTGGTTTGATGGGTTGTAACGTTGTGATGACTACTCGAGGATATACCAAGGAATATTTTCAAGAATATGTCTGGTATTGTGAACCAGATGATTTTACTTCAATACGAAATGCTGTTTTATCTGCTTATAGCTGTCCTAGAGATTTCAAAAGATTTTCTTATTTTATTAAACAAAGAAATTTAACGTGGGAAAACACTGCAAAATCTATATTTAAAATTTATAAGGAGGTATTAAGTATATAAATGGATGCATCTATTATAATTGTAAGTTACAATTCAGCATCATTTCTTGAGAAATGTATTGAATCAATTATAAATTTTCAAAATTATTTAGATATAGAAGTTATTGTTGTAGATAATGCCTCTACAGATGGAAGTGTAGAACTTATAAAGTCTAATTTTACAATTGTTAAGTTAATAAGAAATGATCAAAATTTCGGTTTTGCAAAGGGAAATAATATAGGTATATCTGCTGCGAAAGGGGAATATGTTCTATTTTTAAATCCGGACACTATATTATGTCAAGATACTTTATCTAAAATGGTCAATTTTATGAAAAATACTCCCGATGCTGGTGCTCTTGGTCCAAAGCTTATTTACCCGAATGGTTCTTTACAACTTTCTTGTCGGCATTTCTATAACTTACGAACAATTTTTTTGCGTAGAACAATCTTAGGTAAAATTTTTCCTAACAGTCGTTTATTGCGATATCATCTAATGTCTGATTGGGATCATAATACAACTCAGGAAGTAGATTGGGTATTAGGTGCTTGTTTAATGGTCCCTCGTAAAGTCTTCGAAAAAGTAGGCTATTTTGATGAAAGATATAAAATGTATTTTGAAGATGTAGATTTATGTTATCGTATTAAAAAAGCAGGATATAAGGTTTACTACTATCCGGAAGCAACTGTAATTCATAACCATCAGAGAGAAAGTACTAAGAAATTTTCTATGAAAACAATTTGGCATATCCAAAGTGCTATAAGATTTTTTAACAAATTTGGCTGGAAGATATAAACCACAACTGGGACAAAATTGCAATAAGAGTTTTTAGGGATTTATAAGAATGTGTTTGGTAGGAGTTAGGTGAGTTAGGTTTTTAGGTGTTAAGGTATTAAGGTGTTAAGGAATTAAAAAACTATACGCTAAACGCTATACGCTATTAATAAGTAGTGAGTATCGAGTAGTGAGTAGTCAGGGGTCAGGGGTTACGGTTATTAAAGAAAATAAAAAATGAAAATAACGAACTAAACGAAAAATAACGATAATAACGAAATTAACTTTAATTCCAAAAACTTAAATTGTTTTGTTTGCTTAACTAAATAAAGATGTGGTATAATTTGATATATGTATCAGGAAAGAAAATATGTACATCTTGCCTATTTAGTTGTAGATATTATCTTAATTGTTTTTTCCTTTTACCT
>Ga0078972_1010325_pt1 | contig 17533 bp, 19 predicted proteins | sample YelNatPaOPGAMG01_FD_67568 | JGI IMG/M metagenome (GOLD analysis project Ga0078972, IMG submission 67568) | Hot spring thermophilic microbial communities from Obsidian Pool, Yellowstone National Park, USA - OP-RAMG-01 (SPADES assembly) (version 2) | ecosystem: Environmental > Aquatic > Thermal... | reverse complement strand
CCCCCTTTTCCAAAGGGGGAATTTTTCGGGTGAGTTCGCCGTAGCCCGATTTCTGCGTAGTTTTGTCTGTACCGTAGCACCTGTCGTGAGACAGATTTCCCATTTCCTTTTTTATAGATTTTTTCTTAACCACTCCACACACTTTTTATAACCATCAGCACCTTCCTTACCTTCATATTCTGCACACCAAACACCTTTATATCCATTTTCTTTCAATATCTTTATTGCATCTAAAAGGGGTATCTCACCTTCTCCTAAGGCAGTCCCTTTATATGTTTCTCTTGAGCCAGTTCCATCCTTTATGTGTGTATGGAAGGTATAGGGGGCTACCTTTTTATAGATATTCACCAGTTCCTCAACCTTATATCCATACCACCTGTAGTTCATAGTATCAAGGTTTGTGCCTAAGTGTTTTGAGTTGACTGTCTTTATTACATCAAGAAGTAAAACATAGTTATTGGTAACAACTCCATGATTGTCCAGAGCAAGATAGACACCTTCCTTTTCTGCTATTTCTACTACTGCTGACACGCCTTTTATTATAAGTTCCCTGTAGTCCTTTTCTTCAATGCCTTCTTTAGGCCAGCCACCATCTATCCGCAACTGATTAAATCCTAAGTCCTTTACCATCTTACACATCTCTCCAACCATCCATACCTGTTTTTGAAAGGTATCCTCTGTCTTCTGAAGGAAATCACTTCCTGTTGATATCTGGGAGATTTTTATACTATATTTCTGAAGCAGTTTAGAGACATCTTTTATCCTGTTTTCACTTTTTGTAATATCTTCCCACACATCACTTCTCTGGAGTTCTACATATTCAACGTTGTTTTCATTGCACCATCTGAAGAGTTGTTCCATTGTGAAATCAGAGATGTTATATTTAATCACACCTATCTTTTTATCCATTTTTCTCCTTTCTGTTATGTAAAGATACGGGCTATAAAACTCTTTTTCACTCTTATTGCTTTATGAGGGCATACCTCAAAACAGCATAGACAATTTATACACTTTTTTCTGTTAAATTTCAAGTCGTGAGAGATTGCCTTTACAGGACATACCTTTTCGCAGGCATAGCACTTCTTGCATATGGCAGGGTCTATTATGGGTATTGCCCTGAAGTATTTTGCAAGGAACTTTAGGAAGGGCTTGAGAGCGCTGCTGGACAGAAGGCGGCTTCTCTGTATTCCAGGGACCAGAAAGCTTTTTACAGGGACTAAATCATCTCCTATGATATCCAGTTCAGGCAGCCCATACAGGTCATCATATATCTTGAGATAAGGGACATCAAAAGGTTTTATCCCGAGGAGATAGCAGCATACCATATCCACTGCTACTGCATCACTTCCACCGATAATATAACCGGTTTTTTTAAGTTTACCTGCAGAAGGGCCACCTCCTTCCATAGAGATAACCGCATCAATGAGGTTGAAGAAGAGATATTTTTTTATTGCTGCATAATAAGAAACGAGAAACTGGGAGAACTCAAAAGGGGAGATAAATCTGCTGTGAAGAACACTCTTGTGAAATCCGGGTATCAGACCGTAAAGGTTTTTCAGTGCAGCTGTTATAAGAGTAAGCCCATGGGTCTTCAGTTTTGCTATATTAAAGACATTGAAGTCATTGAGATATTCGGTCACAGGAACTTCTATTTGCTTACCATCTATAGAAAGATTAAGCATAAATGAACTGTTGAACTTTACGAGTGGGACACCTGTCTTTTCTGAAACATCTTTATATCCACACTTTTCCCAGTAAAGGTCTATGGGTTTTTCTACATTTGCAGGGCTATCTCCTATAACTTTTTGCGGGCTATTGCATAGTGTTATTGCTGTTTCCATTACAGCAGGATGTGTGGTAACACCTTCTTCAGGTGTTCTGGCAGATAGCATATTGGGCTTGAACAAAACCCTTTCAGGCAGGTCTTTGATGTCGGATAAAGAAATGACCTTCTTTATTGCTTTCTCAACCGCACCTTTTTCATAAGAACTGCACCTTGCAACAGCAACCTTTAGATTCATAGTCCTTTAACTATATCCATAAGTTTTCTGCCATATGTGATATATGTCTGATATGTTACCTCAGGGTCTCCAACCTTACCTTCATGGATAACACTTGCAAGGTGCGGTTCTATGGATATAAATCCATTATAACCCGACTTTTTCAGGTCACTTAATATCTCTCTTACTTTTGCTTCCCCTTCACCCGGATATGTTGCCTTTTCCTGTCCATCTTTTAGCGTCTTATAGTCCTTTATATGGATATATTCAATATACGGTTTTACTTTGGTATAACATTCCCATGGGTCCTTTCCTTTATTATAGTGAAGAACATTTCCTGTATCATATAAGAGTTTGAAATTTGGAGAGTTTACCTCCTGATAAAGTTTCACCATATTTTCCATACTGACTCCACCCCATCCACTGCAATTTTCATGAACAAGGATAATATCTCCATCTTCTGCTATTCTGGCGAGTTCCTTCATTCTTCTTATTGCTTCCTTGCCCCATTCTTCATCAGATAGCGGTTTTTCTTTATTATTAGGCCAGGACATCACCCTTATATATCTTGTATTAAGTCGGTGCATCCTTGGAATAGCCCTTTTAAGTTCATCCACATCCTTCTTAAAGTCCCCTGATATCTCTGTTGCCCAGTTTGCAATACCACTTGCAAAACAGGATACCTTTAGACCGGATGCCATTACCTTTTCAAAGACCTCATCAAACTTCTTATCCGGCATAATCGCAATACCTTCTCCCTCAACATTCCGCAGTTCTAAATACTCCCATCCAAGTTCTTTATGTGCCTTTATCTGTACTTCTATTGCCTGTCCTGCCTCATCACTGATTCCTGAAAATCTCATCGTCTCCTCCTTTACCTCGCACTCTTCCTTGATTTCCTTTCTATGTGCGAGGTATGATTTTCCCCTTTCTATGTAATGGGCTTTTGATTTTTCCTGCTCCCATAAAGTTTATACCAAAAATGCTTTCTCTTCAAATAGTCACCCTTTTGGGAAATATATATTAGAGGTATAATATACCTGTGAAGAGAAATGATATATATCTTCGTAAGTTCAGGACCCTCCAGAGAATTAGTGTTTTCATATCTTCCATCCATAATCTCCACTTCCCATGATATAAAAAATATACTTAATGGGCTTGTAGGAGGTGTCTCCCTTAAGGAAAAAGACACCGGGTGGTAAGGAATACCTTGAACTGTCAACATTTGGACCTATAGGAGCAGCAGGTGAGACCTACGGAGAGGAAAAGAAGATAATATTCCTTGACAGGTTAAAGGAATCCCTATAAAAAAAAGTGGATGTCGGCTACATCTCTTAAAAGAGGGATGCAATCTTTTCAATTATTGCCTTGATGCTTCCTGGTTCTTTATGGATATAGTAGGTATTAGGGGTATCAAGTATCTTTGTATTGAACTGCTGCTTTGTAAGGGCAGTGTAGAAAAAGATGGCAGTGCCCTTATATTCTGGATGTTTTCTCAGGTAGTCCCCTATATTTCCACCGTATCCCATATTCATAAGGTCAACAATAGCAACATCTATGGGCTTTTTCTCCTTTTCAAGTTCAGACATCGCTAATGCAGCATCTGTGTATTCAAGGACATTATGTCCCCGCCTCTTCAGTTCAATAACAAGTAGCTTCCTTGTCATATCATCGTCTTCTATCACCATCACATTTAATTTTTTCTCTTCCATTTTTTCCCCCGCATTCCTTCAAGTTTGGAAGGTAGCCCGAATATCTCAAGGAATCCCTTTGCTGCCTTATGGTCAAATATATCCTTCTCTGTATATGTGGCAAGGACTTCACTGTAGAGAGAATAGGAGGACTTCCTTCCAGCGATAATGCAGTTACCCTTATAAAGTTTGAGTTTGACCTCACCGGTAACAAATTTCTGGCTCTCTTCTACAAATGCGTCTAAACACTCCTTTATATGTGAGAACCACTGACCGAAATAGACAAGTTGTGAATACCTCTGCGATACAAGTTTTTTGAATTCAAAAAGGTCCCTTGAAAAGACAAGTTTTTCCAGTTCATTGTGTGCATTATGGAGGATTGTTGCAGCAGGTGCCTCATATATCTCCCTTGACTTTATACCTACCAGACGGTCTTCTACCATATCAATCCTTCCGATGCTATGCCTTCCGCCTATCTCTGTAAGTTTTTCAATGAGTTTCAGTGTATCCATCTTTTTTCCGTTGAGGGATACAGGGACTCCTTTCTCAAAGCCAATAGTGATATATTCTGGCTTTGAAGGTGCTTTTTCAAGAGGACTTGTTATCTGGTATGCATCTTCAGGTGGTTCATTCCATGGGTCTTCAAGTTTCCCACACTCAATTGATATACCCCACAGGTTCCAGTCAATACTGTATGGTCTGGATTTTGTCACAGGCACAGGGATGTTATGTTTCTTTGCATAGTCAATCTCTTCCTCCCTTGACTTAAATTCCCATTCTCTTACAGGGGCAATAACCTTCAGAGAAGGGGCAAGATATCTTGTTGTAAGTTCAAACCTTACCTGGTCGTTTCCCTTGCCTGTACAGCCATGTGCAAGTGCATCTGCATTTTCTTTTTTCGCTACCTTTACCATCCCTTCAACAATAAGTGGTCGTGAAAGGGCAGTGGCAAGCGGGTATTTGTCCTGATATACTGCTCCTGCCTTCAGTGCAGGGATGATATATTCATTGACAAACTTTTGTCTGAGGTCATCAAAATAAAGTTTAGATGCCCCTGTTTTTATTGCTTTTACTCTGAGTTTTTTTACATCTTCTGACTGTCCAATATTTGAAGTGTAGCATATAATCTCTGCATTGTATTTTTCCTTCAACCACCTTATTGCCACTGATGTGTCAAGTCCACCTGAATAGGCAAGCACTATCTTCATTCTTTCCCCCTTTTCAGAGTATCTTTTCATCTCTAAGCCGTTTTATCAGTTTTAGTCGTCCTGCAAAGAGCGCTCCAAAACCTGCGGGTATAGATATTATATTTATCAAAATCCTTGCGGTTGGATGTAGTGATATAGATGTAAAGAGAAGTATCCCTATAAGTGTAGCAAGTGTCCATGTGGATGTCCTGTCCTGCATCTTAAAAAGGAGTTTCCTGCCCACAAATATTGCAGGAAAGACCCTTGATATATAAACCAGCGAACTGAAGAATACAGTGATGATAAGTCCGAGAGGCACACCAACAATGGTAATAAATGAGACCAGGATGAAAAGAAGCGTTGTTATTATCATAACCATTCCTGTAAAGAATGAAGGAATAAATCTTCTTCCTGATATATCAACAGTTTGCCTGAACAGGTTCGGGAATAAGAAAAGGGTGAGCAGCACAGGAATGAGTAGGGAGAAAAACCTGTAAAAGCGTCTCAGCGTTTTAAAAGGCAGTTTCTCCTTCATCTGCTCATTGAATGGCTTTTTCCAGTTAGTTGTCCCGTAAACGTTAAGATTGGAAAGGTCAATTTTTTCAGGGGTGCTGTATGTCAGGTCACCTTTTATCACTGTTTCAGGGGCAAAATGGAAGTATGTGCCGTAGATAGAAAGGTCGTGAAAAGTTCCGGAAAGGGTAATATCCTTACCCCAGAGTATTGTCTTTTCCTTTATATCTCCTTCTATCTTTATACTTTCTGCACTTACACGCATATTTCCTTTAATCTCTCCCTTTATCCTGACATTCTTTCCCAGAATTGTGACGCTTCCTTTAGAGATTCCTTCCACTGTTATGTTATTGCCTATTATGTAGATGTCCTGTTCAGCATTGCCAGAAAAATTGACATTGTAGCCGATGGCAATAAGGTCACCTTTTGTATCAGTGAAAACATCTATATTTCTGCCCACTCCGATAAACTCACTTTTAAGTATGGAAGTGACCTTAATCTCATCACCAATAAAAAACACCTCTTCCTCTGATGGCTCTTCAATAGAGACATATTCCCCCATAAAAATTTTTGCTTCAGCAAAAAATGGTATAAGCAAGATATTCAAAATAAACAGAGAGAAAAATAATGTTTTTTTCATTTTTTCAGAACCTTCAGCAGTGCTGTTTCGTCACACCGCGGGAACTTCGGGCAGTTGATACAGTCACTCCATACCTTATGTGGTAGTTTTGACTTCATTATTCTCTCAAAGCCGAACTTTTCAAAAAATTCAGGGACATATGTAAGTGAAAAGACCTTTTTTAAGCCAAGCAATTCCGCCTCTTCAAGTAATTTTTTTACAATCATCCTACCGTAGCCCTTTCCCTGGTGTTTTTTAGATATGGCAAGAGACCTTATCTCTCCGAGATCCTTCCATACAATCTTGAGTGCGGCACATCCTATAACCTTTCCATCTTCTTCTACCACCCAGAAGTTTCTGAGACGTTCATAAAGCATATTAAGAGATACAGGGAGCATCTTACCTTCATTTGCAAAACTGTTTATAAGCCGCCTTATCTGATTCACATCACCCATCCTTGCCTTCCTCAGAATAACTTCTCCCATTGTTCTTCTCCCTTTAATTATTAATATATACCTTCCTTCCCGATATGCTTACTTTCCCTGCAGATATAAGTTTTACTGTAAGCGGATATATGATATGCTCTTTTTCCTGTATCCTTTTATGCAGTGTTTCCGGTGTATCATCGTTCAATACAGGAACCACCGCCTGTAATATGATAGGCCCTGTATCAACCCCTGCCTCTACAAAGTGTGTGGTGCAGCCGGTAAATCTCACTCCATAGTTTAGTGCCTGTTTCCATGCCTCCAGTCCCGGGAATGCGGGCAGCAAAGATGGATGTATATTTATAATCTTCCCGGCGAATTCTTTTAAAAATCTCTCTTTTATAACCCTCATAAATCCAGCCAGACAGATAAGGTCCACTCTGTTCTCTTTCAATATTTTTACATATTCCTTCTCTGTTTCAGGGGAGAGGATTGTTTTGTATTTTTTTTCAGGGATACAATAGTGTTTTATCCCTTCTTTTTTTGCTATCTCAAGGGCTCCTGAAGAAGGATTATCGCTTAGTATCACGCCTGGATTGACAGAAAGGTCTCCTGTTTTTATGTGGTCTATAATTGCCTGGACATTACTTCCTTTCCCTGATGCAAGAAGCCCTATTGTAAACATTTTTTAATCTCCTTTATATCCTTTAAAATCTCTTCAAGGAATTTTTTTGTATCTCTTGCTGCCTCTTTAACATTTGCCTCTCTCAATTTTTTCTTTACCCCCCTTATCTTATATCCTTCATTATAGACCAAAAATTTTATTCTGTTAATTTTTTCAATATCCTTTTCTGTGTAGATTCTGTGTCCTTTCTGGTCCCTTAAGGGCTTTATAAAAGACAGTTCCTTTTCCCAGAACCTGATGATATGCGGAGGCAGTTCAACAATTTTGCTTACCTCTCCGATATAGTAAAACTTCTCTTCTTTTTTCATTATTCTTCTTTTGGTTTCCTCGTCATCAGTTTTTCAATTTCCTTTTCAGGTTGTGAGTTGCTGTATATAATTCTATATATTGATTCTGTTATTGGCAGCTCAATATCTATCTTTTTACTCAATCTATAAAATGCCTTTGTTGCAAAAAGTCCTTCTATTACCATCTTACACTCTTTAAGATACCTTTCCTTACCTACCTTGATGATTGCTTCTCCGAATGACCTGTTTCTGCTGAACTTACTGAAAGAGGTTGTTATTAAGTCCCCAATGCCTGAAAGTCCTCTGAATGTCCGTTCTTTACCACCAAGTTTGGTGCCAATCTTTATCATCTCATTCAGCCCTCTTGTAAGGTATGCGGACTTTGTATTTATGCCCAGTCCCAGTCCATCAATGATACCTGCACCTATTGCAATGACATTTTTGAAAGCGCCGCCTATCTCCACTCCCTTTACATCTTTGCCTGTATAGATTCTTAATATCTCACAGTTTAGTATCTTTTGAAAGAGGATACCTGTGCTTTTTCTATATGTTGCCACAACTGCTGCTGATGGCATCCCACCTGCTATCTCCTTTGCAATTGTTGGTCCTGACAGGACTCCGAAAGGGATATTGTCCCTGAGTTCATTTAGCAGAACCTCTGACATATTTTCTCCTGTGGATAACTCAAGCCCTTTTGTCCCTATAAGGATGGGCTGTCCTTCATAAAATCTTTTCAGTTGCCTTACTGTCTTTTTGAAAAAGGTAGACCTTACTGTTATTATAATAACATCTGACTTCTGCACCACTTCTTTTATAGAGCCGGTAATAGCTACATCTTCAGGGATTTTAAATCCAGGGAAATAGTTGGGATTCTCCCTTTCTTTTTGCAGAATGGAAAGGGCTGTTTCTATCGGTTCCCATAGTATTATCCTGTATCCTTTTTTTTCAAGAAGACGAGTCAGTGTTATCCCCCATCCACCTGCTCCTAATATACCTATCTTTTCTCCCATGGTAATCTAATCCTGTTTTCTTTTTTTGTTAATAGCCGTTTTATATTGCTCCTGTGGGAATAAAGAATAAAGATGGATATTATAATCCCTGTGACAGTGAGAAATAGATTCTTCTGAAATAAATAGATAAAAAAAGGTAGCCCCAGTGAAGCGGTAATAGCCCCTAATGAGACATATCTACTTGTAATAACAAAAGCAAGCCATACAAGGAGTGAAAGTAAGGCAGGGATGGGGAATAGTGCTATAACTACACCAAATCCAGTGGAGACACCTTTACCACCCCGTCCTTTTAAAAATATAGAAAAGTTATGTCCTGCAATAGAAGCAATTCCTGCGGATATTACATAAGGGACAGGGAGAAAAAAATTTTTTGCCAGAAAAACAGGGAGAAACCCTTTCAGTATGTCAAGCACAAGGACTGCACTGGCTAATCTACCTCCTGCAACTCTGTATACATTGGTAGCCCCTATATTACCACTTCCGCATCTTCTTATGTCTATCTTTTTAACAGAACGACATAAGAGATAACCCACAGGGATACTCCCTACCAGATAAGCACCTATAATAATAAGAAAAATTATCACTTAGATATTCAAAAGTTCTTTCACTTTATCCACCGCACTTGCTGCATCAGGGGCATAGCCATCCGCACCTATCTCATCAGCATAACTCTGGGTTATCGGCGCTCCACCTATAATAACCTTTACCTGGTCCTTTATCCCTTCCTTTTTAAGTGCCTCAATAACATCTTTCATCGCCACCATAGTGGTTGTTAAAAGGGCAGAAAGTCCCAGAACCTTCGCACCATTTTTAGCAGCAGCGACAAATTTTTCGGGTGGTACATCTATACCCAGGTCTTCCACCTCAAAACCGGCACCCTTCCACATCATAATCACCAAATTTTTCCCTATGTCGTGAAGGTCTCCCTTTACTGTTCCAATGGCAAGTTTTGCAAGCGGTTTTATACCTGCCTTGGCAATAAATGGCTCAAGGACTCCCATACCTGAGTGCATTGCCCTTGCAGCGATTAAGACCTCAGGAACATAAAACTCATTGTTTTTGAATTTTACACCAACGACATTCATACCGGCGATAAGTCCCTCATTCAGGATTTTTGCAACATCAATATTCTCTTTCAGCGCCTTATCCACCAGTTCTTTTGTCTTTGCTGCATTTCCTGAGATTACACTTTCTTTAATACCATCCAGAATATTCTCTGCCATTTTCCCTCCTCCTTTGGTTTGTTGGTTTTTACAATTATATACACTTTATTTTTTCTGTCAAGTAGGAATTTTAACTTTAATTTCTTGTGTAAAAAGAAAGTTGGTGTATAATATATCACAATTATTCTGTTATTGCAAGGGGGATTAAAGGGCGGTTAGCTCAGTGGCAAGAGCGCTACCCTTACAAGGTAGAAGCCGCAGGTTCAAGTCCTGCACCGCCCATTTACTCCTCACTCTTCTGTGATACGCTTTCTATGTGAGGAGAAAAGATTTTGAAACTTCTTTATAATTCTCTCATCTAAATGTAATAAAAGGAAAAACGGAGGGATATAAAATGGCAGAAAAAATTATCGGTATAGACCTCGGGACAAGCAACTCTTCTGCTGCTATAATGGAAGGCGGAAAGCCAGTTATTATTCCAAGTGCAGAAGGAACAACTATTGTAGGAGGGAAGGCATTTCCTTCGTATGTTGCATTTACAAAGGATGGCCAGGTTCTTGTTGGGGAACCGGCAAGAAGACAGGCAGCAGTCAATCCTGAAGGGACTGTATTTGCTGTTAAAAGGAAGATGGGGACTGACTATAAATATAACATCTACGGGAAGACATATACCCCTGAGCAAATCTCCGCTTATATCCTGCAGAAGATAAAGAGGGATGCAGAATCGTTTTTAGGGCAACCCATAAAAAAAGCGGTAATAACCGTTCCTGCATATTTCAATGATAACCAGAGACAGGCGACAAAGGATGCAGGCACAATTGCAGGACTTGAGGTTGTCCGTCTCATCAATGAGCCAACAGCTGCATCTTTTGCTTACGGGCTTGATAAACTTCAGGCAGAATTAAAAATCCTTGTTTTTGATTTTGGTGCGGGGACACTTGATGTCACAATTATGGAGATGATGGCAGGGGTATTCAAGGTCCTATCAACACATGGAGATACACAGCTGGGTGGGACCGATATGGATGAGGTTCTGATAAGATACATAGTGGATGAGTTTAAGAAGGAATCTGGAATAGATGTAAGCAGGGATAAGATGGCGATGCAGAGGATTAAGGAAGCAGCAGAGAAGGCAAAGATAGAACTTTCTTCTACACTGGAAACAGAGATTAATCTGCCGTTTATTACAGCAGACCAGACAGGCCCGAGACACCTCCAGATGAAGATAAGAAGGGCAAAACTTGAGGAACTTATAGAGCCAATTATAGAAAGATGTAAGGGACCTGTAAGACAGGCGATTGAAGATGCGAAGTTAAAGCCGTCTGAGATTAACAAGGTAATTCTTGTTGGTGGTCCAACAAGGATGCCTATTGTCCAGAGGTTTATAGAGGACTTTATAGGGATTAAACCGGAAAGAGGGGTTGACCCTATGGAGTGTGTCTCCATAGGTGCTGCAATACAGGGGGCAATCCTGAGCGGAGAGATGAAGGACAAAGATATACTTCTTCTGGATGTTACACCTCTTTCTCTCGGTGTAGAGACACTGGGAGGTGTATTTACAAAGATTATAGAAAGGAATACAACCATACCTGTGAAAAGGAGCCAGATATTTACAACTGCAGCAGACAACCAGTCGTCCGTTGAGATAAATGTTTTGCAGGGTGAAAGACCTATGGCGAAGGATAACCTCAGTTTAGGAAGATTTCATCTTGAAGGTATTCCACCTGCTCCGAGAGGAGTGCCGCAGATAGAGGTAACCTTTGATATTGATGCAAATGGTATCTTACATGTTACGGCAAAAGACAAAGGGACAGGAAAAGAACAGTCCATCAAGATAACCGCTTCCAAAAAACTTTCACAGGAAGAGATTGAAAAGATGATTAAAGAAGCGGAGAGATATGCAGAGGAAGATAAAAAGCAGAGGGAACTTATAGAGATTGTCAACCAGGCGGACTCCTTAATATATAATGTGAACAAGACACTGAAAGAGCATGGGGATAAGGTGAGTGAGGCAGACAGGAAGAACATACAGGAAAAGATAGATGCACTGGAAAGATTGATAAAAGCAGAAAACAAAGATAAAGAAAGCATCCAGAGAGCAATGGATGATCTCCAGCAGGCAGTTCACGGCCTTGCCCAGGTTATATACCAGCAGGCACAGCAACAGCAAACTTCAGAACAGCAGGCACAACCTGAGCAGGAGAAGAAAGAAGACAGAGGTAATGTTGTTGATGCTGAATACAAAGAGGTTGATGACAAGGATAAGAAGTAATGAGGTATGTAAGGGTTGTTGTGGATGGACTGGAGGAGAGTGGAAGATACGGTATAGTTGAAGGTGAGACAATCCGTATAATAAAAGATTCACCTCTGTTTTTTCCTCCTGAAGATGCAGGAATTAAGGTCTCTCTTTCTGCTGTAAGGAAGTTTTTACCGCCTGTGGAACCGCCCAATATCATTGCCCTTGGGCTCAATTATAAGGAACACGCGAAGGAAAGCAGGATGGAATTGCCACCCGCCCCTGTGATATTCCTGAAGGCAACAACTGCAATAACGGGACATCTCAGTCCTATTATACTTCCGAAGGAATCGCCTGACTTTGTTGACTATGAGGCAGAACTTGTTATAGTGATAGGAAAGAAGGCAAAGGATATTACTCCAGGAGATGCCTTTGGCTATATCTTTGGATATACCTGTGGAAATGATGTTTCAGCAAGGGACTGCCAGATGAAACTGGACAGGCAGTGGGCAAGGGCAAAGTCATTTGATACTTTTGCTCCCATAGGTCCCTGGATAGAGACAGATGTCAATCCGGGCAACTTAAAGATTCAGTCAAGGGTTAACGGCGTTATAATGCAGGATTCAACCACAGCAGATATGATATTCAGTGTTTCAGAGATTGTTTCTTATCTTTCAAGACAGATGACACTTCTTCCAGGCACCATTATTATGACAGGAACACCTTCAGGAGTTGGATTTGCAAGAAGCCCTCAGGTATTTCTGAAAGAAGGGGATACTGTTGAGATAGAGATAGAAGGTATAGGAGTCCTTAAAAATCCTGTAGTAAAAGAAAGTACGCTATTCGCGGATTAACTGGATATGCTTTAACATTACAAGGGATGCCCTTTCTGTCTCGTTAAGTTTAAATGTTATAAATCTTATCGTCTCTTCAATATTTGGTATCAAAACATATTCAAGTGCATTAACCCTTCTTCTTGTTCGTTCAATCTCTGTAGCAAAAGAGATGAGTTTATTTTCAAGAAAGGCAAGGAGTAGCAGTTTCTTCAGGATTTTTTTCCCTTTCTCTAAAAGGTAATAGTGATATGGTGAAAGTAAATGGTCGGGTAATGGCTTATCGTAAGATGTATTTAAAGAAATTTCTGTTACCGGGATATTGAAAAATCTTTTTATATCCTGCGAAAATCTTGCCTTTGAAAAGTCCTTTTCAATAAAGTTCTTCCATATCCTTTCATCCATCAGTCCCTTCATCTTCAGTACATCTGAGTAGAACTCAAGAATCTCTTCTTCAACGGTTCTCCTTTCCCTTTTTACCTCTTGGATAAGCGACCTGAATTCTATCAGAAGTTGTTCTTCCTTATCTTTTAGAAGTTTATGGCCTCTTTTTGCAAGGAGCAACCTCTTTCTTAATTTCAGAAGCTCCATCCTGTTAGGATTAACCTTCAGTTTCATCTTTGCTCCAGTGTTTTTCCAGAATCTCAGGGGGTATCCTCTTGAGTTCTGTGACAGGAAGTAGATGCAAAAGTTTCCATCCAATATCAAGTGTCTGCTTTATCGTCCTTTCCTCATCTGGCTTCTGTGAGATAAACTCTTTTTCAAGTTGTCTTGCAAATGAAAGGTGTGCAATATCTGTCTCAGTAAGGGATGCCTCTCCCAGGACCACAGCAAGTTCTTCTGCCTCTTTACCCCTTGCATATGATGCAAATAACTGGCTTGCTATGGCAGGATGATCCTCACGGGTTAGCTCCTTCCCTGTTTTTCTATCAATACCTATACCCTTATCCCTTAACCTTGAAAGAGATGTAAGTATATCAATGGGGGGATATATACCTTTTAGATGGAGCTGTCGTGAAAGTATTATCTGTCCCTCGGTTATATATCCTGTAAGGTCAGGGATGGGATGGGTCTTGTCATCTTCAGGCATTGTGAGGATGGGTATCTGTGTAACAGACCCTTTTCTCCCTTTAATCCTTCCTGCCCGTTCATATATTGTTGAGAGGTCTGTGTATAAATAAGAAGGATAGCCACGACGTCCGGGAATCTCATTTCTTGCCGCTGATATTTCCCTCAATGCTTCTGCATAGTTGGTCATATCTGTCAGGATTACAACCACATGCATCCCTAACTCAAAGGCAAGGTACTCTGCTGCTGTAAGTGCTACACGCGGAGTTGCTATCCTTTCTATAGCGGGTTCATCTGCAAGGTTGATAAAGATGACACATCTTTCTATTGCCCCTGCTTCCCTGAATTCCTTCTGAAAAAACTCTGCCTCTTCAAAGGTAATCCCCATCGCACCAAAGACAATTGCAAATTCTGTCTCTTCCTCTTCAGATGGGATTTTTGCCTGTTTTACTATCTGTGTAGCAAGGAGGTTATGGGGAAGTCCTGCACCTGAGAAGATGGGCAGTTTCTGCCCCCTTACTAAACTGTTTAGCCCATCTATTGCTGATATGCCTGTCTGGATAAACTCTGAAGGATAGTCCCGTCTTGTAGGGTTGATAGGAGAACCGTTTATATCAAGATAACGGTCAGGGATTATATCAGGTCCATTGTCTCTTACCTTTCCCAGCCCTGTGAAGATTCTGCCAAGTATTTCCCTTGAGACACCAAATCTAATGCCTTTACCTGTAAATCTAATCTTTGTGTTAGATGCACTTAAGCCCGATGTGCCTTCAAAGACCTGAACAAGTGCCTTATCCTGATAAATCTCAAGGACCTTTCCTAATCTATTTTCCTTCCTGTCCGTTGAAATCTCAACAAGTTCTCCATATGAGGCACCTTCAACACCTTCAACCAGCATCAACGGCCCTGATATATTTTCTATGCTTTTATATTCCCTGATTGTTTTCAGTAATGGCTTCATAATGTCTTATTATACAATTTCTGAACTCTTTTTGCAAATCCCTTGACAGAAAATGAATTTATAGTAAAGTAGAACCTATATCAGGAGAAAAGATATGGATGTTCCAAAAACAGTTATAGATAGATTGGGAGAGATGGGTGTATCCCTGAAAGATATTAAACTGACTGCCATTGCTGACCTTGATATCTATGGGAACTTTACACCAGTGTGGGTTCTTGTTTCTTCTGAAAAGGTTATGGCACTTCCTGAAAAGGGTAAAGGAACAGAGGTTGTGGTGTCCCTGAAGGATATTGAGAGCACGAGGGTTTACTGCACAGTGGGAAGTGCCTTCTTCCAGGCAAGGGTCGGTGGTGTTTATATTGATATCGCACGGTTTACCAATATCCTGCGTTACAAGTTTGAAAGGTTATCAGCCCAGATTGAAAATCTTAAGTCAGGTAAGCCAGTTGATAATAGTGTGCTTCAGGAGCCGCATCCTCTATTGTGTAAGACCTGCGGTATGCCACTGAGGGCTGAGGGAGCCACCTGTCCAAGATGTGCAAAAGAAGGAGGGATGGTAAAGCGTCTGCTTTCCCTGATAATGCCTTATATGCACTGGATGGTTGCCATCTTTTTTATCACTGCGATAGCAGTCGGGTTGAACCTTGTCCCTCCTCAACTTGTAAGAATCCTTGTGGATGATGTGTTAACAACGAAGAGGCATACCGATTGGCTTGTATGGCTGGTGCTTGCCCTCATAGGGACAGAAGTGCTACGTGCCCAGTTTAATACGGTGATAGGAACACTTTCAACCTCTGTAGGGACACTGATAACCTATTCTTTGAGAAACCGTATGTTCAGGAAGTTGCAGGAACTATCTATTGACTATTATGACAAAAACTCACCGGGTATGATAATGACAAGATTTTCTTCAGATGTGGAGCAACTTCATGGATTTGTATCCCAGATAGGACAGGGCTTTCTTATAAACATACTTTTATTTGTTGGGATAGGTATTATGCTATTTACTATCAATGCACGTCTGGCTGTCTATGTTCTGGTCCCCATACCTTTTGTGGTTTCCGGAACCTGGTTTTTCTGGCATAAGATATATCCAAGATACTACAAACTCTGGGACAGTCAGGCAAAGATATCAAGTTTTCTGCATAGCGTAATCTCAGGAATCCGTATGGTACGTGTATTTGCACAGGAAGAAAGAGAGATACAGAGGTTTGATAAGCGGGCAATGGCTTTAAGGGATACAAACAGGGCGGTAAACTTAAGTGTTGCTGCCTTTAACCCTCTGATGGCTTTCTTTTTCAGTTTAGGGGGTCTGATTGTATGGTATGCTGGTGGTAAGAGTGTGCTTGCTGAAAAACTAACATTAGGGGAGTTGATGGCTTTTTTAAGTTATATAACAATGTTTTATACTCCACTTTCAAGCTTAACACTCCTCTCAAACTGGTTCAGCGGATTTATCACAGCAACCCATAGAATCTTTGAGATTCTTGACACCGAACCGACACTGAAGCCACCTGCAAAGCCGGTAGATATAAAAAAGATAGAAGGTGATATTGAGTTTAAAAATGTTACCTTTGGCTATGAGCCATACCATCCTGTTCTCAAGAACATAAGTTTTAAGATTAAGAAGGGAGAGATGATAGGGATTGTCGGGAAGAGCGGTAGTGGCAAGACCACCATTGTAAACCTTATATGCAGGTTTTATGACCCGCAACAGGGTGTGGTACTTTTGGATGGTTATGATGCAAGGACTATTTCACCTGAAGTTATCCATAGAAATATAGGGATTGTTTTACAGGAGCCATTTCTTTTCAGGGGCACCATCGCGGAGAACATTGCCTATGGAAATCCATCAGCCACATACAAAGAGATTATCGCTGCTGCAAAGGCAGCCAATATCCATGAGTCCATAATGCAGATGCCAAGTGGATACGATTTTTACCTCGGGGAAGGAGGCGCAGGGCTATCAGGCGGTGAGAGACAGAGGGTAGGGATAGCAAGGGTGCTTCTGTGTGACCCCCCTGTCTTAATCTTTGATGAGGCAACATCTTCTGTGGATACAGAGTCAGAACTCAAGATACAGGAGGCGTTGTCCATACTCTGTAAGGGGAGGACAACCATTGCTATAGCACACCGACTTTCAACACTAAAAGGTGCTGACAGGGTCTATGTTATTGACAGGGGAAGGATTGTTGAGTATGGGAGCCATGAAGAACTGATGAAGATGCGGGGTGCCTATTATAAACTTGTTGAGGCGCAGACAAAACTTTCTTCTATTGATGAATAGCAGATGAAGAATACAACAGAACTACAGTAATACCCCTTATTCTTCTTTTCTCTGCTTTGACGATTACAGGCAGGTGTGATATATTTTTAGTAAAAACTGATAGATGTTACGGAGGGGAAAATGGATAAAGAAAAGGCACTGGATATGGCAATCAGTCAGATAGAAAAGGAGTTTGGAAAAGGTGCAATAATGCGGCTGGGGGAGAAGACAGTTGTTGAAGTACCTGTGATTCCAACGGGTGCTATTTCACTTGATATTGCACTTGGTGTAGGAGGTATTCCGAGAGGAAGAGTAACAGAGATTTTTGGTCCCGAATCATCCGGTAAGACCACGCTTGCACTCCATATTATTGCGGAGGCACAGAAGGCAGGCGGACAGGCTGCCTTTATAGATGCAGAGCATGCCCTTGACCCTGGATATGCAAAAAGGTTAGGAGTAAAGATAGAGGATATGCTTATAAGCCAGCCGGATACAGGAGAACAGGCACTTGAGATTGCTGAGTCCCTTATCAGAAGTAATGCCATAGATGTTATTGTTGTTGATTCTGTGGCTGCACTTGTTCCCAAGG